>Ga0116215_1000976_pt1 | contig 20046 bp, 20 predicted proteins | sample Sb_taG_7_FD_89698 | JGI IMG/M metagenome (GOLD analysis project Ga0116215, IMG submission 89698) | Peat soil microbial communities from Weissenstadt, Germany - Sb_50d_2_FS metaG | ecosystem: Environmental > Terrestrial > Soil > Wetlands > Peat | place: Germany: Weissenstadt | collected 2010-09-21
CCATGGTGGCCACGGCCGGCGACTGACATGCGCCTGGTGATCGCCGTGGGCGGCAACGCCCTGCTCGAGCGGGGAGAGACGCCAATGGCCGAGATCCAGGAGAAGCACGTGAAGGTTGCGGTCGATTCCCTGGCCCCCCTGGCCCGTGACCATGACCTGGTGATCACTCATGGGAACGGGCCGCAGGTGGGCTTGCTGGCCAACGAGAGCGCTCTCGATCCCGACCTCCCGTCTCCCTACCCACTTGACGTGCTCGGTGCGCAGACACAGGGAATGATCGGTTACTTCTTCTTGCAGGCGATCAAGAACGCCCTTCCTGGTCGCGAGGCCGTCAGCCTGATCTGCCAAACCGAGGTGGCGGCCGATGATCCGGCCTTCGCGCTTCCGACCAAGTTCGTCGGCCCGGTCTATTCCGAAGCGGAGGCCCACCGGCTGGCGGCGTTGCGGGGCTGGCAGGTGAGGCCCGATGGGACCTCCTGGCGGAGGGTGGTGGCCTCGCCGGAACCGCTGAAGTTGCTCGAGCTCCCGGCCATCCGCCTGCTGCTCGCGGCCAGCGCCATCGTCATCTGCGCCGGTGGCGGAGGCATCCCGGTGATCCGAGCGGACAACGGCGATCTGCGGGGCACCGAGGCCGTCATCGACAAGGACCTGGGCGCGTCGTTGCTGGCCCAGGACCTCCATGCTGATGCGCTGGTGATCCTGACCGACGTGGCCAACGTCGAGACAGGATTCGGCACGGAGGCGGTCCGGCCCATCGGTCACACGACCACCGCGGCCCTGCGCTCCCTTTCCTTCCCCGAAGGGTCGATGGGGCCGAAGATCGAAGCGGCATGCCGGTTCGTGGATGCCACGGGGAATCCCGCAATGATCGGTCGCCTCGACCAAGCGGCCGAGCTTGTGCGGGGGACGTGCGGGACGGTCATCGAGCCGGCGGACACGACCGGCAGTTCCCCGGCGCTCGCCCACTCGCCGACCACTTGACCAGAAGGCACCGACAGGAAGACCACTCTGAGCAACTCTCCCACTCCCGAGGGGCGGCGGTCCCGGCTGTCCCATCCTTGGCATGATCACGGAAGTGATCACGATGTCGGTCGAGCAGTTCGAGGAACTCGTGGCCGATGCGCTCGACGAGATACCGGCGGAGCTCCGGGGAGCCATGGAGAACGTGGCGGTCCTCGTCGACGACACCAGCCCGCCCGGAGGGTTGTTCGGTCTGTACGAGGGGGTCCCCCTCACCAGTCGAGGGAACTACTCGGCCTCAATGCCGGACCGGATCACGATCTTCATGGCGACGATCTGCAACGCGTCACACAACAGCCAGGACGTGGTGGCGCTGGTGCGCAAGACGGTGATCCACGAGGTCGGTCATCACTTCGGCATCGGCGAGAAGCGACTGAGGGATCTGGGCTGGGGGTAGGCAGCGGCGCGCGCCTGCCCTGCCGGTAACGTCGACACCGGATGAGCGGTGAGCAGGCGCCGGCAGTGGAAGTGGAAGAGGCCCGGGCGATCCTCGACGCGCGGCGAGAGCTCTACGGAGATTCGGATCCGTCGACGCTCCGGGCCATGACGCAGCTGGCGAACGCCTTGCGTGACCTCGGCGAGTACCGCGAGTCGGAATCCATCCTGAGGGCCTCGATCTCCGTCCAGAATCGCTCCGACGACACGGACCAGGCCCGTCTCACCCACACCGAGTTCAGTTTGGCCATCGTTCTCGATCGTCTCGGTGAGAACGATGCGGCGAGGCGGCTTTGGGAGGACGTCCTCGAAGCCTCGGACCGGCAGAACGGGCCCGAGAGCGATCTCTCGGTACGGGCGGCGATCAATCTCGCCATCAGCCTCCGAAAGCTCGGTCGCTACGGGGACGAGTTCCCCCTCCGGGTGCGCATCCTCGAATCGACGAGGAGGGTCAAGGGACCCGAGAACGTCGACACCTACCGGGCCCTGGTCGACCTGGCCCAGACGCATCGCAACCTCGGCAACCACGAGATGGCCCTCAGCGTGTTCACCGAAGCGCTGGCCGGCCTGGAGCGCAACGGGCTGGACCAGCGGACACTCCTATACCAGAGGTGGGCCATCGCGTCGGAATTGGTGGCGCTCAAGCGGCCAAAGGAGGCCTCGAGGATGTTCGACGAGGTCGTCGCCGGTGCGATCGAGCACCTGGACCCGGACGATCCGCTCCGGAGGAGTGCCGTTCGCCAGAAGCGCGCCTACCGGTTCATCGGCAAGTTCTCCCGACAGAAGTTGCCGAAGGGGAAGGAGGGCCCGGACACGCCGTGACGTGAGCACGCCGCGCCGCGATGCCTTCGTGGTGCCGGCTCTCGTTCCCCGGGCCGCGCCGGCGGGACATCGTCCCCCCTCTTACTCGTCGAAAGGCTGGTCGATCGGCACCGCTCGAACGTGGAAGCCCGTGCGAACCTCCGGGAAGGGATCCGCCGGCCGATCGGGCGGCTCGTGCTCCACTGGGTCCGGCTTGTCCGCAGCGGCTTGGTCCTCGAGGACCCTGACGTGAGTCTTGTCCGTTCCGGGCGTGATCTCGCGATCGGATTCGTCTGCAAGATGCTCCAGCTGGCGCTTCTCCCGACGCCGTCGCAGCGGTCCGCCCCGTGACGTCGGTATGTCGCCCTGCCCCATGGTCCGAGCCTAGTGACAGCGGACCCGTCCCCAAGGGAGCCTGTGGAGTGGATCCGCCGCGCCGGGGACGTCGATGCCGAGCGGGTCGAGCAGGTGGAACGGGACCCCGACGCGGGCGGTAGCGTACGCAGCGCGTCGTCGCGTCACACCCTGGGAGGGACCGTGGAAACCGAAGCCGCCATCTTGTGGCAACCCCACACCGACTGGAGCGTCGAGCCGATCGAGCTCGACCCGCCCAAAGAGGGCGAGGTGCTCGTGAAGCTCGCCGCGTCGGGCATGTGCCACTCCGACGAGCACCTCGTCACCGGCGACCTCATCGCCCCCCTGCCTATCGTCGGGGGCCACGAGGGAGCCGGTGTCGTGGAGGAGGTCGGCCCGGGAGTCACCGGCCTGGCGCCGGGCGACCACGTGGTCTTCGGCTTCATCGCCGCCTGTGGACAGTGTCCCCCGTGCGCCACGGGGCACTCCAACCTCTGCGACACCGGCGCCGAGCTCATGTCGGGCCACCAGATGGACGGCACCGTCCGCCACCACGCCCGGGGCCAGGACGTCGCCACCCTTTTGTGTCTGGGCACGTTCGCCCCCTACACGGTGGTCAACCAGGCGTCGTGCGTGAAGATCCTCGATGACATCCCGCTCGACAAGGCCTGCCTGGTGGGCTGCGGTGTCACCACCGGCTGGGGCTCCTCCGTGTACGCCGCGGACGTGCGCCCCGGCGACAACGTGGCCGTGATCGGCATCGGCGGTATCGGCGCCTCGGCCGTGCAAGGGGCCCGCCTAGCCGGCGCCGAGACGATCTTCGCCATCGACCCCGTCGAGCTGAAGCGGACCCTCGCCCCCTCCTTCGGGGCGACGCACGTGGCGGCGTCGGTCGACGAGGCGTTCGCGCTCATTGAGCAGGAGACCTGGGGCCACATGTGCGACAAGGTCATCTGCGCCATGGGCGTCGGTTCCGGGGCGATGATGGAGTCGATCCTCGGCATCACCGCCAAGCGCGGGAGGGTCGTGGTGACCAACATCCACCCTGCACTGGAGTCGTCGGTCACGATGAACCTGATGTTCCTGACCCTGCTGGAGAAGCAGGTTGTCGGCAGCATTTTCGGCTCGGCCAACATCCGCTCCGACATCCCCAAACTGCTCAAGCTCTACCGGGACGGGCAGCTCGACCTGGACTCCATGATCACGAACACGTACAAGCTAGGCGACGTCAACCAGGGCTATCAGGACATGCGGGACGGCAAGAACATCCGCGGCGTCCTCATCTACGACAGCTAGGTCGGGAGGCTCAGGCCGCCGCGCCCCAGATGTTGTTGCAGCGCTCGCAGACCTCTTCGGGCACGACGCCGGTGCGCATGAGGACGCCGAATGTCTTGCACCCCAGGCACAGGCCGAGGGCGGACTCGAGGAGCGCGGCGGTCGCCAGAAGGCCGAGCATGACCTCGGCGGCGGTCCAGTAACCCAGGCCCGTAAGCAGGAGTGCGGTCACCGAGAAGGCGACGCCGATGCCCTGGGCGAAGCGCTTGGGCGGCCCCGCAACGGGGCGCTCGGGGATCCCGAGCCGCGGCGTGATCACCCGCGTGACCAGCTGCCCGAGCGGGCTCAGCGTAGGGCCCGTCAGCACCCGGGCCACGAAGCCGTAGGCGATGACCACGGTGGCCCACTTGAGATCGAAGGCGATGCTCAGGACGCACATCACGACGACGCCTGCGGCCACCAGGCGCGCCGAGACCTCGTTCACCGGGTTGGGGAACGAAAAGAGCGGGTGCACCCTGCTGGGGGTGATCGGAGTGGTGCCACCGTTGCCCATGACCTGCTCCTTGCCGTGAACCGGATAACCCTGACGATTTTAGTCGGATTTTGCCGGGACCTGACAGGGCGGGCCCGAAACAGCTCCCTGGGCCCCCTCGGGGTCAGCCCCTGGCCGGCGGCACCGGCTGGGGCGGGGGTGGCCCGACGTAGCGGGCGGCGGGGCGGATGAGGCGGTTGTGCGAGGCCTGCTCCATGACGTGGGTGCTCCACCCGATGGTGCGCCCCGCGGCGAAGGTCGGCGTGAACATCTCGCGCGGGATGCCGCACGTGTGCATGACCACGCCGGCGTAGAACTCGACGTTGGTGTAGAGCTGGCGACCGGGCTTCAGCTCGGCCAGCACGTCGACCGTCGTGCGCTCGACGGACTGTGAGAACTCGACCAGGGGGCCTCCGAGACGCTCGGTGACCGAGCGCAGGAGCAGCGAGCGCGGGTCATCGGTCTTGTAGACGCGGTGGCCGAAGCCCATGATGCGTTCGCCGTCCTCGACGGCAGCGCGGATGTAGGCGTCGGCCCGCTCGGGCGTGCCGATGGCGTCGAGCATGTCGAGCGCGCGGCTCGGGGCCCCGCCGTGCAGCGGCCCCGACAGTGCCCCGATGGCGGCCACGATGGCCGCACCGAGGTCCGCCCCCGTCGACGTCACCACGCGCGCCGTGAACGTCGACGCGTTGAAGCCGTGGTCGATGGTGAGGATCATGTACTGCTCAATGGCCCGGGCGTACAGCGCGCTCGGCTCCTCGCCCGTCAGCATGTAGAGGTAATTGGCGGCGAAGCCCAGGTCGTCTCTCGGCTCGACGGGCTCGTTCCCGGTCCGCAGGCGGTGCGCGGCGGCCAGGATCGTCGGCACCACCGCGCACATCCCGACGGCCTGGTCGTACAACTCGTCGGCGCCGATGTCGTGCGTGGGGCGCCAGCCCAGCTCCGCCCCGAGGACGGACACCGCTGTGCGCAGCACGTCGAGCGGTGCCCCCCGGAGCGACAGCGCCGGCAGCAGGGTGCTGAGCCCCGGCGGCATGGTGCGCCGCCCCCGCACCTCGACGCCGAAGGCGGCCGAGGCCGCCGCATCGGGCAGCTCACCCCGGAACAGCAGGTGCCAAACGTCCTCGAGCGAGCGCGCCCCGGCGAGGTCGACGGCCGAGTACTGGCGGTAGTGGAAGAAGCCCTCCTGGCCACGTACGTCGCCGATGGTCGTCTCGGCGACCACCACGCCCTCGAGGCCGGCCGGCACGTCGCCGCTCGTCTCGGTCGCGGGCCGGATGCGGGCGACACCCATGAGGTCGCGCAGCGAGACGACACCCACGCACCGCTCACCCTCCACCACCGGCAGGTGGCGGTAGTGGTGCGAGGTCAGGCTGGCCCACGCTGCGTCGACCCGCTCCTCGGGACCGAGCACGTCGGGCCGGGAGGTCATCCAGAGCCGCACCTGCTCGCGACCGGGATCGCCGCCGCCGGCCGCCGCCCGCAGAAGGTCGCGCTCGGTGAGGATGCCCACCACCTTGCCGTCGTCGGTCACGACGACCGACCCGGTGTCGGCTCCCTGCATCACCAGGGCCGCTGCCGCCAGGGTGTCGTCCGCGGCGCAGGTCACCGCGGGAGAGGTCATGAGGTCGCGCACGATGGTTTCCATGCGTCCCACTATGCCCCCCCCACCTGGATCTGTAAATGTTGATCAAGTCAATGTACGCTCACTGGAATGGAGAGGATGCTCACCACCGACGAGGCGGCCCGGCGCCTCGGCGTCAAGGTGCCGACCCTGTACGCGTACGTCAGCCGCGGCCTCCTCGAGTCACACCGAGACCCGACCCGCCGGGGGAGCCTCTTCGACTTGGCCGACATCGAGGGCCTGGCGGCGCGCAGCCGGGGCGGGCGCCAGACGGCGACGCGGCTGGCCACCATCACGACGGGCGTGACCCAGCTGGACCAGGAGCTCGGGCCCATCTACCGCGGCCGCCTGGCCACTGAGCTGGCGCTGGGGTCGAGCTTCGAGGAGGTGGCCGACCTCCTGTGGCAGTCCGACGGTGGTGGCGACTGGTCGGCCCCCGACCTCGGCGCATGCCCGCTCACCCAGACGCTCGACCGCATGCGCTGGGCCCTCGTGCTGTGCGGGGCCACCGACCCGCTGCGGTCCGACCTGCGTCCCGTCGCCGTCACCCGCGCCGCCCGCCGTGCCGCCGCCGCGCTCACCGACGTGGTCGGGCTCGCCCCGGCGGGCGACCACGCCGGCACCTCCATCGCGGCGCGCCTCGCGGCGCGCCTCACCGCCTCCGACACCGAGGTGCCGGCGGCCGCCGTGAACGCCGCCCTCGTCCTCATGGCGGACCACGAGCTCGCCACCTCCACGATGGCGGTGCGCGTGGCGGCGTCCGTGCGCTCCGATCCCTACGACGCGCTCCTCGCCGGGCTGGCGACGCTCGCCGGGCCGCTGCACGGGGGGGCCAGCCAACAGGCTTACGAACTGCTGGTCGTGGCCGAACGCGACGGCGTGCCGCGGGCCCTCAACGACGTCCTGCGCGAGCACGGGCGTCTCCCCGGCTTCGGGCACGCGGTTTACAAGAGCGGCGACCCCCGCTTCGCGGCGCTCCTCGCGCTGGCCGAGCCGCTGCTCAGCGAGGAGCGCCGCTCCATCGTGCGCGAGGTGATGGCGCTTGCCGCGGCGCACGACGTCCCGCTGGCCAACTGCGACCTGGCCCTGGCCGCGCTGAGCTGGGGGACCGGTATGCCGCCCGACACGGGGCGCACGATCTTCGCGGTCGCCCGGGTGGCGGGGTGGGCCGCCCACTACATGGAGGAGCTGACCGAGCGCCCCCTCCGCTTCAGGGCCCGGGCGGTCTACAGCGCCTGACGGACCATCACCACGGCGGGGGCCGTCTACCCCGCGCCGACGACGATGGCGGAGGGGTGCCCCCCGAGGCGGATCGGCGTGCCGACCTTGCCCGTGGCCAGCGTCACTCGCACCAGGGAACCGGCCTGCTGTGTCACCCACGCCGTCGTGCCGTCGGGGGTCAAGGCGATCCCCTGGGCGACGCCGGGCAGGCCGATCTGTGCGCCGACGGCCAACCCGATGGTCGTGACCGGCACGACGCCCGTACCACCGCACACGTACGCGGTGGCACCCGACGGCAGCACAGCGATGCCGGTCGGGTTGACGGGCAGCGCGACGGCACCGCCCGGTGCCAACGTGACTGCGTTGATCGGCGTCAGCGATCGGTTGCCGAAGTTGCCCACGAGCACCTCGGTTGACGCCACCGCGATCGTCTGCGGCCCCGGCCCTACCGGGATGGCGGAGCCGGCCTGCATCGTCGAGAGGTCGATCGGCGTCACCGCGTTGCTGCCGAAGTCGGCCACGAACGCGGTGGCCGCGCCCGACGCCGCCGTGTAGACCGCGATGGCAACCGGCTCGGTGCCCACAGGGATCGGCGGGCCGGCCCGCCAGGTGCCGAGGTCGACGGGGGTGACGTTGTCCGAGTCCAGGTTCGCCACGAGCGCAATGCCCCTGCCCCTGGTCCCGCCGGGTGCGACGGCCACCGCGTCGGGCTCCACCCCGACGCCGGCCGAGTCCACCACGCCGTGGGTCGCCGGGTCGATCTCGTGCAGCGTGTCGTCCCCCCGGGTGACGACGAGCAGCCCGCGGCCGCCGGCCGTGTACGCCAGCGCCGAGGGGAGGCTGCCGACGGCCACCTTGGCCTGAATGTGGCGTGTGGGCAGGCGCACCGGCGTCACGTCCGTGCCGGGCAGGGTCACCGACGCACCTGTCGTCACCCATGCCACATCGTGCACGGTCGCGCTGCCCACCGGACGCGTGCAGGCGGCCAGCACCGGGACCGCGACCACCAGCGCGAGCGTCACGCCCCGCCGCCGCCTCACCGTGCGCTCAGCCCCGCGCGCAGGCGGCCCCGGCCGGGCGGTCCGCTTCGCCCCAGCCGCTGGCGGCGTCGCCTTCGGGCCAGAAGTCACCGGTCAGGTCGTCCTGCACGTAGGCCACGGGGGCCGGGAGGCCGGCCGCCAGCGCGCGCAGCGCGTCCAGGAGCGCGTCGACGTCGTCGCCCGAGGTGCCGAGCCCGCAGCTGGCCCGCACCGCGCCGGGAATGGCGCCCCGCTCGCCGCGGCGCACAGCGGCCCGGGCCCGCGCCATGCCCTCGCTGCCGACGCCGAGCAGCCGGATCAGGTAGGGGTGCGCACAGAAGCAGCCGTGCCGCACGCCGACCCCGAACTCGGCGCTCAACCGGGCCGCCACCAGCGCGTGGTGCATCCCGTCCACGGTGAAGGCCGCCACGGCGAGACCCTCGTCGTCGGAGCCCGCAGGGCCGCGCGGCCCGAGCACGTGGACGCCCTCGGTGGCGCGCAGCCCGTCGTGCAGGCGGGACGACAGGGCGTCCTCGTGGGAGCGGATCACGTCCCAGCCGATCCGCTCCAGCTCTTCCATCGCGGCGCCGAACGCGACGGCACCGACGACGTTGGGGGAGCCGGCCTCCTCGCGCTCGGGAGGCGCGGTCCAGATGACCTCGTCGAGGTCGACCAGGTCGACGGCGCCGCCACCGGCCAGGAACGGGTCCCCGGTCTCGAACGTGTGCCGAGGGCCGATGAGCGCGCCAGCGCCGAAGGGCGCGTAGAGCTTGTGCCCGCTGAAGGCCAAGAAGTCGGGCCCCGCCGGCAGCGGCCGGTGGGGTGCGAGCTGGGCCGCGTCGAGGAGAACCGGGATGCCCCGCTCGTGCGCCGCCGCGCAGATCTCCTCGACCGGGGGCAGCCACCCGGTCACGTTGGAGGCGCCCGTCATAGCCAACAGCGCCGGGGGCCGCCCGTCGTCGAGCACCCTGACCACGTGCTCGGTGCCGAAGGTGCCGTCGGCACCGCACTCGACCCAGCGCCGCGCCGCCACCCGGGCCCAGGGCAGCAGGTTGGCGTGGTGCTCGACCACCGTCGTGGCCACCACGTCGTCGGGGCCGAGGCGGAGGCGGTAGGCGAGGTGGTTGATCGCCTCAGTGGTGTTGCGCACCAGCACCACCACGTCATCTCCGCCCGCCCGCCGGCGGGCGAAGCGGTGCACGCTGTCGCGGGCGGCCTCGTAGGCGGCGGTGGCGCGTCGCGACTTGTAGCCCGCGCCGCGGTGCACGCTGGAGTACCACGGCAGGAACTCGGCGACCTTGTCCGCCACCGACTGCAACGCCGGCGTCGAGGCGGCACAGTCGAGGTCGCGGTAGGGCCGCTCCACACCATCGAGGCAGGGCACCGGTATGTGGGCGCCGACGAGTGGCGCGACGGCGGCCTCCGATGTCACGCCGTCACACTAGGGAGTGCGGGCGACCGGCGGTATCCGGGACGGGCCCGTTCGGCGGTCTCGCTGCCTGCCTGCTCAGCAGGGTGCGGCGTCGCAATACCGCCGGCACGCCGTGAGCACGACGATGTCGTCGGAGCTCCGCTCGCCGGCCGTCATGGCGTCGATGATGAGGTCGGCGACCGGCCCGGGCTCACGAGGGATCCGTGGGGCCAGCCCATGAGGTCCTCGGCGGCAATGTTGGCGTACCGGATCTGGCCCCGCTCGTCGGTTGCCACGATGGCGTCCCGCAGGCCGTCGAGCACCGCCCGCACTCCCTTCACGGGGAAGGTGGGCTCGACCGCCGCCGTCCCCACGGGTGGCGCGGGCGACTCTGCGGCACCGTTGCCGTCCGGGCCGGCTCGGCCGGATGGCGGTTCGGTGATCGCCCCCGTCACCGGGTGGTGCGAAGCCGGCAGGGCCGACGAGAACCACACGGTCTTTCCCGCCCGGTCACGGTGCATCTCTATGCCCCACGCGTCCGCCAGGGTCCGCACGATGTGGAGCCCGCGCCCGTGGGGCGCGTCCCCGACCGGGTCCTGCGGGGTCGGGTAGCCGCCGGCGTCGTCGCTGACCTCGACGCGCACGCTCGGGGTGTCGGCGGCGACGTGCACGGACACCTCGAACTCGGTGGCCGCGGCTGCACGGCATTCGTGGCCAGCTCCGAGAGCATCAGGACCAGCGCGTCCGCGCCGTCGTCGGGCCCCTCGGGCAGCTGCTCGATCAGGAACCGCCGGGCCTGGCCGACCGAGGTCGTGGCCGCCGGGAACCGGCGCGACGCGGACGCCGACCCCGCTCCCACCGCGGCGCCGCTGAGCGCGCCGGCTGTGGACTGGCGCATGGGAAGGGTGCTGCTTTCCATACCGGTTGCAGTAGTTGTTCCCCTGGCCCGCAACCCCTAAACAGGCTCGGTCGCCGCCGGGCGCTACCCTGCCCTCTCGTGGAGGAGCGCTACGAGTCCGAGCTCGCCCGGTCCGCGGCCGTCCTCGACGGGGTGGACCGGGCCCTGGAGCGCCTGAGCGAAGGCACCTACGGATCGTGTGAGACCTGCGGCGTCCCGATCATGGACGCTCACCTGGAGGCGGACCCCACCCGTTGCCTGTGCGAGCAACACCTGGCGCTCGGGTAGCTCAGTGCCGGCCCGGCCCGTGCGGGCCGGCCGTCAGCCGGCGACCTTGAGTCCCTTGGCCGCGTCGAGTCGGGCCGCCACGTCGGACCAGTTGACGATGTTCCACAGCGCGGCGAAGAAGTCGGCCTTCACGTTCTTGTACTGCAGGTAGAAGGCGTGCTCCCAGGCATCGAAGACGAGGAGGGGGACCGAGCCGTTGCCGACGTTGCCCTGGTGGTCGTAGACCTGCTCGATGATGAGGCGCCCGGCGAGAGGCTCGTAGGCGAGTGCGCCCCAGCCCGAGCCCTGGATCGTGGAGGTGGCCTGGGTGAGGTGCGCCTTGAACTTGTCGAAGGAGCCGAAGTTCTCGTCGATGGCGGAGGCCAGCGCGCCGTCAGGCTTGTCGCCGCCGTCGGGGCTGAGGTTCTTCCAGAATATGGAGTGCAGGACGTGGCCCGAGATATGGAACGCCAGGGTCTTCTCGAGCCCGACGATGGCGCCGAAGTCGTCCTTGTCGCGGGCACCGGCGAGCTTCTCGAGCGTCTGGTTGGCACCGGTGACGTAGGCGGCGTGGTGCTTGTCGTGGTGGAGCTCCATGATCTGGCCGGACACGTGGGGCTCCAGCGCGGCGTAGTCGTAGGGCAGATCGGGGAGGCTGTAGTCGGCCATTGCGGGCTCCTCAGTCGTGGTCGTGGGGGTGGTGTGTGCTGGACCATACCCGAAGGGGGCGGGATTCCAACCGGTGATCCAACCACCACGCGAGCAGGGCACGGACGGCACACGGGGCAACCCCGGCGCAACCCGGGCAAGCGGTACGCTTGCAGGAGTGAGCACCGACCCGAAGGACCGCTGGCACGAGCTCGGGTCCTTCATCCGTGAGCAGCGGGGTACGGCCCGGCTGTCACTGCGGCGCCTGTCCGAGCTGGCCGGGATCTCCAACCCGTACCTGAGCCAGATTGAGCGGGGCCTGCGCAGGCCCTCGGCCGAGATCCTCCAGCAGATCGCCAAGGCGCTGCGCATCTCCGCCGAGACGCTCTACGTGCAGGCCGGGATCCTCGAGGCGCCGGTCGGCTCGCCCGATCTCACCCGGGCCATCCTGGCCGACCAAACGATCAGCGAGGAGCAGAAGCAGGCCCTCGTGCGCATCTACCTCTCGTTCCGGCGCGATTACGAGGACGAGCACGGGGAGCAGGGCCCAGTGCACCGCAGCGATGCCGCCGCCCCGCCCGCCGCGGTGGAGCCGCCGGAGCCGGCGGGGCGGGTCGCCACCGCCTGAGGAGGCCCACCGGCGCATGCCGGAGGGGATTTCCCGACCGCCGGTAGGCTCTGATCGCCATGCGCCGGCTCGCCGTCCTGTCCCTGCACACCTCGCCCCTGGCCCAGCCGGGGACGGGTGACGGCGGCGGCATGAACGTGTACGTACGCGAGCTGACCGCCGCGCTGGCCCGCTCCGGCGTCACCTGCGACGTCTTCACGCGAGCCTGGTCGGATGGCCTCCCCGAGGTCGTCGACGTCGAGCCCGGGTTGCGCGTCCACCACGTGCAGGCCGGCCCGCTCCATGAGGTGCCCAAAGAGTCCCTGCCCGGCGTGGTCGAGGAGTTCACGGCCCAGGTCCTCGAGCGGATGGCTGCCGCGCCGGCGTCCGGCACCGACCCGGGCGGCGGGCTGCCCTACACCTCGGTGCACGCCAACTACTGGCTGTCGGGGCTGTCGGGCCACGTGATCAAGCACGAGCTCAACCTCCCGCTGGTGTGCACGTTCCACACCCTCGACCGCGTCAAGGCCGAGTCGATGCCCGAGGAGGTCGAGGCCGACATGCCCCACCGCCGGGCCGAGGCCGAGGCGTCCGTCATCAACTGCTCGGACGCGGTGCTGGCGTCGTGCACGGTCGAGGCCGACCAGATCGCGTTGCTCTACGGCGGCGATCCCGGCCGGATCCGCATCGTGCCCCCCGGCGTCGACCACGCGTTCTTCGGCCCGGGCCACCGGCCCCAGGCACGCCGTGCCCTGGGCCTGCCGGTCGACGGACGGCTCCTGCTCTTCGTCGGGCGGATCCAGCCGCTCAAGTGCGCCGACGTGGCCATCGAGACGCTGGCCGAACTGCTCGAGACCGGGCGCGAGCCCTACCGCCTCGTGGTCGTGGGCGGGCCGAGCGGGCCCCATGGCGAGAAGTCGCTCCAGCGCCTCTACGACGTGGCCGACGCGCGTGGGGTGCGCGAGCACGTCCACTTCATCGATCCCCAGCCCCACGAGCTGCTCTCGTCGTACTACCGGGCGGCCGACGTCTGCGTCGTCCCGAGCCGGTCCGAGTCCTTCGGCCTTGTGGCGCTGGAGGCGGCCGCCTGCGGGACCCCGGTCGTGGCCTCGGCCGTCGGCGGGCTGACCACGCTGGTCGACCACGGCCACACGGGCTTCCTGGTGGACGACGCCGACCCGATCGCCTACGCCGCCGCCGTGCGGCGGGTCTTCGACGAGCCGCTGGCGGCCGAGCGCTTCAGCACCGCCTCGGTGCTGCGGGCCCGCCGCTACACCTGGCGCGCCGCCGCCCGGACGCTGGTGGAGCTGCACGACGAGCTGGCATCCGGCCGCCTCGTCGAGTGCGGCTGAACGCGCCGGGCCGGAGCCCCGAGACCGACAGGTGCCGATCGTCGACCTCCCCGAGGAGGAGGAGATGGCCGCCGCGGTGGCCTGCATCGACACCTGGGCCGAACGCGAGCTGGCCGCCGGGGGGTTCCTCGTGGCGGCCGAGCGCCAGGACGTCACCGACCGCACCGCGTCGCACCGCTGGTATCTCCGCTTCAAGGGCGACGAGAAGGACTTCATCACCGTCTGGTTCACCCTCAAGCAGCGCACGCTGCACTTCGAGGCCCAGTTCATGCCCGCTCCCGAGACCAACCAGGCCGACGTGTACGCGTACCTCTTGCGCCGCAACGCCCACCTCTTCGGGATGTGGTTCGCCCTCGGCCCCGAGGACGCGGTGTACCTGGTGGGCAGGGTGCCGGCGCGGCTGGTCGACGACGACGAGCTGGACCGCATCGCCGGATCGTCGGTCCTCTACACCGACGACCACTTCCCGACGGCCATGACGATGGCCCACCCCTCGACCTACCGGCGCCGGCTCCGGCGCTCGTAGGGACAGCGGCCGGCGGCCGCGCTCGGTATCGTCGCGCGGGTGTCGAGCCTGCTCATCGTCGGCGGCGGGAAGATGGGAGGCGCCCTGCTGGGCGGCCTGCTCCGCTCCGGATGGGCGGGCGCCGGCGATCTGACGGTCATTGAGCCCGTCGCCGAGCGCCGGGACGAGCTGGCGGCGGAACACCCGAGGCTGCGCACCGTCGCCGCCCCCGAGTCCGGGCTGCTGGACGACGCGGGCGAGCGGCTCTGTGGCGCGGTGCTCGCCGTCAAGCCCGACGCGGCCGAGGGAGCGTGCCGTGCCCTCGGCGTGACCGGGGTGACCCGGCTCCTCTCCATCGTGGCGGGCGTCCCGTGCCAGCGCCTGGAGGCCGCCCTGGGCGGGGAGCCCGCCGTGGTCCGCGCCATGCCCAACACCCCCGCCCTGGTCGGGGCCGGGGTGACGGCCATCTCGGGCGGGTCCTTCGCCACGTCCCACGACCTGGCCTGGGCACAAGACGTGCTGTCGGCCGTCGGGACGGTCGTCCGCCTGCCCGAGCGCCTGCTCGATGCCGTCACGGGGCTCTCGGGATCGGGCCCGGCCTACCTGTTCCTGGTGGCCGAGGCGCTGATCGAGGCGGGGGTCCAAATGGGCCTGACCCGCGACGTCAGCCGGACGCTCGTCGTCGAGACGATGCTGGGCTCGGCCACCCTGCTCAAGGAGACCGGGAGTGACCCCGAGGTGTTGCGCGCGATGGTGACCTCACCGGCGGGCACCACGGCGGCCGGCATCCGGACGCTGGAGGCCCGGGCGGTGCGCTCGGCCTTCATGGAGGCGGTGGCGGCCGCCACGGAACGCTCACGCAACATGCAGCGCTGAGGGACCGAGCCCCGTGCCGCGCGAACCCGTCCGGACCGTCTTCTTCCTCTCGGACTTCGGGACGCAGGACGAGTTCGTCGGCGTCGTCCACGCCGTGATTCAGCGGCGTGCCCCCGGGACGACGGTCATCGACCTCACGCACCACGTCCCGCCCTTCGACGTCCGCGCCGGGAGCCACGCCCTCGTGCGTGCCATGCCGCATCTCGGCGCCGGCGTCGTGCTCGGCGTGGTCGACCCCGGGGTCGGCACGGCACGCCGCGGCATCTGCATGGAAGTGGCGCGGCCGGAGGCCGGCGGGACGCTGTGCTTCGTCGGGCCCGACAACGGCCTGCTCGTGGCGGCGGCGGAGGCTGCCGGCGAGGCACCGATCACCGGTGTGGTGGCCCTGCGCCGCGCCGAGCCGCCCCCCGACCGCGGCCCCACCTTCGACGGGCGTGACCTCTTCGCGCCGGCGGCGGCGGCGCTGTGCGCCGGCGTGCCGCCCGAGGAGCTGGGGGAGTCGGTGGACCCGGCGTCGCTGGTGCGCCTCGCCGGCGGCGTCGTCGAGCAGGGCCGGCTGCACGACGGCCGGACCTGTCTGCGCGCCGAGGTCACCTGGGTGGACCACTTCGGCAACCTGCAGCTGGCGGCGACCGTGGCGGACGCGCGCGTGGCGGGGATCCCGTCGGTGGGGAGCATCGAACTGGCGGCCCGAATCGAGTCGGGCCGCCAGTACCTCGACGGGCTGCCGCAGTCGCTCGTCCCCGACGGCGTCCGGTTGCGCTGCGTCGACGCCTTCGGCGATCTGGACCAGGGTGAGTTCGGTCTGTTGGTCGACGCCAACGGGCATCTGGCCGTGGTGGCCGGCGCGGCGTCGGCGGCGAGCTGGCTGAATGTCGCCGCGGGGGAGCTCCTCGTCCTGGCCTGGTGACCCGCGGGCGCACGCCGCCCGGTTTGGTGCGGTCGGGAGCCACCTCGGTACCATCCGACGCAGTGAGCGACGAGCAGGCGGACGTACCGACATCCTCCGCGCCCGATGCGCAGGCTGTGCCGCCTGCGCCGGCGAAGCGGATCCCCGAGGCCACAGTGCTGCGCCTGCCCGTGTACCAGCGCATCCTGGCCGAGCTGGTGCGCGCGGGCACCCGGACCGTCTCCTCGGAGCAGCTGGCCGATCTGGCGCGTATGAACGCGGCCAAGGTGCGCAGGGACCTCTCGCTGCTGGGCTCGTTCGGCACCCGGGGCTCGGGCTACGACCCCGGGTTCCTCATTTCGCAGATCGACCGCGCCCTCGGTGTCGACGCGAACTGGTCGGTGGCCATCGTCGGCATCGGGAACCTGGGTCGGGCCCTCACCAACTCCGCCGGGTTCGCCTCGCGCGGCTGCGAGGTGACCTCGCTCTTCGACGTGGACCCGGCCGTTGTGGGCGAGGAGATCCGGGGCATCAAGGTGCGCCACATGGACGAGATCGCCACGCTGCGCGGCGCGGAGCGGCCCGACATCGGCGTGATCACGACGCCGGGTTGGGCCGCCCAGGGAGTAGCCGACCTGCTCGTCCGGGCCGGGGTGACCTCGCTGCTCAACTTCGCGCCCCGCGTGCTCAACGTCCCGCCCAACGTGCACCTGCGCTACGTCGATCTGTCCATTGAGCTGCAGGTCCTGGGCTTCTACCGGGCCCGCCAGGAGGAGCTGGGCCGCGCCGGACCAAACGGGGGTGAGCGGGGCCCCCTCATGCGCGCCGTAGGACTCTCGGCGCACTCCGACCTGGACTGAGGGCCGCCGGCGGGTTCCCCCCGTGGCCGCTGACTGGCAGGCTGTGGGGCGGGACCGGCACAATTGTGAGCCGACCCAGGAGGGAACCGAGTGTCCGTCGTCGTCGTAGGGCTCCAGCACACGCAGGCCCCGCTGCCTCTTCTCGAGGCGGTCGCCGTCACCGACGCCGACCTGCACAAGGCGCTGAGTGAACTGCGTCAGTGCCGCAACGTCCAGGAGACGGTGGTGCTCTCGACCTGCCTGCGCACCGAGGTTTACGCGGTGGTGGACCGCTTCCACGACGCGGTGGCGGAAATCTACGACGTGCTCTCCGAGCACTCGGGCGTCACGGTGGAGGAGCTCTCGGCCCACGCCAGCATCCGCTTCGACGACGACGTCACGTCCCACCTCTTCTCGGTGACGTCGGGCCTCGAGTCCGTGGTGACGGGGGAGAGCGAGGTCGTCGGCCAGGTCAGGCACGCCTTCGAACGGGCGCAGGAGGAGAGCACGAGCGGCCCGGTGCTCTCGGCGCTCTTCCGGCACGCGCTGCAGACGGGTAAGCGGGTGCGCACCGAGACGGGCATCAGCAAGGGCACGACGTCGTTCGCGTACGCGGCGGTGACAGTCGCCCGCGGCACGGACCAAGCGGGCCTGCGCGGCGCGCGGGTGGTGGTGGTCGGCGCCGGTGACATGGGCCTCGGCGTGTGCCGAGCCCTGTCGGACATCGCGCCGCCCGAGGCGCCCCAGCGCGTGGTGGTGGCCAACCGCTCGGTGAAGCGGGCGAGGGATCTCGTGCACGAGTCCGCCGGCGGGCCGTTCGAGATGCGGGCGGTGCCCCTCGAGCACGTCGCCGGCGAGCTGGCCGACGCCGACGTGGTCCTGAGCGCCGTGGCGGCGGAGTCGCACGTGCTGGGGGTGCAGGACTTCGCGACGGTGACCGGACCCCTACTCGTGATCGACCTCGGGGTCCCGCGCAACGTGGACCCCGCCGTGGCCGGGTTCGACGGCATCACGTTGCTCGATATGGACACGCTGAGCGCCTCCGTGGCCCGTGCGCTCGGCGACCGCCAGGAGGAGTCGGTGGCGGCGCGGCACATCATCGCGGCGGAGGTGGAGCGCTTCCGCACCGCCAGCCGCCAGCGCGGCGCGGCTCCGGTGATCGCGTCGCTCCGGTCGCACCTCGAGTCGCTACGCGTCGCCGAGCTCGAGCGGCACCGGGCCCAGCTGGCCGACCTGAACGAGGAGGAATGGGAGCACGTGGACGCCGCGACCCGCGCCGCGCTGGCCAAGATGCTGCATGAGCCCACCATGCTCCTGAAGGACACCGCCGGCACGCCACGCGGCGAGCGGCTCGTCGAGGCGCTGCGCATCCTCTTCGACCTGTAGTCGCCGCCATGGGATAGTCACCGCCATGGGAACCATCCGCCTGGCCACCCGCGGCTCCCCGCTGGCGCTGCGCCAGACCGAGATCGTCTCCGAGCTCCTGCGCCGCGCCGACCCCGGCGTCCAGGTCGAGCCCGTCGTCGTCCGCACGCGGGGAGACCAGGACGCCTCGTCACCCCTCGACCAGATCGGGGGCCAGGGGGTCTTCGTCACCGAGGTCGAGGCGGCTGTCACCGGCGGGCGGGCCGACGCCGCAGTGCACTCGGCCAAGGACATGACCTCCACCATGGGTGACCATCTCGTCCTAGGGGCGGTGCCGCCGCGGGCGGACCCCCGTGACGGCCTCGTCGGCTGCACGCTGGCGGACCTCCCGGCGGGCGGGCTCGTCGCCACGGGCTCGGCTCGGCGCCGGGCCCAGCTGGCCTACCTCCGGCCCGATCTCGTGTTCACGCAGCTGCGGGGCAACATGGCGCGGCGCCTGGCCGTCGGCGAGGACGGGAGCGTCTCGGCGGTGGTCGTCGCCGTCGCCGCCCTGGAGCGTCTGGGCTGGGAGGCCCGGCTGAGCGACGTGCTCGATCCGCTCGACGTCCTGCCCCAGGCCGGGCAGGGTGCCATCGCCGTGCAGTGCCGAGCCGGCGACGAGAGCACGCGCCGGCTGCTCGGCGCCATCGACCACGAGCCCAGCCACCGTGCGCTGCGGGCCGAGCGGGCCGTGCTGGCCGCGCTGGGCGGGAGCTGCACCGTGCCCGTCGGGGCCTTCGCCGAGGCCGTCGCCACCGGCGCCGAGGCCGTCGCCACCGGCGCCGGGGGCAGCGCCTCGCTCCGGGTGTCGGGGCTGATGGCGAGCGGCGACGGGCGCACGGTCATCCGCATGGCGCTCCAGGGGGACGACCCGGAGGCCGTGGGCACCGAGCTGGCCCGGGCGCTGCTCGAAGGTGGCGGGGCGGCGATCGAGGACTTCGGCGGCGTCCCGCCCGGCGCGGCGCCGTGACCGTCTACCTGGTCGGGGCCGGCCCCGGCGACCCGGGGCTCCTCACTCGCAGCGCTGCGAAGCTCCTGGCCCGGGCCGACGTCGTCCTGCACGATCGCCTCGTCAGCCCGGCCGTGCTCGACCTGGTGCACCCGGACGCGACCCTGATCGACGTGGGCAAGGACCCCGATGAGGTCGGGGGCGCGCGGCAGGAGGAGATCGCGCGCCTGCTGGTCGAGCACGGCCGGAGCTCCGCCGTGGTCGTTCGCCTGAAGGGCGGCGACCCGTTCCTCTTCGGCCGGGGCGGCGAGGAGATGGACGCGCTGGCGCAGGCGGGGATCCCCTGCGAGGTTGTGCCCGGCGTCACGTCCGCCTTCGGCGTCCCCGCCGCCGTCGGCATCCCGGTCACCCAGCGCGGGCTGGCCTCGTCGGTCACGGTGGTGACGGGACGGATGGGGGAGCCGGGCGTGGGCGGCGGCCCCGACTGGGAGGCGCTGGCCCGGGTGGGCGGGACGCTGGTCATCCTGATGGGCATGACCACGCGGGGCGCCATCTCCGACGCGCTGGTTGCGGGCGGGAGGGCGCCTGACACGCCGGTCGCGGTGATTGAGCGCGGCACGACACCGTCGGAGCGGATGGTGCGCACGACGCTGGCCGGCCTGGCCGGGGTCGACCTGGAGGCGCCGGCGGTCATCGTCGTCGGCGCGGTGGCGGCGCTCGGTGCGCAGGCACCGGCGGAATCGACGGGCGGTCCTCTGGCGGGTCGCACGGTCGTGGTGACCCGATCGGGCCAGCGAGCCCGCGGCCTGGTCGACGCGCTCGAGCGGGCCGGGGCGACCGTGCTGGAGCTCCCGCTGACCCGCCAGGCCGACCCGTCCGACGGCGGGGCCGCGCTGCGGGCCGCGGCCGCCGGGGTGCGAGACCGGCGCTGGGTGGTGCTGACGTCGGTCAACGCGGTGGACCGCTTCATGGCCGCGCTGCGCGACGCCCGGGCCCTCGCTCCGGTACTCGTCGCCGCGGTCGGGCCCGCCACCGCCGACGCGCTGCGGATCGCGGGCGTGGAGCCGGACCTGGTGCCGGCCGAGCACAGCGCGCGGGGCCTGGTCGAGGAGTTCCCCGA
>Ga0116215_1000985_pt1 | contig 19938 bp, 16 predicted proteins | sample Sb_taG_7_FD_89698 | JGI IMG/M metagenome (GOLD analysis project Ga0116215, IMG submission 89698) | Peat soil microbial communities from Weissenstadt, Germany - Sb_50d_2_FS metaG | ecosystem: Environmental > Terrestrial > Soil > Wetlands > Peat | place: Germany: Weissenstadt | collected 2010-09-21
CGTATTGAGCGGTGTCGCGCGCATACACCCCATAGGCAAGCGCCTGGATGATGCTCAGCAGGGCAGTGTGCGAGCGCACGTAAGCGGGGCTGTTGGAGGAGTAGTAGAGCTTGATCTGCGCGAGCTTGGCGACCTCGGAGAGCGTCGCGTCGGTGATCGCGGCGGTGTGCGCCTGGCGGTGACGGGCGAGCTTCATCGCGCGCACGACCAGCGGGTGCGGGCGGCCGGCCGACAGTCCGATCACGAGCGTGGCGGCGTCGATCCGCCCGAGGCGGCTGAGCGCCTCCTGCGAGGGGCTCGCGACGACGTCCACGCGCAGGTCGAGCAGCATCAGCAGGTGGCGCAGGTAGCTGGCGAAGAACGCCATCTGATCGGTGCCCGCGACGAGCACCTTCTCGGCGTCTACGATCGCCTCGATCATCGCGTCGACGGAGCTGCGGGAAACCTTGCGCGCGGTGTCCTCGACGTTCAGGTGGTCGGCAGCGAGCGCGGCCTCGAACTCGTTCTGGTCGAGTGAGAACAGCGGCGTGGAAGAGGAGGGGCTACCCGATCCGTTCTTGGCGGCCTTCGCGTTGACACGCCGGTATTCCTCGCGCGCGGCCGCCTGCAGCTCGGGAAAGCCCTCGAAGCCGAGCGCCTGCGAGAATCGCACGACTGTGGAGCTGGAGGTGTTGGCGCGGCGCGCGAGCTCCTCCGCGGTTTGGAATGCGGCCTCGTCGAGATGGTCGACGATGTACTGCGCGACGTCCTTCTGCGAGCGCGAGCACTCGTCGAACCGCGCCTGTATGTACTTGGACAGGCTCTGGTGCTCGCCGGTGCCGTTCACGAGGGGGGGCTCGACGGTCTTGGTCGCTGCGCGCTTCATCGTCGGCGCTTGTGTTCGACGTCCGCTGCTCGCTCTCCTTCCAGCTCACCGACTCGTTCTCGTCGACGGTCCCCGTCTCGCCGCGCCCTCCAGCTGCCCGTTCCGCTCGGGGTCCACACGGACGGGTTAGTGTCCGGGCATGCGACGCAGCCTGTTCGAGGACGTCCACGAAGACTTTCGCGCGAGCTTTCGCACGTTCCTAGCGCGGGAGGTGATAGGCGAGGAGGGCCGCTACGGCCAGTGGGAGCGCGACGGGATCATCCCCCGCGAGGTCCTCGCGATGGCCGGCCGCGGCGGCTTCCTGGGGATGGCGGTACCCGAACGCTACGGCGGCGCCGGCGCCGAGGACTTCCGCTTCAACGTGATCGTCGGCGAAGAGACCCAGCGCGCGGGCGTGGGCGGCCTCGGGCTGGGCATGTCGGTGCACAGCGACATCTGTCTGCCGTACTTCCTCACCTACTGCGATCAGCGCCAGCGCGAACGCTGGCTCGAAGGTCTCGCCTCGGGGGAGATGATCGCGGCGATCGCGATGACCGAGCCGGGGATCGGCTCGGACCTGGCGGGAATGTCCACGAGCGCCATACGTGACGGAGACCACTACGTGGTCAACGGCGCGAAGACGTTCATCACCAACGGCATCCACGCCGACCTGGTGATCGTGGCGGCCAAGACGGACCCGAGCGAGCGCCACCGCGGCATCAGCCTGCTGGTGGTGGAGCGCGGCATGGACGGCTTCGAGCGCGGGCGCAAGCTGGAGAAGATCGGCCAGCACGCGCAGGACACCGCCGAGCTGTCGTTCGCCGACGTGCGCGTGCCCGTCGAGAACCTGCTCGGCAGCGAGGGCGAGGGCTTTCGCCACCTCGTCTCCAACCTCCCCCAGGAGCGACTGTCGATCGCCGCGGCAGGCGTGGCCGCAGCGGAGGCGGCGCTTGGATGGACGCTCGAGTACGTGCGCGAGCGCCACGCGTTCGGCCAGCCGATCGGCTCCTTCCAGGCCTCGCGCTTCACGCTCGCGGAGATCCACAGCGAAGTGCAGATCGCGCGCGTGTTCGTCGACCGCTGCGCGCAGGCGCTGAACTCGGGGGAGCTGACGGCGGAGGACGCGGCGATGGCCAAGTGGTGGTGCACCGAGCTCCAGGGCCGCGTGGTCGACCGCTGCGTGCAGCTGTTCGGCGGATATGGATATATGCACGAGTACCCGATCGCGCGCGCGTTCGTCGACGCCCGTGTGACAAGGATCTACGGCGGCGCCAACGAGATCATGAAGGAGATCGTGGGCCGCTCGCTGGGGCTGTAGCAACCGCGTTCGCTGACAGGATGAGCGCGTGCCTTGGCCACCGCTGATCGGAGCACCCCTTCCACGCGCCGACGAGGCGTTCGGGATCACCGAGAAGCTGGCGGCCTACTGCCTGAACCTCGGTCATGAGATCGGCGCCCCGAAGGCTCAAGGATTCAGGCGAATCCTTGGGATCGAGTCCGCAGACGTGGAGTACCTCGCGGACGTGCTCCAGGCAGGTGTCCTCCAGGCGTCGGTCACCAGCGTGCGGGACAACGCTCCGTTCGGCGTGCTCTGCGAGGTGCGCATCCCCGTGGCGGGCCTGAACGAGCACCGGAACCGGATGGCGACTGTCCCCACATCTTGGGAGCTGCGCCAGCCGGGGGAGCCACCACGACTCGTCACTGCCTGCATAGACGGCTAACCTGAGAGCGATGGCAACAGCCAAGCACGCGATCTCTGAGCACGATGTCGTGATACTGCGCGAACCCGTCGGCGCATGGCCGGCCGGCACCGTCGGTGCGGTCGTCAGCGTCTATGACGGCACGCTCTTGGTTGAGATCACCGGCCCCGGCGGCAAGACTGTGGACACAATCCGAGTTTCCGCCCGGAAGCTCGACGTGAAACACCCCTGAAGTTGGGAGGCCACACCGCGCGTGCCCCGCATGACGGTTGGTGTGACCGGCCTCAGCGCGGACTGGCCGAGCCCGCGGCCTCGTGGCCGAGCTCCCTGGCCATCTCCACGAAGTAGTCCAGCGAGCGCGGGTTCGCGAGCGACTCCACGCTCGCCGCCTGCTCCGGCGGTGTGCCCATCAGGATGCGCTTCACCGGGACCTCCAGCACCTTGCCCGACAGCGTGCGCGGGACCTCCGCGATCTGGCGGATCTCGTTGGGGACGTGCCGCGGCGAGCAGTCCTCGCGGATGCGCCGCTTGATCTGCGCCGTCAGCTCCTCGCCGAGGGTGACGCCCTCGCGCAGCACCACGAACATCACCATCCACAGCTCGCCGGACTCGCTGTCCGTGCCCGGACGCGTGACGTCCACGACGAGCACGTCCAGCACGTCCTCCACGCTCAGCGCCGCCCTGTAGATCTCCGCCGTGCCCATGCGCACACCCTGGCGGTTGATCGTCGAGTCCGAGCGCCCATAGATCACCGCGCCGCCGCGCGGGGTGATGCGGATCCAGTCGCCGTGGCGCCACACGCCCGGATACATCGAGAAGTAGCTCTCGCGCAAGCGCGAGCCATCGTCATCCCCCCACAGGAACAAGGGCATCGAGGGCATCGGCTCGGCGATCACCAGCTCCCCCACCTCGTCCACCAGGCTGTTGCCATGCTCGTCCCACGCCTGCACCGCGCAGCCCAGCGCGCGGCACTGCAGTTCGCCCTCGAAAACAGGAAGCAGCGGGCAGCCCGCCACGAACGCCGTGCACACGTCCGTGCCGCCGCTCGTCGAGAACAGCCACACGTCGTCCTTCACGTGCTCGTACACCCAATGAAAAGACTCCGGAGACAGCGGCGAGCCGGTCGCGCCGAGCGCGCGCAGCCTGCTCAGGTCATGGTTGGCGCCCGGCTCGATCCCCGCCTTCTCACAGCTCGCCAACAGGCCCGGGCTCACGCCCATGCACGTGATCCCCGCACGCTCCGCCAGCCCCCACAGGAAATCCAGGTCCGGGTGCGCGGGGCTGCCGTCGTACAGCACGATCGCCGCCTCGCTGATCAGGCAGCCGACCAGGAAGTTCCACATCATCCAGCCCGTCGTCGTAAACCAGAACATGCGGTCGCCGCGGCGCAGGTCCAGGTGCAGACGCTTCTTGCACTGCTCCAAAAGGATGCCGCCGTGGCCCTGCACGATCGCCTTCGGCAGCCCCGTGGTGCCCGACGAGTACAGCACCCACAGCGGGTGATCGAACGGAACCTGCTCGAAGCGAAGCTCGACATCGTCCCCGGCATCGTCCCCGGAGGGGGAGGGGGAGCCCTCGCCTCGGGAAAGCAGCGCATCCCACGTGAGGACACTGCGAACGCCTCCCCCGCCGCCGCAGGCGGCCTCATCAAAACCCTCACCCACCAGGTAGGGCAGCCACACCACGTGCTCGACGCTCGGCAGCTCCTCCAGGATGCGCCGCACGTTCGCCGCGCGCTCGAAGTCCTTGCCGCCGTGGCGGTAGCCGTCCACCGCCAGCAGCACCTTCGGCTCGATCTGCGCGAAGCGGTCGATCACGCTGCGCGCGCCGAACTCCGGCGCCGCGCTCGACCAGATCGCGCCGATGCTCGCCACCGCCAGCAGCGCGATCAGCGTCTCCGGGATGTTCGGCATGTACGCCACCACGCGATCGCCGCGCTCCACACCCAGCGCGCGCAGGCCACTCGCCGCCGCGGCCACTCGCGCCGACAGCTCGCCCCACGTGATCTCGCTCAGCTCCCCGCGCAGCTCCGAGCAGTGCAGCACCGCCGTCTCCCCCGCGCGCCCCTCGCCGTAGGCCATCAGGTTCTCCGCGTAGTTCAGCCGCGCGCCCTCGAACCAGCGCGTGCCCGGCATCTCGTGCGAGCTCAGCACCCGCTCGTACGGCTTTGACGCGCGCACGCCGCAGAACTCCCACACGCACGCCCAGAACTCCTCCAGCTCATCCACCGACCAGCGCCAAAGCTCGTCATAGCCCGCGAACGCGCGCCCGCGCCGCTCACCCACCCAGCGCATAAAACGTGCCATCTCCACGCTCTCGAGCTGCTCCGGCGAGGGGCTCCACAGGGGCTGCTGCTGGGAGGCGCTGGCCATGCGGGTATTCTCGCGATTTGTGAGCCTGCCCGGGTTGCGCAAAGAGTTTCCCGTCCTTGGAACCCTCGCGTACCTCAACGCCGGCACCGACGGGCCGCTGCCCGCCCGCGCGGTCGCGGCCGCCGAGCGGGAGCTCGAGCGGGAGCTGCGCGAAGGGCGCTCGACGGCGCACTTCGAGCGCCGCTCCGAGCTGAACGCGGATCTGCGCACCGCCTATGCGACCGCCCTGGGCGCCGACGCGGCCGACGTGGCGCTCACGACCTGCACAACCGAGGGCATGGCCCAGGTGATCGGCGGCCTGCAGCTGGCGCGGGGAGACGAGATCGTGACCAGCGACGAGGAGCACCCAGGACTGCTCGGGGCCCTGTCGGCCGCGCGCGAACTGCGCGGCGTGGACGTGCGCGAAGTCCCACTCGGCGAAGTCGCGAACGCGGTCGGCCCGCGCACGCGCCTGGTCGCGTGCTCGCACGTCGGCTGGGTCAGCGGCTCGCTCGCTCCCGCCGAGCTGCGCGAGCTCGACGTCCCGGTGCTGCTCGACGGCGCGCAGGGGGTCGGCGCGATCGCCGTGGACGTGCACGCGCTCGGCTGCAACGCCTACGCGGGCGCCGGGCAGAAGTGGCTGTGCGGCCCCGACGGCAGCGGCATGCTGTACGTCAGCGCGAAGTTGCGCGAGCGCCTGGCCGTCTCCCGGCGCGGCTACGGGAACCTCGCCGACCCCAACAACGGCATGGACGCGCTCCTGCACGAGGACGCGCGGCGCTTCGACACGCTGTCGCTGAACGCAGAGACGACCGCGTGCGCACTGGCGGCCGTAGGCGTGCTGGAGTCGGCCGGCTGGCTCGCCGTGCACGAGCACGCGCGCACGCTCGCCGCGCGCCTGGCCAAGATGCTGGCCGACAGCGGCCGCGAGCCCGCGCCGCGCGGACCGAGCACGCTCGTGTCCTTCCCAAGCGCCGACCCGCCCGCCGAGCGCGCGATGCTCGCCGAGCAGGGCGTGATCGTGCGCAACATCCCCAACCGGCCGTGGCTGCGCGCGTCCGTGGGCGCTTGGAACGACGAGCACGACCTGCAGAGGCTCGTCGAGGCGCTGTCGGAGTGACACGTACGCTGGCGCGCCACGCGGGCCTGCCCGTGGCGGTGGCCGTCTCGGCGGTGCTGAACACCCACCGGCTTTCACAGAACGGCTACGCCAACATCTTCTACTCGGCCGGCGTCCACTCGATGCTGCACTCGCTGCACAACTTCCTGTTCGTGTCCTTCGACCCCGGTGGCCTCGTCACCGTCGACAAGCCGCCGCTCGCGCTGTGGGTGCAGGCGGCCAGCGCCAAGCTGTTCGGCTTCTCGCCGCTCAGCCTGCTCCTGCCCGAGGCGCTCGCGGGCGTGCTGTCCGTCGCGCTGCTCTACCTCATGCTCGCGCGGCGACTGGGGGTGGCAGCGGCGTTCGCCGGCGCGCTCGCGCTCGCCGTGTTCCCCTCGTTCGTCGCCGTCTCGCGCGACAACGGCGTCGACCCCGTGCTGGTCCTGCTGATGCTCATCGCCTGCGGTCTCGCGCTGCGCACATGCGAAAGCGGGCGCTGGCGCACGCTGCTCGCCTGTGCCGTCGTCGTCGGGCTCGCGTTCAACACCAAGACGCTCGCCGCCTACCTCGTCGTCCCCTCGATCGCGCTCGGCCACCTCGCTTGCGCGCCCGGCTCGCCGCGACGGCGCCTCGCCCAGCTCATCGCCGCCGGTGCGGTGATGCTCGCCGTGTCCTTCGCCTGGATCGCGCTCGTCGAACTCACCCCCGCCTCCAAGCGCCCGTACGTCGGCAGCTCCACCAACAACACCGAGCTCGGGCTCACCTTCCAATACAACGGCGTCGGGCGCGTCGAAGGCCAGACCGGTGGCCCCCACTCCGTCATCGTCAAGCCTGGCGGCTACATCCCCGCCTCGCGACAGCGCGCCGTCGACGCCGCCGCCCGCGCCCGCCACGCGCGCGCCGCGCCGCCCGTGCCCGGCGAGCGCCCGCCCACTCCCGAGCCAGCGCCCGCGCCCAAATCGACCAAAGGCAGGGAAAGGCTCCCCATCCCCTTCGGCGAGAGCCCCAGCCCGCTGCGCCTGTTCGAGAAGGGCCTCGACGATCAGGCCGGCTGGCTGTTGCCGTTCGCGCTGTTCGGGCTGCTCGCGCTCGCCGCGCTGCTGGTCCTCGAGCGCCGCGACCGGCGCGATCCGCGCCTCGCGTGCCTACTCGTGCTCGGCGGCTGGTTCGTCGTGGAGGCCGCCGTGCTGAGCCTGTCCAAGGGGATCGTCCACCCTTACTACGTCTCCGCGCTCGCACCCGGCACCGGAGCGATGGTAGGCGCCGGCGCCGGCGCGATGGCGAAGCTCGCGCGCGCGCCGCACGGGCCGGGTCGGCTGCTCGGGCTGGCGCTCGCCACATGCGCGCTCGCCGGCACCGTGCTGGTGCAGGTGGTGCTGATGCACCGCGAGCACTACATGGTCTCGTTCGCGCCCGTGCTCGTAGCCGGCGTCGCTGTCGCGTTCGCCGCGCTGATCGCCATGCGCCGGCTGGCCGCGCCCGCGGTGGCGCTCGCATTCGCGCTCGTGCTCGTCGTGCCCACCGCATACGCGAGCACCACCTGGCTCGCGCCCGTCGAGGGCACGTTCCCGGTCGCCGGGCCGAAAGCGTTCCCCGGCCCCGGCGGCTACGGCGTCGGCGCGCACGGCCTCGCCGTCAACCGCGCGCTGCTGGACTACGTCGCAACCCACCATCCCGGCACGCGTTGGGCGCTGTTGACCGTCGCCGCGGATACCGCCTCGCCGCTGATGCTCATGGGCCTGCCCGCCGGCGCGCTCGCCGGCTACAGCGGCACCGATCCCGCGCTCGACGGCGCCGGCCTCGCGCGTCTGATCGCGCGCGGGCAGGCACGCTACGTGCTGCTCGGCGGCGAGTACTCGCTGCGCGGCGGCAACCGCGCGACACAGGCCGTGCTGCGCGCCTGCCGGGAGCTCGCCCCCTCTGAATGGAACAGCCCGATCGCCTACCCGCACGGGCTCGTGCTGTTCGACTGCGCCGGCTACGAGCACGCGCTGGTGGCAGCTGGCTGAGATGCGCAAGCGCGCCGGCCGGCGGCGCTCAGGCAGCCACTGAGAGCTCGCGGTGAAACGCCCGCGCGAACAGATCGCGCTCGCGGCCGGCCGCCCAGCGCGGCACGGCGGACTCGCCCTCCGCGATCAGCCGCAGCTCGACCGATCCGTTGCGCAGCGCGAGCGTCGTGCCGCGCACGAGCTGATCGCGTGAGCGCTCGAGGTCCTCGGCCAGGCGCAGCAGCGTCGCGCAGCGCTCCAGGCGCTCCGCGTCGCCCTCGCCGAACAGCGCCGCCATCGGTCCGGGCACCGGCATGCCCTTGCGGTGGTAGCGCGCGGCCTGGGCCACGATCGCGGTCTCAACGGGCGTGAAGCCCGGCAGCGCGCCGTTGAGGATCAGATAGCGCGAGTGCTTGTGGTGGTCGTCGTAGTCGATCGACATGCCGATGTCGTGCAGCATGCACGCCGCCCACAACAGCTCGCGCTCGCGCGGGTCGCCGTCGTGCAGGCCGAGCTGCGCGAGCTCGTCGAACATCCCCAGCGCGAGCCTCGCGACGTGCTCGGTGTGCTCGATGTCGACCTCGTACTGCGCTGCCATGTTCAGCACGCTCGCCCGCCGCACGTCCGCGAACAGCGGCGGATCGGTGTCTGGGGCAGCGCCGGCGGAGCCGGTGGTCAGACGCTCGAAGAACACCCCCTCACGCAGACCGGCCTCGGTCGTCTCCAGGGCGTCGAAGCCTCCAGCGCGCAGCACGCCCTGCACGACCACCGCTCCCGCGAGGATCAGGTCGGCCCGCGCGGGCTTGATGCCGGGAACGCTCGCGCGCTCGGAGGCCGGCAGCGCGGCGAGCCGCGCGACGAGCAGCTCGAGCGCCTCGCGCTCGACGACCATGCCCTGCACTCCGTTCGACGGCAGGCCCGCCGCGCGCTGGGCGGCGGCGGCGAGGTTGCGCACCGTTCCTCCCGTGCCCACCAGGCGCCCGCCGCGCGCCTGGCCCTCACGCGGCTCGAGCCATGGCGCGTCGCCAAGGGCCGCGGCGATGTGCTCGCACAGCTCCTGCAGCTGCTTGCGCTTGGCCGGGCCGTTGGGCGGCAGGAAGCGCTCGCTCATGCGCACCGTGCCAAGCGGCCACGAGCCCGACGCCTGGATCAGGCGCCCGGCGACGCGCACCAGCTGCAGCGAGCCGCCGCCGAGATCGAGCACGCTGCCGTCGCGCAGCGTCGTCGAGTTGACCGCCGCGAGGTAGGCGTAGCGGGCCTCCTGCTCGCGGCTGAGCACGCGAATCGGAACCCCCAGGCACACGCGCGCGCGCTCGAGGAACCCGTCGGCGTTCTTAGCGTCGCGGATCGCGCTCGTGGCCACCGCGTCGATCGCTCCTTGCTCCAGCCCCGCCGCGCGGCAGAAGTGCGCGAACACATCCAGCGTCGCCAGCGCCCTGCGCATCGGCTCCTCCCCCAGCTCGCCGCTCGCCATCAGCCCTTCGCCGATCCGCACCGGCTCGTAGATCTCGTCCGCGCGCTTCCACCAGCCCTCGCCGGCCATGAACACGACCAGCCGGAAGGAGTTCGATCCGAGGTCGATGACCGCGAGCCGCTCGCCTGGCTGCATGAGATGAGCGTAATCATCGCGCCGGAAGGTCCCGGCGGGGTCCGGCTCAGCCGGCGCTCGGCCGGCGCTCAGCCCTGCGCTCCGGCCTTCGCGCGCTTGGCCGCGTACATCGCCATGTCAGCCTGCACGAACACGCTCTCGGCGCTCTCCGTGTGCTCGTCGATGATCGCAAAGCCGATGCTCGCGGACGGGTGCACCACGCCGTCTCCAGCATCGATGCTGCACGAAGGGATCACGCGCGTTATACCCTCCGCGACGACCGCCAGCCCGTCCGCGTCGATGTGCGGCAGCTGCACGGCGAACTCGTCTCCGCCGAGGCGGGCGACCAGATCTGTTTCCCTCAGCCTGCGCGTGAGCGCGCGGCCGACCGCCTTGAGCGTGTCGTCACCCAGCTTGTGGCCGAAGCGGTCGTTGATGCCCTTGAAGTCGTCCAGGTCGATCACCATCAGGCCGGCAACCTCGCCGTAGCGTTGCGAGCGGGCGACCTGCAGCCTCAGGTCGTGCTCGAACAGCCGCCGGTTGCGCAGACCGGTCAAAGGATCGTGATCCGCCAGATGGCGCAGGTGCTCCTCCAGGCGCTTGCGGTCGGAGATGTCCTGCAGCTGGGCGATGTAGTGCAGCGGCGCGCCCTCGCGGTCGCGCACCAGCGACACCGACAGGATCGCCGACACCGTCTCCCCGGCGGCGTCGAAATAGCGCTTCTCGACCTGGTAGGCGGGGATCTCCCCCACGAGCAGGCGTCTGCGCTGCTCGAGGTCGTTGCCGGCGTCGCTCGGGTGTACGATTCCGTCGAAGCGCTTGCCGATCAGCTCTTCGGCGGTGTAGCCGGTGATGTCGCACAGCGCGCGGTTGACCAGCATCCAGCGCCCGTCGCTGTCGAGCAGTGCCGTACCGATCGGCGCGTGCTCGAAGACCTCCTCGAAACCGCCCTCGCCAGTCCCGTGCGCGAGCAGGTCGGCACGCCGGCGTGCCGTGATGTCGAGCACGACCGCGACGCCGCCCGCGACGCTCGCGCCATCCTCGCCGCCGGCCGGATCGCGCACGCGTAGCGGACCGACGTCCACCATCAGGCAGTGGCGCTGCTCGGGCGTCCACACCTCGCGGGAGCGCGTCTCCCCGTCCAGCGCCGAGCGAAACAGCGGCTCGATCTCCTTCCACAGCGCCGGCGGGAAGGTGTGCTCGACGGGCTCCCCCTCGCGGCACACACCAGCGTTGCCCACGCGCTCGAGCGCGTGGCCGGCCGTGAGCACGAAGCGCAGCTCCCTGTCGAAGGCCAGGATCAACGCCTCCGGCAGCTCGCGCAGCGCCGCCGCAGCGGCGTTATCGGCGCTGGTCGTCACCTGATCTGTGGGACGAGTCTGATCTGTCGGCGCAGACATGTGCTCACCATCGGCGCGCGCGCGCGCCGACTTAAACTCCGCGCAGGTTGCGGCTTGATCTGCCCGCCTTCATCCATAATTGGTACGCCACAATCCGCTTACACCGGTAGGCTTGACGCGCAGCATCTCTCCTCCTCCCTCTAGGGGCCGTGCCCCGGTGGGCGCGGCCCCTTTTACCGCGCAGCGATCGGGCCACCACCCGGTCAGCGCAAGCGAGCAGCGATCGGGCTACTGCCCGGCGGCGCGGCGGTAGCGCGCGACGGCGAGCGGGGCGAACACGCCGATCAGCACGAGCACCCACACGAGCGCGCCCCAGACGCTGTTGTGCGCGGGCGCGCCGAGCCACAGGTGACGCATCGCGTCGACGATGATCGTGAAGGGGTTCACATCCGCGAACGCCCGCAGGACGGACGGCATCGACTTGACGGGCACGAACGCGGAGGAGACGAACGTGAGGGGGAACACGACGATGAAGCCGACCGAGTTGGCCGACTCGGGTGAGGAGACGAGCAGCCCGACGAACGCGAAGAACCACGAGAACGCATAGCCGAACGCCAGCAGCAGGGCGATGCCGGCGATCGCCTCCAGCGCGCTCGTGTGGAACTCGAAGCCGATGATGACGCCCGTGACGAGCAGGATCGCGACCGACAGCGCGTTGGTGACGATGTCCGCGAGCGTGCGCCCCGCGAGCACGGCCGCGCGCGCCATCGGCAGCGAGCGGAAGCGGTCGACCAGACCCTTGTGGACGTCCTCGTTGAGTCCGATCGCGGTCACAAAGCCGCCGAAGGCGATGTTCTGGACGATGATCCCGGGAATCAGGAAGTCGACGTAGGAGTAACCGGGGGTCGAGATCGCGCCGCCGAACACGTAGCGAAACAGCAGCACGAACATGATCGGCTGCACGGTGAACGCGAGCAGCAGCTCGGGCGCGCGCGGCAGGCGCACGAGGTTGCGCTCGGCGATGATCAGCGTGTCCGAGACGAGCCGTTTCACGTCGCGCTCTGCGGCTCCGGCGCGTCTTCTTCGGCAGCGTGTCCGGTGAGCGCCAGAAACACGTCGTCGAGCGTCGGGCGGCGCATCGCAAGGTCATCAACGCCGACGCCGGCCTCGCTCAGCCGGTGGACCGCTTCCACGATGCTGCCGCTGCGCTCGCGCACGCTCACCCTCACGAGCGTGCCCTCGACCGCGGGGGCCTCGTCGGACATCGGCATCAGCGCATCCACCGCGCGCTGCGGGTCAGCGCCCGCGTCGAGGCGAACCTCCAGGCGCTCGCCGCCGACGCGGTCCTTGAGCTCATCGGAGGTGCCACGGGCGATCACACGGCCGTGATCGATCACGGCGATCGTGCTGGCCAGGCGATCGGCCTCGTCGAGGTACTGGGTCGTGAGCAGCGCGGTGGTGCCTTCCGCGACCAGGCCCTCGATCACCCTCCACAGACCAAGGCGGCTGCGCGGATCAAGGCCGGTGGTGGGCTCGTCGAGGAACAGCACGGGCGGCTTTGCGACCAGCGCGGCGGCGAGGTCCAGGCGCCGGCGCATCCCTCCTGAGTAGGTCTTCGCGGGCCTGCCGGCGGCGTCGAGCAGTTCAAAGCGCTCCAGCAGCTCGTTAGCGCGGGCACGGGCGACCTTGCGCGGCGCCCCGTACAGGCGGCCGACCATCGTCAGGTTCTCAAGACCGGTGAGGTTTTCGTCGATCGCCGCGTACTGGCCGGCCAGGCCGATCTGCTCGCGCAGGCGGGCGGCATCGTGAACGACGTCGCAGCCGAGCACGTGCGCCGTGCCGGCGTCCGGTGCCAGCAGCGTGGTGAGCACGCGCACGAGCGTGGTCTTGCCGGCGCCGTTCGGGCCCAGCAGCCCGAGCACCGAGCCGCGCGCGACGTCCAGATCGACGCCCGCGAGCGCCTGCACCGACCCATAGGACTTGAACAGGCCGCGAACGGTGATCGCGTCGGCCTCTGCCTGCGCCGCGCTGTGGCCGAGAGCCGAAACCGTGTCATCTGCCGCGCGCACGCCCATACAGTAGAACGCCGCGCGCGGGCGGCGGCTCCAGTGGCGGGGCGAGGGCGTATCCGCGACCGCGGCGCCCGCTGAGGACGAAGGTGACGCTGCCGGCGCTCAGGAGGCGCAGGGGAGCCTGAAGCGAACGCTCGTGCCAACGGCGGCGTCATCGATCCAGATGTGACCCCCGTGGGCCTCGACGATCGCGCGCGAGATCGCAAGTCCGAGGCCGGCGCTGCCGTCGCTGCGGGCGGCGCGGTCGGCGCCTTGGACGAAGGCCTCGAACACGCGCTCGCGCTCGAGCAGCGGGATGCCTTCGCCGGTGTCACGCACCTCGACCTCCACGGTGTCGCGCGCAGCCTGCGCGCGCACGGTCACGCTTCCATCCGCTGGCGTGTGCCTGATCGCGTTCCGGATCAGGTTGAACAGCACGCGCTGGATCTGCTCGGGGTTGGCGTGAGCGGCCCGCAGGTCCGGGTCGAGCTCGGCGTGCATCGAGACCGAGCCGGCCTCCGCGTGCACGCGCATCGCATCGACCGTCTCGAGCACGAGATCGTGCAGCGGCACGCGTTCCATCGTCCAGGTGATGTCGCCGGTCTCCAAGCGCGAGAGCTCAAACAAATCATCGATCAGAGCGCCGAGCGCGCGTACGTGAACGCCGATCCGCGTGACGTACTCGCGTCGCGTCGGCTCGTCCACGAGCTCGTCGTCGATCGCCTCGCTGAGCAGCCGCAACGAGGTGATGGGGGTGCGCACGTCATGCGAGATCGCCGCCAGCAGCTCGCTGCGGGCCGCCTCGAGCTTCGCGCGCGAGCTCTCTTCGCGCGCCAGACGGGCGGCCATCGCCTCGATCTCGCGCGCGACGAGCGCCAGCTCGTCATCGCCCCCGGTGGCGATCTTGATGGGGTCCCGCCTACCCCGCCCGCCGCCCGCGCCGGCGTCAATCGCCTCCACGCCACGGCGCAGCGCCTCGATGTCGCCGACCACGCCCCGCGCGATCGCCCGCGCGCACCAAATGCCCACCACGCCGGCGTACACGGCGAGGATCACCGCGAACAGACCTTCGCGCGGGGTGCGCGACATCAGCGCGACAAACAGGCCCACAGCCAGCAGCAGCTGGCCGACCACGATCACGCCGCCGATCGAGAGCTGCCGGCGGATGCCACCGACACGGGTGCGGGCCGCGAGGAAGCGCTGCAGCCCGAGCACGCTCAGCAGCCCCACCGGCGCGAGGATCGCCAGGCTGGTCCAGCCGGCCTGCGCTCCGCGCGCAAGGTAGCACGCGACCGACGCCGCGAACGCGGCGCCGAGCACCACGGCCACTCCCGGCAGCGTCTCCTTGGTGCGCGGGCGTCTCACGGCATGAAGCGATATCCGACGCCCCAGACCGTCTCCAAGAAGCGTGGCTGCGCGGGATCCCGCTCGATCTTCGCCCGCAACCTGCGAACGTGGACGGTGACCGTGGACGTGTCCGTGTAGAAAGAGAATTTCCACACCCGGTCGATCAGCTCCTGTCGTGTGAACGCATGCCCGGGGTGGCGCGCGAGGAACAGCAACAGCTCGAACTCACGCTGGGTCAGCGTCACCTGTTGCGAGTCCACGAGCACGCGCCTGCTGGTGGGATCGACGCTCAGACCGTCGAACTCCAGCGCGGGCCCACCCTCGGGCGCCGTGTCCATCCGCCTGAGCACCGCATCCACGCGCGCGACGAGCTCAGCCGGCGAAAACGGCTTGACGATGTAGTCGTCAGCGCCGAGGCGCAGGCCCACCACGCGATCGGACTCCTCGCCCTTGGCCGTGAGCAGGATCACCGCCATACGGTCGCGATCGATCTCGCGCAGACGCCGCATCACCTCCAGGCCGCCCGGCCCGGGGAGCATCAGATCGAGCACCACGAGGTCCGGCCGGCTGTCGCTGGCCAGCGACAGCGCGAGATCGCCATCGCCGGCGGTGCGCACCTGATAGCCGGCACGCTCGAGATAGCGCGAGACCACCTCGGCGATCGTCGGCTCATCATCGACGACGAGCACCGAGCCACGGGCATGCACGCCACGGTCAATCGACGCGAGCTCCATGACTCTGATTGTCCCACAGCGCCGGCGCGTTCTCGCCGGGCGAACGCGCGAGTTAATAGTTCCGTAATGGGAATCGGCACCCGGCCGGCGTACGCTGCTGCTGATGTCACGACCAGCGCATCTGCTCGAGCACGATCACGAAGACCTGCCGCGCAAGCAGCGCCGCGAACGAGCGCGAGCGGAGCGCAAGGCGCTCGAACAGGCCGCCGCCACAGGCGTCGCGCGGCGCACCCGGATGACTCAGCTCGGGATCGTGCTCGCCGTGGTAGTGGTCGGGATTGTCGTGGTCCTGCTCGCCTCCGGAGAAAGCGCCACGATCAAGAGGATCGCTCCGGAAACAGCGGCAGCCCGAAACGTCACCCACGGCATCGGCAAGCTGCTCGCAGGCATCCCACAGAGCGGCACTGCGCTGGGCCAGCCCACCGCTCCTGTCACGCTCCAATACTACGGTGACCTCGAGTGCCCCGTGTGCAGGGCGTTCACCATCGGGGCGCTGCCCTCGATCATCCAAAAGGACGTCCGCGGCGGTGAGCTGCGGGTCGAATACCACTCACTGCAGACCGCCACACGCGAACCTGAAGTCTTCAACAGCCAGCAGCTCGCCGCGTTGGCCGCGGGCAAGCAGGACAAGATGTGGAACTTCATCGAGACCTTCTACCACGAGCAGGGCGAAGAGGACAGCGGCTACGTCACCGAAAGCTACATTCAGGGAATCGCACGGCAGGTACACGGATTGAACATCGCGCAGTGGACGAGCGACCGTGGCGAGGACGCGCTCGCCAACCAGGTGCAACGCGACGCACAGGCGGCCAGCAACGCGGGTCTGGAAGGCACGCCCGCGTTTCTGCTCGGACGTTCCGGCGGCACTCTGCGCAGATTCCAACCGAGCTCCTACACCGAACCCGGATCGTTTGAAGCGGCGATCGACAAGCTGGCCAAGGCCTGATTCGCGGGACGCTCTCGCGCATATCCAGCCTTCAGGAACCGTCCGCATCGTAGGCAGGCCCCACACACGAAAGGATCAGGATGAGCGCCCGTACCCTCAGGATCACATTGACCGTGTTCACGCTAGCCGGCCTCGGCATCGCGAGCTATCTCACCTACGTTCACTATGCGGGCATCAAGCCGGTCTGCACTGCGGGCGGCAGCTGCGAGAAGGTGCAGACATCGGTCTACTCTGAGCTCGCCGGCGTGCCCGTGGCGCTGCTCGGGCTTCTCATCTACATGGCCGTCTTTGGTCTGCTGCTGGGGCCGGAGAACGAGAGCACGCGCTTTGCGATGATGGCGCTGACGCTCGTCGGCTTTGCCTTCAGCGCATATCTGACCTATCGCGAGCTGTTCTCGATTCACGCGATCTGCGAGTGGTGCGCCTCGAGCGCCGCGATCCTCACGCTGATGGCGCCGCTGTCGGTGTGGCGCTTCCTGCGCGGAGCGCCAAGCCGCCCAGTCATCGGCCCAGGCCAGCGAAGCGTGGAAAGCCGCGGCCAGTCCGTGGTGCTCTCCAACAACCTGTAGGCGGCTGCGCCCGCGCGCGCGAGAGCGGGCCGAGCAATTGCTCTAGAACGGAACTTCTGGTAGTGTGCTGCTTGTTGGAGAGCTAGCTCGGGGGTTCGTGATGGCGGACGGGCGGGGCATTCGTGGTGAAGGTCGGCTGAGGCTGGTCCGTGCCGCGGCGGATTGCTATCGCGAGGGCCGTCCCGAGGCGATGACGGTCAGCCGGGTGTGCAAGGAGGCCGGGGCGAGCGTGGGCACCGCCTACCATCATTTCCCGCACGGCCTCAGCGAGATCGAGGATGCCCTGTATCTGACCACGGTCGCCTCCTATCAGAAAGGCTTTCTGATCGCGCTGCACGAGCACACCTCGGCGGAGGCAGGCGTGAAGGCAATCGTCAGGTTTCACCTGAATTGGATGGCCGCGAACCTCTCGCTCGCACACTATCTGCTGTTCTTCAACGCCGGCTGGCTCTCCGACGAGCATCTGAGAGACCTAGAGCAGATGAATGCGCGCTTCGCCAGACAAGCGGATGCGTGGCGCGCACCGCATATCGAGTCCGGTCACCTGCGCCCGCTGCCAAGCATGCTCTACGGGGCGATCATCCTGGGGCCCGCACAGCAGTTCGGCAGCCAGATCATCGGCCGGGGATCAAGCGTGGACATGGCTGACACGATCCGTCGCGTCGGCCCGGGGCTGGCCGACGCCGCATGGCTGGCGGTCAAGGGCGACGAACACCGAGCGGCCTGAGACGAGCGCCGCTGCCCTGCGCGGCGAGCGCCCGCCCACGCCCGGTGGCGTTGGTGAGCAGCGCGGCGGTCGCGAGCGCCGCGAGCGCCGAGGCGACCGCCGCGAGCGCCCAGCCATGGTGGAAAGCGCCAAGCGCGTCGGCTGGGCTGGGCGAGCCGACCACGGCGACGAACAGCGCGATGCCGAGCACCGCTCCGAGCTGGCGGATCATCGAGTTGACACCCGCGCCCGCGGCCAGGCGGGGCAAGGGCACGGACAGCATCGCCGTGCTGGTGAGCGTCGGCAGGATCAGCGCGATCCCGCTCCCGGTGAGCAGCGTGCCGGGCAGATAGGCGGTCAAGTAGTGAGGCTCGGCGGCCATCCGCGCCACGTACCAAAGACACCCCCCCGCGTACAGGGCCCCGCCGAGCGCAGCGGCGACGCGCTCCCCGATCCGCATCGCCACGCGCGCCGCACCGCTGGCGAGCATCGCGGTGACCAGCGGACTGGCGCTGACCGCGAGACCGGTCTTCAGCTCGGAGTAGTGCCACACCGAGGTCATGAACAGCACATCGCACAGCAGCTTGGCCGCCAAGCCGATCGCGAACGCGAAGATCGCGAGGTTCGCAGCCGCGAATGACCTCTCTCTGAATAGGTCCAGTTCGATCGCCGGCGCCACATGGCGTCGTGCTCTCGCGATCGCCACCGCGATCAAGCACCCGGCAGCGAGGAACGACACGAGCGTGCGGGTGTCGATCCAGCCCCAGCTGTTGCCCTGGACGATCGCCAGGGCGAGCAGCCCCACGCCGAGGAGCACGAGCAGCGCCCCTTGAACGTCGGGGAAGCGCGAGCCGCCGTGCTGGGGTTGGGGCTCGCCGATCATACGGGCCGCCATCCCCAGCGTGAGGATGCCGATCGGCACGTTGATGAGGAAGATCCCCTGCCAGCCGACGGTGTGGATCAGGATGCCGCCGACTGATGGGCCGGCGGCGAACGCGACACCGGAGACCGCCGCCAGCAGCGCGATCGCCTTGATCTGCTCGCCCGGCGCGAACGCCGGGAGCAGCAGCGCCATGCCGGTCGGGATCAGGATCGCCGCCCCGACCGCCTGGATCATGCGCAGCCCAATCAGCACAGCGAGCGTGGGTGAGATCGCACAGCATCCGGAGGCGAGCGTGAACAGCGCAAGCCCGAGCAGGAACAGCTTGCGTCGGCTGTAGCGGTCCGCGAGCTGGCCCGCCGGGAGCAGCAGCGCCGCGAACACGATGTTGTAGGCGTTCAGGACCCACGAGATCGATGAGCCCTGCTGCGCGCGGAAGGCATGCTCCAGCGCCGGGAACGCGATGTTGACGATCGTCATGTCCAGAAACGCCATGAACGCGGCGAGCGACGCGATGATGAGGATGCGGCGAGAGCCCCCCACCCGCGCCACCGCCGCCGAAGAACTCATGCGGGCACCTCCACGCTGTGCGGCTCCCCTACCGCCGCGTATTGCTCGCGTGCCTGTGGCATGTGAGCGCGGCTGATGCCCTGCCAGTGGGTGGTTCGCAGGATCGCGTAATTCAGTTCCCCCGTCGGTCCGCCCGTGCGACCCGTGCCCCCGTGGGTGGCGAGGATCGGCGGGAACCCGACGTGGGATTCGTTGATCTTCAGCAGCCCGCCATTGGAGAGCCCGCGCACGAACGTCTCGATGACGTGCTCGTCGGAGGCCCAAAGCGAGTTGCGAAGCCCGTAGGCGTTCGCGTCCATGAAACGCAGCACGTCCTCCAACAGCCCAGCGTGATCGCGCTCGGGAACGATGATCGCCAACATTGGGAAGAAGGTCTCCTCGCGCACACAGGAGAGATCTCTCGCGTCAGCGAGCCCATCCACTCGGATCACGGTCGGCGCCAGGAACAAGCCCGCGGGGTCGGGGGAACCATCGACCGCAACGCGCTCCCCACCCATCAGCACCAGGCAGCCCGCCTCGCGAGCCTCCGAGAGAAAATCGAAGAACTGGTCCTGCTTGAGCACGGGGCTGAGCACAACCTCGGGGTCCTCGGGATAACCGGGCTGGATCGCACGCACCAGAGTTGTGAATCGTGCGATCAGCTCATCGGCGATCTCCGGGTGTGCGATCGCGTACTTCGGCACCATGCAGATCTGGCTCGAACCGAAGAAGCACTCGGTCAACGCCTGGGCCGCACCGTCGAGATCGGCGTCGCGCCACACGAGAAAGCCATCGTTGCCGGACAGCTCGAGGATCGGCTTCTTGCCGGCGGCGAAGCATTCGCTTCCGAATCTCAAGCCCGAGCTGCTCGACCCGAAGAACAGCACGTCGTCGACGTGCGGACTCTCGATCCACTGCTTGAGGACGCGCTGGGTCTCGCCGGAGATCAGGTTGAGCGTTCCCGGGGGCACTCCGTGCCGCTCGAGCACCGGCTGGGCGATCTCGCGATAGAGGAACATCACGCCCGTGGGCGTGCTGCGCGGCACCTTCACGACGAGCGTGTTCCCCGCAAGCAGGGCGAGCGCCCCCATCGCCGAGTTGCTGGCCGCCGCGTTCTGCGGCGGATTGACACACACCACACCGTCGGGCTTTCTCACCAGCTGCAGGTCGCGACCCTCGGCCACGAAGTTCTCACAGAACTGCTCGTAGTACCAGTTACGTGCAAGCTCATCGACACCGCGTATGA
>Ga0116215_1000988_pt1 | contig 19908 bp, 17 predicted proteins | sample Sb_taG_7_FD_89698 | JGI IMG/M metagenome (GOLD analysis project Ga0116215, IMG submission 89698) | Peat soil microbial communities from Weissenstadt, Germany - Sb_50d_2_FS metaG | ecosystem: Environmental > Terrestrial > Soil > Wetlands > Peat | place: Germany: Weissenstadt | collected 2010-09-21
CCCCACGGTGACCGTCGACGGGCGGTTCAGCACCACGCCCATCGCGCCGTCCTCGCTGTGGATGCCGATCAGCACGACCGTGCGCGCGAAGTTCGGGTCGAGCAGCGACGGGGAGGCGAGCAGCAGCTGGCCGGCGAGCGATTCCGACATCGTGCTCGCAGGCTAGCTTGCCGGTCAGCCGACCGAGAAGATGTCGATCGTGCCGGTCAGCCCGTGGTCGTTGGCGTTCCCCTCCGGCTCCACCACGTGGCCGTCGACCACGATCGGGCTGTTCCAGTGACCCGGTTCGCCCGCCAGCCGCGCGATCGCCTTGGATGAGGACGGCCGGTAGACGTAGATGCCGCCGGCAGACGGGTCATACACGTACAGCAGGCCACCGGCCATCACCGGGCTGGTTCCCGGTGTGGCGTTCTCCCACGCGCGGTACAGCCGTCCGCCGCGCAGGACGTACGCGCCGGTCGCGTTTTCGTCGGCTGCGAACATCGTCGTGTGCCCGTCCCGGTGCCACACGGCGGGCGCCGTGAACAGCTGGCCGCCGCCGGGGATCGACAGGCGCTGCAGTTCGCCGCCGAGCGGATGCGCGCTGGCGCTCGAGGACCGGTGGCCGTCCAGCTGCGAGAGCGCGAGCACGCGGAAGACCCCATCCTTGCCGGCCACCACTACGCGGTCGCCGCCGAGCAGCACCGGGGCGCTGGAGCCCAGATCGGTGTCGCTCTTGTTGAGCTGTTCCTGGTTTGTGGGCGTGAACGACTGACGCAGGCGAAGGCCGGGGAACGTGAGCTCGAGCACGCTGTCGCCGAAGTCGCTCGTGCCGTTCCACGGGCCGTTGCCGGTGTCGATCAGGATGCGCGCCCCGCCCGGCTCGACCACTGGGCCGCCGCGCGAGAGGATCGCCGAGTCGCTGCCCGGGCACGTGCTCGGGACCTGCAGCGCGGGGCGGCTCGCGCACAGCGTGTTGAACACGCTCACCGGCAGGCCGCTCGCGCGTCCGATCGCGACCACGTGACCCTGGTAGGGAGGAGCGTCGCCGTAGTAGCCGCTGGTGGCGACGAGGATGTCCGGGCCGTCGATGTTCAGCGCCGCGCCGAGCTTCTCGTGCATGGGTTCGCGCGTGACGCTCACCGGCCAGGAGCCGCTCGTGTCCTCACCGCCGCTCGCGAGCGAGAGCTTGTGGATCAGCCCGTTCGGCGAGGCGGCGTACACCCACAGGCGATCCGGGTCGGCCAGCGGGCTCGTGTTCGTGATCTGCGCGCTGCCCGCCCAGCGCCTGTAGCCCGGCGGCGTGAACGTCCACAGGATCGCGCCGCTGTTCGCGTCGATCGCGATCGTCCGTCCGTAGGCGGTTGTGACCACCACCGTGTCGTGGAGCGCGCCGTCCACGCTCACGCCGTGCAGATAGATGGGGGAGGAGTCGACGGTGCCCGCCAGCGTCACCGTCCGGCGGTGCAGGTGCGCGACGTTCGTAGAGGTGATGCCGCTCGCCAGTTCGCTCACGTTGCCGCGCTGCGGGTCAAGGCCGAACTCCGGCCAGTCGAGCAGCTCCCCGTTGGAGGCACTGCTCGCGGAGGGGATCGCGCTGACGCCGACGGTCGGCGTGTGCACAGTGGCTGAGACGCCGCCGCACGCGCTCACAAGTACGGACGCGGCCAGCACGAGCAGGCACGCGGCAGGTGCGCGTATGAAGGCCGCCGGCGAGTGCCGTGCCGCCGCGACGGCTCCCGGGCGGGTGGTGCGGCGCGCGCGCATCCGGGCAGGTTCTAGCGCATCCTCGTGTACGCTGGCGCACATGGCCAAGACCCCGCAGGTGGGCGAGCCGGCGCCAGACTTCGAGCTCCAGGGTACGGACGGCACGTTCCGCCTGTCCGACCATCGCGGCGAGCGCGTGGTGCTGCTGTTTTACCCCGGCGACAACACGCCCGTGTGCAAAAAGCAGTTCTGCTCGTACCGCGACCGGGCGGACGACTTCGCGGCGCTCGACGCGACGGTGGTCGGGATCTCCGCGCAGGATGTGGACTCCCACAAGGGCTTCATCGAGAAGAACAGCCTGACGGTCCCGCTGCTCGCCGACGTCGATAAGGCCGTCGGTACGGCATACAGCGCCAGCGGCAAGCGTGCGGTCATCATCATCGACGAGCAAGGCGTGGTCCGCCACCGCCACGATCATCGCCTGGGGCTGGACTACCAGTCGGTGGACGACCTCAAGGCGGCGCTGGATGCGCTGCCCGGTCCGGCCGCCTGAGGGGCGTATCGTCCCGACGGCTTTCGGGAAAAGCTTGAAAAACGAAATGCCTGCGAGTAGTCTGAGGTATGGCTACCAAGCATGATCGTGCTCTCGCGTCGTTCCTCGTCGGCCTGGACGATGTGGTTGAAGAGCTCAGTGTGGTCAGCGATCCACAGCGTTCAGGAGAACTCGCGGAGCAACTGATGGCGATGGGCAGGCAGCTCAAGCGGGCCGCGCCGAACGCCGCTCGGGGAGTCCCGGTGGCGGAGGCGGCGAAGTATCTGGGTGTCTCCGAGACGACTGTTCGGCTGTGGGTCAGGCGTGGCGCGCTTGCTGCGCTGCCGGGCTCCAAGCCGGCGCTGATCGAGCACGAGAGCCTGAGGGGGGTCGGGCGCGCGGTACGCGAATTGCGTGCGAGGGGCGAGGACCGAGAGTGGTTGGAGGGCGTGGTTCGCTACGTCGAAGACATGGCGGATCGTTCGAGTCCGAGCGTACGCAAGGGCCTGAAGGAGCTGGTTGAAGGCAAGCTCCAGCCGGCCTGACGAGCGCGCGGGGTGGCACATTCCGTTTTCGTGGTCGAGACGGTCGCCCGTGTTGCCGCATCGTTGAACAAGACTGACCGGCGGGCGTACGACGCGGCTCGCCAGGCACGACAACGGTCACAAACCCACACCAGGTCCTCCGACATCTTCCCCGGTCTCAGCTGAGTTGGACGCCGCAAGCGCGCGAAGCCCCTGCTCTGGTGCAACGCGACTCGCTGGGAGGATCTGCGTGTGACATGGGAGCCGAGTAGCACAAACGCTCAATAGATCGGCTACACCCATACTCAGTTTGGCGATCCTTTGCGTCGCGACGGACGAACACACACTAGTTCCGCATATCGGCATCATCTTATAGTAGAAAACAGCTCTCGACCACGGCCGCAGATCGTGTTTTGCTTCTATCGCACGTAGAAATCGACGTAGGAGGCGGGCTCGTGCCAGGCGCCACTCGCGCGAGAAGTCAGGGAAACGGTCGGCCGTCTTTGGAGCCGCTCGCGGCTTGCTTCGCTGCTTCGCGCGCTATTAACCATGCCGCGCTGGACATCCCACGCAAATAAGGAGTTGTACCCACATGAGAAAGGCTCTCGTGCTTGTCGTTCCCATGTTGCTGGCCCTCGGTCTTGCTGGCAGTTCCCAGGCCGACCCCGCCACCACCACTACCGAAGAAGCTGCCTGGAACTCCCGGGCGAGTGCAGAAAGGGCCTCCAGCGTGATGGGAGTCTCGACAGCCCAGGCCGCCGAAGACCTTGAAATACAGCACGCGGCATTTCATGCGATTGGCGAACTCATCGAAGCCGGCGATCAGGTATGGTTCGATAACCAAACTGCCACCGTGCATGTATATGGTACATCGACGGTGCAAATACCTGAAGCGATTACCAATCATATTGTTTACGACACAACGCCGCCCAATTTTCCTGCTAGTACCAAGCCGATGGATGTGCTTAGTTGCGGTACCTCGGCGAAGGAGTACTGCTCACCGCTTGAGGCCGGAGTAAGGCTCGCGCATACATTCCCCGGCAATCCCGAAGCCGATTATTGTACCGCGGGGTTCATGGTGCGGAGCGACTCGACCGGGGCGCCGTACATGCTCACCGCCGGTCACTGCGCTGGCGGGGGTACCACCTTTTACAGTAGTTCATTCACAACTAAGACTTGGCCCAAAAAACACACATGCGATGTCGGGGAACCAGTGACAGGTGATGCGCCCTGGGGAGGCTACGACGTGGCGATGATGCCCGTCACGGGTTGCGCGGGAGTCATCCCGTACTATCACGATTGGGAGTTTGGCACAGATACGCACGTGGAAGGCGCAATTAATACACAGTTCGTGGGCGAGTACGTATGCCACTATGGCATCACGAGCCTGTACGCGTGCGGCACGATTCGCGCAGCTGATGTGCCGTCTATCGTCGTTGACGAAGGACTGGAATGGGAGATTTACGAAACCGACCAAGTATGTGGATATGCTGCACCCGGTGACAGCGGAAGCCCGGTCACCGATGGCACCTATACGTTTGCGGCGACCGGCCTCATAAGCGCTGGAGGACCTAGCCCCTCGTGCGGCGGTACGGATACGTTTTGGATCGAACAGCGGATCTTTGCCGCCCTCAACATCTTTGGCGTCTACGTCGCGGCGTCGTAGTCCGATCACCGCGTGGTCTGCGAGGGGACAAACCCTCTCAGACCGAGGCGTTACCAGGACTTCAGCGTGACAAAACTCGGAAGGTCGCGCTCGCTGAGCCTGCTGACAGACTCCCAGAGCTGACCGTGGCGCGCGCTAGGTACGATCCAGCGGTCAGCGTCCCCGACGCTAGTCGCCCGTCGAAGGCGACTCGGTTACTGCCCGCCTTACCGGCGCGCGTGATCGCCCCGAGCCTCTTGGATGCCGTGCAGCGTGCTTTCCGCAAGAGCGCAGGGACGCGCGACCCTCTCGCGCCTTGAAGGAGCATTGTCCGCGTCTTCAGGGTGGCCGGCAAACATCCCCGGCCCGCGATGTTCAACCCGGCCACGTCCTTGCTGATCGCGATCACCACCATCGTCGCCCTAGCGAGGACGTAAGTGATGGTAGTCCCCCGGGGGTCATGCTTACCTGCGTCGATCGGATTACGCAATTTCGCGCCTCGTGCGACGACGAACTCCGCCGGTGAGAAGCTTAGATGTGAGATGCTTTGTGACGAACCCGTAGGCGATGGAGATTCGTGCTCGGGTGGGCCGATTTCAGGCCCCGCGAGCGCGACGGACGGCAGCGTCACCGACTCGCCAACCGCCCCGCATTCACCTGCGGCCGTCGCATAAAGGCCGTCACCACTGTAGCTCGCCGTAAGCAGATACATTTCCTGGGGCCGGGCGCCAGTCTCAACGGGCACAAAGGTGTTTGACGTCGCGCTGGAGTTTGCGGCCACCGGATTGGTTGAGGTGAATAGTGGAGTTCCTGCACAATCCCCCGACTCGACACTGAAGGGCCACCCGATAGGCCCGTAAACATTGAACGTCACGGTACCCGTCGGCGCGGGCAGACCCACCGGCACGCTTGCGAGTGTCGCGGTATCGGAGAACCTGAAGCCCACGCCGTTCCAGAACATCAGACTCGCCTGCGTTGCCATTGACACTGGCAGGAGCGGCAGTGTGACCGACGCTCCGGCCGCGCCACATTCGCTCACGGCGGGAGCGTAAGTCGAATCGCCGCTATAGCTCGCCGTGAATTGATAGGTCCCCGCAGCGTCCGCGATGAACGCGTTCGAGGCCGCGCTCACGCCGTCCGCACTAACCGGATTCGTGGAGTTGAACCGTGCGACACCCGTACACGTCGTGTTGTCCAGGCCGTAAACGTTGAACGTAACGGTGCCGGTCGGAGCGGGGTCACCCGATGGCGGTTCGGACAACGTTGCTGCGTCCGAGAAGCTATCGCTTGAGTCTGTGGTGGCCCGGGTCGTGATGTTCAGCATCACGGGTGGCACGGCCAATGCCGGCGCAACTCCGATCAGTCCTGCGCAGACCGTCAGGAGGACTGCGGGCCCCGTTCTCGGCGTAAACCAAAAGCTCATTTCTTCGCCCCCGCCTCCTCGTGGCTGTTTCTCGTTGTGCCGCTTGCGTTCTGGACCGCTCGCGAGGCGGATTCTAACAGGCGAGACGCAGGATACGCCTGGAACGCAGTACAGAAGTGACCGCTGTACGCGACGCGAGAGATCAGTGCTCGCTAACGGTCCAACCAGGCGAAAATCGAGACGCTCGGCCGGTAGTACTTCGGCGCAGCCATCGCATTGCTGCTCCAGCTCGCGTTCTGGTCGTGGGCCCTGGCAGGTACCATTTCCTGAGATGAACAGTCCGCGTCCAACTCCTCCGCCTCCGCCCCCGCCTCCGCCCCCGGATCTCGGACACCCCGAGACGCGAGGGGGACTGGGCGTCCTCACCAGGTAGCCGCGTCCGGCGCCGGTAGCCCGTCGGGCGGACGTTACGCTTACGCTCATGGCCCGGCGACATCACGCCCGTACCTACGCAACAGATCGCGCGGGCGTACATCGCCTGCCCGTCGCCGCTCAGTGAGCTGGGGCGCGGTTCCGCTGCCGGCCAGGCGACGGCTGCTGGGCATCCGCGACTGGGCCTACCGCTCGAGGATCGCGCTCGGTAAAGCACCCGGACCGCGCACCAGCGAGCCGCCGGATCGCGCGCTCGAGAGCGTCGTCATCCTGGGGATGCACCGCAGCGGCACCTCGCTGGTCACGCGACTGGTCAGCCTGCTCGGCCTGGCCGTCTGTCGCGACGAGGACCTGCTCGCCGGTCGCAAGGCCAACCCGCGCGGGCACTGGGAGTCCAAGTCGCTGCTTGACTTCAACGAGCGGCTGCTCGACGAGCTCGGCGGGGCGTGGTTCTGCCCGCCCGCGCTCGGGGCGCCGGAGCTCGCGCGGATGCTCCGCCGCCACCGCGTCGAGGCGCTCGCCAGGGTCCGCGACGCTCATCCCCGCAGGCCGTGGGTGTGGAAGGACCCGCGCACGTGCGTGCTGCTGGCGTTCTGGTCGGCCGTGCTCGAACAGCGGGCCGCGTACGTGCTCGTGGTGCGCCATCCGCTCGAGGTCAGCGACTCGCTCGCCCGCCGCGATCGCTACGCGCCGGCGCTAAGCCTCGCGCTGTGGGAGCGCTACACACGCGCCGCGATGCTAGGCGCCGCCGGACGCCCGACGATCGTGTGCACCTACGACGACGTGCTCGCCGATCCCGTCGCGTGGTGCAAGCGGCTGGTCGCGTTCCTCGCCGGCGTCGGCGTCTGCACCGGCGACGCCGACTGGCCCGCGGTCGAGGCGTTCGCCATGGCCGGCCTGCGCCACAGCCGCCAGTCGTGGACCGATCTCGCGCGCACCTCCGCGATCTCGCCAGCGCAGCTCGCGCTCGCGCAGGCGGCTAGCCAGTTCACCGCGCAGGAGTCCTACCAGCCGCCCGCGTTGCCCGCGGAGACGCCCGCGACCGAGGCGGTGTTCGAGCAGATCCGCCGCCATGGCGCACCGCGCGGGCGCAGGCGCGCTCACGTCGTGGGTCTGCCCGCCGACCTGCGCGTTGGCAAGGCGGCGAGCGGAGGCGGCGATGACGCCACGCGCCCGCCGGTCTCGCTGGTGCTCGCGTGCGGTCGAGCCGCCGCTGAGGAGTCGCTGCGGGTGCTCGCTCCCACACTGCCGCCCGGCAGCGAGGTGCTCGTGCTCGGCGACGAGCGCGCCCCGGCGGGCAACCCGAGCGACCTTGACGGACTCTCCGTACGCCGCGTGCAATGCGAGCGCCCGCCCAGCACATCTTCCCCGGCATCGTCCCCGCAGTGGGAGGGAGAGGGGGAGTCCGAAGCGTTGGCGCTCGGCGCGCAGGCCGCGCGCGGCACCATCGTGCTGCTCGCCTGTGCGCAGCTCGTGCGCTGCGATCAGTGGTACGAGCCCGCCAAGCGGGCGCTGGGCTCCCGGCATGTCGTGGGCGTTGCGCCGGTCACGCGCTGCAGCGCACGCCCCGACGAGCGTCGTTTCGGCTTCGCCTTCAACGACGAAGACCTGCTGATGAGCGCTCGCGTGGGATCCAACGCCAAGGGGCCTGTGCCGGCGGCGCTGCTGGGCAGCGCCCTGTGCGCCTGCAACCGCAGCGTGCTCGTCGCCGCGGGCGGGGTGGATGGCGCGTTCAGCTCCGCCTCCGCGGCCGTCGCCGAGCTGAGCGTGCGCCTGTGGCGGATGGGCTTTCGCTGTTGCATCCTCCCGCAGGTCGAGGCATGGATCGAGGAGGGTAAGGCGGGCAGCGCCAGCCGGAGTGCGGACGCCGAGCAGGCTCGCGCCGGCAGTGCCGCCCACGCCGCGGACGCTGAGGAGGCTCAAGCAGGTGGCGCCAGCCAGGCTGAGGACGCCGAGCTCCTGTACGACCGCCTGCGCATCGCCGCGCTGCACTTCGACGAACCGCGCCTGAACGCGTTCACCGAGCGCGCCAGTCGCCTGCCCGGCTACGAGGTCGCGTCCGAGCGCCTGGCTGCGAGCGACGTGCAGCGCAGGCGCGCGCAGATCGCAGCCGTGTGCGCGTTCTCGATCGAGCGCTACTTCCAGAGCTTCCCGCTGTAGCTCGCGCGACGCCCGGACCCAACTCGCGCCTCACGCGACGCTCGGAGCCAGCTCACGCCTCACGCGACGCCCGGACGCAGCGCCTCCTTCACACAACGCTCAGGTCGAGATCGTTCGCGCTCTGCCCGCGCAGCACCGCGATCAGATGGTCGAGGTCGGCGAACGCGGCCGCGCGCAGCGCCAGGTTCACGCGCTCGTCGCCCTCGCGGTCGCTCGAGGTCCAGAACATCCCCTTGCGGCTACCCGCCCCGTGGTGGTAGATGACGTCGCCGTACAGGCCGCCCATCAGGAAATGGAAGTTCACCGCGTTGCTGCGCTCCAGTGGCGCGATCGTGCGGCCCCGGCGGGTGAGCTCGTAGGTGATCCGCTGGCCGACGTCCTGGTTGTGCTCGACCTCCGGTCCCACGCCGCGACCGAACGACACGCCCAGCGCGCGCAGATCATCCCGGCGCACGCACAGCCCGCTGACGTGTATGAACGGGGCGATCGCCGGCGCCATCTCGTTCCTGTACACGCCCGCCACCGCCGCGCCCTGCTCGCATTCGCGCACGAGCACCGCCAGCCAGTCGTCGCGCACGGGAAACGAGTCGTTGTCGAGCGTGACGATGTAGTCGAAGCCCGCCGGCACCTTGCGCGCGAGGAAGTCGAGCGCCGCCGGGTGCGATCGTTCGAACGCTCGGCCCGCGTACTCGCCGGGAACCCGGTTGGCGATGCGCCCCAGCGCCGCGATCCAGCCGGCCGGGCGCAGCCGCACGCGTGGGTGCCCGCGCACCATCTCTCGATGCAGCTGCAGATGTGAGTTGTCGTACACGAACACCTCGTAGTCCCAGTCGTGGGTGTGGCGCTCGATCTGCTTCAGGCACAGGTCGATCCACGGGTATCGCACGGCCTGTTCGAGGTTGTGGCGCGCCCAGCGTCCGCGCCTGCGAAAGCCGTTGACGATCAGGATCGCCACACGGGGGCGCGAGTCGGGCACGGCGGGCTCTCAGTGGCTTGCGGCGCTCAGCGCCGCCGCCTCGAACTCCCCCTCCGGGGATGATGCCGGGGACGATGCGCCGGCGGGTCGCTCCGCGCCCGCGCGCGCCGCGTACAGCTCGGCCAGCTCGAGCTGCAGGTTGCGCGGCTGCTCGCCGGGGTTCAGCCGGCGCCGGTGCCACACGCCCTCGCCGTCCAGCTCCCACGAGTTCTGGTTGTCCGCGAATGCGCGTTCGAGCGTGTCGAGCAGCTCGGCGCGCAGCTCGGAGGACTCGATCGGCACGGCGAGCTCGACGCGGTGGTCGAGGTTGCGCGGCATCAGGTCGGCGGAGGCGATGTAGATCGTGTGCTCGCCGTCGCGTTCGAACGCGTACACGCGCGAGTGCTCGAGCAGTCGCCCGACGATCGATACGACCCTGATGTTCTCCGAGATGCCCGGCACGCCCGGGCGCAGGCAGCAGATGCCGCGCACGTTCAGGTCGACGCGCACGCCCGCCTGCGAGGCCTCGTACAGCGCGCGGATGCAGCGGCCGTCGACCAGCGCGTTCATCTTCATCGCGATCCGCGCCGGGCGCTCGGGCGAGTGGGCGGCGATCGTGCGCTCGATCTGCTCGAGGATGCCCTCGCGCAGGTGGTCGGGCGCCATCAGCACCCGGCGGTAGTGCAAGGGGCGCCCGTAGCCGGTCAGGTAGTTGAACATGTCCGCCACGTCCGCGCCGATCTGCTCGTCGGTGGTGAACAGGCCGAAGTCGGTGTACAGCCGCGCGGTGGCCGAGTGGTAGTTGCCGGTGCCGATGTGCACGTAGTTGCGCACGCCCTCGCCCTCGCGGCGCACGACCAGCACGCACTTCGCGTGCGTCTTCAGGGCCGGCTGGCCGTACACCACGTGCACGCCCGCCTCCTCCATCGCCTTCGCCCAATGGATGTTCATGCGCTCGTCAAAGCGCGCCTGCAGCTCCACCAGCGCGACCGCTTCCTTGCCGCGTTCCCTGGCGTCGATCAACGCGGGCACCAGCGGCGAGTCATCGCTCGTGCGATACACCGTCTGCTTGATCGCCAGCACGTTCGGGTCAGCCACCGCCTGCTCGACGAAGCGCTCGACCGAGGTCGCGAACGACTCGTACGGGTGGTGCACGAGCAGATCGCCTTCGCGCATAGCGCCCAGCACATCCGGACGCTCGCCCTCGCGTCGCAGCAGGCGCGGGTGGGTGATGCCGCCGAGCGGGCCGATCTCCGAACGGTCGTCGCGCAGCTCCGGGTGGCCGGGAAGCTTCACGATCTGCCACAGCGCGCCCATGTCGAGCAGGCCGTCCACCGGGTAGACCTCCTCCTCCTGCACTCCCAACAGGCCCGCCAGCGCCTCACGCAGCTGCGCCGAGCAGCTCGAGCCGACCTCCACGCGCACGACCTCGCCGAAGCGCCGCCTGCGCAGCTCGTCCTCGACCGCCTGCAGCAGGTCGGCGGCGTCGTCGGAGACCTCCAGGTCCGCGTCGCGCGTGACCCGAAACAGGTCGTAGTCGGCGATCTCCATGCCCGGGAACAGCGCGTCCAGGTGCTGCGCGATCACGTCCTCCAACGGCACCAGCAGCGCTGGCTCGGGCGCCGGCTGCTTGAGCGTGACGAAGCGCGGCAGGATCTCCGTAGGCACCTTCACGCGTGCGAACACCGTTTGCGCGCTGATCGGGTCGCGCACGAGCACCGCGAGGCTGAGAGAAAGGTTTGAGATATACGGGAAGGGGCGGCCGGGGGCCACGGCCAGCGGCGTCAGCGCCGGGAAGATCGCCCGCTGGAAGTGCCGCGCGAGCTCTGCCCGGCGCTCCTCGTCGAGCTCTCGCACGCCCACCACGCGGATGTCGTGCTCGGCCAGCGCCGGGCGCAGCTGCCCTTCAAAGCAGCCCGCCAGTCGCCGGCCCTGCTCGAGCACGCGCTCGCGGATCAGCGTGATCGTCTCGGAGGGGATCAGGCCATCCTGGCTGGGGTACTCGACGCCCGCGTCGATCTGGTCGCGCAACCCGGCGACGCGCACCATGTAGTACTCGTCGAGGTTGGTCGTGTAGATCGCGCAGAACTTCACCCGCTCGAGCAGCGGCACGCGCTCGTCTTCGGCCAGCTGCAGCACGCGGTCGTTGAAGTCCAGCCAAGAGAGCTCGCGGTTCAGGTACAGCGAGAAGTCCTCCAGCTGGTCAGCGGCTGCGATCATAGACTCCCCGAGGCTCATAAGCTCCTCACGCTACACGACGCGCTAGGGTGACCCGATCGCATGGCCCGTCAGCTCTGGCTACTTCGGCACGCCGAGGCCGAGCCCCATGGCACGCGCGCGGACGCCGAGCGGCGCCTGACGCGTCGCGGACGCCAACAGGCGCGCGCCGCGGGCGTCGCCATCGCGCGGCTGCAGGCGGCTTTCGACGCGGTGCTGTTCAGCCCGCGCGTGCGTGCGCGCCAGACAGCGGAGCTGGCGGCCGAGGGCTGGGGTGAGGAGCAGCGGGCGCGCCTTGAAGTGCACGAGCCGCTCGCCGGCGATTTCGACGTAACCCAGGCTCTCAGTGCGCTCAGCGTCGTGCCCGCGGACGGGCGCCTGCTGCTGGTCGGGCACGAGCCAGACTTCTCGCGTCTGCTCGGCGATCTCACCGGAGCGCGTGCCGAGGTCAAAAAGGGCGGCCTGGCGATCGTACGGCTAGAGGGCGCGAGCGGTGAGCTCGTCGCGCTGCTGCGTCCCCGCGATCTTGCCCTGATCGCCGACCCAGCCCTCCCGGCCGTGTGACTCCCAGTCGGCGGGCAGTGACGAGGGCACGACGTCCGGGTCGACGAGCTCGGTCGACTCCGCCGCGAAGCGGTAGCCGATGCCGAAATGCGTGTGGATGTAGCGCCAGTCGGGCGAGGCCTTCTCGAGCTTCTGGCGAAGCTTGCGCACGAACACGTCGACCGAGCGGTCGCCGCGCACCATCGTGTACCCCCACAGGCGCGAGTAGATCTCCTCGCGCTCGAGCACGCGACCCTCGGCGGACGCGAGCAGCTCGATCAGCTCGAACTCGCGCCTGGTCAGATCGACGCTGCGCTCGCCCACGAACGCCTGGAAGCGGTCAGAGCGGATCTCCACCTCGCCGGCGATGATCGGCTCGCTCTCCGTGCGGCTGGCGCTGCGCCGGCGCCGGCGCACGACGCTCTGCACGCGTGCGATCACTTCCTCGGGGTGGCACGGCTTGGTGATCCAGTCGTCGGCGCCGAGCCGCAGCCCGCGCACCCGCTGAGCCACCGTCGACGGTCCCGTGCAAACGACGATGCCGAGCTCCGGCAGCGCCTCGCACAGCCGCTCCAGCCAGTCCCACGCCTGCGGCCCCAATACCGCGAGGTCGACCACCAGCGCGCTCAGGCGCATCGACACGACAGCGTCGGCGGGCACGGGGCTCGCGAGCACACGGTGTTCCCAAGCGAGCCGGTCCAGACGCTTGCTCAGAACCTGAATGAAGCCGCTGTCGCGGTCGAGGACGGCGATGCGAAGCGCTGTCGCTGTGCCGTTGCCGTCAGGTGGAGCTGTTGCCCCCCCCGAGTCGCCGGCGCTCACGCTTGGGCTCATCGGGGCGCAGTGTAAGCGATCTGATGGGCGTACGACACATCCGCACGTCGTATGTCACAGGATCTTCACAGTCTGGTTTCGCAAATTGCATCCATACCGCGCACCCACAGACGCTTCCAACTGCGAACTCCGTATAACTATAGATATACGGACTCCGACAAGAGGCCAGTGCGCACGGTGTGGCGTATTACCATGGTATTGCGTTCCGTCCTCATGCCGTTCGTTCTGGTGCACGCCGGTGCGCGTCAGCGGGCTACAGTCAGACGATGACGAGCGCGAGCGGCAATCAAGCCTGCGCAGCGGAGGTCGCCGCGCATCCGGTGTTCGCGCGCGTGTGGGCGCGCATCTCCGGGACGGTTGGAAGCGCGCGCGAGCGCGCGCAGCTGCTCGCGGGCCTGCGCGGGCGAGTGCTCGAGGTGGGCGCGGGCGACGGGCGCAACTTCGCGCACTATCCGCGCGAGGTGTCCGAGGTGCTGGCGGTCGAGCCCGAGCCGTACCTGCGGCGACTCGCATCCGATGCGGCGCTGGCGGCGCCCGTGCCGGTGATCGTGACCGACGGTACCGCCGAGGCGCTTGCGCTCGACGACCGCAGCTTCCACGCGGTCGTCAGCTCGCTCGTCCTGTGCTCCGTTGCCGACCAGCGGCGGGCGCTCGCGGAGCTGCATCGAGTGCTCGTGCTCGGCGGCGAGCTTCGCTTCTACGAGCACGTCATCTCCGAGCGCCGGCTCGGCAAGAGCCTGCAAGCCGGCCTGGATGGCTCGGGCGTGTGGCCGCGTCTGGGCGCCGGGTGCCATCTCTCGCGCGACACCGTCGGCGCGATCGCTTCGGTCGGGTTCGAGGTCGAGCGGCTCCGCCGCTTCAAGTCCGGGCCAGGGCCGTTCGGGCTCCCCTTCGTGCTGGGCACCGCGCGGCGCGGGTTGGCGTAGCCCAGGCGACGCGCGACGCGCCGGCGGCCCCGACAGCGTCAGGTCTCGTCGAAGCCGCGAACGCCCTCGCCGCGGACGCCCCCAGCCGGGTGCGAGGAGTCCGAGAACTCGCGGAATAAGCCGGAGACAACGAACGCGACCTGCTCGCCGATGTCGACGGCGTTGTCGCCGATCCGCTCCAGCGCCCGCGCCACCAGCGTCATGTGCATCGCCCACTCGCGCCTGTCCGGGTCGTCGCCGATCTCGATCGCCAGGCGGAAGATGTCGCGGTTCAGGCGGTTGATCTCGCGATCCTGGCGCACGAGGTCTTCGGCCAGCGCGACGTCGCGCGCGGCGAAAGCCGCCTTGCACTGGACGACCTCCGAGCGTGCGAACGCGCCCATCTTGGCGAGCGCGTCGAGCATCTCCTGGTGCACCGGCGGCTCGTAGCCGGAGAGGGGGATCAGCTTGGCGATGTTCACGCACTGGTCGCCCATGCGCTCGATGTGCTTGATCATGTGCAGCAGCGCGGCCACCAGCCGCAGGTCGCCCGCCACGGGCGCCTGCAGGGCGAGCAGCGAGAGGATGCCCTGGTGCACCTCCAGGTAGCGCCCGTCAACGCGGTCGTCGTCCGCGATCACCATCTGCGCGAGCTCCACGTCCTGGTGGTGAAGGGCCTCCAGCACGCGGTCGAGCTGCTCGACGATCAGGTCCAGGCCGCCGAGCGCGTTGGTCTGCAGCTCCAGCAGCTGCGCCTGGAAATGCGCGCGCCCCTGAGCGTGCGCGCCCTCGCCCGAGGCGGGCGAGTCCGGGCGCTCGACCGCCTCGCGCACCGGCGGGACCAGGTCGTTGCCGTCCGCGCTAGCCGAACTTCCCGGTGACATATTCCTCGGTCCTGGGATCGCTGGGATTCGTGAAGATGTCCTGCGTCGGTCCCACCTCCACCAGCCGGCCGTCGAGCATGAACGCCGTACGGTCGGCCACGCGCGCGGCCTGCTGCATGTTGTGGGTGACGATCACGATCGTCACCCGGGTCTTGAGCTGATCGATCAGCTCCTCGATCTTCAGCGTCGCGATTGGGTCCAGCGCCGAGCATGGCTCGTCCATCAGGATCACCTCCGGATCGACCGCCAGCGAGCGCGCGATGCACAGGCGCTGCTGCTGGCCGCCCGACAGCCCCGCCCCCGGTGCGTCCAGCCGGTCGGCGACCTCCTCCCACAGGCCGGCGTCGCGCAGGGCCGCCTCGACGGTGGCGCGAACGTCGCCGCGCCGGCCCGCGCTCAAGCGCGGGCCGGCGGCCACGTTGTCGAAGATCGACATCGTCGGGAACGGGTTGGGCTTCTGAAAGACCATGCCCACCGCGCGGCGCACCGCGACCACGTCCACTGACGGGCCGTACACGTCGACGTCCTCGAGCAGCACCCTGCCCTGGGCGCGCGCACCGGGGATCTCCTCGTGCATGCGGTTGATGCAGCGGACCATCGTCGACTTGCCGCACCCCGACGGGCCGATGATCGCGGTCACCTCGTTCGCGCGGAACTCCAGGTCGATGCCCTTGACCTGTTCTGACTCGCCGTAGAAGGCGCGCAGCCGCTCGAGCCTGACGCTCGGTCCGGGCTTGGCCTCGAGCGCGGCGTCACTGCTCAGGGGCGTGGATGCGGTGCGTGGGCTGATGATGCGCGGCGAAGCGTACTCCGAGGCCGGCTGCGAGCCGGCCTCCTGGGAGCGCTGATCCTCGCGGTCGAGCTCCGTGTGGCTCTCCGCGTCCACGTCAACCACCTCCGCGGTAGGTCGGGGGCTTGTCATGCAAGGCGACTCCTTCGAGCGATCAGGCGGGCGATCGTGTTGAGCAGCAGGATCATCGCGACCAGCGTCAACGCGGCGCCCCACGCGCGGTGTTCGACGGACGTGGTCGGCGAGGTGACGTCTTTGTAGATTTGCACAGGCAGCGAGTTCATGAACCCGCCGAGGCCGAAGCCCGTCTTCATCGTGTAAGCGGCCGTGAACAGCAGCGGCGCGGTCTCGCCCGCGGCGCGCGCGACCGCCAGCAGCACGCCCGTGAGCATCCCCGGCAGCGCCGTCGGCAGCACCACGCGCGCGATCACGCGCCAGCGCGGCGCTCCCAGCGCCAGCGCCGACTCGCGCAGCGCCGAGGGCACGAGCAGCAGGATCACCTCCGCCGAGCGGATCACGATCGGCAGCATCAGCAGCGCGAGCGCAACCGAGCCCTTGTAGCCCGCATAGGTGCTGCCGGTGCCCACGATCAGCACGATGTAAACGAACAGACCGAACACGATCGACGGCACGCCCGTCAGGACGTCGACGAAGAAGCGCACCGTGCGCGCCAGCCAGCTCACGCGGCCGTACTCGACCAGCCACACCGCCACGCCGACGCCGAGCGGCACCGCGATCGCCGAGGCGAGCGCGACGATCTCGATCGTGCCGAGGATCGCGCTCTTGATGCCGCCGATGCCCGAGCTGCCGAAGAACGTGTTGCCGGTGGGGTCGGTCGTGAAGAAGCTCACGCTCCACGCACCCAGGCCCTTGCGCAGCAGGTAGTAGACGATCACCAGCAGCGGCAGCACCGCGATCGCCGTGCCCGCGAGGACGCTGCCGCGCGCCAGCCGGTCCCTGCGCCTGCGCGCCGGGCTGAGCGCGAAGCGCGCCAGCCGATCCTCGGATTTGAGGCCCGCCTGCCCGTTCGCCGCGCTCATGCGCCGGCCGCCGTGTCAGCGAGGATCTGCCCGCCTGCGGCCGCGTTCTCGACGCCGCGTCCACGCGGCCCGCCCGCGCGTGCGGCACGCGCTACCAGCACGCGCGCGACGCCGTTGACGAGCAGCGTCAGCACGAACAGCACCAGCCCCGCGGCGAACAGCGCCGAGCGGTGCACGTTCTGGGCTTCGCCGAACTCGTTCGCGATCGACGCCGCGAGGCTGTAGCCCTGGGAGAACAGGTGATGCCCGAGACGCGGGGCGTTGCCGATCAGGATCGTCACCGCGATCGTCTCGCCGATCGCGCGGCCGAGCCCCAGCATCGCGCCGCCGACGATGCCCGAGCGGCAGTACGGCAGCACCGCCATGCGGATCATCTCCCAGCGCGTCGCACCCAGGGCGAGCGCCGCCTCCTTGTGGTCGGCGGGAACGGTCGCCATCACCTCGCGCGCGATCGCACTGACGATCGGCAGGATCATGATCGCGAGCACGAGCCCCGTGATGAAGTAGTTGGGGATCGTCACCAGGCCGCCGCCCACGAACGGGATGAACGACAGGCGGTCGGCGATCCACTGCTCGGCCCCCTGCAGCTTGGGGGCCAGGAAGAAGATGCCCCACAGCCCGTACACGACCGACGGCACGGCCGCGAGCAGCTCGACCAGCAGCGTCAGCGCGCCGCGCAGGCGCAGGGGGCACAGCTCGGTCGCGTACACGGCCGCGGCGACCGCCACCGGCACGCCGATCGCCAGCGCGAGCGCGGAGGTGATCAGCGTCCCCACGACCAGCGGCAGCGCGCCGAAGTGTTCAGCGCCGACGTTCCAGTCGTTGCCGAATACGAAGCTCAGCACTCCTTCCCTGGCAAACGCCGCGTGCGCCTGGCCGAACAGGCGCACGAAGAAGTACACGATCAGCGCGAGGATCAGCACGGCGAGCGCCGTGAGGCCGTACTTCAGCGCTCGGTCGGGAAACCGCGCGAGCGGTGAGCGCGCGAGCGTCGCGCGGTCACCGCCTGGGATCGATGCTGCCTCCACGACCGTCTTTCTATCGGATGCGCCGCCGCGCGCTCGTCAGAACACGCGGCCGCGCGCTCGTCAGAACACGCGGCCGCGGGCTCATCGTCAGCCGCCGAGCGAGGCGCCGTTGCACTGCAGTGACGCGACCGCTTCCTTGGACTTGGCCAGGATCGCCGAGGGCAGCGCCGCGTAGTCGGCCTCGGCGAGGATCGCCTGCCCTTCACTGAGCCCGTATCCCACGAACTTGACCACGCTCTTGGCGGCCGCTTCGCCGCCCGGGATGCCGGCCTTGCAGAGGTCCTTGTTGACGACCACGAACGTCTGCGAGGTGATCGGATACGCGCTGGCTGCCGGGGAGTTGATGACTTTGATGCCGAGGTTAGCCGGCACCGTCACCCCTTCGCCGGAGGCGCTCGTCGAGGCCAACGACGGAGCGATGAAGCTCCCAGCCTTGTTCTTCACCGATGCGACCGTGAAGTTGTGCGTGAGCGCGTATGCCTGCTCGACGTAGCCGACCGAGCCCACGGTCTGCTGGACCCCGCCGGCGACGCCCGCGTTGCCCTTGGCGCCCGTGCCCGTCGGCCACTGCACGGTCTTGCCTTCGCCGATCTTGCTCTTCCATTCCGGATCGACCTCTGCCAGGAAGCTCGTGAAGCCAGATGTCGTGCCCGAGGAGTCTGAGCGATGGATCACGGTGATCGGCGTGCTCGGCAGGGTGACCCCTGGGTTCAGCGCCTTGATTTCAGGTGCGTCCCAAGCTTTGATCTTGCCCAGGAAGATGTTGGCGATCATCTTGCCGTCGAGCTTCAGGCCGGTCTTGACGCCGGGGACATTGTAGGAGATCGTGATTGCGCCCAGGAACATCGGGATCTGCACCGCCGGGCTGCCGTTCTTGGCCAGCGCTTCTTCGTCGGCCGGCTTCAGCGGCGGGTCGCTGGCGCCGAAGTCGACGGTCTTGCTCTCAATTGCGGTGATGCCGGCGCCCGAGCCCACCGGCTGATAGTTGACGACCAGGCCGGACTGCGCCGAGGCCCACTGTTCGTAGACCGGGGCGGCGAACGTCGAGCCTGCCCCGGAGATCGTCGCCGAGGCGCTCTTGGTGGTGCTGGCGGCGGTGCTGCTCGACGAGCTCGACGAGCTCGAGCTTCCGCATGCAGCCAGGCTGCACACGAGTATCGCGCAACCTGCGAGCGCGCCCATCTTCTTCTTGAACACTGATTCTCCTCTGGCTGGCTGGGTTGTCAGTTGGCGGCGTGATGCCCGCCTACCGGCGCGCCGAAACGGCGTGCCTTGATCCTGTTCAGCCGCCGGTAGCCTCGATGTGAACATTTCGTGAAGGCTGCGGCTGGAATCTGTACCCGAAGCCCGGATGCGTGTGGATGAAGCGCCGGTCGGGCAGCGCGGTCTCGAGCTTGCTGCGCAGCTTGCTCACGTACACGTCCACCGAGCGGTCGCCCGGCCGCTGCGTGCCCCCCCACACGGTGCTGTAGAGCTCGTCGCGCGTGATGATCGCGCCGAGGCGCCTGGCCATCGCCACCAGCACCTCGAACTCGCGCACCGAGAGCATCAGCGGCTGGCCCGTCGCGAGCACCAGCCCTTCGTCAGGGCGTATCTCCAGCTCACCCGCGTAGAGGGTGTCCGCCTGGACGAGGGTGTCCGTTGGGACGTCCGTGCTCTCCGGGAAGGCCGCCACGACGCGGGAGCGTCGCAGGCGTCCGCGGCAAAGGAGTTGCAAACTCGTGATCTATCGGTGAAGAATCCGTGAAAGCAGGGCGTCGGCGGGACGGGTCGACGCGTCGGTCAATATCCTCGCCGGATGAGCTTCCCGCGGCGGGGCGTAGACGGCAATCTGATGTCCCTGGTCGAGGAGGCTGGGCGCAACGTCCAGCGCTGCGGGCTGCTGCTGCACGACCTGCTCAAGGACTTCCCCGAGCACGCCACGCTGGCGCAGGACCTGAAGGTGTGCGAGCAGGAAGGCGACCGCATCACCCACGACATCATCCACCGGCTCGCCGGGCGCGGGCGCGTGCGCGCACCCTTCGACGCCGGCGACGGCTACGCGCTCGCGACCGCGCTCGACGACATCGTCGATCACTCCGAGCAGGTCGCAGCGCAGCTCGGGCTCTACGGCGTGGAGGCGCCGATGGAGCAGGCGGTCGAGTTCACCGAGGTGCTCGTCGGCGCCGGCGAGCAGATCGCCCAGGCGCTGCGCTGCCTGCGCACGGGCACCGAGCTAGGCCCGCACCTGGTCGAGATCCATCGTCTGGAGAACGAGGGCGACCGCCTGCAACGCGATGGCGTCGCCTCGCTGTTCGCCGGCGGCATCGACCCGATGGTCGTGATCCGCTGGAAGGACATCTTCGAGTCGCTCGAGGCGGCCGTCGACGC
>Ga0116215_1000992_pt1 | contig 19900 bp, 20 predicted proteins | sample Sb_taG_7_FD_89698 | JGI IMG/M metagenome (GOLD analysis project Ga0116215, IMG submission 89698) | Peat soil microbial communities from Weissenstadt, Germany - Sb_50d_2_FS metaG | ecosystem: Environmental > Terrestrial > Soil > Wetlands > Peat | place: Germany: Weissenstadt | collected 2010-09-21
GAGCTGAAGAACGAGGTCGTGTAGGTGTCGGCGGGCGGCGGCTCGGTAAAGAAAAAGATCAGCGGCGCGCTGGAGGTGCGCGAGGTGAAGATCGACCCCGCGGCGGTCGACCCGGAGGACGTGGAGATACTCGCGGACATGGTGCTGGCGGCGATCAACGAGGGGCTGCGGATGGCGCAGGAGCTGGCGGAGCGCAAGCTGGGGGGCGCGACCGCGGGCCTGGACCTGGGCAGCCTCGGCGGCGGCCTGGGTCTGCCGGGCCTGTGAGCCGCGCCGCCGCTGAGCAGGGGGCGCCCGCCCGATGAGTGGCTCCTACGCGCCGCCGGTGCAGAGGCTCGTGACCGAGCTGTCGAAGCTGCCGGGCATCGGCAGTCGCACGGCGCAGCGGCTGGCGTTCCACATCCTGCGCTCCTCGGGAGAGGAGGCGGGCGCGCTGGCGGCGGCGATCGTGGAGGTGAAGGAGAAGATCGGACTGTGTGAGGTGTGCTTCAACCTGACCGACGAGGCGCGCTGTCGCATCTGCGAGGACCCGCGCCGCGACCACGGGCTGATCTGCGTGGTGGAGGAGCCGAGCGACGTGATCCCGATGGAGCGCACGCACGAGTACCACGGCGTCTACCACGTGCTGGGCGGGGCGCTCTCGCCGATCGACGGCGTGGACCCCGAGGACCTGAAGCTGGCGGAGCTGTTCGCGCGCGTCGTGTCGAGCCAGTCCACCCATCCACCCGCCCGCGCGGCGGGCGAAACTGCGAGCGTGGGCATGAGCGGGGTGGGTGTGCCGGTGCGGGAAGTCGTGCTGGCGACCAACCCGACGACGACGGGCGAAGCGACGGCGCTGCACATCGCGGAGGAGCTGCGCGCGCGCGCGCCGGAGGTCGAGGTCACGCGCCTGGCGAGCGGCCTGCCGGTGGGCTCGGACCTGGAGTACGCGGACGAGGTGACGCTGGGCAAGGCGTTCGCGGGCCGTCGCGCCGTGTGACGGAAGCGCGGTCGGGCGCGCCGCTTTTTGGACGCATGCATGTGGCATAATGGACACATGAATGGCCTGGCGTTGCTCGCGGAGGAGGTTGGCGTCAACGAGCGCACGTTGCGGCGGGCGGTAAGCCAGGGGACGCTTCGCGGGCGTAGGTCGACGCCGAGGAAGCTCGAGCTGCCGTTGCGCGAGCGTGAGTACGTGCGCCGCTCGTGGGGGCTGATCTCCACGCTGCGGACGGCTTTGCGGACAGAGCACAATGTTCGCTTTGCGCTGCTGTTCGGCTCGACGGCCACGGGAACGGATACGCCGGACAGCGATATCGATGTGCTTGTCGATCTGTGCGATGCGAGCTTTGAGCGTGTCGTTGATCTCACCGTGAAGCTCACGAGGGTTGCCGGTCGTCGAGTCGATGTCGTCGAGCTCGAGGACGCGGAGGCCGAGGCTTCTCTGCTTGCGCAAATAGTGCGCGATGGGCGTGTGCTGGTCGATCGCGAGGAGCTGTGGCCGCGGCTGCGTCGGCGGGAGGCCGGGCTGCTTCGCCGTGGTAGCCAGGACGATGCTCGGCGCTTGGATCGAGCCCTCGCGGGGATCGACCGTCTGCTGGCGTCGTGAGCGAGGTCGTGCCGGCTGGGACGCGCACGGTCGATCGCAGGCGTTGGCGGCGGGACATCGCCCGTCACCTCGACGATTTTCCCCGCCAGTACTCCGCTTTGGAGCATGCGATGGCGGCGTTCGGTGGCAGCTTCGACTTGCAGCGGTTCAAAGAGGCTTTCGACACCGTCGATGACATGGATGCGTACAACCGCGTGCAGGCAGTTGAGCGTGCATTGGGACGTGTGCAGAACTTCGTTGCAGATCTGGCTCAGGCCGGTGTGAAGCTGGCGCAGTTGCCGCATGTGCCCGACGGGCACGGGCCTCCTGCTGAGCAGGCGTTCGCGGCGCTCCGCGAAGCGGGGGTCATCGACGGTGAGCTGTGCCGGCGGTTGACACGAGCACAAAACGCGCGATCGATGATCGAGCACAGCTACATTCAAACTCCCGCCGGCAACGTTCACCAGGCGGCCGAACTGGTGCGTGAGAGCGCCCGCGATTTCATCGGTCGCTACCGCGAGTGGGTAGAGCCCCACCTCAAGGACAGCGCGAATCAGAGCCGCTAGGCGGCCCAGCAGGTGCCGGGCCCTGGCGAGCGCTCCCCGCCGGCCAATATCCTGCGCTGCAATGCCCTCGTCGATCGTGATGAAGTTCGGCGGCACCTCGGTCGCTGACGCCGAGCGCATCAAGCGCGCGGCGCGACGGATCGTGGACAAGCGCGAACAGGGCAATCAGGTGGTGGCGGTGCTGTCTGCGCGGGGGAAGACGACGGACGAGCTGATCGCGATGGCGCAGGAGGTCTCGGCGACGCCGGACCCGCGCGAGATGGACATGCTGCTGTCCTCCGGCGAGCGCATCTCGTGCGCGCTGTGCGCGATGGCGATCAACGACCTGGGCCATAGGGCGATCTCGCTGACGGGCTCGCAGGCGGGGATCGTGACGGACGAGTCGCACACGAAGGCGCTGATCGTCGACGTGCACGCGGATCGCATCCGTGAGGGGCTGGAGAAGGACCACATCGTGCTGGTGGCGGGCTTCCAGGGCGTGTCCAGGGACGCGCGCAACGTGACGACGCTCGGGCGCGGAGGCTCTGACACGAGCGCGGTGGCGGTGGCGGCGGCGCTGGGCGCTGAGGTGTGCGAAATCTACACGGACGTGGCGGGCGTCTACTCGGCGGATCCGCGGATCGTGCCGGACGCGCGCAAGCTGGAGATGGTGTCGTTCGAGGAGATGCTCGAGATGGCCGCGTCGGGCGCGGGCGTGCTGCAGCTGCGCTCGGTCGAGTACGCGCGCAACAACGGCGTGCGTATCCACTGCCGCTCCTCGTTCGAGGAGAGTCCCGGTACCGTGGTTGTCTCGGAACGAGAGATGATGGAGCAGCCCCTGATCACAGCAGTCACGCATTCGTCCTCCGAGGCGATGGTCACGCTGATGGGCGTCAGTCACACGCCCGGCGTGGCGGCGAGCCTGTTCGAGGCGCTGGCGGAGGCGAACGTGAACGTGGACATGATCGACCAGAACCTGCCCGCCTCCTCTGAAGGCCTGGCGGAGATCTCCTTCACGGTGCCGCGCGAAGACCTGCGCGCGGCACGCGCGGCGCTGGAGCCCCTCGCCGGCGAGGCGTTCTCGGAGCTGATCGCGCGCGAGGAGATCGGCAAGGTCTCGATCGTGGGCGCGGGCATGCGCTCGCACCCGGGCGTGGCGGCGAAGGTGTTCAGGGTACTCGCGGGCGAGGGGCTGAACATCGAGATGATCTCCACCTCGCCGATCAAGATCTCGTGCGTGATCCCTCACGATCGCGTCCCGTCGGTGGTGCGCGCGCTGCACACGGCGTTTGAGCTCTCGGGGGAGGGCACGATCAGGGTGGAGGAGCCGTTCAGGGCCAGCCCGGCCTCGTGAGCGCTCGCTGGGAGCGCCCTCGCGGGCGCTGATCGGTTACCGCGGGCGCTGATCGGTCACCACCGGCGCCGCTAACCGGCGGAGCCGTCGAGCGAGCGCTGCAGCGCCTCGAGCACGCGCACGACGCGCAGTCCGGACAGGCCATCCGAGCGGGGGCGTTCGCCGCTGCGCACGCACTCGACGAAGTGCTCGCACTCGATGCGCAGCGGCTCGACGTTGGGCATGCGCGGCGAGAACGTGTCGCCGGAGCGGGCGATGTACTCGCCCCACGAGCGCGTGTCCTCGTCGAAGCCCTTGTCGTAGATGGTGAGCTTGCCCTCGATGAGCATGTCGTCGAAGGTAGCCATGCGACGCGCGCCGACGACGGTGATGCGCCGCTCCTTGTGCGGGTCAAGCCACGACAGGTGCAGGTGTGCGACCACGCCGGAGGGAAAGCGCAGGTAGCAGAAGACGACGTCCTGGACGCCTTCGCGCACGAAGCAGGCGCCGTGCGCGAGGCACTCGACGGGCTCTTCGCCGATCAGGTGCAGAGCGACGGACACGTCGTGTGCGCCGAGGCTCCACAGCGCGTTCTCGTCGGCGCGCAGCTTGCCGAGGTTCAGGCGGTTGCCGTACAGGTAGCGCAGGTCCCCGAGCTCGTCGGACTCGATCAGAACCTTCAGGCGCGCGACGGCGGGGTGGTACTCGAGCAGATGGCCGACCATAAGGATGCGCCCGGCTCGCTCGGCCGCCTGGACGGCCTGTTCGGCGTCGGCGGCGGTGGTGGCGAGCGGCTTCTCGACGAAGCAGTGCTTGCCCGCCTGTGCGACCGCGACCGCGAGCCCGGCGTGCGTGGGCACTGGCGTGGCGAGCACGACAGCGTCGAGCTCCTCGTCGCTGAGGAGATCGTGAAGCTCGCCGGTGGCGCGCGCGGCGGGGAAGGACGGCGCCATCTTCGCGCGTGCCTGCTCGTCAGCGTCGCATATCCACGCGAGCTCGCAGCCGGGAATAGCCGCGAGGTTGCGCGCGAGGTTCGGCCCCCAGTAGCCGAGGCCGACGACACCGACGCGTATGGGTGTGGAGGTCTCGCTCACGTGCGCGGACTGAACGCTGGGGGGCTCATCGCGTCAGTCTCTCTTGCCGACCGGCCGGATTGCGGCATGTTGCGGGCGTCAAGCTAGTCGGCGATCTGAGCCGCAAGGGACTCGCGGGTCAGCGCGAACGGACTTCCCTCAGAGTCCTTGCAGATCGCCCATCGCTCCCCGGGGTGGACGACGGTTCCCCCAAGCGCTTGCACTCGCTCGAGCGCCTCGGCGACGTCGGCAACGGCGAAGTAGGGCAGCGAAAAAGAATCGCCGGGGCCGCGCCCGCGGGCATGGACACCGACCGCCGGGGCTCCCGAGTGTGTCTGCCAACCGTCTCCCTCCGAACCCGTGCGCGCTTGGAGCTCGATGCCGAGAAGCTCGGTCCAGAAACGTCGGGCGCGCTCGGGATCGTCGGCGGGGAACTCGATCAAGGAAAGCGAGGAGCGCGGCATCAACCGCACATTAGCGACGAAGCGCTTCCGATCTGCTGCACTAGCGGGACCCCAAGATCGGAGTCCCCGCATGAAGATCCACGCCCTCAGGACCGGCGCTGTGCGCGTCAAGCACGCCTTCCTGTTCCCCAGCCGCGGCCCGCGACGCCAGCTGGACCTGTTCCTCCCCGGCCCGTGGTCGCAGCCGCTGCCGATCCACTGCTGGGCGATCGAGCACGAGGGACGTCTGTTGCTCGTCGACAGCGGCGAGATAGCGGCGGTGCGCAATGTCCCGTTCGCCCGCTTCGAGGTCGCGCGCGAGCAGGAGCTTCCGGGCGCCATGGCCGCGGTCGGCCTGTCGCTGGATGAGGTCTCCGAGGTCGTGCTCACCCATCACCACGGCGACCACGTCGACGGGCTCGTCCACTTGCGCGCTCCCGTGCGGATCAACGACGCCGAGCTGCGGTTCCTCGCGGGCGCCTTCCCGCGTGTGATGCGTCGCGTCCTACGTCAGCCGCTGCCGGTCGGCTTCGCCCCGGAGCCGTTCGCGTTGGATGGCGGACCCTTCGGTGCATTCGCCCGCAGTCGTGCGCTCAGCGACGACGGGCGCATCGTGGTCGTGGAGACGCCCGGGCACACGCCCGGCCATGTGTCGGTGATCTGCGTCGATGATGAGGGCCGCCACGTGATGCTCGCTGGCGACGCCACCGACACGCTCGAGCAGCTGCAGGCCCGGCGCGCCGATGCGATCGGACCGGACCCCAAGGCGCACGTCGCGACACTGGAGACGATCCTGGCTCACTGCGCTGAGCATCCGACCGTCTACCTGCCCTCGCACGACCCCGAGTCCGAAGCACGGTTGGCCGGCGCGATAACCGTCAGCTGAGACGGCGCGTACCATGGAGCGCGAGCCACGCCGAGGGTCTCTGAGAGCGTTGCTCCTGCATTCGGCGCATACTCCAGCGGTGCCAGGTGTCGACCTCGCTGTCCGCTTGCAACCGCGTGCGAAGCGCAACGCGATCGTCGATGAGCGCGATGGCATCCTGCGCGTGAGCGTCGCGGCGGCGCCAGTCGAGGGCAAGGCGAACGCGGCGCTCTGCAAGCTGATCGCAAAGCGCGCCGGGATCGCTCGCGGACGCGTCAGCGTCGTTCGCGGCGAGCGCTCGCGCGAGAAGGTCGTGCACATCGACGGACTGTCGATGGAAGACCTGCGCCGCGCGCTTGCCTTGCCAGTCGGGTCAAGCGTGAAGCGCGTGGGCGACACGCACGATCATGATGAGCGCGTACGCGACGCTGAGTAGATGCCCCCAAATGGGCTCCCGGTCAGCCGCAGACCGTCGACGGGCGTCTGAGCTAACGACCGGCCCTGCTACTCAGAGACCGTCGGAAACCGCCGCCGTGGCCACGGAATCAACGCTTGCGGCCCAGTCGAGGATCGCCTGCGGGCGCTGCTCTGGCACCCAGTGGGCCACGCCGTTGAGCTCCTCGACGTGCAGCTGGGGCTGGCCGTCGACCGGCCCGGAGGGTGTCCCTTTCGTGACAGCGTCAGCCCGTCCGAGGATCATCGTGGTCGGCACCTGCAGCACGGCGCTTGCGTAGCGGCCTCGTGCGACCGGCACTACCTCACGGGTCAGGAAGGTCCGGTACATGGCGACGGTGACGGCGGGCGGGATGTGCTCGGCGAAGAGCGCGACGTCCCCCGGCGCGAGCCTGTCGCGGCCCCGACCGGTCTGCAGTGCCGCGCGCGCGATCGGCTCGGCCACGCGCGGACCGACGAATGGCAGGCTGATCGGCCCCTGGTAGCTGAGCAGCACCGCGAGCTGGCGCGGGCTGAGCTTCATCCAGGGGTGCAGGATGCAGAGCGCGAGCATCCGCTCGATGCGCTCGGGCGCACGCAGGGCCGCGAGGAAGCCAGCCCACCCGCCCCAGTCATGGCCGATCCACGTGGCCCGCTCGATCGCGAGGGCGTCCAGCACGGCGAGCATGTCAGACGCGAGCTGTTCCTTCTCATAGCCGCTCGCGGGCGCCTCGGTCCAGCCGTGGCCCCGCAGATCGGGAGCAATCACCCTGAAACGCTCGGCCAGCGTCGGGATGACGTGACGCCAGGTCCACCAGTTCTGGGGCCAGCCGTGAACGAGCAGGACGGGCGGAGCGTCGGTTGGGCCGGCCAGCGCGACGTGCGTGCGCAACCCGCCGGCATCCACGTAGTCGTGCTGGACGCCTGGCAGCTCGGGAGGCTCACGCACCATCGGTGACCGCAGACTACAGGCCCACCCGCCTCGGGTCGGGTTGGCCGGTCACAAATCAATGCTGTCCTGCGTCAATGTCGTCATGCACCTGGAGAAGGCAGCGAGCGAGGTGAGCGATCGGGAGCTGCTGGAACGTGCCCGCGCCGGTGATGAGGAATGCTTCGGCGCGTTCTATCGGCGCCGACGCCGCGCGGTGCTCGCGTTCCTGCGACCGCGCGTCGCGAGTGCGGAGCTTGCTGCCGACCTGATGTGCGAGACGTTCGCCAGCGCGCTGATCGCTGTCCACGAGCCGGATCGTGCGCTGCCGCGTGAGCCTGTTGCGTGGCTCGTGGCGATCGCGCGTAACGAGCTGCTCGATGCGTGGCGCCGCGGCAGGGTCGCAGAAGGAGCCCGGCGCCGGCTTGCGCTGGAGCCAGTCGTTCTCGGCGATGAGGACCTGATCGCGGTGGACGACGCGGCCGCCGACGCTGACCTGCTTGCGCAGCTCGCGGACGAGCTCCCGCCCGATCAGCTGTATGCCCTGAGCGCTCATCTGTTCGAGGATCGCGGCTACCCAGAGATCGCAGAGGAGCTTGGGTGCTCGCAGTCGGTAGTCCGCAAGCGGGTCAGTAGAGGCCTGAGCACCCTGAGAGCCAACCGAGGAGTCACGTCATGAACAGCGCTCTGGATCAGTTCGAGCAGTCGCTCGTGCGAGCGTCACGGACGCTGCACCGGGAGCGCGCCTCCGGTGCTGAGGCCGATGAGGTTCAGCGGCAGGCGGGGAGCGGGACTCGCGCTAAGCGGACGTCTCGCGTGAAGGAAGCTGTGCGGCGCGGCGGATGGCGCATTCCGGCAGGCGCGCTGCTGGTCGGCGCATTGGCTGCCGCGGGGACGTCTGTGTTCGGCCCAACCGGCAATCCGAAGGAGATCACGCAGATCCAGTGCGGGCAGCAAGGAAGCCTAGCGTTCGTGACCGGAGAACCGGTGCGTGACTGCGCGACCCTGTGGCCGTCGCTCTATCACCGGCCCGCGCCGCCCCTGGTCGCGTGGGTCGCCGAAACGGGCGGCGTGGTCGTGGTGACACCGGCAGGCAAGCCCCCGGCTGGCGCAGGGTGGCGGCGTCTGCCCGCCGGCTGGAAAGCCGATTCGGCCGTGCTCGGGTTGCACCTGCAGCTCGAAGACATCACGACCGGCCTTGAAGCTCACACGTGCTGGTCAGCGCCTGAAGCGAGCGCGCTTGTCAGATCGATCCTGCGCTCTGACGGGCTGGGCTCGTGGAAGGTTCACGTCCACCATGACCGGCCAGACGGCGCGCACCCGAACTGCTTGACGGTCATGTCGGCCGTGGGCGCCGAACCGCACTCGGTCCTGCTCGTCGAGGCATGGGTGCAGGACCCCGGCGACCCGTCGAGGCGGGTCAACACTCCGAGCGGACCCGTCGAACACGCGCGTCTGACCGCGACGGAGACCCAGGTCAACCGAGCGCTGAGGGCCGCTCGCCGGTGCGAGGGTGTCGCGGAAGCTGCAGCGCTGTGGCGCTCGAACGCTGCTGCTGCCGGCATTCCCGACGCGGGATATGTCCTGTTCACGCAGACCGGCACATCAACGGCGCCAGGCTGCGCGCGCGTGCTCGTGAACAGTCCTGGAGGAGGCGGCGCAGCCGACGTCTACGCGGCCGACCTGCCGTAGAGCAAGCGGCGCGCGTGCCGCGCGGTAGCCTCCGACGTCTCCCGAGCGTGAGAGAGGTTGCGGTGCAAGCTGGCCACATCGCCGGCGCAGGGCCAGCCGGCGGCGAGGATCCACAGGCGTACGCCGAGCAGCTGCCGGGTCTTGCGCGCCGGCCGGTGTTCGCCGTCGCGGCGCTTCTTGGCGTGGTCCTCATGGCGACCTCGGGAAGCTATGGCTATCACCGCGACGAGCTGTATTTCCTGGCCTGCGGTCAGCACCTCGCGTGGGGCTACCCCGATCAGCCCGTGTTCGTACCGCTGCTCGCCCGGCTGATGTCCGACCTCGCACCTACGTCGCTCGTCTTGCTGCGTCTGCCCTCGACGCTCGCGGCTGTCGCGCTCGTCGCGTTGACGGGCATGCTCACGCGCGAGCTTGGAGGCAATCGCGCCATGCAGATGCTCGCGGCGACGTCGATCGCCCTTGCGGCCGTTGTGGACGCGTCGGCCCACACGCTGAACACGACGGTGTTCGACCTCGTGGCATGGGCGTTGCTGTGCTGGCTGATCGTGCGCATCCTGCGGACCGGCTCCGAGCGACTCTGGCTCGCCGTCGGCGTTGTCGTCGGCTTGGGTCTGCTCGACAGCGACCTCGTCGCCTTTCTGATGTTCGCTGTGGTGGTCGGGCTGGCCGTCGCCGGACCGCGGCGTGCGCTCGCCTCCCCGTGGCTGTACGCTGGCGGATCGATCGCGGTATTGATGTGGACGCCGTACCTGGCCTGGCAGGCCAGTCACGGCTGGCCGGAGCTGACAGTCGCACGCTCGATCGCCAACGGCGGTTCGGGGACGTCGGCCCCGCGCTGGCTGATTCTGCCGGAGCAGCTCGAGCTCGTCAGCCTGTTTCTCAGCCCCGTATGGATCGCAGGCCTGGCGCGGCTGCTGCGTGACCCCGCGCTGCGCTGGTGCCGTGCGCTCGGCGTCGCCTACATCGTCCTCGCGATTGCGGTCATCGTCACCGGCGGCAAGCCGTACTACCTCGGCGGCATGTTTCCGCTGCTGCTGGCAGCCGGCGCTCAGCCGGTCCTTCAGTGGATGCGCCGCGGCCGCCCGCGCGTGCGACGAGCGCTGCTGGTGGCGGCGGTAATGCTCAGCCTCACGGCCATTCCCGTCACGTTGCCGATCGTGCCCGTCGGCGACCTGCATGACACGGCGATCGTCAAGCTCAACTACGACGCCGGGGAGACCGTCGGCTGGCCTGCATACGTGCATGAGATCGCGAACGTGTACGCCTCCCTCCCGGCGGCACAGCGTCGCACGACGGTTGTTCTTGCGAGCAACTACGGCGAGGCCGGCGCCGTCGATCACTACGGACCGGCGGACGGGCTGCCGGCCGTATACAGCGGCCACATGGCCTACTGGTACTGGGGGCCGCCGCCGGCGTCGACGAACACTGCCGTGGCGGTCGGCTTGGAACGCAACACGCTCGCCGCGTTCTGCGGAGCGCTTCACCTCGCCGTCCACCTCGACAACCACCTCGACGTCAACGACGACGAGCAGGGCGAACCGGTGTGGGTGTGCTCCGATCTGCGCGCGCCCTGGACCGCGATCTGGCCGACGCTGCGCGACTTTGGGTGAGAGCACCCTTCCATGCGGCAGAGCGCGCGCGAGCCATGCCAGCCGTCCCTATACTCGCGCAAGCTTTCCATCATGGGCGTCGAGGACGGGACGGGGTGGTCGAGGGATGCCGCTGAAGGTCGTAGGAGCGGGTGTGGGCCGCACGGGCACGAACTCGCTGAAGCTCGCCCTGGAACGGCTCTTGGGAGCGCCGTGCCACCACATGCTCGAGATCCGCGAGGACATGACGCAGATCGCGGGCTGGACCGAGGCTATCGAGGGTCGCGCGGTTGACTGGGAGGCGATGCTCACGGGCTACTCAGCGCTCGTGGACTGGCCCGGCGCATCCTTCTGGCCGGAGCTCTCCGCAGCGAACCCGGACGCGCTGGTCTTGCTGTCTGTGCGCGATCCACGGTCCTGGTACGAGAGTGCCTCGAACACGATCTTTCGGGTGCTCGCCGATCCGCCCGCCGAGTTTGCGCCGTGGATGGGGACTATGCGCACGCTCTTGCGAGAGCGCTTCAGCGACCGCCTGGACGACGAAGGCGCGATGATCGAGGCGTTCGAACGCCACAATGACGCCGTACGCGATGCGATCGCACCCGAGCGCCTGCTGGAGTGGTCTCCCGCAGACGGCTGGGAGCCGATCTGTGAGCGCCTCGGGCTCGACGTACCGGGCGAGGACTTCCCGCAGACGAACTCCACCGCGGAGTTCAAGGCCCGTCTCGGGACGCCCGCACAGCCCTGACTTGACGGAGGTTCACGGTTACGAGTCACCGCCCCGGCACGCAAACGCGTCCCGGGGCGGAGCTCGTCATTCAAATACGGCTAGGCTTCGAGCTGTCCTACAGTTCGATCCCGAAGTTCGTGCACGTGGCGTTGAACGACGGGTTCGGGCTTGCGCTGAGCTGGTTGAGGACGTTCTGCATTGCCGGCGAGTCCGCCGCCATCCCGATGTGCTCGACCTTGTCGGTCGAACACTGGTTCTGCAGCAGGATGTTCGTCACGTTCGGCCCGCTGAGGAACGCGTTCGTGTATGGCGTGACGACCTCGTCGTGGCTGGTCTCGATCACCACGTAGCGCGGTCCGGAGACCGTGTCTCCACCGGCGAACAGGTGTGTTATGAAGGGGCTTGTTACGCCCTGCTCCACGAGCGCGGGTAGGCCGATCACTTCCACGAACTGCACGAGCTGTGACGCCCACGGCAGCTTTTCCAGTAGTTCCGTGAGGCCGCCGAGCGTCGTGCCGTGGTTGCTCGGGGAGAGCGCGACAAAAGTGTGCACCTTGGGGGCCCCACCGAGGAACTTGAGGTAGTAGTTGGGCATCATGCCGCCCTGGGAGTGACCGACGAGGTCGACCTGGGTCGTTTTCGTCTGGGCGAGCACTTTGTTGACGAACGTGGAGAGTTCTTCGGCGGATTTTTCGATGTAGTTGAGCCCGTCCACGCGTCCACCGAACGACCACTGGGTTTCACCGTAGTTGAAGGCATACACGCAGTAGCCCGCGTTCGCGAGCAGCGGGGACAGCGTCAGCCAGTTCGCTCCCTCGTCAGTGAGTGTCGCGTGTACCAGCACGACGGGATACGGATGCGCGGCACTCGGTTTGCACCCGTTGTTGGCCCCGGCCAGAGTGGTCGGGTGGTACAGCTCAGCGTTGATCGCTTTGTTGAATGCGGCGCTGCCGTAGTGGACCGGCAGCGCCGCACTGGCGCCCGCCGGGACTGCCACCGCCGCGAGCAGCGCGACGGTCGCTACGGCCAGCATCGACTTGACCTTCAGCTTCATTGGTCCCCTCTTTCCCTCGTAGCACATCGGATATACGTCTCACTGTAAGATAGATCACAGATACGACTCAAGTCAAGTCCAATCTGGGTAAGGACCCACAATGGACAGCGCTATCCTCCCGGTCATGAGCGGTGAGGTGGGCGCGACTCCGTCCACGGCCTACGCTGCGGTTCTCGATGAGGACGGCGCCCGGCCCCGAGGAACGCCGGCCGATGCCTTCCGGGCGGCCGTCAGGGCGTTCGAAGAGGGACCGCGGCTGGACATGGGGCGCTTGGCCGCTCAGCTCGGGATCGCGAAGGCGACGCTTTACCGCTGGACTGGCTCCCGCGAGCAGTTGATCGGAGAGGTGATCAGCTACCTCAGCGAGATCAGCTTCGACCGGGCGCTGGCGGCGAGCACCGAGCTCGACGGCGTGGAGCGCGTGATGGCCGTCTATCGCCACAACGTCGACACCATCGTCGCGTTCGAGCCGCTCCGCCGTTTCGTTCGGAGCGAGACCCCGCTCGCCCTCCGCGTCCTGACGATGCGTGGAAGCGTCGTCGAGGCGACGGTCAGCCGGCGAGTCGCGGAGTTCCTCGAGGAGGAACGGCGGCGCGGGTCGCTGACGCTCCGCGCCCCGGCTGCCGACCTGGCCTACGCGATGTTGAAGGTGACCGAGGGGTTCATCTACGCCGATCCGGTTGCCGAGATCGAGCCTGACATCGACGCCGCCAGCGGGATCATTCGACTGCTGCTCGAGTAGACGCGGCGGCCCTCAAGACCAATCGGTCGCGCGCCAGCCAGGTCCCCCAACAGACGGATTCAGTTGGAGTATTTTGTCGTGCGGGAGGCCTCGGGACGAAAGGCGCATGGATGGGCGATGACGTGTTGGGCATCAGCCTTCTCGGGGCTTTCTCGGTCACCGTCGGCGGCGATGTCATCCCCGACGACGCCTGGCGGTTGCGCAAGGCGAAGAGCCTGATCAAGCTGCTCGCGCTTGCGCCCGAACGTCGCCTGCACGCCGACCTGGCGGCCGAGCTGCTGTGGGCGGGGCGCGACCAGGCCTCTGCCCGGAACAATCTGCACCAGGTGATCTTTGCGGCGCGGCGGGCGCTCGACTCGGCTGGGCTCGAGGGCCGCGACCGTCTGGAGTTGCACGAGGAAGTGGTCGCCCTGTGCCCCGACGATCCCGTGCGGATCGATGTACTCGCCTTCGAGGAGGCGGCCGCGACGGCGCGGGTGCAACGCGACCCGGCCGCCTACCGGGACGCCCTCGATTCCTACGAGGGCGAGCTGCTGCCCGAGGACCGCTACGAGCAGTGGACGGCATCGCGGCGCGACGCCGTCCACGAGCTTCGCCTCGCTCTGGGGATCGAGCTGGCCGAGCTCGAGGCGCCGGAGGACCCCGCGGCGGCGATCGACCGCCTGCGATCGGTGTTGGCCTGCGCGCCGCTGCACGAGCCCGCGCATCGGGCGCTGATGCGCCTCTACGTGGGGGGCGGGCGGCGGCAGGAGGCGCTGGCCCAGTTCCAGGAGCTGAAGCTCGGCCTGCGGCGCGAGTTCGAGGACGAGCCCGACGACGAGACACGCCGCCTCTACCGGGAGATACTCACGCGCAGCGCCGGGGAGGAGGAGCGCACCGGTCCGGACACGGCCGGGGGACGCCCGGCCGATGCCCATCCTCCCGCCCTCCCGCAGCAGCTGACGAGCTTCATCGGCCGTGAGCGGGAGCTCGCCGAGGCCGCGACGCTGCTGGGTGGCTCGAGGCTTTTGACGCTGACCGGGGCCGGCGGTTGCGGCAAGACGAGGCTCGCCCTGGAGCTGGCCGGACAGCGGCTCGCCGACTTCTCCGACGGCGTCTGGCCGGTGGAGCTGGCGGCGCTCGGCGAGCCCGAGCTGCTGGGTCCCGCGATCGCCCAAGCCCTGGACACACGGCTCGCCTCCGACCGCGCTCCGGAGGTCGCCCTCGCCGGCCATATCGGTGATCGCCACCAACTGCTGCTGCTCGACAACTGCGAGCACCTGATCGAGGCGGTCGCCCACCTCGTCCAGGCGCTGCTCGGCCACTGCCCCCGACTGACTGTGCTGGCGACCAGCCGCGAGCCGCTCCGCATTCCCGGTGAGGTGACCTGGCGGGTCCCCTCACTCTCCCTGCCGAAGCTGGGCGAGCGCTCTCCGTCAGCCCCCGAGGCGGAGTCTGTTCGCCTCTTCACGGTCCGCGCGGGCCAGGCCGCCCCCGGCTTCGAGCTGGACGACGAGAACGCGGTCGCGGTCGCAACGCTCTGCCACCGCCTCGACGGGATGCCCCTCGCAATCGAGCTCGCCGCCGCTCGGGTCAGCGTGCTCACCCCCGCCCAGATCGTCGAGCGCCTCGACGACTCCCTCGACCTGCTCTCGGCCGGGAGCCGCACCGCGATGACCCGCCAGCAGACTCTGCGGGCGACGCTCGCCTGGAGCTTCGAGCTGCTCGAGGCCGAGGAGCAGATCCTCCTGCGGCGCCTCTCGGTCTTCGCCGGCAGCTTCGGCCTCGAGGCCGTCGAGAACGTCTGCGCCGAGCCGCCGCTGGAGCGCCCCCGGGGTGTCGGCCTGCTCGGCCGCCTGATCGACAAGTCCCTGGTGCACGTCGAGGACGGCCCCGGCAACCGCCGCTACCGCCAGCTCGAGACCGTGCGCCAGTACGCCGCCGAGCGACTGGACGAGGCCGGAGAGAGCGGCGCCTTCGAGCACCGGCATCGCGACTGGTACGTCGAACTGGCCGAAAGCGACCCGACGCCCGCCGGCGACCTTCCCGCCCGGGACCGGCTGCGGCGACTGGACCTAGAGCGCGACAACCTCCGCGCGGCGCTCGCCACGGCGCTCGCCGACGATCCCCAGGTCGCTCTCCGCCTCGTCTCCACGCTCTGGCGCTTCTGGCTGATGCGGGGCTACCTCGCCGAGGGATACCGCTGGCTCGCGGCGTCGCTGGCCGCGGCGCCGGAGCACACCGCCGATCGCGCCCGCGCCCTGCTCGCCGCCTGCCTCGTGGGCCTGCGGCGCGGGGTCTACGGCCACCTCCGCGAGTTCGGCGACGAAAGCGTCGCGATCTTCCGCGAGCTCGGCGACCACGCCGGGATGCTCGACGCGGTCGAGGTCTCGACGGCTTACCACGCGATCGTCAGCGCCAGGGTGGATGTCGAGTCGCGCGTCGCCGAGCACGAGGGGCTGGCCGTCGACGATCTTCCCGCTGCCCGCCCGCCTGTATGGGCCGCGCACACCCGTGGCATCGCCGCCTGGTTCCGTCGCGAGTACCCGCAGGCGCGCGAGCAGTTCGAGCTGGCGCTGGGCCGCGCCGGCGAGCTGGTCGCCGACCCGCGCCCGGCGCTCTGGCCCCTCAGCTACGGGGTGATCTCGGTCGAGCCCGAGGTGTACTATCCGCTCTTCCTGCAGGAGGACACCGTGATCGTCGGGCGCCGGGTAGGCGGCGCGGCGGCAGCCGCCCACATCCTGGTCAACCTGGCCGCGGTCGACCGGGCGGAGGGAGATTTCGCCCGCGCCCGCGAGCTGATCGAGGAGAGCGTCGAGCGCTTCCAGCGGCTCGCGGACGTGCAGGGCGAGGCGTTGGCGCTCAACGCGCTCGGCAACCTGGCGCGCTCGAGCGGGGACTTCGACCGCGGCCGGGCGCTGCTCGACCGCAGCCTCGCCCTGCGCCAGGAGGTCGGCGACAGGCGCGGCACGGGCATCACGCTCGGCTGCCTGGCGGTGCTCGCTGCCCGCTCGGGAGACCCGGCGGGGGGGCGGGCCGCGGCCGCCCAGAGCCGCACCTGGTTCGCCGAGGACGACGACATGATCGGCCTCAGCGCCGCCGAGCTGAGCCTGGCCAACGTCGCGCTCGCCGAGGAGGACCGGGTGGGCGCCCGCGCCCACCTCGAGGCGGCTGCCGCGGTGCTCGGGCGGATCGAGTCCACACCCCAGCAGGGCTGGGTGCTGGCGGCGCTCGCGGCGGTCTGCGCCGAGGAAGGGGAGGCGACCACGGCTCGCAGTTGGCTCGACGGGGCGAGACGGCATTTCGAGCTGCTCGGCGTCGACGCGGGTACCGCCTACTGCCGGGAACTGGAGGGGGAGCCCGGCATCCCCGCGGCCGGCGCGATCGCAGACTAGTAGCCGCTTAGCGGATGCCTAAGAAGCTGCAAAGTCGGCGCTAAGAGGGAGGGTCGTAACCTCGCTGAGCGTCGTCCGAGAGGCGACTTCGACCACCGACTGAGAAGGAGCGCGGGCATGGCTACGCAAGGAGTGCTTGGAGCGGCAACGCTGAAGGAGTTTGAGGACGGGCTGCACGGAGAGATGATCCGGCCCGGTGACGGCGCCTACGACAAGGCTCGGTCGATCTGGAACGGCGCCCATGACGCCCGCCCGGCGGTGATCGCCCGCTGCGTCGATTCCTCCGACGTGCGCCACGCAATCGGCTTCGCGCGCAGCGAGGGGCTCGACGTCGCCGTGCGTGGCGGCAGCCACAGCATTCCCGGCTTCTCGACCTGCGACGACGGCATCGTCATCGACCTCTCGCCGATGAAGGGCATCACGGTGGATGTGAGCGCCCGCACCGCCACCGCCGAGGGCGGCCTGACCTGGGGGGAGTTCGACGCCGCCACCCAGGAGCACGGGCTCGCCACCACCGGGGGGCTGATCTCGACCACCGGCGTCGCCGGCTTCACGCTGGGCGGCGGGATCGGCTGGCTGATGCGCAAGTACGGCCTGGCTTGCGACAACCTGCGTTCGGCCGAGGTGGTCACCGCCGACGGCCAGATCCTCACCGCGAGCGCGACCGAGAACCCCGACCTCTTCTGGGGCCTGCGCGGGGGAGGCGGCAACTTCGGCGTCGTCACCTCCTTCGAGTTCGATCTGCACCCGGTCGGCCCGACCGTGGCCGCCGGCCCGGTCTTCTATCCGGGCGACCGCGCCGAGGAGGTCATGCGCTTCTACCGCGATTTCGCGCGCGAGCTGCCGGATGAGCTGAGCACCCTGGTCAATCTGATCACCGCGCCGCCCGCCCCGTTCCTCCCCGAAGATTGGCACGGCAAGAAGCTGGTCGCCCTGGTCGGCTGCTTCTCCGGCGACCCCGAGGAGGGGATGAAGGTGCTGCAGCCGATCCGCGACCTGGGCGACCCCGTCGCCGACCTGGTCGGCCCGATGCCCTACGTGCAGATGCAGAGTCTGCTCGACGCGCTCTGGCCGAAGGGCACCCAGGCTTACATGAAGGCGGGCTATTTCCGCGAGCTTGACGACCACGCGATCGAGACGATGGCCCGCTTCCATCAGAACGCGACCTCCCCGTCCTCGGAGATCCACGTCCAGCACTTCGGCGGCGCGATCGCGCGTGTCGGTGAGGACGAGACCGCCCACGGCGAGCGCCAGGCGCCGTTCGTGCTCAACGCGATCGCCACCACGCACGAGCCGGGCGGGCTGGAGACCCACATGGACTGGGCCCAGCGTCTCTACGCCGAGATCGAGCCATCACTGACCGGCGGCGCCTACATCAACTTCCTCTCCTCCGAGGGCGAGGATCGGGTGCAGGCGGCCTACGGGACCGAGAAGTTTGCCCGGCTTCGCGCGCTGAAGGACCGTTACGACCCGACCAACCTGTTCCATCTGAACCAGAACATCCCGCCATCGTGAGGCGGGATGTTCCGGTCAGCGACCCAAAGGGTCGCTGACCGTCACGACTCGCTGGCGCCTCCTCCCGGCAGTTTCACGCGATCCTTCCGCATTGCACTGCGTAAGCACGCGTGAGCCACCCCCAGCCGATGCGCTCGGAGGCGTCGCGAGCGTCAGGGTCTCGCGCGCGTCAGCCGGACGTCGTGCGCTCAAGAGCGCGCTGGCGAGCGGGCCGCAGCGTGAGCCGCGTTAGGTAGTCCCTCAGGTTCGTCGGAAGCTCATCCGCGAAGCCGATGCGCTCCGTAAACGCCAGCGTGCTCCCGACAAGTACGTCAGCGACCGTGAAGCGCTCGCCGACGAGATAGTCGTGGCGATTCAGGGCACTGGATACCGCGCGCGCGGCCTCGTCAAAGCGCCGTCGCGCTGCGGCGGCACGGTCGGGGTCGCTCTGGGCGTGCACGGCGGACTCGATCAGCGGCGGCTCGAGCTCGGCTGGGGCGAAGATCGTCCACTGGTAGAGCAGCGCCCGCTCGTGGGTCCCCGGTGCCGGCGCCAGGCCGGCGTCAGGATGCAGGTCGGCGAGGTGCAGGCAAATCGCGGCCGATTCGAACACGAACCCTTCCTCGTCCTCCAGCACGGGCACGCGGCCCAGGGGATGGCGGGCGCGATGCTCCTCGCCCTTGCTCTCCTCGCGCGTCATCACCGTGACCTCATACGGCTCGCCGAGCTCCTCAAGCATCCACGCGACGCGGATCGGCCGGCCCGCGTGCTCTCGGTGAAAGACGCGCATCATGCGCGGCACGATAGTGGCCAGCGCGAGAGCCCGTCCCCTGGCCGCACGGCTCAGGTCTTGGCGCTGGCCAGTGCGCCATGCGCACGCCGTCGAGCAGGCGTGTGGGTGGGTGGGGTCTCGGCTGTCGGTCGTGCGGGTCACAAATAGGTCGGCCGAGTCGTATATACGTGTGGATGTCAATTGAGCTGAGTGACGAGGAGTTGTTGGTGGGTGGGCGTGCCGAGGATTTCGGGGCGCTGTACGAACGGACTTATCCGCTGATTCGCGCCTGTCTGCGTCGGCGTGCGGGAGCACGACCGGATCTGGTGCTCGATCTCCTCGCGGAGACGTTCGCGCGGGCGCTTGAGCGTCGCGAGCAGTTCGATCCTCAGAGAGGGTCTGCTGTCGTGTGGCTGTTGGGTATCGCGAACCATCTGTTTCTGGACTCGATGCGTCGTGGTCGGGTGGCTGATGAGTCGCGTCGGCGTCTTGGCATGGAGCGGATCTACGTGGAAGACGATCAGCTCGAGCTCATCGAGCGTGAAAGCGCTTCGGAGTTGCTGCGAGCGCTCAACAGGCTTCCCGGCGAGCAGCGAGAGGCCGTCGAACGGCGCGTGATCCAAGACGCTGCCTACGCCGAGATAGCCGAGCAGGTGGGCTGCTCCGAGCAGGTCGTGCGCAAGCGTGTGTCGCGCGGACTGTCCGCGCTTCGGCGAACCAGCAAGGAGACAGCATGACGAGGGACCCCTACAGCATCCTCGGTGCACAGCTCACGGCTGCCGCGGCACGGCAGGAGGCGCGCGGGGGGTTGACGAGCCGCGCCGGAGCGTGGCGCCCGCAGCGCGTAAACGCGCCTCTGATCGCGGCGATCGTTGTGCTCGCGGGCGGGGCGATCGCAGCCGCGGCGACAGGGGTCTTGACAGGTAGCCCAGTTTCGAGCCCCGCGGGACCGCCCGTTCCCTACGCCGCCTACGGCGTGCCCGTGGCCGGCGGCTCGGACCTTTTGGCGCTACGCGTTGCTGACCCAGAAGGCGGCCTGCCTTGGGGAATGCGGATCGTCCACACGACCCGAGGGTTGGTCTGCGTGCAGGTGGGCCGCGTCTATCGCGGGCAGCTCGGGCAGCTCGGCGCCGACGGCGTGTTCCACGACGACGGCCGCTTCCACCCCCTGGGATCGAACGTGCTCTACGGGACCTCGGAAGAGAACATTCAGTGCGTGCTGCCGTCGCAATCGTTCTCATACGAAGACGCGAGCGCGGACCGCAGC
>Ga0116215_1000993_pt1 | contig 19877 bp, 17 predicted proteins | sample Sb_taG_7_FD_89698 | JGI IMG/M metagenome (GOLD analysis project Ga0116215, IMG submission 89698) | Peat soil microbial communities from Weissenstadt, Germany - Sb_50d_2_FS metaG | ecosystem: Environmental > Terrestrial > Soil > Wetlands > Peat | place: Germany: Weissenstadt | collected 2010-09-21
GGGGCTGGTGGATCTGCCGGATAGAGAACCGGATGAAGGATCCCGGCGACGGGTCCGTGCACCAGGCCCACAACATCACCGTGCTGCACTACGCCGGCGACATGAAATTCTCCTACGAGGAGGATGCGTACAACCCCGCCAGCTTCGGCCCGATGATCCAGGGCTGGACGGAGGCTCTTGCCGCCAACGGCGGCACCCCGGAGTAGTGGCCTACCCGATAACCGACCAGGAGGTGCGCGCGTTCCTGACGGACGTGCCGGCGCGGACGGGCAATCTCGCCACGGTGCACGCGGACGGACGGCCTCACAGCGCGCCGGTGTGGTACGACGTCGACGATGGCGGAGCGCTGGTGTTCAACACGGGCGTGTCCGCGGTCAAGGGGCGAAACCTGTCCGGGGACCCGAGGGCTCGCTCTGCGTCGACGACCAGCGGCGCGGTGCGCCGCTGGGCAGCCCGGATCGGGGGCCGCTCTATGGGGTGCCGAGCGGGCCGAGGAGTACGGGTCGCGTAACGGCGTGCCTGGGGAGCTCCTGGTGCGCCTGCGGCCGGGGCACACGACCTCGGCGTTCGACCCGGCCGACCGAGCGGGAGCCTCGGCTCAGGTCGCGCCGGCACCGCCGGCACCGGCGCCGGCCAGCACGCCGCCCCCGAGCCTGGGGCCCCGCTGGATGCCGTCGTCGTCACCCCGGGACAGGCGCGGCAAGCGGGCCCGACCCCCGGCGGCGCAGAATTGTCCGAGCGGCATGATGGCGATCGCCAGGAGCATGGCCACGAGGAGCAGGTCGGGCACGAAGAAGGTGTGGATCATCCGCATGTAGATGTTGTGGACCGACGTCACGCCCGCGAAGGCCCAGAACGTGCTGATCACGATCAGAGCCGTGCGGAGGCGCCCGTACGCGGCGGGAGCCAGCACGACGACACCCCACGTGACGTACCAGGACCAGACGATTGGTCCGAGCAACGCGAGGATGAGCAGCGTCAGGCCGAGACAGAGGACGACACCGTCGCGGGGCGAGCGCATGAGGAGCCGGTACCCGACATAGACGGCGATCAGAAGCCCGAGCACGCTGAAGACCGGCCGCGCGTCCATGGTCGAAATGGGTACCTGCAGCACGTGGCTGACGATGGAGACCGCCCGCGCCACCACGTTGACGGGAGTGACGCCGGTAAAGGAGGCGTCGGCGGTGGAGGTCGTGCGCACCCAGCCCCATCCCGTCCCCGACACGAGGGCCATTAACTCCATGGTGGCCAGCGCGATCAGCCCGGCAACAACCGTATGGCCGATGCGCCGGCGCGTGGGCGCGGCGGGACCGGCCCAGGCCCAGCCGAGGAAGAGGACGCCGAGTGCGGCGGGGGATTTCACTCCTGCCGCGAGCGCGCACAGGATCACGCCGGGAACGGTGCCGAAGCGTTTCGCGACGGCCAGACCGGCGACCAGGAGCCCGACCATCAGGGCATCGTTGTGGTCTCCCGCGAGCAACGACAGAAGGACGAGCGGTGATCCCGCCCCCAGCAGGACCGCGTGGGCTGGGTCGCGTTTGAGCGAGCGGGCCAGGGTCGGCGTTGCGCCGACCATCAGCGCGATGCCGGCGACCTCCAGGAGGCGGAGCAGCACGAGGTCGGCCAGGATCTGGTGACCGGAGGCCTGGTCGAGGACTCCGTCGGCCGCCAGGAAGGTCGGGCCGTACGGCGACTCGGTGCCCGACCACACGGAGTCGGCCAGTTGATTGAACGGCGTGGCCCCGAGCACGTTGGGCCCGTAGGAATACGGGTTGATGTGGTGGCTGACCATCTCGCCCTGTGCGGCATACGTGTAGACATCGCGGCTGAACAGCGGCGGCGCCAGCAACAGCGGCACGGCCCAGATCATGACGACCAGCACGACGCGCTTCACCGGGAAGCCGTTGTGGCGGTTCAGGTGGCCGAGGAATCCGACCCAGACGCGGGTGAGGAGGATGAGGCCACCGAACACCAGCGCGAGCGAGGCCACCGGAGGCAACGTCTCGTTCGTGCCCTGCGATCCGAACAGCCCGCCCGGCATGCCGAAGAACCACGCACCGGGTAGGTGGGTCTCGAACGACTGGCCCCCGAGGACGGAGCCAACGACGATTGCCGTCGTGCCGACGAGCCCGAGGACGGCCGTGCGCGCCAGTGACAGCCGAACCACCGGTTGCGCCGGCGCGTCGGTTTCGGCCGTGTCGTCGTGTGTCATGGAGTTGGTGGCTGCGCTCGGGGGCACGAGCTCCATCGGGGCTTCCTTACCTGAGCTCCCACGGCGGGCGCCGTAGGTGCCAAAATCTTCATCAAACTGCATTGATTCTGTCACAGCTGTAGCCGTTTTTGGGAACCGGAAAGCTTCCTCGACAGGATTCTCAGGGCTATCCCAGCCTATAGGGGGAAACTCTTGCTGTCACGGATGTGAAATCTGGCTGTCACGGAAACGGAAGGTGTCTCGTGCGAGTACTGATCCTGGGCGGTGACGGGTATCTGGGCTGGCCGACTGCGCTGCATCTTTCAAGGGCCGGCTACGAGGTGGGGGTGGCGGACAACTTCGCCCGCCGGGGCTACGACCTCGAAATGGGGGTGGACTCCCTGGTCCCCATCGCCTCGCTGCACCGGCGCGTGGACTGCTGGGAGGAGGTCTCGGGCAGGCGCCTCGACGTCTTCATCGGCGACCTGACCGAGGAGGAGTTCGTCTACGACATGGTGGGCCGCTTCCGGCCTGACGCCATCGTCCACTTCGCCGAGCAGCGCAGCGCCCCCTACTCCATGGTCGACCGCAAGCATGCGGTCTACACCCAGGTCAACAACGTGGTGGGCACGTTGAACCTGCTCTACGCCATCGCCGACGTCGACCCGTCGATCCACCTCGTCAAGCTCGGGACGATGGGCGAGTACGGCACCCCCAACATCGACATCGAAGAGGGCTACATCGAGATCACCCACCGTGGTCGCACCGACGTCCTGCCCTTCCCCAAGCAGCCGGGGAGCTTCTACCACCTTTCCAAGGTCCACGACAGCCACAACATCGCGTTCTGCTGCCGGGCCTGGGGTCTCCGCTCGACGGATCTCAACCAGGGGGTCGTGTACGGGCAGTCGACCCCCGAGACCACACTGCACGCAGACCTGGCGACCCGTTTCGACTACGACGCCGTCTTCGGTACCGTGCTGAACCGGTTCGTGATCCAGGCGGCGGCCGGGGAACCCCTCACCGTGTACGGCAAGGGTGGCCAGACGCGGGGGTTCCTCGACATCCGCGACACGCTGGCCTGCGTCGAGCTCGCGATCCGGAATCCCGCCAAAGCCGGCGAATTCCGTGTCTTCAATCAATTCACCGAGTCCTTCTCGGTCCTCGGGCTGGCGCAGCTGGTGTCGGACGCGGCCGGCGGAGCCAAGATGGTGCACCTGGACGACCCACGGGTCGAGATGGAGGAGCACTACTACCGGGCGGCGCACACCAAGCTGCTCGACCTGGGCCTGCTGCCCTTCCTGCTCGGTGACGAGCTGCTGGCGGACCTCCTGTCGACCGCACGCACGCACATCGCCCGACTCGAGCGGTCAGCGTTGGAGCCGAAGGTGCTGTGGCGCTCCACGTCGAGCAGCATCACCCGCACCGAGAGGCCGCAGACCGAGGACTCCACCTCGGAGCACCCCCTCTGAGCCTCTGAGGGTTTTCCCAGAGTGGGGGGCTAGCTTTCGGCGCTTGCGCCCGTCGACGCCGATTCCCTCACCCCCGGAAGGCATCTCCTCGCCAGTGAACCGACTCCGAGCACGCAGCGGACCTTTGTGGCCCTACCTCGTGCTGGTCGCCATCCCGACGGCCGTCTTCGTGCTGCCGGTCCTCTCCGGCGGGCACCTACTCATCACGGGCGACAACCTGCAGCAGAACTACCCGCTCCGCGTGCTGGTCGGCTCCATGCTGCGCCACGGGCAGCTGCCCTTCTGGAACCAGTACATCTTCAGCGGCACGCCGCTGATGGCCGACTTCAATGCGGGAGCGTTCTACCCCCTCACGGGGTTGTTCGTGGTCATGCCGGACCGAGCCGCCTGGGTCGCCACCGAGGTCATCGTCTTCTCCGCCGTCGCAATCGGGATGTACGTCTTCCTGCGCGCGCTGGCGCTCTCGACGGCGGCCTGTCTCTTGGGCGCCGCCACGTTCGCGTTCGCCGGGCCGGTGCTGAGCCAGGTCAACCACGTGGACATGACCGAGGGCTTCGTGGCCATCCCATGGATGCTGCTGGCCGTGCTGCACATCGTCCGCGACGGACGGTGGCGCTGGTCCATCCTTCTCGGGATCGCCTTCGCGAGCGTGATCCTCGCCGGGGCCCCCGAAGCCATGCTCGACGAGGCGCTCCTCGTCATCGCGTATGCCACCCTCTCCGCCGGCTTGAGCCGGGAGCGCTGGTGGCGCGTGCTGTCGAGGTGCGCCGCTGGAGTGGCACTTGCGCTGTCGCTGGCCGCGATCCAATGGTTGCCGGGACTCGAGGCCATCCGGAGCTCGCAGCGGGGGAGCGGGGTGTTCGCGGCAGCCGGGAGCTACCCCACGCCGTTCAGCATCTTCGCACTCGTCCCCTACCTCGACGGCGGCTACGGGCATCTCGGCGAGGCAACGTTCTTCGGCCAGTACAACTTGCCCGAGGTCGGCATCTACCTCGGGATCCTGCCCCTGATCGCGCTGGTGACGCTGCTGCACCCACGGTGGCCGAGCCGGATTGCCGCGCGCGACCGGCTTACGTGGTATGTCGTCGGGCTCCTCGGCCTCCTCCTCGCCCTGGGGTCGAACACGCCCCTGGAACATCTGTTCAACGCCCTTCCGCTCTACGGCAATCAGCGGCTGCAGAGCCGCAACATGGTCACGGTGGCGACGGCGATCTGCGTCCTCTTCGCAGGCTGGGTCGACCGCACGGACTCACCAAGGCCGAAGGACCCGCTGAACCGCTACGACCGGGTCATGGCCCTTGTGCCGTTCGGCATCGTGGCGGCCCTTTCCATCTGGGCGCTCGCGGCAACCGGGTCCCTCGTCCATGTCTTCGCGGGCGTGTGGGCCAGCCCCGGCGTCACCTCGACCGTCCGCAAGGCGACCGTCATCGCGCTGGCCCTCTGTGCCGGCGCGGCCGCGGTCGTGTGGATCCGGCCGTACCTCCGTACCCTCCCCTGGGTGAGGCTGGCCGGGGTCTTCGTGGCACTCGACCTCGGGTTGATGGTCGCGACGAGCCAGCTGTCCGAGATACCGCCCAACGACCTCGTGAGCGGGACGACGCCGGTACAGCAGCTGATGGAGGCCCACCTGGCCCCGGGCGGGCGGATGGTCAACTACGACCCCCAGGCCTACGGCAGCTGGCCCGAGAGCCCGCAGGGCGTGCCGGACCTCAACATCATTGCCGGGTTGCCTTCGGTGTCCGGCTACGCGTCCATCGTCAACGGCAATTACGAGTCGGTGACCCACACCCACGAGCAGGACAACCTGGACATCGGCCAGCTGTCGTCGGGCACGCTCGACCGGCTCGACCTCCGCGAGGTGGTGACCGTCCCGGAGTACTTCCTCGTGCCGCTCCAGTCCATGCCCCGCTCCGTCGGCGACATCCGGCGGGTGACTGGGGGCTTCGGCACCGACCCCGTCCTCCCCCGGGGCTACGGAGCCGACTTCAACGAGACTGCCTACCCCTTCTATCCGGGGCCCTGGCCCGCGCTGCGCACGGGCCAGGGCGCTTCGTGGTTCTTCGGGGAGTCGTTTGTGCCCGACTCGGCCACCCTGGTCCTCAGCCACGCCGCCGGCCCGGGCACCGTCGTCCTCTTCGGGACGCTCGCCGCGGACGGGTCGACGCGCTGGGGCGTCCCGGTGCCCGTGGCACCAGGGTCACGACGCGTGACGGAGCGGCTACCGGGGGGCAGCGCCGTCGCAGTGTCGGTCAGGGTGGTCGCCGGCTCCCTCCCCTCGCATGTGGCGGTCGTCACCGTGGCGGGCCGCCCGTACGAGCTCGGTGGCTCGCTCTCCTCGGCCATCGTCCCCGGACCGTGGAGCTTGGCGGGCCTGTCGCAGGGCTACGCGGTGTTCACGTTGGGGAAGCCACCCACGCCGGTGTCCGCCACCACCACCGGGGGTCGGCGGCTGCCCGTCAAGGTCATCTCGAGCACGACGAAGTCCGAGGAGGTCCGCGTCGACGCGCCGGCGACGACGACGGTCGTCCGCTCCGTCGCCTGGGACTCGGGATGGAGGGGTTCCGTCTCCGTCAACGGGGGGAAGGCACAGAGCGTCCCGGTCAACTCAGTCGATCTGGTCCAGGAGATCCGTATCCCGCCGGGGAACGACCTGGTGACCTTCCACTACGAGCCGCGGCACCTGCTGTTGGCGAGCATCCTCAGCGTGGGCGCGACGGGTTTCCTCGTGGTCGTGCTCGGTGTGTGGCTCGTGCGGCGGCGGCGGTCGCTGGACGGCGCGGACGCCCCAGGTCCATCTGAGACGGTCGCGGTGGACGTGCCGGAGCGCGTCGGCTGAAGAGGGAGTCACTCCTTCAGCAGTAGGGATGGGCGAGCGAGAGCAGGAACTCCCCGTCCTCCGCGCCCCACATCTCCTCGACCACGAAACCCGCTTCGGAGAGCTCGCGTGCGACCCTCTCGGGGGTGAACTTGGCACTGATCTCGGTCAGCAGGTCCTCGCCTTCGTCGAAGCGGACGGTGATGCCGGCGTCGGCGAGAGAGACCTCCGCGGCTGCTTCGGCGCGCAGCCGCATCTCAATCCACTGCTGCTGCTCGTTCCAGAGCGCGACGTGCCGGAAGTTGTCGGGATCGAAGTTACCGCCCAACTGCTCGTTGAGCACGCGGAGCACATTGCGATTGAAGTCGGCCGTCACGCCGGCCGCGTCGTCGTAGGCGGCGACGAGACGGCTCGGGTCCTTGACCAGATCCGTCCCCAGGAGCAGCGAGTCGTCGCTCGACATCGTGCAGTTCAGGTCGAACAGGAATCGGGCACGCTGAGCCGGGTCCAGGTTGCCGATCGTCCCGCCGAGGAAGGCGATCATCCGCCGGCCCTCGGAGGGGATCTCGCCCAGGTGCTGGTGGAAGTCGCCGATGACCACGTGGATGTCCAGTGCGTCGTATTCCCGGGACAAGGCCGTAACGGCACTCCGGACGAAGTCGTCGCTGACGTCGAAGGGGACGTACCTCGACAGCATGCCGGTCTCTTGGAGCGCGGTGAGCAGCACGCGCGTCTTGTCACACGCCCCGGCGCCGAGCTCGACGAGCGTGTCCGCCTTCGACAGCTCGGCGATGGCCGTAGCGTGGGCCTCGAGGAGCGCCCGCTCCGCTCTGGTGGGGTAATACTCGGGGAGCTGGGTGATCTCCTCGAAGAGGCGGCTGCCCCGTTGGTCGTAGAACCACACGGGCGGGATGGACTTCTCGTCACCCTGCAGCCCCGCCAATGCATCCGTCCGCATCTGGCTCCGCACCTCATCAGCGGAGAGGTGCACGTCGATGGTGTAGGCCATGGTTCAGGGATCCCGCGCCAGTCGCACCCCGCCGAACATCCAGCGGGCGCCGGGCGGGAAGAAATTGCGATACGTGGTGCGGACGTGGCCGTTCGGGGTCGCGCAGCACCCGCCCCTCAGCACGTATTGGCTCACCATGAACTTGCCGTTGTACTCACCCACCGCGCCGGGTGCAGCCCGGAATCCCGGATAGGGGCAGTACGCGCTCGATGTCCATTCCCAGGTGTCGCCGAAGATGCCGTTCGAAGAGACGGCGGGCCGCGGGTGGGGCGCACCGAGCGAAAGGAAGTCATTGGTCAGGAAGTTGTCGCCCTCACCGTCCGATGCGGCGATCGTCTCCCACTCGGACTCGGTCGGCAGCCGCATGCCCGTCCAGTGCGCGAAGGCGTCTGCCTCGTAGTAGCTCACATGGCACACGGGCTCGTCCGGGTCGACCGGACGCGGTCCCGACAGCGTGAACTGGAGCCAGCGGTCGGGGTCATCGGGATCCCGGGACCAGTAGAGAGGGGCTTCCCAGCGCTGCGAATTCACCACGGCCCAGCCGTCGGAGAGCCAGAACTCGGGCCGGCTGTATCCGTCGTCCTCCATGAAAGAGAGCCACTCACCGCACGTCACCGGCCGGTCCGCCAGGCCGAAGGGGGTCAGGTGCACCGTGTGTACCGGGAACTCGTTGTCGAAGCCGAATCCCTCGCCCCTGTGGCCGATCTCTACGGGACCGCCCGCGTGCTCGATCCAGCCGGCCTTGGGAGGGGCGATGCCGGGTCGGGCGGGTGAGCCCGCCAGGTAGACGGGGTGGAGCGGGTTCCGGGACAGAACGTGTTTGATGTCCATGAGGAGCAGCTCCTGGTGTTGCTCCTCATGATGGAGGCCCAAGGTGATCAGCTCCTTCAGCCCGGGCCGGTCGGGATCCCGGAGGAGCGCCTCCATGGAACCGTCGACATGGGAGCGATAGCGCGCAATCTCCTCGATACCGGGCCGTGAGAGAAGCCCGCGCTCAGGTCGGGGATGGCGGGCACCCACGGCCTCGTAGTACGAGTTGAAGATGTAGGCGTACGCGTCGTCGAACGCGTGGTAGCCGCTGTCGTACTCCCCGAGGACGAACGTCTCGAAGAACCACGTGACGTGTGCGCGGTGCCACTTCGTCGGGCTCACGTCGGGCATGGTCTGCACCGTCTGGTCTTCGGCGCTGAGGACGGACGCGAGCCGTTCGGTGGTGGCCCGAACCCGGGCGTAAGCCTCCTGAAGGTCGGACGGCGTTGCTCGACCGCTCTTCTCCATCGGATCCGTCCCTTCGCCGCCCCACCCGGAGCGGTTATGCACGCTGCACGACTGCGGTTCACCCTACCCAGATGTGCCCCAGAGCAGGCGCGTCTGGCCCACTTTTCGCACCAGGCCATAAGGCTAGGTGGATCCGGTGTTCGAACCCCGGCTGGTCCATGGCCGCCGGTGAGCCCCACCCCGGGGGGGCGGAGGGCGGGTGGGGCGAACGGGCGCCGCCGCCCCGGCGGTCAGCCGATCAGGCCAGCACCTTGTGGCGGAAGTTGCGAAGTCCGAGCATCAGGAAGATGACGCTGAAGGCGATGATGGCGGGGTAGATCACGTAGAGGTGCATGTGAGCGGCGTTGGTGAACGCGGCTCGCATCCCGTCGTTGATGTAGATGAGCGGGTTGATCAGCACGATGATCTGCAGCCAGTGGACGGGCCCGGCCTTGACCGGTGCCAGCCGTGTCCATTGGTAGTAGGTGCCGCCCAGGAAGGTGATGGGCAGCACGATGAACCCGAACATGAGGCCCAGGTTGCGCGGCTCGAAGGATGTCCCCAAGAGCAGGCCGAGGGATGCCATGCACACGCACGACAAGGGGACCAGGGTGAGGATGAGCAGCCAGTGGAGGTTGATCTGCGCCTCGACGCCGGACGCGTGCACCACCGATGCAATGGGGAGCACGATCGCCGCCGAGATCAGTCCCTGCGCACCCCCCGAGATCACCTTGGAGATCGCCACGAGCCAGATCGGGCACGGGGCCTGCACCCTGTCCTCGATTTCGCGGGTGAAGCCGAATTCCTGCGCGAGCGGCATCGCGACGGCCTGGATCCCCTGGAACATGATGGAGAGCCCGACCACCCCCGGCACCAGCACGGTGGCGAACGCCGACTCCGCGCCGGGGATTCCGCTCGCCGCGCCGATCCCCTGACCGATCTTGGGGAAGACGTAGAGGAATACGAAGCAGAGCAGGAACGGCTGCACCAGGGTGCGCACCGTGAATTCGAACTTGTGCTTCCACAACACGACCAGATCGCGCAGGATCAGCGCGTGCAGCGAGGTCCAGCTCGCCGCGGTCGCCGAGCGGGTGGGCTTCAGCTCCACGTGGTGCGACCCGGGCCCGCCGAAGGTGCGAGCCGATACGGACGGGGACGTGGTGGCTGCCATCAGTCGCGCAGATCCTTTCCGGTCAACCCGATGAAGACCGTCTCGAGCGTGGGCTCAGCGACGGAGAGATCCGCCAGCGAGAAGCCGGCCGCCTCCGCGGCCTCGACCACGCGCGGGACGAGCCGCTCCGTGCCGTGGACTTGCAGCTCGACGCCGTCGGGGATCTGACGCGTCCGTGTGAGGCCCTCGAAGTGCTCGCTGAAGGCGTCGGCCAGCTGCTGCGTGTCCCCGGCGGCCTTCACGGTCACGATGGTGTCGGCGCCGACGCTGCGCTTGAGCTCGGTCGGCGTGTCGAGGGCGAGGATCTTGCCGTGGTCCATGATGGCGAGGCGGTCGCACAGCTTGTCGGCCTCCTCCATGTAGTGCGTGGTGAGCAGGATCGTCTGGCCGTCGGCGTTGAGGCCGGCGAGCAGCTCCCAGAGTGCGAGACGGCCCTGGGGGTCGAGCCCGGCGGTGGGCTCGTCGAGGAAGAGCACGGCCGGGCGATGGAAGATGGCGCGGGCCACCATCAGTCGCTGGGCCATGCCTCCCGAGAGGGCGTACACCGATGCCTTGGCGAACCGGTTCAGCTGGAACCTCTCGAGGAGCTCATCCGCCGTTTGGCGGCACTCGCGTGGCCCCATTCCGAACAGCCGGCCGTGGAAGTAGAGGTTCTCCCACGGTGTGAGCTGGCGATCCAAGGTGTTCTGCTGGGACACGACGCCGATCAGCTGCTTGACGAGCGTCGGGTGGCGGACGACGTCGATGCCTCCGACGAACGCCTGCCCCTCGGTGGGTATGACCCTCGTCGTCAGCACGCCGACGGTGGTCGTCTTGCCGGCACCGTTGGGACCGAGGAGGCCGAACACCTCCCCGGTCCCGACTCGCAGGCTCAACTCGTCGACGGCGCGGAAGTCCGTGCCCTGGTACGTCTTGGTCAGACCCACGGTCTCGATGATCGGTACCCCGTGGTCGGGGGACGCGGCGTCGCTCGCGGGTGCTGTGGTCGTGGTCATGGCTCCTTGTGCACAGTACCGGCCGGTTGACGGATCCTCAGTCAGGCTCAGTCCTCGGCGAGGATCTGGTACAGCTCCTTGCGCGCCTTCTGGATCACCGCGATACCGCGCTCGATCTGCGACTTCTCGCCGTCACCCGCCAGTTGCTTGGCGGCGCTCATGAGCTGGCCCATGCCGAGGCGCAGCGTTCTGACCTCGTCGTCGGTCTCGCCGTCCGCCTGCCAGGGCAGAGCGGCCTTCTCGGCCTCTGCCCGTCCGGCGTCGGTGAGCGCGTAGGTGCGGCTGCCCTCGACGTCGGACGACTGCACTAGGCCCTCGTCCTCGAGCATCTGCAGGTGCGGGTAGACCGACCCGGGGCTCGGGCGCCACAGACCGCCGCTCAGCTCCTCGAGCCGGCGCATGACCTCGTACCCGTGAGCCGGTTCGTCGCGGAGGGCGACCAGGATCGCCGTCCGGATAGCCCCGCGTGGCATCCTCCTGCCACCGCCCCAACCCCCTCGCTCGCCGCCCCAGCGGCCGCGGGGACCGCGCAGGCCCCGGCCGGCGAACCGGTGGTGTTCGTGATCGTGGTCGTGTGCCCGGTCGTGTTCGTGTTGGTGTGCCATGTGGTGGCTCCTCGTTCTTTCGCCCCTGCGTCAGGGGGCGCTGGTTTCTGTCGTAACACTAATGATATATCAGAATATGTCAAGTCAGTCGGAACAATATCGGATTCTGGCCTCCGAGAAGCACCAGGACTCCCACCGGTTGCCCATACTGAGGGTGGGGGCACGGGTCAGCCGATGCGCCTGGAAGGAGCGCCATGGGGCTGTTCACCTCACGCAGGAGGCAGATGGTCACGCCTGAGCGGGCCCTGCCCGGACGCGCCGAGGCCATGCCTGTCACGGCGCCCCACCTGGTGCTCGGCACGAAGTTCGCCCCTCCCTTTCCCGAGGGGCTCGAACGGGCGGCCTTCGGGATGGGGTGCTTCTGGGGCGCCGAGCGGACGTTCTGGACGCTGCCCGGCGTCCATACGACCGCCGCGGGCTATGCGGGCGGGTTCACCCCCAATCCCACCTACCACGAGGTCTGTCGCGGCCGGACCGGGCACGCCGAGGTCGTCCTCGTCGTCTTCGACCCTTCCGCGATCAGCTACGAGCAGCTCGTCGTGGCGTTCTTCGAGGGCCACGACCCGACGCAGGGGATGCGACAGGGGAACGATGTGGGCACGCAGTACCGCTCCGCCATCTACACCACGTCGCCCGAGCAGGCCGCCACGGCCCAGGTGGTGGCCGAGCGGTTCGGAGAGGCGCTGCGCAAGGCCGGACGCCGCCCCATCACCACCGAGATCGCCCCGGCCGGGGACTTCTACTACGCCGAGGCGTACCACCAGCAGTACCTGGCGGCCAACCCCGGCGGCTACTGCGGCCTCGGCGGGACCGGGGTCGCGTGTCCCGTCGGCCTGGGGGAGGCCGGGTGAGCACCGCGGACCCCGCACGCCTCACCGGGGAGCAACAGCTGCGACGGCGGGCCGCCATACCCGGGCTCCTCGTCCAGACGCCGTACCTGGCCTGGCTCGGCCTGCAGGTGCAGCGCTACGAGCCTGATGACGTGGCGACCCGCCTGCCGTTCCGGGTCGAGCTCAGCAACGACGGGTCGACCTATCACGGCGGTGTCATCGGGGCCGTGATCGACACCACCGGAGCACTGGCCGCCTGGTCGAACCACGACTTCGAGCGTGGGACGCGCTCCTCGACCGTCTCCATGGCGCTGCAGTACGTCGCGGCGAGCACAGGGGGCGACCTCTTGTGCAGAGCGCGGACGATCCGCCGGGCCCGCGAGCTCGTCTTCACCGAGATCACGGCGTCCGACGAGTCGGGCAGGGTTCTCGCGCACGGGATCCAGACCTACCGCATCGCATGACCGCGCCGGTCAGCGGAGGCGAATGACGTTCCCGGTGACGAGCGCCGACGCATCGGACGCCAGGTAGGCGATCACCTCGGCCACCTGGCTCGGCGTGGCCACGCGGCTTCCTGCGGACCGTGCGGACGCGGCCGTCCTCGGGCTGACCCAACCCGTGTCGGTGATCGGGGGGTGGACGACGTTGGCGGTGACGCCGTAGCGCGCGAGCTCGGCGGCCGCGCTGAGCGTGAAGTTGACCTGGGCCGCCTTGGCCGCGCCGTAGGAGACCTCCTCGGGGAAGCCGTCGGGCCCACCGGACGTGAGTCCGACGATGCGGCCCCACTGACCGCCCCGGGCCACGTGCCGGCGGGCGAACTCGGCGATCAGCAATGCGGCCGCCCGGGCGTCGATCGCGAGGACCTGGTCGAGGGTGCGGGGGGTGAGGGGTGCCTGGGCGCGTCCAAAGCGGTCGGTCGCCGCCGGAACGAAGGTGTCCGCGACCCACCCCGACGCGTTGTTGACCAGGATCTGCACCGCCCCGAGCTCGCTCTCGGCGGCATCGAAGACGGCGGTGACCATGGCCACGTCGGACAGGTCCGCTTCCATGGCGGCGGCCCGGCCACCTGACGCCCGGATGGACCCGACGACGAAATCGGCCCTGGCCATCCGGGTCGCCCGGTACGCGGCGGGGAGCGACGGGTCGTCGAGGCCTCCCTGCCGGTCGTTCCGGAAGTAGGCGCAGAGGACGGCTGTACCTCGCGCCGCGAGCGCCTTGGCCGTCGCCGCCCCGATGCCGTGGTTCGCACCGGTCACGATCGCCACCGGGGCCTCCGGGGATGGTCCCATCGCCAGCCGGTGTCCTGCAGACCCCAGGTCGCCCGGCCGTCAGCCGCCGCGCCCGCTCGTGTGGCGCAGGCCGGACAGGCGGTCGAGGACCTCCTCGGCCTCGGCAACGAAACGGCGGACGAGGTCGCCCGCCGGCACGAGCTCGGATATCGCGCCGACGCCCTGGCCGGCGGGGTAGCACTCCTTGTCGACGTCGACGCCATCGGTGAAGGAATCACCCCCGAGGTGCATCATCCCGTTCCCGTAGGCGACGCCCAGCTGCTCGGGGAATTTCTTCAGCTCTTCGGGGTGCGCGTCGTAGTAGTCGGTGTACTCGTTCCGCACGACGCGCATCGTCTTGCCGGAGTAGGCGCGGCTCACGGTGGTCTGATCTTCCCGGCTGGCCAGCAGTTTCTCCTTGTAGCCGAGCACGCCGCGTGCCTCGGGCGTCGCGATGAAGCGGGTGCCCACCCAGATGCCGTCGGCGCCGAGCGCCAGCGCGGCGGCCAGGCCGCGGCCGTCGAAGATGCCGCCGGCGGCCACCACCGGCACCGTCTCGCCGACCGCATCGACGATCTGGGGCACGAGCGGCAGGGACGCCACCTGGCCCGTGTGGCCTCCCGCCTCGGTGCCCTGCGCCACAACGAGGTCACAGCCGGCCTCGACGGCGCGCACCGCATGCTCGACCTTCCCGCACATACTGACGACGATCACGTCTCGGCGATGGCAGAGCTCGACCACTTCGGTCGGCACGCCCAGCCCGGCCACGAAGGCCGAGGCGCCGCCCTCGATGATGATCTTGACCTGTTCGGTCATGCCGCCGGGCATGGCCGTGAGGAGATCGACCCCGAAGGGCTTGTCGGTGGCCCGGCGCACGGCGGCGATCTCCTCCGCCATCTTCTCGTCGCCCATGGTGGACGCGCCGAGGCACCCGAAGCCACCGGCGGCCGTGACGGCGGCCGCCAGCGCGGAGTAGGACACACCCCCCATGCCGGCCAGCATGACGGGGTGCTCGATCCCGAGCAGCTCGGTGAGGCGAGTTCGCATGGGCTCTTGACCTTCCTCCGTCTGACTCCGTGCTCGTCGCCGAGCAACGGGCGGCATCCGCCGCGGGGACCGTAGCGCGGGTGGCGGCGGGCCCGGATGCGGTCAGGCTGCACCCGTCGTGACCGGCCCGGCGGCAGCGGGCGGCGGACCGCCGTGGTTGCATTTCGAGCAGGACGTTCCTACTCTGAGCCGATCGTGGCCGAGGTCGGGGAGGTGGGTGTGAGCGTCGCCGCAGCACCCCCCATCGGCGAGAACATCACCAAGCGTCGGCTCTGGCTGATCCTCGGTGCCCTCCTGTTGGGCATGCTGCTGGCCGCCCTCGACCAGACCATCGTCTCGACCGCACTGCCCACCATCGTGGGAGACCTGCACGGGGGCTCGCACCTGGCCTGGGTGGTCACCGCCTACCTGCTGGCTTCGACGGTGTCGACACCGCTGTGGGGGAAGCTGGGCGACCAGTACGGGCGCAAAGCCTTCTTCCAGGCGGCGATCGTGATCTTCGTCATCGGGTCCGCGCTGTCGGGGTTCAGCCACACCATGACCGAGCTGATCGCCTTCCGCGCCCTGCAGGGTCTGGGCGGCGGCGGGCTGATGGTCGGCGCGCAGACGATCATCGGCGACGTCGTGTCGCCCCGTGACCGCGGCCGCTACATGGGGCTCTTCGGCGCCATGTTCGCCGTGGCCACGGTGATCGGGCCGCTGATCGGCGGACTGTGCGTGACCTACCTGACCTGGCGCTGGGTCTTCTTCATCAACCTGCCGCTCGGGATCCTGGCCCTGTTCGTGACCGGCGCGGTGCTCCCCGGTCACCTGCGCCGGGTCCGGCATGCCATCGACTATGCCGGGACGCTGCTGCTCGCCGGCTCGGCGACGTCGCTCATACTCTTCGCCAGCCTGGGCGGGATCTCATGGGCGTGGGCGTCACCCCCCAGCATCGCCTGCGCCATCGTCGGCGTCGTCCTCGCGGTGGCCTTCGTCTTCGCGGAGCGCGGGGCGGCCGAGCCCGTGATACCGCTGGAGCTCTTCCGGATCCGGGTCTTCAACGCGGCCAGCTCCATCGGCTTCGTCATGGGGTTCGCCATGTTCGGAGCGCTCACGTTCCTCCCCCTGTTCCTGCAGAACGTGAAAGGCGTCAGCCCGACGGCGTCGGGCTTGCGACTCCTGCCGCTCATGCTCGGGATGCTCGGCGCATCCGTCATCTCGGGCCGGCTGGTGACCCGCTGGGGCCGCTACAAGATTTTCCCCATCCTGGGCACCGCGTTGATGACGGTGGGCGCGTACCTGCTGTCGCTCATTGACGCGTCGACGAACGCCTGGGTGCTGGCCGGCTACATGTTCGTCTTCGGCGTGGGCCTGGGCCTGATCATGCAGGTCCTGGTCGTCGCCGTGCAGAACGCGGTCTCCTACGAGGACCTCGGCGTGGCCACGAGCAGCGCCACCTTCTTCCGGATGATTGGGGGGTCCTTCGGCGCGGCCGTGTTCGGGGCCATCTACACCATCGTCTTTAACCGCGCGTTCGCAGCGACGCTGGCAAGGGCCCCGGCCGCCCTGCTCAAGAACTTCAACCCGCAGACGCTCAATCCGGCGCTCCTCGACAAGCTCAAGTCGACCGCGTTGGGCCTGCTCTTCTACACCAAGTACATCGACGCGGTCACGCATTCGGTGCAGACGGTGTTCCTGATCGCGGTGCCGATCTCCTTCGTCGCCTTCCTGCTGAGCTTCCTGCTGCCCGAGGTGGAGCTGCGCAAGACGGTGCAGACCGTGGATCTCGCCGAGGTGCAGGGGGCGCCGCAGCACCGCTCGTCGCTCCAGGAGATCCAGCTGGCACTGGAGCGGGTGTCGGCCCGGGAGAACCGGCCGGAGCTGTACCGGACGCTGGCGCAACGGGCGGGCATCGACCTGCCGCCCCGGTCGTGCTGGCTGCTCTACAGGCTGGCCGACCAGCCCGCGGCCAACGTCAACGAGGTCGCGGAGCGCCTGAAGGTGGACCCGGAGGTGATCCAGCCAGGCGTCGACGGGTTGGTGTCCGCCGGCATGATCGAGGAGCGGCGCCAGGGCGCCCAGTGCGACCTCCACCTCACGACCGCAGGCTCGACCGCGCTCGAGAGGCTGACCGAGGCGCGGCGCAACGGGCTGACCGAGCTGCTCGAGGGGTGGAACCCCGAGGAGCACCCCGAGATCATCGAGATGGTGAAGGAGCTCGCTCACGCCCTCCTGGCCGACGACGAGCGCATGGTGGCCGACGCCATGCCGCACACCCCGGCCGCGGCGACCGCCGGGGCCGGGGTGGACTGAGCGCGGCGCTCGGGAACCGGTCCTGAGCAGGAGAGTGGGTCGGCGGCGAAAGGGCGCGCCGCTACGCTGAGACGTCATGCCCTCCTACCTGGCGGACATCCTCTCGTCGCACCGCGCCCGCGCCGCGGCCGACGGCCGCTCGCTCGGTGAGCTGGTCGAACGGGCGGCGGCCGCGCCACCGCCACGCGACTTCACCGGCGTGCTGAAAGGTGGGGGGCTCTCGTGCATCGCCGAGATCAAGCGGCGTTCCCCGTCCAAGGGTGATCTCGACCCCGGTCTCCAACCCGACCTGGTGGCCAAGCAGTACGTCGCTGGGGGCGCGGCCTGCCTGTCTGTGCTGACCGACGCCGACTTCTTCGGTGGGTCGGCCGGGGACCTGGCGTCGGCGCGCCAGGCCTCGGGCCTGCCCGTCCTGCGCAAGGACTTCACCGTGCAGGAGGCGGACGTGGCCGACGCCCGGCTCATGGGCGCTGACGCGGTGCTCCTGATCGTTGCCGCGCTCGACGACGGTGAGCTGCGCGGGTGCGCGGCCCTGGCCGACGAGCTCGGTCTGGCGGCCCTCGTCGAGGTGCACGACGAGGAGGAGCTCGACCGGGCCCTGCACGCCGGCTCCCAGCTGGTCGGCGTCAACCAGCGCGACCTGCGGACCTTCAGGGTCGATCACGATCGTGCCTGCGCCCTGGCGGGGCGCATCCCGTCCGGCGTGACCGCCGTGGCCGAGTCGGGCATCAGGGACGCCGCCGACGCCCGCCGACTGGCCGAGGCCGGGTACAACGCCATCCTTGTCGGTGAGACGCTGGTCCGGGCCGGTGACCGGGTGGCACAGCTGCGGGAGCTGGTCGGGCATCCCGTTGGGACACGATGACCGAAGGCCTGTTCGTCAAGATCTGCGGCGTCACATCGGAAGCCGACGCGCTACTGGCGGTCAGCCTCGGGGCCTCGGCGGTGGGGTTCATCTTTGCGCCCTCGCCGCGGCAGGTCTCCGTGCATCTCGCCGGCGACATTGCGAAGCGGTTGCCCGAGCACGTGCTGACCGTCGGCGTCTTCCGCAACGAGGCGCCCCAGCGCGTCGTGGAGGCGGTGCGCCTGGCGGGGCTCGGCGCGGCGCAGCTGCACGGCCAGGAGACGGCCGAGGAGACCCAGTGGGTGCGCGCCCGCGTGCCCACGGTGATCAAGGCCTTCCGGGCGGGGGAGCGCGCCATCGCCCGCTTTGAGGAGTTCGGCGCCGACTACCTCCTCGTGGACGGTGACAATCCGGGGTCGGGTCAGGTCTTCGACTGGAGGCTGGCCGAGGGCGTGGCCGACCCCCACCGCCTCATCGTCTCCGGGGGCCTGACCCCCGACAACGTCGCCCAGGCGGTGGCGAGCCTGCGGCCCGCCGGGGTCGACGTGTCCACCGGCGTCGAGTCCGCGCCCGGGCGCAAGGACCCCCTGCTCGTGCGTGCCTTCATCGTCAACGCACGGCAGGCCGACGCCGAGGCGACGACACGCGATCCACTGGTCGACCCCGCGGCCGAAGAGCCCTACGACTGGAGGGACGGATGAGCGGCGACAGCCTGATGGCCCGGCCTGGCCCCGACGGCCGGTTCGGCGTGTTCGGGGGCCGCTTCGTCCCCGAGTCGCTGATGCCCGCCTGCCTCGAGCTGGAGAAGTGCTTCGACGACGCCTGGGCGGACCCGGCCTTCCGCTCCGAGCTCGACGGGCTGCTGCGCCACTACGGCGGCCGGCCGACCCCCGTCACCGAGTGCACGCGCCTGTCGGAGCGGCTCGGGGTGCGGGTCCTGCTGAAGCGGGAGGACCTGGCCCACACGGGCTCGCACAAGCTCAACAACGTCGTGGGCCAGGCGCTGCTCACGAAGCGGATGGGCAAGACGCGCATGATCGCCGAGACGGGGGCGGGCCAGCACGGCGTGGCCTCGGCCACGGCCGCCGCGCTCTTCGGCCTGGAGTGCACCGTCTTCATGGGCGAGGTCGACACGAAGCGCCAGGAGCTCAACGTCTTCCGCATGGAGCTGCTCGGCGCGGAGGTCCGGACGGTCACGTCGGGCAGCCGCACGCTCAAGGACGCCGTGAACGAGGCGATGCGGGAGTGGGTGGCGACCGTGGACATCACGCACTACTGCCTCGGATCGGTCATGGGGCCGCACCCGTTCCCCTACATGGTGCGCCAGCTGCAGAGCGTGGTGGGGGAGGAGGCGCGCGAGCAGTGCCGCGATGTGCTTGGCGGTGGCGACCCCGATGTGGTGGTCGCGTGCATCGGCGGCGGATCGAACGCGGCGGGGACGTTCGCCGGCTTCGTGGACACGCAGGCGAGGCTGGTGGGCGTGGAGGCGGCCGGGGGCGCCGCCATCACCAACGGCATCCCGGGCGTGCTGCACGGCATGCACTCCCGCCTGCTCCAGGACGAGGCAGGGCAGATCCTGGAGGCGGAGTCGATCTCGGCCGGACTGGACTACCCGGGGCTCGGGCCCGAGCACGCCCACCTGGCGGCGGTCGGGCGGGCCGAGTACTCGACGGCCAACGACGCCGAGGTGCTCCAGGCGTTCCGACTCCTGAGCCACACCGAGGGGATCATCCCCGCGCTCGAGTCGGCGCACGCGGTGGCGTGGGTGGCGCGGACCGCCGGCACCGACACGTTGCCCGCCGGGTCGACGGTCCTGATCACGCTCTCGGGCCGGGGGGACAAGGACGTGGCCCAGGTACGCGAGATCTTCGGGCGTGAGCGCGATGCCTGACCTGGAGAAGGAGCTGCGGGCCCGCCGCGACGGCGGCCGCAAGCTGCTGATCCCGTACCTCATGGGCGGCATGACCGACGACTGGGCGCAGTCGCTGGACGCGCTGGTCGCGGCCGGCGCGGACGCGGTCGAGGTCGGCATCCCGTTCTCGGACCCCATGATGGACGGGCCGGTGATTCAGGAGGCGGCA
>Ga0116215_1000997_pt1 | contig 19824 bp, 16 predicted proteins | sample Sb_taG_7_FD_89698 | JGI IMG/M metagenome (GOLD analysis project Ga0116215, IMG submission 89698) | Peat soil microbial communities from Weissenstadt, Germany - Sb_50d_2_FS metaG | ecosystem: Environmental > Terrestrial > Soil > Wetlands > Peat | place: Germany: Weissenstadt | collected 2010-09-21
CGATGAGCGGGAAGTACACGGTCGGCGCGTGGAATCCCTCCTCGAGCAGGCGCTTGGCGACGTCGAGGGCCTTCACGCCCGTGGCCCGCTTGAGCGACGAGGCCGACAGCACGCACTCGTGCATGCACGGTCGGTCGTAGGGGGCGTCGAAGCTCCTCGACAGCCGCTTGCGGAGCCAGTTGGCGTTGAGCACGGCGAGGCGGGCCACGTCGCGCAGCCCGTCGCTGCCGTGCACCAAGACGTAGGTGAGAGCCCGGGCCAGCACCAGCGCGTTGCCGTGCCACGAGTGCAAGCGACCGATGGAACGCTCGGGGGTGCTCCAGCCGTAACGGGGAGACGATGCATCACCGACGCGGATGGGCCGGGGGCCCGGGAGGAAGGGGGCCAGGCGCTCCGACACCGCCACGGGCCCGGCACCGGGTCCCCCGCCGCCGTGGGGGGTGGCGAAGGTCTTGTGCAGGTTCAAGTGCACGATGTCGAAGCCCATGTCGCCGGGGCGCACGATCCCCAGGATGGCGTTGAGGTTGGCGCCGTCGTAGTAAAGGAGCCCACCCACCCCGTGCACGGCGTCGGCGATGGCCCGGATGTCCTCCTCGAACAGCCCCAAGGTGTTGGGGTTGGTGAGCATGATTCCCGCCACGTCCTCGTCGAGCACGGCATGCAACGCCTCGACGTCCACGCAGCCGCGCCCGTCGCTCGGCACCGTCACCACGTCGAATCCCGCCAGGGTGACCGAGGCCGGATTGGTGCCGTGCGCCGAGTCGGGGATGACCACCTTGTGCCGGGTGTCACCCCTCGCACCGTGCCAGGCTCGCATGAGCAGGAGGCCGGTCAGCTCGCCGGCCGCGCCCGCGGCCGGCTGCACGGTGGCGGCAGTCATCCCGGTGATCTCGCACAGGGCGGCCTCGAGCTCGACGAGAAGCTCGAGCCAGCCCTGGACACAGTTGGCGGGCGCGGCGGGATGGACATCGGCGAGGCCGGGCAGGGCGGCCACCGCGTCGCAGATCTTGGGGTTGTACTTCATGGTGCACGAGCCCAAGGGGTAGGCGCCCAGATCGACCGAGAACTGGCGGTGGCTCAGACGGGTGAAGTGCCCGACGAGATCGCGTTCGGACACCTCGGCGAGATCCAAAGGGAGGCGCCGGCGATGCCGTTCGGGAACGAGCTCGTCGAGAGGGATCTCGGGGACGCCGGTGGTGCGCAGTTGCCACGAGCTGCGCCCCGGCTCCGACAGCTCGAAGAGGGTGGGCTCGGTGTCGCGTCCGAGCAGTGGTGCGCTGGCGGCGCGGCCGCCCGCCGCGGGCGCGGGGATGAGGTCGTCGACCATCACCGCACCGCCTTTTCGAAGGTGGAGACGAAGGCGTCGATCTCGGCCCGGGTGCGGCGCTCGGTCACGGCCACGAGGAGGCCGTCGGGACGACCCTGGGCGTAGCTCGGATCCAGCGCCACGCCGGCGAGGAACCCTTCGTCGGCCAACCGCTCCACCACCATGGCGGAGTCGAGGGGCAGGCGCAGCGCGAATTCCCGCACCACCGGGCCCGTCGTGAGGGGCTCGACCCCCGGCACGGTCAGGAGCCCGTCGCGGCAATAGCGCGCCCCTCGGGCCGAACGCAACGCCACCTCGGCCATGCCCGAAGTCCCGAGCCAACCCAGCTGGACGGCAGCCGTCACGGCCATGAGGGTCTGGTTGGTGCAGACGTTGGAGGTTGCCTTCTCGCGCCGGATGTCCTGTTCGCGGGCGCGCAGCGTGGTGACGTAGGCGCGTCGGCCCTCGGCGTCGACGGTCTCGCCCACCAACCGTCCCGGCAGACGCCGGACGTGGTCCATCGTGCAGGCGAACAACCCCAGGTACGGCCCGCCGAAGCTCAACGGCATGCCCAGGGCCTGGCCCTCCCCCACCACCACGTCGGCGCCCCACTCACCGGGCGAGCGCAAGATGCCGGCACAGACGGGGTCGAAGGCGACGACGAGGAGCGCGCCGGTGCGGTCGCACAGGGCGCGGGCCTGGGCGAGGTCCTCGAGGCACCCCAGGTAATTGGGATAGGACACCACCACCGCACCGGGATCGTCGGTGTCGTTGAAGGCGGTGGCCGCCCAGTCCGTGATGCCGTCGGTAAGAGGCACGTCGTGGATGCGGTGCCCCGTGCCCGCCGCGAACGTCGCGAGCACCTCGCGCCAGGTCGGGTTGACTCCGTGCGACACCCACACGTCCTGGCGACCCGTGGCCCCGTAGGCGAGGTTGACCGCCTCCACGAGGGACGCGGCTCCGTCGTAGAGCGAGGCGTTGGAGACGGCCAGGCCCGACAGACGGGTCACGAGGGTCTGGAACTCGAACACGGCCTGGAGGACCCCTTGGGCCACCTCGGGTTGGTACGGGGTGTACGAGGTCACGAACTCCGAACGCGACGCCAGGGCCCGGGTGACCGGGGGTACCTCGTGGTCGTAGGCGCCCGCGCCCGCGAAGCACACCAGGTCGCGCCCACACGGCCGGTTGGCCGCCGCCAGGTCTTGCATGCGAGCGAAGACATCCGGCTCGGGCAGCCCTCCGGGCAGGTCCAGGCCGCCGGCGAGGCGCAAGGCGGCCGGCACCACGGCGAACAGGTCGTCGAGCGAGGAGAGCCCCAGGAATCCGAGCATCGACGTGATGTCGGCCTCGGTGTGCGGCGTGTATCCGCTCACATCGCTCCCCCGTCGCCGCCGCCCGTCCCGCGGCGCACGAACGGCAGCTCGACGAGATGGGCTCCGATGTGCCGGCCGCGGACGTCGATGGTGAGCTGCGCGCCGATCCCGGCGTCGTGAGCGGTGTCGACAAAGGCCATGGCGATCCCCCGGCCGAGCACCGGTGAGAAGTTGCCGCTGGTGACCGTGCCGATGGCGCCGGTGTCGTTCAGGACGGTGGCGCCGTCGCGCGGCGGTTGCCGTCCCTCGGTCACCAACCCACGCAGAAGGCGGCGCGGGCCGCTGTCACGCTCGCGCTCGAGGGGGCCGCGTCCCCGGAAGTCGCCCTTGTCCCAGCCCACCACCCAGCCCAGTCCGGCTTGCAGGGGCGTGATGCCGGGGCCGAGCTCGTGGCCGTGCAACGGCAGCCCGGCTTCGAGGCGCAGCGTGTCGCGCGCCCCGAGACCCGCCGGTGCGATGCCGGCATCGAGCAGCGCCTGCCAGAAGGCGGCGGCACTGTCCACCGGCACGGAGCACTCGACGCCGTCCTCCCCGGTGTACCCGGTCCCCGCCGCCACACAGTCGACGCCGTGGTAGGTGAAGTGCCTGACGTGGAACCGGGGGACGGCGGCGGCGTCCTGGGAGACAGCCGCCAGCCGCCGGCGCGCCTGGGGGCCCTGCAAGGCGAGCACCGCACGGGTGGAGGTGGTGTCGGCGCCTCCGACGGCGTCGCGCACCCGAGCCGTGTTCGACGCGTTGGGCATGACGTCGAACACTTCCTCAGCCAGCCACCACACGATGATGTCGTCGAGGACCGAGCCGTCGGCGCCATCGAGGAGGTGGGTGTACTGGGCCTGGCCCGGTGACACCTTGCGCAGGTCGTTCGTCAGCTCCCGCTGCAAGAGATCCAGTGCACCTGCCCCCTCGACGCGGACCGTGCCCAGGTGACTGACGTCGAAGACCACCGCATCGGTCCGGCACGCCATGTGCTCGGTGAGCGTGCCCGCCCCGTATGCCAGGGGCATGAGCCAACCCCCGAAGGCGACGAGCTTGGCTCCCAACGCGCGGTGCTGGGGTTCGAGAGGCGAGTGGCTGATGGCCGATGGCGTGCCCGGATCGCCCCCTGCGGGCGCGTCGGCTGAAGTCGAGACCGATTCGGAGGGCGCCACGCCCGTCAGACTAGGCGGCAGGCGAGGACGGTCGGGTAAAGCCGTACTTCGCCAGGAGGGCCTGATAGTCGCGCTGGTAGAGGAGTTTGACCTCCACACCCGGGTGCAGCTCACGCAACCGGCGCACCTTGGCGTTCTTGCGGGTCACCAGCTTCTGGCTCAATGTCGTGAGCTCGATGAAGCAGGCGTGGTCGGGAAGATAGAAGTCGGGACGAAACGCGAGGCGCGCAGAGCCGTCGGGATGCCATTCCAGCACGAACTCGACGGGCTCGTATTCCCAACGCACACCGTAGAAGTCGAGGAGCTCCGCGAAGTGCCGCTCCGAGTCGTGGGCGAAGACAACCTTCGTCGACTCTCGGGACACCTCGGGTGCCGCCACGGTCAGCCCCGGGCCTCCCGCACGGCCGTCCCGAGACTCCTCGGCGGGGCCGCAACGGCAGGTTTCCCGTTGCGTTCGATCTGCAAGATGGCGGCGTCGAGCTCTTCGAGCACGCCCGACAGCGGCACGATGTTCAACACGCCCTGGCCGCCTTTGAGAAGGTCCACGACCTCACCGTCGGTTCGGGCCAGCACGGAGTCGGTGCCGACCAACACGAGGTTGGACGACGCCAGATCTGCGCCCAGGCCGTCGCGCAGACACTCCACCGCACGCCGTGCGCGCTGCAGTGAGATGCCGGCGTCGAGAAGCTGCTTGATGACTTTGAGCTCGACCACGTCCGTGTACGAGTAGACGCGCTGGGAGCCGCTGCCGCGCGCATCGGCGATGGAAGGGCGCAGCAGCCCGGTGCGGGCCCAGTAGTCGAGCTGGCGATACGTGATCCCGATGAGCGTGCAGACCTGCGGTCCGCGAAAACCGTCCGCGTTCTGTGCCGGATCGGACATGCCGGGCAGTTGAGCGGTATTCGACACTCTGTCGACCATCGGGGCCCTCCTCCACCTCAGGTGCAGGTTCATCCTACCCCGTCGTGTCACAACAGGGTAGTTACGGATCTGTCACCGATGGTGGACCGACCAGCCGTCCGCGGGCTCTGACAGAGCGCCGTTCGGACATCCCCTGATCACAGAAGTCACTTGTGCCACAAGGAAAACCGGTGGGTCCGGCTCCGCCCCTGCCCGTGTCCGTGTGAGGGCCGGCCGTACCCTCAGTCGTTCCCGGACCACGGTCCGGCGACCAGGAGTTTCGGCTCTCTCTCGACTTCAACTAGAGGGTTATATCGAGGGTTTGTCAGCCCAGCCGTCGGAGGCCGTCTCGATAGCGACGACCGTTGGAGACGTACTCGGTGGCCGCGGCCCTGATGCCGCCGATCCGCGACGCCCCGGGCTTCACCGACGCGGGGACGCCGAGTGCGAGCGCCCCCGAGGGGACCTGCATCAGCCTCGGGACGACGGCACCGGCCCCCACCGTGGCCCCCAGGCCGACGACGGCGTGGTGGAGGACGACGGCGCCCGAGCCGACCAGGCACTCGTCTTCCAGCCTGCATCCCTCGAGGTGGACCAGATGCCCCACCACGCAGCCGTCGCCGACCACGGTGGGGAACCCCGGTCCGGCGTGGATGACCGTGCCGTCCTGGATCGAGGTACGCGCCCCCACGACGATGGAGCCGTAGTCACCTCGGAGCACGGCGTGGGGCCACACCGTGGTTTCGGGCCCGAGGATGACGTCGCCGATCACGGTGGCGTCGGGATGGACGTAGGCATCCGCGTCGATCTTCGGCACCACGTCGCCCAGGGCGTAGACGGCCATGGCCGGCGACCCTACAGGGCCTGGTGGAACCCGGGGATTTCGGGACCTAAGTCCCTGCCGGTGGCGAGGCGGGTGGCCGATACCCGTAGGGAGTGTCGCGACGTCGACCGAACTCCGACGACCGCGGGCACGCCAGGCACGGTGAAGACCAAGACCATGAAGACCATGGTGAAGATGCGTGAGAGCAGGCCGGTGCGGCTGTGGCAGGTGGCTGCCGTGGCCATCCTCATCCTAGGGACCACCGCGGCCTCGCTCGGGACGTGGGCGTGGTACGTGAGGAACAAGGACGACAACCGCGCCCAGCTCCGGGCCAGCGCCGCTCAGGTGGCCGAGACCTCCAAGAAGACCCTCGACGGCTATGTCGATCAGATCGCCAGTGCGGTAGCGCTGTTCACTCAGCCCGGTCTCGTCGATCGGGCCGAGTTCCACGACTATGTGAAGTACCTGGACCTGTACGACCGGTACAAGGGAATCTACGGGCTCGGGTTCATCGCCTGGGTACCGCAGGCCATCCTGCCTGCCTTCGTGGCGGGGTGGCGCGCCGGTGGCGACCCGGGCTTCAGTGTGGCACCCGCCGGGGCGCGCTCCGCCTACTGCCTAGCGAGCCAGTTCGACGAGCAGAACCTCAAGACGACGATCTCCATCGTGGGTTACGACTTGTGCACGGTCCCGCAGCTCGCATCGGTGCTCGACCTGGCCACCACCAGCGGCACGGACCAAGCGATGTTGGAGTCCGCCTTCGGGTCCTCGGCGGTGTTCCGGGGGAATTTCGTCCTGGTGGCCCCCGTCTACAGCGGAGATCCGACCACCGCGGCCGAGCGCCGTGCACAGCGCATCGGGTGGGCGGCCGCCCTGGTCGACGGCAAGCAGTTGATGGCGGCGGCTCTGGGCCCCACCGGGGACCACCTGCGCGTCGACCTCTTCGTCGGAACAGGGGTGTCTTCGAACCACCTGGTGGTCTCGTCTCCGAGCGGCGCCACATCAGGTGTCACGCCGTCGGTGGTCGAGCACTTCACCGCAGGGGCGCAGTGGACCGTGCGCGTGCGCGCCCTTCCCGGCGGCCTGGGGCCGGCCAACCCCCTGGAGGTGCCGGCGTTGGTGTTCCTGATGGCGGTGCTCCTCAACGTTGCCCTGGCGGGCTTCGTGTGGGACCTGGGGCGGGGCCGGTTGCGCGCCACGCGGTCGTACATGGCCAGTGAGCGACGGTTCCAGTCGATCGCCTCGTCCACACCGGTCGGCATCCTCGAGATGGCCGCCGACGGGGCCATGCAGTACTTCAACCCACGCCTGAACGAGATCGCCGGGGTCGACGACGAGTACTGGCACGACCACACCTGGCTCGACTGCATCCACCCCGACGATCGGAACAGGGTCGTGTCCGTCGCCCTGTCTGCGAGCCAGACAAAAGTGGACACGGGCGTCAATTTCCGGCTGTTGCGGCCCTCGGGGGACGTGCGCAACGTCCGGGTCCTGGCCGCGCCGGTGAAGAGAGAGGGGGGCGAGCCCTCGAGCTTCGTGGCCAGCGTGCAGGACGTGACCGAGGAGGTCGTCGCCACAGAGGCACTGGCGTTCCAGGCTATGCACGATTCGCTCACGGGCCTTCCCAACCGGGCATTGTTCCTCGACCGACTCAGCATGGAGCTCGCGCACGCGGCCCGGACCCACAGCGATCTGGCGGTCATGTTCCTCGATCTCGACAGGTTCAAGGTCGTGAACGACGGGTTGGGGCACCAGGCAGGAGACCAACTGCTCAAAGCGGTCGCCGTGCGTTTGCTCGGGGTGGTCCGGGCCGGAGAGACGGTGGCGCGACTCGGGGGCGACGAGTTCACCTTCATCTTCCACGACGTCGACGGCGCCACCAAGGCCGCGGTCGTGGCCCAGCGAATCCTGCGCGCCCTCGACGAGCCCATCGAGATCGAAGGCCGTCAGGTCGTGGTCTCGGGAAGCATCGGCATCGTCCTTCCCGACCCGGGCGCGAATGCGTCCGCGGTGCTGCGTGACGCCGACGCCGGCATGTACCGCGCCAAGGAGAGCGGCCGCGCCCGTTTCGAGATCTTCGACGAGGAGCAGCGTCTCGAGGTAATGGAAAGGCTCACCGTCGAGAGCGAATTGCGCCAGGGCATCGAACGCGGGGAACTTCGCCTCTACTACCAGCCGTTGGTGTTGCCCTCGACCGGGGCTGTGCTCGGGGCCGAGGCCCTTGTGCGGTGGGCCCACCCGACTCGGGGAATTCTCGATCCCGATCAGTTCGTCCCGGTTGCCGAGGAGACGGGGCTCATCGTGGCCCTCGGGGAATGGGTCTTCCGGACCGCCGCGGCCGACTGCGCCCGATGGGATCGCGAGACGATGGGCCCGAAGCTCGAGACCCTGGCGGTCAACGTGTCTGCCTCTCAGTTGGCGAGTCCCATGTTGTGCCCCACCGTGCACGACGCGTTGCGTGTGAACGGGATTCACCCCGACCGCATCAGCATCGAGATCACCGAGTCGGTGATCATGAGCGACGACGACGTGACGCGGCGGTCGCTTATCGACCTCCGTGACCTGGGCGTCGGCATGGCCATCGACGACTTCGGTACCGGATACTCCTCCCTGTCATCGCTGTCGAGACTGCCCGTGAGTCTGGTGAAGATCGACAAGTCGTTCGTGGACCAGATCGACGTCGAACCCGAGGGCGGACCGATCGTGGTGGCCATCGTCGAGATGACCCATGCGCTGGGCCTCCGGGTCGTTGCCGAAGGGGTGGCCCGGGAGGAGCAACGGCGGTTCCTGGTGCGATGTGGCTGTGACTTCGCGCAGGGCTATCTGTGGTCCGAGCCCCTCCCCGCCGACGACTTCGCCCTGTGGTGGAAGGACCGGGTTCCGCACCGGGGTGCGGACCGCGACACAGACGGTTCCGCACGTGACAACTCGGCGGATGCCCTCGCGGTGCCGTCGCGCTGGCTCACCGTCTGATCTGGGCGGCGCGCCGAGCCCTGTCGCGGCGCGCCGAGCCCGGGCCGACGGGCGGCCGGCTACTTGTGCAACCCGCACTCCGTCTTGTCGCTGCCAGGCCAGCGTCCCGCCCGCCGATCCTCGAGGAGGGACACGGGCCTGGTGGTGGGGCTGCAGCCGATGGACAGGTAGCCCTTGCGGAACAGGGGGTGGATGGGAAGCTTGCGGTCGGCCTCGTAGTGGGCGACGTCGTCATGGGTCCACGTGGCGATGGGATTGATCTTCACCAACCCCCTGGTTTCGTCCCAGCTGACGATGGGCGTGGTGGCCCGCTCGTCGCTGTCGGCCCGCTTGATCCCCGACATCCATGCCACCTGGCCCCGCAGCGCCCCGGCCAGGGGGGCAGTCTTGCGGAGCTCACAACAACGTTCGGACCCACAGGGCCAGGCATCGGCCTCGGCATCGGGTGTGACGACGCGCAGCTTCAGCTGGTACTGCGTCTCCACCCGTTCGACGTAGGTGAGGGTCTCGGCGAAGTGGGCACCGGTGTCGAGGAAGATGACATCGACCTTCGGGTCGACGCGGGTGACCAGGTCGATCAGGACGCAATTCTGGAAGGAACACACCAGCGACAGCCGGCGTCCGAAGCGCTCCACCGCCCACGCCACGACGTCCTCGGCCCCCGCATGCTCGAATTGGAGCGCCAGGCGCTCGTACTCGGACGAGGAGTCACCGTCGCGGACCATCGACAGCTGCGTGCGGACCTGCTCTGCCGGCGAAGCCACGTACCCCCCCCGCGTCCGTCTCGTCCTCGAACGTGCTCCTCGTGGCGCAGCGCCGTCCCCGGAGCGCGCCGTTGGGCTCCACAGCGAGGTTTCGCATCGCCACGTCGATTGGCATCGTCAATAGTAACGAATGAGGAGCTCCGGCCCTGGTGAGGGCGTCACCGGTCCCGGCCCCTCCCCTGCCGGGCCGGGACCTGCCCGAGTCCGGGCCGTGGCCCGAGGCCTGTCCGGGGTGTGCCCGGTGGATCCGGATTGGGTCCGCCTCCGTGTCCTAGGTGGACGGTGCCCGGGTGTCGCGGTTCAATTGCCCCGTGTCCGCGTGACCCGCCGACGACAAGGGGTGCCTCATGACCATGACCGATCTTCCGCCTACTGCGATCCACCGGGGAGAGAAGGAACTGCCCTTTGTCGACATCGGGGACGGGGCGACCCTCCAGCTCCTCCAGGTGGACCTCTCCAACGGCGTGTGGATCGTACGGAACCACTTCCCGCCCGACACCACGATCCAGACCCACAAGCACACCGGGCACGTACTGGCCTTCACCCAGAAGGGCTCGTGGTTCTACCGCGAATATCCCGACGTCGTGAACATGGCCGGTTCCTATCTCTACGAGCCGGCGGGATCGATCCATACCCTGCACGTTCCCGCCACCAACGACGGCATCACCGATGTGTGGTTCGCGATCCACGGGGCGAATCTGAACCTGGGGGCGGACGGGAACGTCGAGCTCGTGATCGATGCCCACGCCATCCTGCCCTTCTACCTGGCCGCCTGCGCGGAACAGCACGGGATGAGCGATCCACCGGTCGTCGTCATCGGGGGCTGAGCGCGTGCGGGCCGCCGTCCTGGCCGAGGACCGCCCACGCCTCGAGCTCTCCGAGATCCCTACTCCGGTGCCCGCTCCCGGGGAGGCGCTGCTCCGGGTCACCGGGTGCGGGATCTGCGGCAGCGATCTCCATCTCGCCAGCCAGCTCGCCGAGACCGGCGCCGTGCTCGGTCACGAGATCGCCGGAGAGGTGGTGGGCGTCGGCGAGGATGTCGATCCCGTCCGCTGGCGGAACGGCACGGCGGTGGTGGCGCGCCCGTTCTCGGGCTGCGGCACGTGCGCGTTCTGCACCGGGGGGCGAGCCGACCACTGTGCCCAGTTCCAGCTCCTCGGTCTGGAGCGCCCCGGAGGATTCGCCGAGTTCGTGACCGTGCGCGCCGAGGAGCTCTTCGAGCTTCCTGCCTCGGTGGCGCCCGACGAGCAGCCCCTGGTGGAGCCGCTCGCCGTCATGCGCCGCGCCTTTCGCCGAGGTGCGGTGACGTCCCGTGACCGGGTGGCCGTACTGGGGGCGGGCCCCATCGGCTTGGCCGCTGTGGCCTGGTCGGTGGCGATGGGAGTGGACACCGTGGTCGTGAGCGAGCCATCGCCGTTGCGGCGCGACCTGGCCGGCCGCCTGGGGGCCACGGCCATGTTCGATCCGGGCGAGGGACCGGTGGCACCCGGTGTCTTCGAGGCCACCAGAGGAGGGCCGACGGTGGTCCTCGAATGCAGCGGTCGGCCCGGACTCATCGAGCAGGCCATGGAGATGACCGCCGTCGACGGGCGCGTGGTGGTCGTGGGCATCTGCCTCCAGGACGACACGATCTTCCCGTTCTGGGGAATCTCGAAGGAGCTCGACATCCGCTTCTCGATCTACTACGGGCGTGAGGACTTCACCGACACCATCGCCGCCCTCGACGAGCACCGGCTCGAAGCCGTGCCCATGGTCACCGAGACCATCGGACTGGAGACGCTCCCCGATCGCTTCGCCCGTCTCGAGCGTGATCCCGACGCCGGGAAGGTCATCGTCCGGCCGTAGTGCGAGCGCCCAAGACCGCTCGTGGCCGGCTGCTGGCCGTCGTCGTCGTCCTGGTCGTGGTGTTCGCGACGGCGACGGCCCGGTTGTTCGTATGGCCGCCGATCGACGCCCCGACCCGGGTCGACGCCGTCGTGGCCCTCGGCGGGGATCCCGGGCAGCACCGTGCAAGAGAGGCGATCAAGCTGGTGGAGTCGGGCTTCGCTCCCGTGGCGGTGGTGTCGCTGGGGGGGAACCCTCCGGTGTCGTGCCCCCGCCACCCGGTGCAGGTCCGGGTGTTGTGTTTTCGCGCCAACCCCCTGGACACCAGGGGCGAGGCCGAATACGTGACGGCACTCGCCCGCCGGCGCCATTGGAACCAACTCATCGTGGTCTCCGAGCGAAGCCAGTCGACCCGGGCCCGATTGCTCTTCAAGAGGTGCACCTCGGCGCAGCTGCACATGGTGCCGGTCAACGACCCGTTGTCACACCTTCCCTATGACGTCGTCTACGAGTGGGGGGCTCTCTTGAAAGCCCTGGTGCTGCAGCGATCGTGCTGAGTGACGCCCTGAGACGGACCAGCCGAGCGGGCCGTTAACAGAGCCGTCATCGTGAGGACCCACCCCGTTCACCGTGGGTCCGTACGCTCTACGGGTAGGTCCACGAGGCGCCACGCGGCGAGAAGGCCGGAAGGTCCAGATGTTGTCCTCTTACCAACCGGGGCCAGGCTTTGACGAACTTGTCGAACCCGGAGGCCAGCCCCGGCCCACGGCGCGTGGACTGTGGCGTCACCTGACCAGGCTCGGCCTGGAGGCTCTGGTCGAACGCCAGCACGCCGCCGACCGGGAGATCCGCAGCATCGGCGTCACGTTCCAGACCTACGACGACGATGCGGTCCTGGACCGCCCATGGCCCTTCGACGTCATCCCCCGGGTGCTCGCCGCCTCAGAATGGGCCCGCGTCCGGGAAGGTCTCGTCCAACGGCTTCGGGCCCTCAATTGCTTCATCGACGACGTCTACCACGACCAGCGAGTCGTGGCCGCGGGCGTCGTTCCCTCCGACCTGATCACGAGCTCGCCGAACTTCCGACCCGAGTGCATGGGGGTCGACCCGCCCGGTGGCGTCTGGGCCCAGATCTGTGGGAGCGACCTCGTGCGGGGCGAGGACGGCACGTTCTACGTGCTGGAGGACAATCTCCGGGTCCCCTCCGGGGTCTCCTACGTGCTCGAGAACCGGATGGTGGCCAAGCGCGTCTTCCCGGAGCTGTTTCGTTCTTACAGCATCGAGCCGGTGGACTCCTACGTCGGCCGCCTCAACGCCGTGTTGTCTTCGCACTCGCCCGCGTCCGGTGAGCCGACCATGGCGGTCTTGACACCGGGTGTCCACAACTCCGCCTACTTCGAACACGCCTTCCTGGCCCAGCAGCTCGGCATCGAGCTGGTCGAAGGCAGTGACCTGGTCGTCCTGGAAGACGACACGGTGTACATGCGTACGGTCGGCGGCCTCGAGCGCGTGGACGTCATCTACCGCCGCATCGACGAGTTGTTCCTTGATCCCGAGGTGTTCCGGCGCGACTCGTATGTGGGCGTGCCGGGTCTGATGCGTGCCTGGAGGAGGGGAAACGTCGCCATCGTGAGCGCGCCCGGCGTCGGCATCGCCGACGACAAGGCCGTGTATGCCTTTGTCCCCGAGATCATCCGCTACTTCCTGGAAGAGGAGCCCATCCTCCCGAACGTGCCCACCTGGAGGTGTGGTGATCCGGAGGACTGTCAGTACGTGCTCGGGCACCTCGATGCCCTGGTCGTCAAGCCGGCCAACGAGTCGGGTGGTTACGGGATCGTCATCGGCCCGACCGCAGGTGCGGACGCACTCGCGCTCGTGGCCCGGCGAATCGAACAGTTCCCGCCCAATTGGGTGGCGCAACCGGTGTTGTCACTGTCGACCATGCCGACCCTGTGCGATGGCGCCGTCGTCCCTCGCCACGTCGACCTGCGGCCCTTTGCCCTGCAGGGCCCGGACGGGGCCTATGTCACGTCGGGCGGTCTCACCCGGGTGGCCCGCAGCGAAGGCTCGCTCATCGTCAATTCGTCGCAAGGCGGTGGCAGCAAGGACACGTGGGTCGTCGACGCCACGCTGTCCGACATGGACGACGACGAGGCGCCCCACCACGATGCCCGGTCCCCGGCGCCGAGTGAGCCGCCCACGAGCCCTGCCTCCCGGTCCGAGCGGCGGCATCGAATCGACGGACGGGAGCTGGCCCAATAACACGGCGTCCCGAAGCTCTCCCGCCGCCCGACGAGAAGGAGCAAGTGATGTTGTTGGCACGGATGGCCGAAGCCGTCTACTGGGCCGGTCGCTATCTCGAGCGTGCCGAGGACACGGCCAGGATCGTCCAGGTCCACGGCGAGACCCACGTCGACCTGCCTGTCGGCGAGGACGTGGGCTGGGTCCCGCTCGTCGAGATCGCCGGCACGGCGGCCCGATACCTGGAGCACGGCATCCGGTTGGGCCCGGCCACCTCGACGGTCCAGTCCAAGGGGTCGGCCGAGGCGCAGGTCGTCGCGTTCGTGCTGACGGACCGTGACAACCCGTCGTCGGTCCTGGCGTCGATGGCCAGCGCCCGGGACAACTTGCGGCGCGCTCGGCCCGTTGTCCCCCGCGAAGTGTGGGAGCTCTGCAACGAATTGTGGCTGGTTCTGAACTCCGAGTCCAAGGCGGTGATCGCCCGCGACGGGCGTGTTCGGTGGCTGCAACGTGTGATCGACGAGGTCCAACGCATCAACGGCGTCATGCTGGGCACCATGCGACGCGACGAGGCGCTGGCCTTCTTCCAGATGGGCCAGTACCTCGAACGAGCCGAGATGACGTGCCGGGTGCTGGCCGTCCGGGCCGACAATGCAGTGCCCGATCGGGTTGGGGACGTCTACGACGAGGTGCGCCAGATGGCACTGCTGCGATCCCTCGCCTCCTACCAGCCCTTCCGTCGTGCCATGCCAGCGCAACCGGACGCGGCGTCGACACTGAGGTTCCTGCTCCAGGACGAGGCCTTCCCCCGGGCCGTGTGTGCGTGCATCGGAGAGCTGCGCGACCTCGTCAAAGCGCTTCCCCACAACGAGGCGATCCTCACCGCCTGCACCGACACCGTGGTCCTGGTGGCCGACGCGCCACTGGCCCAACCGACTCCGGCCGGCCTGCGGGCCTTCCTGGCCGAGCTTGGCCCGGCCATCGGCAATCTCAACGAGCACATCGAGGCCACATTCTTCTCCCTGGCGGGCGCTCGGCCCGACGTCGTGAGCAATCGCACCATCGGGCCCGGGCCCGGGGTGACGCGCGTCGGTGCGACGCGGTCCCCCGATGATCGATCCGTTCCCGGCAAAATCGGGGGCATGGTCGAGGGGAGGGTCTACCGCGTCACCCACGTGACGACATATGACTACGACGCTCCCGTCGAACAGTCGTACAACGAAGCGCACCTCCGACCCCGCAACACGGAGCTCCAGCGTTGCATGGATCACACTCTGGAGGTCGACCCCCCGCCCAGGACGTGGTTCGAGTCCGTCGACACGTTCGGGAACACGGTGGCGACGTTCGTCGTGCAGGGTGGCTTCACCCACATGTCGGTGACGGCCACCAGCGAGGTGATCGTCTCCTCGTCTCCCCCGGTGCCGGCGGGCCCTCCCTGGGAGTCGGTCCGAACGTTGTTGGAGATCGACCGCCAACCCGCCGCCCGCGATGCTCGCCGGTGCCGTGCGCCGTCGCGCCTGATCCCCACGGCCAGTGTGCTGGCGGAGTACGCCGAGGTGTCGTTCCAGCGGGATCGGCCCCTGGTGGAGTCGGTCAGGGACCTGGCGGGTCGCATCCACGGTGACTTCGTCTACGAGCCCGGCTTCACCTCCATCTCGACACCCTTGCTCGAGGTGTTGGAGCAGCGTCGCGGCGTGTGCCAGGACTTCGCGCATCTCATGATCGGCTGTATCCGGTCACTCGGGCTGGCTGCCCGATACGTCAGTGGGTACATCGAGACGGTTCCGCTGGCGGGCCAGGAGCGTCTGGTCGGTGCCGACGCATCGCATGCCTGGGCGTCGGTGTACCTGCCGGGCTGGGGTTGGGTGGACGTCGACCCCACCAACGATCAGTTCGTGGCCGAGTCGTACATCATCACGGCATGGGGACGCGACTATTGGGACGTGTCCCCGTTGCGCGGTTCGGTAGAGGGAGGTGGGGGGTCACACCGTCTCGACGTTGCCGTCGATGTGGTCCGGTTGAGGGAATCGCCGACCCGCTCGTCAAGAAGTGTGTTTCACGGTGTTTAGGATCCTCGGCACCAGCCAGGTGGCGACCCAGAGCGAACCGGCCGGACCGTAGTGCGCGTCGTCAGGCCGGACGACGAATCCTCCCTCCTCGTAGGGGCAGGGGGGTCCCGAAGGGCAGACTCGGGCTAACAGGTCGAGCACGCCGACGTGGCCGGGGTACCTGGCCGCCAGCTGGCCCAGCATGGCGTTCATGCGCGAGAAGTCGGCGTCTCTGGCAATGGGTCGGGTCGGCGAACCGACGTCCACGAACGGTGGTTGCAACAACAAGACGACGACGGCCCCTGTGGCAATGATTGCTGCAGGCGAGTTTCCATCCTCCGCTCGACCATCGTGGTCAGGTCGGCGACCAGGCCGATGCGTCGTCGTCGTCGCTCGTCGGATGCAGCCGACGTTGGCCCCACGGGAGAGTGTGGCACTCACCCGAATGCGGGCCTGATCAGGTCGGCTCCGCCTCGATGAGCCCGTGACGGCGGAGTTCGGCTGCCAGTGTCTGGGACGACACGAAGTGATGTGTGACGAAGCCCCGCTGCGCGGCGGCTTTCAGGTTGACCAGATTGTCTTCGATGTAGAAGGTCTCGGCGGGCTGCAGTCCAAAGGTGTCCACCAGCAGGTCGAAGAAGGCGGGATCGGGTTTGGCGACGCCCACTTCTCCCGAGACGAGGGCTCCGTCGAACCAACGAAGGAACCCGTACCGGGCTTTGGCCTGTGCCCAGCTCTGGGCGCCCCAATTGGTGGACGCGATGAGCGGGAGGCGCCTGCGGCGCAGGTCGGCCAAGAGCGCCACGGTCCCCTCGAATACCCCGCCGTACATCTCGACGAAGCGCTCGCCCCAGGCTCGGACCTCGTGCGCCCACTGGGGATGAGCCGCCGCCAGCGCCGGGATGGTGTCCTCGTAGGATGCGCCGAGATCGTGCTGAGCGTGCCACTCCAAGGTGCATACTTCGGTCAGGAATCGCTCCATCGCCTCTTCGTCGGCGATCATCGTGCGATAGAGGTAACGCGGGTCCCAGTCGACAAGGACGCCACCGACGTCGAAGACCACGGCCCGGATGAGCGGAGCGCTCGTCACGGCTGTCAGCGTAAGGGTGGCACGTGGGCTCTCCGGAGCAGCGGGTCTATGGGGTTCACCGCCGATCGAAAGGAAACTCCAAGCTGGCCTACAGGTTCGTCCCCCAGGATGGGGGCATCGTCACCTGATGGGGACAGGACATCATCGATCGAGTCGGAGACAGGAGCACCGTGAGCAGGGACTTTGGAAGCGACATGCAGCCCGACGGGACCGCGGACCATGAGCTGGCCGACCCCACCCCCGCGGTCACCGCCGCCCCTGACCAGCCCACCGGCGAGTTCCCTGCCGCCGGCGGGGCAACCGCCGAGATCCCCGTGACGGCACCTTCGGCCATGGCGGGCGCCGCCGTCCCTCCGCCGCCCCCCCCGCCCCCGCCCCCGCCCCCGCCCCCGTGGGTGCCTGCCCCGGGCGGAGCCGAGGTCCCGGGCGGCTACTGGGTGCCGGGGACCACACCGCCGGCCGGTGTCCCCCAGTACCCCTACGGCGGCTACTACTCCCCTGGCGCCCCTCCCCCTCCCCCGTACTTCGCTCATCCCAGGCGCAAGCACTTGGGCACCTGGGGAATCGCCACCATCGCGGCGGTCGTCCTCATCGTCTTGTCGGCCGGAGTCGGCGCGGCCGTGGAGCACGCCGTCGACCACACCTCGACCAGCAGCTCGCCGTCCATCGGGACCATCCCGTTCCCGGGCTCGTCGAGCCTGGGATCGGGCTCCGGTTCGGGCTCCGGTTCGGGATCCGGGTCGGGAGCCGGCTCGGGATCGGGCTCCTCGCCCGCGGGCATCAACACCCAGGCCATCGCGGCGCAAGTCGACCCCGCTCTGGTCGACATCGACACCACCCTGGCGCAGACGGGGGCGGCGGCCGGAACCGGCATGGTGCTCACCTCGTCGGGCCTCGTGCTCACCAACAACCATGTCATCGAGAACGCCACGACGATCAACGTCCAGATCATCGGCAGCGGTCAGACCTACACCGCCCACGTCGTGGGCTACTCCGTCACCGACGACGTGGCGCTGCTCCAATTGCAAAACGCCTCGGGTCTCAAGACGATCACCACCGGCAACTCGTCCAACCTGAGTGTCGGCCAACCGGTGGTGGCCATCGGCAACGCCGGCGGCACGGGGGGCACCCCCACCGCGGTGGGAGGCACGATCACTGCACTGGATCAGACCATCAGGGCCGGTGACTCCGGCACGCTTTCGGAGACGCTCACCGGACTGATCGAGGCCAATGCCGACATCCAGCCGGGAGATTCCGGGGGTGCGCTCGTCGATACGTCGGGCAAGGTCATTGGTATGAACACCGCCGCCGCTCAGAACGACGCCGGCCCCAGCCAGGGTTACGCCATCGGCATCGACCAGGCGATCTCGATCGCCAACCAGATCAAGAAGGGCCAGGCCAGCTCGGCCATCCAGATCGGGCCACGAGCGCTGCTGGGTGTCGACGTGACCGACGGGTCGTCGTCAGCCGGGGGTGGGCTCTTCGGCGGATCGGGTGGCGGCTCAGGTCTGGCCGGTGCCTACGTGGACCAGGTGCAGTCCGGGAGTCCGGCCCAAAGCGCGGGGATCGTGCCGGGCGACACGATCGTGTCGATCGACAACGCGACCATCTCGACGGCGCAGGACCTGTCCAACGCGCTGCTCAAGGACAAGCCTGGCGACACCGTGACGGTCGGGTGGGTGGACGCGCAGGGCACCAGCCACTCGACGCCGGTCCAACTCACGACCGGTCCTCCGGCCTGACTCATCGGACTCGCTCGGTACCAGAGCCACCGGGAAGCGTGACGCAACTTCACGCCTCCTCCGGCTTGAACGCGCATGTGCAAACCGCTCCTTCGCTGAGTTCGTGGAATCGTTCGCGAGGGTGGCTCTACGCCCAAATTGGGACCAGCGGCTGAGCGCCTTCGACTAGCCAGCGCGACGCACCCTACCGAGCCTCGATGGGCACGCCGTGTCGGAACACTTGAGTGCACAGGCGCTTCCCAACCCACCGATGGCCAAGGCAGGTCGCTCTCGATCGCCTCGAAGGAAAGCAGGCAAGCTAAGGACCCGAAATCCTATTTGAACGGCCTAGATGAGGTCCGACGGTCCGACGTCCAAGACCCATGAACGCCAATGGAGGGATCGCCGCTGCAAACCTAGCGTCGGGCAATCACAACCGGTCGCCATTTCCCCAAAGCGAATGGGGACTGACTGCTGTGAACTAGTGTAGTGCGTCATTAGTTCCTTGACACTGTGGGTTGTGGCAGCGAAGATGGGGCATGACGCTGTGTACTGGGTGTGTGCAGATCCGCGACGAGGACCGGCTGACGCTCGAGCAGTGGACACGCTCCACGTCGGTGCGGGCCGGGCTGGTCACCAGGGCCAAGATCGTGTTGTCGGCGGGAGCAGGTGCGGGGACATCCGCCATCGCTCGCCAGCTCGGTGTGTCACGACCCACGGTGATCCAGTGGCGGCATCGCTATGAGACCGAGGGTCTCGACGGACTTCTTGATGCTCCTCGTCCGGGACGACCCAAGACCGTCGACGACGCCCGGATCATCGCCCGCACCCTGAACCCTCCGCCGAAACGGCTCGGGGTCACGCACTGGTCGACTCGGCTGCTGGCCGCAGAGATCGGCGTGGCCGACGCCACGGTGGCGAGGGCCTGGCGTCGCTATGGGGTCAAACCCTGGCGTCGAGAGACGTTCAAGTTCTCCACCGATCCCGAGCTCGAGGCCAAGGTGCACGACGTCGTCGGTCTCTACCTGGACCCCCCCGAGAAGGCGATCGTGCTGTGTGTGGATGAGAAGAGCCAGATCCAGGCGCTCGATCGCACCGCCCCCATCCTCCCGCTACGACCGGGACTCCCCGAGAGAGCGACCCATGACTACGTCCGCCACGGCACCACCACCTTGTTCGCCGCACTCGAGGTGGCCACCGGGAAGGTCATCGACGGCTGCTACGACCGGCATCGTCATGAAGAGTTCCTCCATTTCCTGAAGAAGGTGGCACGGAGCTATCCCCGCCGTGAGCTGCACGTCGTGGTGGACAACTACCGAACGCACAAGCATCCCGACGTCCAGGCGTGGCTGGCACGCCACCCTCGGATCACGCTGCACTTCACCCCGACATCGGGGTCGTGGCTCAACCTCGTCGAAGTGTTCTTCTCGATCATCACCAGACAGGCGATCCGACGAGGCACCTTCAGAAGCGTCAGAGACCTCGTGGGCGCCATCAGCCGGTTCATCGAGGCCTGGAACGAACGCTGTGCACCCTTTGTATGGACCAAGACCGCTGACCAGATCCTGCCGCACGCCATCCGTCAAGGAACTTCAGACGCGCGACACTAGGTA
>Ga0116215_1000998_pt1 | contig 19823 bp, 14 predicted proteins | sample Sb_taG_7_FD_89698 | JGI IMG/M metagenome (GOLD analysis project Ga0116215, IMG submission 89698) | Peat soil microbial communities from Weissenstadt, Germany - Sb_50d_2_FS metaG | ecosystem: Environmental > Terrestrial > Soil > Wetlands > Peat | place: Germany: Weissenstadt | collected 2010-09-21
CTGCGCGGGGATCGCTGGTGCGACGGCGTCTGGCTACACGTTGGCTGCTTCTGATGTCGGGCACACGATCAGGGTGCTCGTGACGGCGAGCAACGCCGGAGGGTCGACCCCGCAGGCCTCAGCTGTCACGGCGCTCGTGACGGGCGAAGCGCCCAGCTGCACGACGACAGTGACTCCGACGACGTCTGCGAGCGCGATCGCGAACACGATCGTCTCGGCAGCCAATGGCTCGACGATCTGCCTAGGGAACGGCAGCTACCCGTTCGTCGACGTGATCGGTGCGGCTCATTCTTCGTATGTGACGATTCGCCCGGCGTCGGGCGCGACGGCGACGATCGCTGGCATGGAAGTTCGCAACAGCTCGTTCCTGCGCTTTCAAGACCTGACCATGAAAGAAGGTTTCAACATGCGCGACACCGAAGCCTATGCGGGTAGCCATGACTACCAGTTCATCGACAACACATTCGCAGAACCTCTCTTCGGGATCGTGCTCGAGGGCGGGTCCGGTCCGATCAGGAAAGTCCTGATCGAAGGCAACTACATGCATCGCGTGCATCTGGAAAAACCGGAAGTCGCAGGCAAATGCTCGGCCGGATACGCCCAGGGCCAGGACGTGACCATGTTCTACGCAGAGGGTGTGACGATCGCTCACAACATCTTCAAGGAAGCGGCATGGCACTATCTGCAGGGGGGCGGCGCGGGGCCGGAAGGCGTGGATGTCGAACACAATCTGTTCGAGGGACATGTGATGATGGCGTGCTCGCACCTCAACCTCTGGCAGATCTGGGACGGCGGCGAAAACGACACTTTCAACAACAACCTCGCGATTGGGGAAGGCACGGGCGAAAAAGGCTCGGCGGCCACCGACGGTCTGATGTTCGAGAACGGCCCCGCGTCCTCGGAATGCGCCACGAAGATGAAGAACACGGTGGTTGAAAACAACCTGTTCGTCAACGCGGGGACGAGCTATGAGATTCAGATCTACACGACGCAGGGTGCCACCATCAAGAACAACACCGTGGTCGGCTCGCAGTACGGCACTCTGCTCGGAACCGAATTCTGCGGTGCCGGAAGCAACTACACGATGACCCACGACATAAACGTCGAAAACTACGGCACGGCGCCCGACTTCAATTTCGGTCAATGCACGGGCACGTGCTTGTTCGATTACAACGCGTCCGACGACACGTCCGCGCACCAGGCCGGCTCCACGCATTACCTGACCAATTGGGCTCCGAAATGGACCAAGACCGCATGGAACCCCGCCAGCGAACCGACGCCGCCCGCTGGCTACTACATACCCAGCGGCCTGCCGCTCGAAGCCGGGTACAAGGGCGGGGGAGGCCCGTAAGCCGGCTGGCCGATGCTAGGCAGGCTTCGCCGATGCTAGACGGGATCGCCGACGCTGAGCTCAGCCTCGATGGTGGCCGGCCTGTTCTGCGCAAAGTCGCGGTCGTGAGCGGCTTGCTGAGGCGTGATCGCGGTGACCGGAGGCTGCCCGAACGGTGGTTCGACTTGCCCGATCAGCGTACGCAGGGCGAGCCGCGCTCCGTCGCGATGAGGCTTCGAGCCGGCGCAGGCGCGCATCAGATGGCGCCCGCCGAGCGCAGCGAGGTAGAGGCTGCGGTGGATGCGACCGAAGTGCTTCTGCGCATACTGCTTGCGCGCGTATGCCTCCTGGGCGACCATCTTCGGCCTGACCCCGCCCTTGGCGGCGTGGTGCACGATCGTCATCTGCGGCAGGTGACGAACCTGCCAGCCGGCGCGCTTGATGCGCAGGCACAGGTCGGGCTCCTCTGCGTAGATGAAGAAGCGCTCGTCCAGCATGCCGGCGCTCAGCAGCGCCTCGCGGCGCACGAGCATGAACGATCCGGATGTCCAGTCACACTTCCGCTCCTGCTCGTACACGCGCAGGTCGAGGACACGCTCGCCCGCCCACGCCGGGTGTACGGGCCAGCGCTCTGAGAACAGCGCTTCACTGAGCGTGCGTCGCACGGCTGGAAAGCGGCGTAGGGTGGGCCACAGCGCGCCGTCGCCGGTGACTTGGCGAACGCCCGCGAGGCCGACGTCTCCTCGCGCGTCGAGCAACTGGACGAGCTCGCTGAAGCTCCCGTCGATCACTTCGGTGTCCGGGTTGAGCAGCAACAGATAACGCGCTTGGGCCTGTTCGAGCCCGCGGTTGTTGCCGTGGCCGAAGCCTCTGTTGAGCGAGCTCACCACGCGGGCGTGCGGGAAGCTCGACTCCACGAGCGCGCGCGTCCCGTCCGAGGAGGCGTTGTCCACCACGATCACGTCCAGGCCTATCTCGCCGGAGTGCTCAAACACGCTCGAAAGGCAACGCTGCAGCCAGTGCGCCTCGTTCGTGGAGACGATCACGATCGCGAGGTCGGCCGTGTCGGAGCTGTCGCGGTCCAGCGGACTCATCGGGGCGTGCCAGCTCAGCGGGTCAAGCCACGCGCGGCCAGCGCGCGAGTGGCGTCATCGACACGATCGACCGCCTCCTGGTCGGCCAACCACTCGAGCAGGCCTTGCATCCCCTGCTCGAGCGTGGTCGCCGCCTCGAAGCGGAGTAGCTCGCGGGCGCGTGTCGGATCGGCGACACAGTGGCGGATGTCGCCGGCGCGATAACGCCCATCCAGGATCGGCTCGATGTCGGCCTCCAGGCCCGCCGACAGCGCCTGGGCGATCTGCAACACCGTGCTCGGATGCCCGGTGCCGAGATTGATCGCGTGCCCCGCGGCGCGCTCGGACTCGAGCGCGAGCGTGATCGCGCGCACGATGTCGCTCACGTGGATGAAGTCGCGCGACTGCCGGCCGTCCTCGAAGATCACCGGCGCGCGCCCATTCATCAGGCGTGAGGCGAAGATCGCCGCAACGCCGGTGTAGGGATTGGACAGCGCCTGTCCGGGGCCATACACGTTGAAGAAGCGCAGCGCCACCGCAGGTATGCCGTAAGCCGCGCCCGTCACCAGGCACAGCTCCTCATGATCGCGCTTGGTGATCGCGTAGATCGAGGTTGGGATCAGCGGCTTGGTCTCGCTCGTGCCAACGGCTCTCAGCTCGGCGCGGCAGGTGGGACAGGCGAGCTCCCACTGGCGGGCCAGCAGCTGCTCCTCAGGCCGCGGCGCCGGCGCCAGGCGGCCGTGCTCGGGACACTCGTACTCTCCCTCGCCATAGATCGACATCGAGGAGGCCACCACCAGCCGGCGCGGCAGCGGACGCTGGGCGACGAGCCGCTCCAGGAACGTCGCCGTCTGCATCGTGTTGCGCTCGGTGTAACGGGCGATCTCATACATCGACTGCCCCACGCCCACCGCCGCCGCGAGGTGCACGACCTGATCCACTCCCGCCAGTGCGCGATCGGCGACCGCCACGTCGCCGACGTCGCCGACGATCAACTCAACCGAATCCGGCAGATCGGGTGCGACGTCGCCGTGGACCTGCTGCTCGAGCGAGTCGACCACCACGACCTGATCGCCACGATTCACAAGCTCCCGTACAAGGTGGCTGCCGATGAAGCCGGCTCCGCCCGTCACCAGTGTCTTCATGCAATGACTCGCGATCCGTTCCGCTGATAGTTGCCGATAACTGCTCTCGGCACGTACGCTGACCTAACGAGGCGCCCAGCAGGGTTCTTTCGTGGATCGCGCCGCGGTCGGTCGTGCGCGGTGCGTCGCAGTCAGTCGCCGGTCCTCAGGAGATCGCGCACGCGTCGCCCGCCGCGCCAAATCGGCCGCCGCACACACTCGACGGCTCGCGCCGTCGCGGCGAGGTGCCCGGTGGTCAGGCCCGCCGCGGGCAGACTGGCGATCATCGCGCGGCAGCGGCGCTGGCGGACCGCCTCCACGCAGGCATCGACGCCGAGCGGCCTCGCCAGCTCGAGCTCCATCGCCAACGGAAACATCTGGCCGGGGTTGTGCAGGTCGAGTGCCGCCACCTGCACCAGGCCGGCATCTGCAGCCCACTGGCACGCGCGCTGGTTGGGCGCCCATCCGTCCCACTTGCGCGTCCACACCTCAATGCCCGTGCAGCGCTCCAGCCACGCGGGCTCGATCACCTGCCAGGCGTCGCGCCGGCGCGGGTGCGCGAGCACCGACACTCCGCCGTGCTCGGCGACCGCCGCGAGCAGCCGCGCCGTGGGGACGCCCTCGCCCTGGAACGGCACGGCGCCCCAGACCGGTACGTGCACGCGATCCTCGGCGTCGGCGTACTCGATGCCGGGGACGAGCAGCGTGCCCGCCGCGCTTGCCTGCTCGCACGCGCTCACGTAAGCCCGCAGACGCGCCTCGTCGAAGCCACGGTCGTGCTCGCACATGAACACCACGTCGTAGCGGTGGCGCTTGAACAGCGCCGCCACGTCCTCGAGCGGCAGCTTGGCGTCGTAGGACCACTGCGAGTGCACGTGGAACGCGGCTCGAACCGTGCTCATCGCCGCCTCTTGAGCGCCTGGTTGGCCACCGTGCGCCACGTGTCATCCAGGAATACGCCCCGCATGCCCGGCGCCAGGTTGTACCAGCCGGTCGGGCGCTCGTATCGCAGCAGCGAACGCAGCGTCTCGCCCCGCCCCGGCCATGCGCCGAGGTGCGATCCCGGTCCTCTGAGCACGAACATCAGATGCACCAGCTCACGACCGAGATGCCTGCAGAGCATCTCGGTGAAAAGAGGGGACTCGGGGAGCGCCGCCGAGGGGTCGAGCAGACGGGCGACCGCCCACGCCGGATACTCGTAACCCACACGTCGAGCCAGTGCGAGGCTGCCCCACGGTCGCCCGTTGAGCTCCATGAACCACCAGCCCTCGGCCGCGCGGATCAGCTCCACCATGAACATCCCGTCCCACCGCGCCTCGGCGAGCATCCGTTCGACGGGATCGCGCAGCTCGTCGGGCACCGGCGTGGAGGCACACGCGCTCGACCCCGACCCGGCTGGGTTCATCATGCGAACGCGGCGGTGGGCGCTCAGGTGGTGAACCGCTCCCCCGTCGGCCAGCCCGAAGATGCCGGCGCCGGCGCCCACCACCCACCGCTGGAGGATCGCGGGAGCGTCCCATCCCCACGCGGTGCGCAGCGCCTCCAGCTGGCCCACTCTCGCCACCAGGCGCGGCGACCGTCGGCGCAGACGACCTTCGCGCTCCTCGATCGCCAGCGCGGGCTTCAGCACCGCCGGGAGGGTCCAGCCGCTGGGGAGCGACTCGTCGTCCGGGAGCTCCACCCACTCGGGAACCGCGAGTCCCGCGGCGGCGGCGCCGCGCAACTGCATGCGCTTGTCGAGAGCGAGGCGGGCGCGCTCCCCGCGCGGACCCGCCACCAGCGCCTCGGCGCTCAGCGCTCGATCGCACACCAGCACCGCCGCGTCATCGAGCGGCATGACCACGTCGTGGGAGGCTGCCGCCGCCGCGACCTGCTCCGCGCATGCCGCCACGTCTTCCTCCGGCGCGGTCACCTCGACGATCCGCACGTTACGCATGCGGCGCAGCGGGACGGCGTGTCCGCGGCGGGCGAAGCTCGAGACCTCATGGCCCGCCCCGAGCAGGCTCGCGGCCGTCTCCGGCGCGGCCAGCGCGTCAGCGAACCCGACCAGCACCGATCGACGGTCGCTGCTCACCGCAGGCGCTTCACGAGCCGCTTTCCCGACTCGGCGAGGCTCGGCCGACCAGCGGCGCCGGCCGCGGCGAGGTCCAGCCAGTGCTGCAACGGGAGCTCGCGGTGCACGCTCGTGCGCGGTGACAGCCACGAGCCGGCCGAGGCCGTGCCGCCGTCGCTGTTGAACGTGCGACGGTAGCCCGCGGCTCTCAATGCCCGCAGCACGCGGCGGTCATAGGAGCCGAACGGACACGCCGCCTCGGTGATCTCGCTGCCGATGATCCTCGACAGCTGCTCGCGTGGCGTGAGAAGCTCAGCACGCAGCTCCTCGTCGTCGAGCTTGCGCCAGTCGCGGTGGTGTAAGCCGTGACTGCCGATCCGCATCCCCGCCGCGCTCAGCTCGAGAATCGCCTCAGCGCTCAGGTATCCGTTAGCGTCGATCCTCCCAACCAGCGGAAAGAAGCGTGCCGTCATGCCGAACCGCAGTAACGTGGGTAGTGCGTGCTGCAGATCGGAGTCGTTGCCGTCGTCGAAGGCCAGCGCGACGCCCGCGCGGGGGAGTGTCGCGACAATCGCCTCGAACCACTCGACCGGTACCCATACCTTGCGCTCGCCCTCGGTGACCGTGTCGGGCGGCTCCCCAAGTCCGTGGAAGGTGAGGATCAGCTCCAGTGCCATGTGACCGGTGTGCGGCGGGCCGCTTTACGTCTTCCAGGCCCACAGCAGGCCATTGTCCTCGGTCTTCGCCGCGAGCCGAACCGTGTAGCCGGCGCGCTCGAACAGGCTCCTGGACAACGCATGGATGTCGGGCTCCGGGCTGGCAATGCGGTGGTACTCGACGATCCAGCTGACCGAGGTCTGCGCCAGCCGCGGATCGCGCAGCACGTCCCACTCGCTGCCCTCGATGTTCATCTTCACTAGGTCCGCCTGGGCGATCCGCCCGAACACGTCGACGGTCGCGATCTCGAGGTCGCCCGCCTCGCCGATGCGCGAGAAGTTCTTGCGGCCCGTGTTGAAGCGCACGCTGCCGTCGCGGTTGGACGCGCAGGCACGCACGATCTCCCACTCCCCGCCGTTGGCGGTTCGCACGCTCTCCAGCACGCCGGCATTGGCGGGATCGGGCTCGAAGCACACGACGCGACCGATCGGCAGGCGGTCGCGCGTGAACACCTCGAAGAAGCCGATGTTGGCGCCCAGGTCCAGGACGTTGACCGGCCGCTGCAGTGAGCGCAGAGCGGCGAGCACCTCCGCGGGGGGCTCGTAGTAGCCGTAGCCGTAGAACTTGCGAAAGATGTCGATGTCGCCGCTGCGATGGCGCACGCTGAAGCGCGTTCCGCTGCCGCGCAGGGCATAGTCGGCGCGCCTGCCGCTCGTCAGCTCGCGGGCCACATATCTGAACGGCGTGCTCACCTGGCGCGCCTCGACCGCGGTCCAGCCGAGCTTCTTGATCGCCGCGCGCGCACCCTCGAGGCGCCGCGGCCAGCGCGCCGCGCTCAGCCGCTTGCCCGCGCGGACGCTGCGCAGTGCCGCGGCGCTCTCGCCGGCATATCCGTTCGCGCCGCCCGGGGCATGGGCGCTGAGGCTGGGCTTGTCGGTCATGAGCATCGCATTGGACGAACGGTTCAGCGGATGTGCTGCTTGCACCCAGCGGCTTGGGCGGGGCGCACCGCGGCCGGCACCGGCTTCTGTCTGCGCCGGAGACCGCGCACCAGCTGGCTGCGTGCGCGTCCGCGCAGCTCACGCCTGACGAACCGACGAAACGCGGGGTCCTCGACGCGGGGCACCCGCAGGAAGGCGGACCTGACGTAGCCGTACAGGAACGCCAGCCCGGACAGTCCGCGCGGACGCGTGCGCGCGAGCTTGAACGCCCGCAGTGTGACCCAGAACAGCGGGAACTGGACGATGTAGGCGCACTGGCCATGGCGCGCGCGTCCGCGCAGGGTGCCGTCGGCGCTGCCCCACGGCCGGTGATGGTGGGTCACCAGGTCGGCGAACGCGCGCGTGCGATACCCGTGCATGCGGGCGTAGGTCTCGTCGATCGTGTCCCAGCCGAGTCGTTCGTGGACGCCCCCGATCGCCTCGAAGCAGGGCAGCGAGTAGCACTTGAGGGTGCCGGCCACGTGATAGTCGTTGGGCATCGGGACAACGCGCCAACCGTCGCCCGCGCCGTCGGGGTCGGGGTCGGCGTAGACGCCACCCGCGAGCCCCAGTTCAGGGTCGGCATCGAAGGCCGCGAGCAGACGCTCGAAGTAGTCCGGCGGCAGCTCCGTGTCGCCGTCGAGCTTGGCTATGTGGGTGAAGGACTCCCACTCGACGCTGTTCAGCCCGAGGTTGAACGTCCGCGGTGCGGCGGCCGTGGCCAGGCGGTCCTTCACATTTGCCGGCGGCGGCGGCGGCGCGGCGGCGGCGGCCTCGGCGGCGTTCACCACCTTCAGGAAGTCGAGACGCTCGGCGAGGTCCGCCAGGATCTCGGGCGTGCGATCGGTCGAGTTGTCATCGACCACGACCCACAGATCGGGGCGACGTGTCTGCGCTGCGACCGCGCCGGCGATCAGCTCGAGGTGAGCAGCCTCGTTGCGGATCGGGGAGATCAGAAGCAGACGCTGGCTCATGGCGTTGCGACGGGCGTCGTGGCGGGCGCAGGCGTGGAGGGCTCACCGAGCGCCTCGCTCGGGCCGCGAGCGATCCGCGCGGCGATGAGCTCGTCGAGCTGGTTGGCGCGATCCTCCCACGTGTTGGCGAGCGCGAAGCGCCGGCGCTCCTGCGCGCCGCTCGCCCGGTCGGCCAGAGCCTGTTCGACCAGCGCCAGCGCCGTCTCGGGATTCTCGGCGTAGCTGACCAGCGGCGCCGGGTGGCGGCGCAGTTCGGCGGAGCCGAGGCCGACGATCGGCGGTCCGGCGTACAGGTACTCCCAGAACTTCATCGGTGACTGATAGCGCGTGAACACGCTGTCTTCGTAGGGGAGCAGCGCCACGTCGAGATAGCGCACGTAGGCCGGCAGCTGCGTGCGCGGCCTCAGGCCGAGCAGGTGGATGTTCGCGCGCGAGGAGAGCGCCTCGCGCGCGGAGGCGGGCAGGCGCGGGCTCACCGCTCCCACGAACACCACCGAGCCGCCGCTGAAGCGGTCGGCCAGCGCGAGGATCGTGTCGAAGTCGAGCCGGTCGTCGACGCTGCCGGTGTACCCGAGCAGGGGGCGTGGCAGCGTGCCGTACTCGGGCGGTTCGCGGGCCTGGTCGTAGGCGGGGGCGAGGTCCGCAGGGAAGCCCGCCGGGACGGCCTCGCTGTGCCAGCCACGCTCGGCGAACAGGGGCACGAGCGAGTGGGAGGTGGTGATCAGCATGTCGGTGCTCGCGTGGATCGCCGAGGCCTGAGCCTCGAGGTCAGCGGCGTCGCGCCCCATCAGCGCGGCTCCCGCCGAGGGGTGGTCGACGAACATGCCCACCCGCAGCGACTCGCCCGCGGCGCCCACCAGCTCGGGCATGCCGCGCGTGGCGATCACGATCGGCGCTCGCATGCCCGCCTGCGCGACTGCGCGGGCGATCTGCGTGCGCACCAACGGATGCGAGAGGCTGCGCATACGCGGGTGCTCGACTGGTGGCAGCGCCAGCGGGCCGAAGACGTGCAGCGCGCCGGCTGCGCGCAGGCGGCGATGCAACACGGCGCGCAGCCGCGGCAGCGTGCTGGGGCTGAGCCCGTAGCGGATCGGGCTCAGCGGGCTCACCGGCGGGTCCACATACAGGACTCGATGGCGCAGCGCCAGGCCGTCGGCGAAGTTGTGCAGCGGCTGGCGCTGGCTCTCCCACGGCGTGGGTGCGTAGATCACGTAGCTGCGCGCCGTGCTCATACCCCTCGAAACCTCCATCGGGTGCGCGCGGCGTGAAGCTGCAGCCGGTGGGCGACGCCGGTGGCGATAAACGGGAGGAACACCAGCGAGCGTCCCGCGCCGATGCGCTTGCGCAGGCGCAGGCCGTGCCACTCGCGCAGTTGCCCCGTGTTGGGGTAGACCTCGAGGGCGAACGCGGTCAGCTCCGCGACCAGCTCCTCTCCCAGGCCGCGATCAACGGCCCGGCTGGCTTTCCACAGCGCCTGGCGAGCGAACGTGCGGCTCACCATCGTGCGCAGCCGCTCGGGATCCTCGAGCGCCGAGGAGCAGCGCGCGAAGAACGAGTCATATGCCGCCCTGCGTTCGCGCAGCTCCACCAGCGGGCTCTGGCTGCGCGCCATGCTGTTCGCGTGCACGCGGTAGATCGCCTGCGGTGTGCCGCGCACGTAGGCGATGTCGGAGACCGCCGCGATGCGCAGCCACATGTTCACGTCGCTGGAGTGAAAGCAGACCGGGTCATAGCCGCCCACTGACCGCTGGACCGAGCTCCTGACGACCGCCTCCGGTGAGGAGATGCAGCTGTGCCCCGACCGGCAGCGCAGCCTGATCCACTTCGCGCCGGGCCATATCCGGGTGCCCCGCCACCTGCCCGAGGGCGTCGGGATCGGCTGGTTCTCCCGTGCGATCAGCGGCCGTCCGTACACCATCCCGACGTTCGGGTGGCTGTCCATCACACTCGCGGCCCGAGCCAGCGATCCCGGTACGAGAAAGTCGTCGGCGGACAGCAGCACGACGTACTCGCCCTGTGCCCATTCGAGCCCCTCGTTGGCTGTCGGGATCAGGCCGACGTTCTCGCGATGCTCGCGAAACTCGACGCGATCGTCGCCTGCGGCCAGGCGCCGCGCGACCTCGGCGCTGGCGTCGGTGGAGCGGTCGTCGATCACCAGCACGCGCACATCCACCAGCTCCTGACTGAGCACGCTCGCCAGGCACCCTTCGAGGAAGTGACCGTAGTTGAAGCACGGCACGATCACGCTGACCGTCGGCCTGTTCGGGGTGGCCGCGCGCGTCATCGGCTCGCCATCGCCGGCTCGAGCTCGGGTTCGGCGTCACCCGCGGCGATGCCGAGAACGCTGCCGTAGGCCGCCAGCAGCTCGCGTTCGGAGTGCTCCCAGGACAGCTCGCGCTCCACGCGGGCGCGTCCCTCGCGACCCATCTGGACCCGACGCTGCGGGTCGTCGAGCAGCTGCTCGATGTGCGCGGCATAGGAGGCCACGTCGTTCGGCTGCGCGTACACGGCGGCGTTGCCCGCCGTGATCCGCGACTCGTGCAGGTCATAGGCCACGATCGGTCGCGCCGCCGCCATGTACTCGCCGATCTTGATCATCGTCGAGACGTCGTTCAGCGGCGAGCTGGGTGCTGGCTCCAGGCAGATGTCGGCGCTCGCGAGCAGCTGCTCGATCTGCGCATCCTCGAGCCAGCCGACGAACTCGACGCGATCGCCCAGATGCAGCTCGTCGCGCATTTGCCTCAGCGCGGGCATGGCCTCCCCGGCCCCCGCGAAGATCGCACGCCAGTCGCGTCGGCGCTCGCCGAGCAGCGCCAGCGCGCGCAGCGCGTGCTCGACACCGTCCTGGGGGCCCATCGTGCCGACGTACCCGATCAGCATCGGGCGATCGGGATCGGGCTGAGGCTCGGGGGCGCACGAGGGCGCAGGGCCTCGGCGCAGGTCCGGTCCGTTGCGCACGACGAACACCTCATGCGCGCGCTTGCGCCCACGCGTGAGGGCCACCTGGCGGTAGGACTCGTTGGTCGCGAGCACGACGTCCGCCGCCGCGAAGGACAGGCGCTCGCAAAGCAGCGTCAACCAGTGCAACGGCCGTGCGCGTGTGCCGAAGCGCGTCACGAACAACTCTGGCGTCAGATCGTGATGATCGAAGATCAGGCGCGCGCCCGCCCTTCGGGCAGGCCATGCAGCGAACAACAGGAAGTCGGGCGGGTTGCAGGCGTGCACGACGTCGAATGGGCGCTCGCGTGTGAGCTGCGTGACCAGGCGCCACGTGCGCCAGCACGCGGCGCCGTACTCGCGCGCGTAGCCGCTCAGGCCTCCCTCACCAGGTGCTAGCGGATAGCGGTGGATCTGGACGCCGTCGCGCTGTTCGACCAGCGCGCGCTCGTCCTCGCGGCCCTGTGGGCACACCACCACGGCCTCATAGCCGGCCCGCGCGAGCACCGTGGCGATGTTCCAAACGCGCCGATCGGATGGCACGGAGTTGTTCTCCACGATGATCAGGACGCGCGGCGGCGCCGTCGGGGCAGCGCGAGGCGCTTTGCGTGCGGCGTCCGGTGTTCGCCCATTGGCCGTTGAAGGTCCCATGCATCCAATAGAACGCGTGCGCGAGGGCTTTCTCGCGTCGGTCTCCGCGCCGCGATCGGCCCAAACCTGTCGAACGCTGGGCAATCCTGCCCAGTTTCGCGAGCATGCAAAAAACGGCGCAGCGACTGCGTTGGTTGCGGTGGAAGTAGACCGCGGCAAAAGGGACGACCACATGGGATTTGCACTAGTAGTTCGCGAACTTTCGAGACGTCGAGCGCTGCTCGTCCTCGGCGTGCTGATCGCCGCGGCGGCCGCCGTGCTCAGCGTGTATCGCGTGTCCGGTGGCAAGCTGCAGGCGCGTTCGCTGCAGTATTCGAGCGCGACCACGCAGGCGCTCGTGGACTCTCCCAAGTCGGCTCTCGGCAGCCTCTCCCAGTCATTCGAACCGCTCAGCGACAGGGCTGCCGTATATGCGAACTTCATGGCCAGTCCGGCGGTGCTCAAGCTGGTTGGCCAGCAGGTCGGTCTGTCGGGAGAACAGATTTATGCGGCGGGGCCCGTCAGCGCGGCGCAGCCGCGCGTCGTCCAGGAGCCGACCGCGCTCAAGCGCAACGTCGAGATCACCGGCGAGGCCAACCCCTACCGCCTGAACTTCGAAAGCCAGACCAACCTTCCGACGATCAACATCTACGCCCAGGCGCCGAGCACGAGCCAGGCGGTCGCGCTCGCGAACGCCGCCGTGGTCGGCCTGCAGCAGTACGTCGACAACCTCGAGACCTCGAACAAGATCCCGCCGAACGCAAGGGTGACGATCCGCCAGCTCGGCGCCGCCACCGGCAGCGTCGTCAACGGTGGCGTCAGCACGGCGCTCGCGGTTCTCGTCGGCATTGGCGTGTTCGTCCTGTGGTGCGTGCTGATCCTCGCCGGCTCGCGGTTCCGCCGGCTGTGGCGCGAGAGCGCGCAACTGGTTGATCTCGGTGAGAGCAAAGAGGGCGCCCTCGCCGATCACGATGACGCCGGTGAGCCTCGACTGGACGCGCCGTTGCAGGGAATCCCCGTGCACCCCTCCGAGGGCGAGAGGTTCGACGACCTGCCCCAGACGGAGGACGAGCACTCGCGGGTCCCTGCGCGGAGCTTCCGGTGAGCGCCGCGGCGCCGCCCGCAGGCCGATAGGCCATGTCCGCGACAGTCCTCGCCGACCGCGCTGGCGCTGTGCAAGCTCGCGGTCGGACGGCTCCCGCCTCGCCGCCCGCGGCATCATCGCCGCGCGACGCCTTCCCGCACACCAGGCGCCCTCTGCCGTGGCTGCTGGCGGGCTTCCTGGCGATGCTGTTCTTCGTCCCGATCGCGGCGACCGAACTGAAGGTCCACCTCCCGGTGGACTCCCGGATCGACCGCTTCGCGGTGATCGTTCTGGTGCTGGCGTGGCTGTGCTTCGGCGGTGACCAGCGGGCTTTCATGCGTACGCGCCGCTCCAAGCTGTTCGTCGCCGCCGCCGTCGTGTTCCTCGCGCTGGCGGTGGCCAGCCTGCTGCTCGACGCGGGCCGCATCATCAACCTCAACGACTTCAAGCTCGCCGAGAAGCGGTTCGCGCTGCTCGGCTCGTTCCTGATCGTGTCCTGGTTCGCGCTCACAGCTCTGCGCTACGAGGACGTGCGCGGCTTTGCCAGCTATCTGATCGGGCTCGCGACGATGATGTCGATCGGCATGTTGATCGAGCGCCACACCGGATACAACATCTTCTACGAATGGACGCGCACCCTGCTGGGCACAGTCGCCAAGGTCGCGCCGTCACCGACCGACATTCACCCGATGTTCGGCACCGAGGGCAGGGTGGTGGTCGTCGGGCCGACCCAGCACGGGCTCGCCGCCGCGACGATGCTGGTGGTGGTGATGCCGTTCGCGTTGGTGCGCGTCTTCGACGCGATCACCAACCGATCGCGGTGGCTGAACGCCGCCGCCTTCGCGCTGATGGTGGCGGGCGCGATGGCCACGGACCGCAAGACGGCGCTCGTCGCCGCGGTCGCGGTGATGATCTACATCACCTTCTATCGTCCTCGTCAGGTGCTGCGACTCGCGCCCGTCGGACTCGTCGCGCTCGCCGTGATCGTGCACTTGGCCTCGCCCGGAGCGCTCGGCAACGTCCTCAACGTCACGGCCGCGGCCAACAGCAACTCCACGACCCACCGCGTCGGAGACCTTGAAAACGTCAAGCCCGACGTGCTGGCCCATCCGGTGCTCGGGCGCGGCTTCGGCACGCTCAACCCCGAACAGCCGTCGCAGTTCAGGATCAACGACAACGAGTACATCGACGAGGTCTGGCAGGTCGGGTTCGTCGGGCTCGCCGCGTTCCTGTGGATGATCCTCAGCCCGGTCGTGCTCGCGCGCGCGGCGATCCGCAAGCGCGAGCTGTCGATCTCCTCGCTCGCGCTTGCGACCTCAGGGGGATGCGTGGCGTTCCTGGTCGTGTGCGCGTTGTTCGACGCGCTGTCGTTCCCGCAGGCGCCGTACATGTTCTTCGTGGTCGCCGCGCTGACGACGGTTGCCGCCGGTGGGCCGGAGGGCAACGTCGTGCCCCTGCGCGAGCTCGTCAGACGACCCGCCGGCAGCCGGCTGCGCGCCGCCGCGCCAGCGTGAGACGGAGGCCGATTGCTGCACGCCCGCAGGGCGCGGCAATCCCAGAAGGCCCCCCGTGAGCGACGACGCCCTCACCAAAGACCAGCTTCGCACCAGGACGCTGGGCGGCCTGCGTTGGATCGTGATCGCTCGGCCGCTGGGCGAAGTGGTCCTGATCGGCTCGATGGTCGTCCTCGCCCATCTGATCTCCCCTGCGGAGTTCGGGCGCTACGCGGTGGCGGTTATCGCCGGCAGCATTGCTGTGATCCCGCTCGCTGGCGTCGGCGCCGCGCTCGTGCAACGGCCGGAGCTGACCCGCGAGCACGTGCAGGCGGGCCTGCTGCTCGCGCTGCTGATCGGCGTCGGCCTGGCCGCGCTGATCGTCGTCGCCGCCGCGTTGATCGTCGTGCCCGTCTACGGAGCTCGCACCGCCGAGCTCGTACGGCTCGCGGCTCCGGTCTGCCTGGTGGTCGCCGTGGGCGCTGTGCCCGCCGCGCTGCTGCAGCGCGAGCTGGCGATCCGACGCCTGAGCGTGATCGAACTCGCGAGCACGCTCGCGCGCGTGGCCGCGAGCATCGCGATGGCGCTGGCGGGCATGAACGGCGTGGCGCTGGTACTCGGCTGGCTGATCGGGGAAGCCCTGCAGATGCTGCTGGTCTGGGCCTCCGTACCCGCGACGCTGCCGCGCTGGCACGCCGGGCCGATCCGCGAGCTCCTGAGCTTCGGTGGACCCGCGTCGTTCGCCGCGGCGAGCTGGTTTGGCTTTCGCAACTGCGACTACGCGATCATCGGTGCTCGCCTCGGCGCGCTGCCGACCGGGCTGTACTTCCGCGCCTACACGTTGAGCGTGGAATACCAGAAGAAGGTGAGCAACGTGATGAGCTCGGTCGGCTTCCCGGCGCTCGCGCGCAGCGCGGCCGGCGCCGAGCGGGAGGAGTTGCGCAAGCGGATGGTCGCGATCCTCACGATCGTGCTGTTCCCGCTGCTCGTGCTGCTGGCGATCGAGGCGCCGGTGCTCGTGCCGTGGATGTTCGGCCAGCGGTGGGCAGCGGCCGTCGTGCCCACGCAGATCCTGGCCGTCGGGGGCGCCTCCACGCTCGTCATCGACAGCGCCGGCGCGGCGCTGATGGCGGCGGGCCGTGCGCGCGCGATCATGGCGTTCGGCTGGGGGCACTTCTCCGTCTACGCGCTCGCCGTGTTCTTCGTGGCGCCGCTCGGCATCACGGCGGTGGCGATCGCCGCGTCGGTCGTCCACACGGCCTTTCTGCTCGTCGCCTACGTGCTGATGCTGCGCGGCTCCGCCGTCAAGGCGCTGCACAGCCTGTGGGTCGACGTCCGGCCGGCGGCGCTCGCATGCGTGGCGCCCGCCGCGGGCGCGCTGGCGCTCAGCACGGCGCTCCGCCACGCGCACGTACAGCCGGTGCCATACGTCCTCGGCGTCTCGACGCTCGGTGTCTGCGTTTACCTGACGGCCCTGCGGGTGTTGTTCCCTGCGTCGCTTCAGAGTCTGCGCAGCCTCGTCTCCCAGCTGCTGCCCAGCGGCCGGCGGGGTAGCGCCGAGCGTCGCCTGGCGACCGTCGGATCGCGCTGAGGACATGCGCCACAACGGGCGTCGCAGCGGGCTGAGAGGGCGCGTCCAGCGCCGGCTGGCGGCGGTAGTCGGGATCGCGTTGACGGCGGCCGCGCTCGCACTCGCCGTCGGCGCCTCACGCGGAGCCTCCAACGGCTCTCCCTGCGCGACGCGCGTCACGCCGGGCACGGGCGCGCTTGCGATCGCGGGCGCGATCGTCGCCGCCCGCGACGGCTCGACCGTGTGCTTCGCAAGCGGTCGCTATCCCTTCATCCGGATCGTCGGTGCGACCCATCGTGCATATGTGACGATTCGGCCGCTGGCGGGCGCAAGGGTGTCGGTCGCGGGCATCGAAGCGCAGGACAGCTCGTTCCTGCGCTTCCGGCGGCTGCGCATGACCGAAGGCTTCAACATGCGTGACACGACCACCTACCCCGGCAGTCACGACTACCAGTTCATCGACAACGCCTTCGCGCAGCCGCTGTACGGGATCGTGCTCGACGGCGGCGCAGGGCCGATCAGGCGGGTTCTGATCGAGGGCAACCGCATGCATCGCGTGCACCTCGCGCAGCCGGAAGTGCAAGGCAGGTGCTCGGCCGGGTATGCGCAGGGACAGGACGTGACGATCGTGTTCGCCGACGGCGTCACGATCGCGCACAACGTGTTCAACGAAGCGGCGTGGCATTACATCCAGGGCGGCGGTGCCGGACCGCAAGGCGTCGACGTGGAGCACAACCTGTTCGAGGGACACGTGACGCTGGCGTGCTCGCACCTGAACCTCTGGCAGATCTGGAACGGTGGCGTGAACGACACGTTCAAGGACAACATCGCGATCGGCGAGGGCTCCGGCGAACGTCACGGCCTCTCCGAAGAGGCCGCCACCGATGGGCTGATCTTCGAGAACGGGCCGGGCTCCGCCCAATGCGCGACCACGATGAGGAACACGGTGATCGAAAACAACCTGTTCGTCGATGCCGCGTCGAGCTACGCAATCCAGATCTACTCGACGCAGGGCGTGCGCATCACCGGCAACACCGTCGTCAAGTCCCAATACGGCTCGGGACTGCTCGTCGCCGGCTGTCCGGCGAGCACCGACGCGACGATGACCCACAACATCAACGTCCAGAACACCGCGCGATCCGCCGCCTTCTCGTTCGACTGCGCGGCCGACTGCCTGTTCGACGAGAACGTCTCAGACGACGAGACCGCACGCGGCTTTGGAGCCGGTCGCTACAAGGTCGCCTGGAGGCCGAAGTGGTTCTCCACACGCTGGAAGCCAAGCACCGAACCCACGCCGCCGCGCGGGTTCTACATCGCGCGGCGACTGCCGTTCGCGACGGGCTATCGCGGCGGCGGCGGTCCGTAGCGCACGAGGGCGACGGTCCGCAGCCAGCGGCGGGTCGGGTCTGCGGCCGACGGCGGTCGGGTCGGCCGGCGCGAGGGCCGCTGCTCGGTCGTCGCTACACCCCGGGACCGTCGCCCAGGATCTCCACGGCGGCCATGTTCCACTGGTCGGTCGTCGGGGCGGTGTCGTTGAGCGTGACCGCTTCTCCCGCCATGCCCGTCACCGCACCCGTGTACTGCGACCAGAAGGTGTCTCCCGTCTTGGTGTCGAGGAACTGGCGCAGCAGCACCTGATTGGGCCCGAGCGTGCGCGCGGTGGCGGCGTCCCAGTCGTTGCCGACGGCGTACACGAGCGATTCGTCGTGGCTGGTTTTCAGCGACACGCTCGGGGCGCCGCTGGCGCCGCTGGCGATCACCGAGGCGCCGAAGCCTTCGGACATCTCCATCGCGATCACGGTCAGCGACTGGTCGAAGCCGCCCACGGACGGGGTGGAGGTGACGGTCGCGCCCGCCAACGGGGTGAGCGCGCGCGCCGCCCAGATCTCCGCGTCGCCGGAGCGTGAGTTCGCGCGGGCCACGAGTTTCCATTCGAGCCCCGCCCCGGAGATCGTGACCGACTGCTTCCTGGATGTGGGCCCGTCGCTGGAGACGAGCGCGAGCACCTCCTCACCCGGTTCGGCGGTGGTGAACGGGGAGGTCGTGACGGTAGAATTGCCGGTGACGGTCGTGTTGACGTCCATCACGAAGCACGGCCCTGCTTCGCTGGGGTTCTGCACGGTCACGCCGATCGGCGCAGAGGTGCCGACGTTGCCGGAGGTGTCGGTCGCGGTCGCCGTCAGCATGTGACCAGCGTTCGTGGCCGTCGTAGTGTCCCAGGTGATCGCGTACGGAGGCGAGGTCACCGGGGCGCCGAGCGCCTTGCCGTCGAGGAAGAACTGCACTTCGCGCACCGCCACGTTGTCGTTGGCGGTGGCGCTCACCTGGCGGGTGCCGGACACGGTCGCGCCCGCGATCGGGTTGGTGATCGCCACCGTCGGCGCTTCGGTGTCGGGTTCTTCGCTGCCTTTGCCTTCGAGCGTCGTCACCTGCACCGCGGGGGCCGTGCCGACGAAGCCGTTGCCGTCGGTCGCCTGTGCGCTCAGGTAGTGGCTGCCAGGGGGGGTGCTGCCGATCGTCCATTTGAAGGTGTACGGCGGTGAGGTGACGGGCGAGCCGATCGGCTGCCCGTCGAGCAGGAACTGCACCGATGCGATCGGCGCGGGGCCGCTCGCGGTGGCGGTGACCGGCACCGTCCCCGAGAGCTGCGCCCCGGCGCTCGGGCTCGTCACTGTCACCGTCGGCGGCGTGGAGTTGGGGTGGGTCTGTTCGAGGACCTTGACCGTGGCGCCTTCGATTTCGAGCTTGGTGTCCGTGAGGTTGTTGGATGTCTTCGATTCGGTGAAGTAGTTGTATGGGTCGACCTCGCCCTGCAGCCAGTACACGCCATTGGGCAGGCTCGTGATGTCGATGCCCTCGCCGCCGTCGGTCGCGTCGTACTGGTCGCCCCAGCCGACCGTCAGCCCGAGCCTGCCTTCCGGCGAGGTGCATTCGCTGGCCGGGAATTCGTTTTTGTTGGGTGCGTTGGGCACGCCGCCGACGAACGTGTCGGAGGTCATGCAGAAGTCGACCTTCGGGCTCGTGGCGAGGAGGCTCCCTGGCCCGCCGCCCGCGCCCACCGTGTAGAGCGCGAACTTGTCCAGCGGGAAGCGGTAGTCGCTCGGCGGGTCCCAGATCATCGGTCCGACGATCGGCACCGTGTGGTCGAACCTCCACACGCCCGGGCTCGGCATCGTGTACAGCGCCTGCTGGCCCTGGGAGATGCCCGTCGCGCTGTTGTAGGTCGGACGGATTTCGAACGGCCCCGCGCCGAGGTTGGAGGTGATGTGGGTGAACTCAAGCGTGCGCGTGCCGCCGCTCTGCACGATCGAGATTTCACCGGTCGGCATCAGCAGCTGCAGGTCGGGATAGGCGATCGGCGCGGAGGTGGGGGTGACGGCGTTGGACGGCGCGGACGCCGGCCCGGTGCCCACCGCGTTGGTGGCGGTGACCGTGAACGTGTAGGTGGTCCCGTTGGTCAGTCCCGTGATCGTCGCGCTCGTCAGCGGCGGGGAGCCCTTGATGCTCGTCGGCGTCTGCGCGGTCGAGCCCACGAATGGGGTGACCGTGTATTCGGTGATCGGGCTGCCGCCGTTGGATGGCGCCGCCCACGTGACGGTCGCGCTGCCTTCTCCCGCCGTGGCGCTCACTTCGCTCGGCGCTCCCGGAGTCGTAGGGGGGGTCGACGTCGGTTCGAAGTTGACGTCCACCCAATAATTGGTCGCCTTGAAGCTGTTCGTGGGAAAGACGCTGGTCGAGCTGTACATGTAGACCCCATTGGGGCTCACGGAGTTGGCCAGCGCCGACAGCGGCGGATTGCTCACTCCGGCCGCGGCGAATCCGGAGGAGGTGTCGGAGTAGTCGCCTTTGGGAGCGAGGTAGGCGGCGACGTAGGTGGTGTTGGCGGCGATCGCCACGGGCGTGGTGAAGTTGACCTGC
>Ga0116215_1001007_pt1 | contig 19755 bp, 17 predicted proteins | sample Sb_taG_7_FD_89698 | JGI IMG/M metagenome (GOLD analysis project Ga0116215, IMG submission 89698) | Peat soil microbial communities from Weissenstadt, Germany - Sb_50d_2_FS metaG | ecosystem: Environmental > Terrestrial > Soil > Wetlands > Peat | place: Germany: Weissenstadt | collected 2010-09-21
ACACCCGGCCCGGCGAGGGCACGACGCACTGGGTCGAGCAACTGCGCAGCGACAACATGAGTGTCGGCACGTACTCGGTCACGGCTGAAGGGACCGACGATCAGGTCCCACACACCGAGGACGAGGTCTACGTCATCACCACGGGTCACGCCCGGCTCGTGACGCCGTCGGGCGCGCTGGCCGTCGGGCCCGGTGACGCCCTCTTCGTCCCCGCCGGCGAGCCCCACACCTTCGTCGACGTCACCGAGGACCTCGCCGCCCTCGTCCTGTTCGCGCCGCCCGAGCAGGCGCCGCCCGAGCAGGCGCCGCCCGAGCAGGAGACCTCCTGAGCGGGACCGTGCCGGCGACAGGTCCGGCATCGATCACAGGCGGCGGAATTGGGCCACCGGAAATGGGGACTTTCGGCCCTGCGCTGAGGCGACGGAACTGCCGATCCCCTGAACCATGCCCGAGATGCGACGCGGTGGCGGCTCATGAGCCAGCTCCGGCGTGCGCTCCCCCGGCAATTCGCCAGCTGGAGTGGCACCTACGTCATGGAATCAGAGCAGGCCAAGCGCTGGCGTGACTGTCGCGTGATCGACATCTCCTCGCTGGGAGCCGGGTTCGAGCTCGACGACCCCCCTCCCGAAGCGGTCGAAGGGCAACGCATCTTCGTGGCGGTGCACATGCGGGGAGAGATCCGGAACTCCCAACCCGCCAAGGACGGCCGACTCAGGATCGGGACCCAGTTCATCGACCTGAGCGACGAGGATCGCGCCTACCTGTCAGCGCTGGCAGGGCTCCAGGCCACCTGGTAAGCCGCTCCCGCCCGAGCACGGAGGCCGCTCCCGCCCGAGCACGGAGGCCGCTCTCCCCGGGGCGAGCCGCGTAGGTCGTGCCCGCCCGGTGCGAGGCGGCGGCGTGGAGCATGATCAGGCCATGCGAATCGGACTCCAGATCCCCAACTTCAGCCTCGGCGTGCCCGACGACCAGCTCTTCGAGGCGGTGACGGCGCTGGCCGATGCCGCCGAGGGCTCGGGCTACGAGTCGGTGTGGGTGATGGACCACTTCTACCAACTCCCGCCGCTGGGCGGGCCCTCCCAACCCATGCTCGAGGCGTACACGCTTCTGGGCGGACTGTCCGCACGCACCAGCCGGGTCCGGTTGGGCACCCTCGTGACGGGCGTCACCTACCGGAACCCCGCCCTGCTGGCCAAGATTGTCACCACTCTCGACGTGATCAGCGCGGGGCGGGCCATGCTCGGCATCGGCGCCGCCTGGTACGACGTCGAGCACGAGGGCCTGGGCGTGTCCTTCCCTCCCGTCGGCGAGCGCATGGACCGGCTCGAGGAAGCGGTGCAGATCTGCCGGGCGATGTTTCGCGACGAGCTCCCCACCTTCGAAGGACGCTACTACCAGGTGCACGAAGCGCGGAACCTGCCCCGCCCGGTCCAGCCCGGCGGGCCTCCCATCCTGATCGGTGGGGGCGGCGAGAAGCGCACGCTCCGCCTGGTGGCGCGCTACGCCGACTACTGCAACATCACCGGCGACGCGGCCACCATCCGGCACAAGGTGGGCGTGCTGCACGAGCACTGCGAGGCGGTGGGACGCGACCCGGCGTCGGTGACGGTCAGCGTGCTGAGCACCCTCGTCGTCACCGACTCGGCCGAGGAGACCAAGGGCACCTGGGAGCTGCTGCGTGCCGCCGCCGGGGAGGCGGCCGGCAGCTTCACGGTGGGACAAGAGGATGAAGTCGTCGCCCACGTCGAAGAGCTGGCCGCGGCGGGCGTCGACTACTTCATCTTCAACATGCCCACGTCCGGCGTCGACGCCGTGCGCAGGGCCGGGGAGCTGCTGGCGCCCCGTTGACGGCACCTGTCGACGGCGCCCCGTTGACGGCACCCCGTCGGCCAGCGGCCCCGCCGACGGCACCCCGTCGACGGCCGCGACCCGAGGCCTCAGCCGGGAAGGAAGCGCGTGTAGTCGTCGAGCACCCGCAGCATCTCGCCCGCCGGCCCCGACGGGACGCGCAGCACCACCTCGGTGCACCCGATCGACGCGTAGTGCGCCATCTTGCCCTCGTCGGGAACGGTGCCGAAGGGGACGATCTCGAGCGTGGCCGGGTCGCGTCCCGATTCGGCGAAGGCGAGGCGCAACGCGTCGAGCGCGGCGGCGATCCCCGCCCCGCCGATGGGCATCCACCCGTCCGCGTACTCGGCGATCGCCTCGAACAGCAACGGCCCCGCCCCGCCGCCGACGAGGGTGCGTACCCTCGGTTGCTGCACGGGCTTGGGCCACGAGAACGACGGCGGCAGAGACACGTGCACGCCGTGGAACTCGGCCTCGTCCTCGGACCACAGCGCCTGCATGCACAGGACCTTCTCTCTGGCCACCTCGCGCCGCGCCGTGAAGTCGACGCCGTGGTCGGCCGCCTCGTCACGGTTCCAGCCGAATCCCAAGCCCAGCACGAAACGCCCCCCCGACAGCCGGTCGAGGGTGGCGATCTGCTTGGCCAGCACGATGGGGTCGTGCTGGGCCACGAGGGCGATGCCGGTGCCCAGCAGGATGCGATCGGTCACCGCCGCAGCGGCGGCCAATGACACGAAGGGGTCGACGCTGCGCTTGTAGTCGTCGAGATGCACGCCCTTCACCAGTGCGGGCGGGATGGCGAGGGCCACCGGCATGTGTGTGTGCTCGGGCAGGTACAGCGAGTCGTACCCGCGCGCTTCGACGGCACGGGCCAGCTCATCGACGGGCATCGACAGGTCGGTCAGCGCGGCCGTGATGCCGACGCGCACGGAGGCCCGTCCGGCTACTTGTCGAGGTCGTCGGGCTCGCCCGACCACCACTGCGGCGCGTCGCTGGCCGGGAACGACTCGTCGCTGGTCTCGTCGATCTCCTCTTCGCTGCCGTGCTCGGGGCGGTCGGCCGCGTCCGGGTCGGCCGCAGCGCCCTCGCCGTTGTCGGGGGAACCCGTCACGACTCCGACCCTACCCTCCCGCCCAGCGCCGCCCACCGGGGACACGACGTCACGTGGTCGTTGACCAGACCGGCCGCCTGCATGGTGGAGTAGCTGGTCACGGGGCCCACGAAGCGCAGGCCGCGGCGGCGCAGCTCGGCGCTCATGGCCTTCGACGCCGGTGTCGAGGAGGGGAGCCCGGCGAGTTCTGCATACGCATGGTGAAGGGTCACGTCGGAGACGAACGACCACAACAGCGCCGCCAGGCTCTCCCCGTCACGGTGCATGGCGTCGATGACGCGGGCGTTGCACACCGTGGACTCGATCTTCTGCCGGTTGCGGATGATGGACGGGTCGGCGACGAGGCGCTCGACATCGGCGTCACCGAAGCGGGCCACGACGTCCGGGGCGAAATCCGCGAAGGCGTCTCGATATCCCTGCCGCTTGGAAAGGACGATGGACCATGACAGTCCGGCCTGTGCACCTTCGAGCGTGAGGAGCTCGAACAGGGCCCGGTCGTCGCGCACGGGCACGCCCCACTCGAGGTCGTGGTAGGCGCGCATCTCGGGGCTGCTCCTCGCCCACGCGCATGTGCCGTCGTCCCCGTCGCCTTTGTGACCCCCGTCGCCGTTGTGATCCCGGTCGCCGTTGTGATCCCGGTCGACCTTGTGATCCCGTCCGACCTTGTGATCCCGGTCGACCTTGTGTCCCTCGGCATCCCGCTCGCGCACGTGGCGCTCGTCGCGCTCGTCGCCCGGAGACCCGTCCACGGCGACAGGTTACGTGGGCGCCTTCGGACGCATGTCGCCGGCGCAGGTCGCCGGCAGGTCACCCGAGGGAGCTGGGGAGGCCCTGCGGTTGCCATTCCCGGGCGTCGGTGTTTGGCTGACGGCCATGAGGGTCGTCCTGGGGAGTGACCATGCCGGCTTCCAGCTCAAGCAGGTGGTCGCCGCCCATCTCCGGGCCAAGGGGTTCGACGTCGCGGACGTCGGCACGTTCTCCGAGGAGCCGGTGGACTATCCGTGGTTCTGCGCCACCGCGGCGCGCGCCGTGGTCGACGGGTCCGCCGATCGCGGCATCGTCCTCGGCGGCAGCGGCCAGGGTGAGGCCATCGCCGCCAACAAGGTCCGCGGCGCGCGGGCCGCGCTGTGCCACGACGAGACGACGGCTCACCTGGCTCGGCTCCACAACGACGCCAACGTGCTGTCGCTGGGAGGGCGCATCCTGGGGCCCGACCTCGCCCTCGCCATCGTCGACGTGTTCTTCGCCACCGACTTCGAAGGCGGCCGCCACGTGCCCCGGCTGGCGGAGATCACGGACATCGAGAACGAGGAGGCGGCCAAACCCGCTCCCGGTACGCAGGACCGATCCTTGCCGACCTCATGATTGCCGACACGACGTCGCCGCCGGTCGGGGAGGGGTGGGGTTCCGACGCGGGCACCGGTGACCGGCCCCGGTGACTCGGCGCGAAGCGACGCGCCCCAGCTAGACAGACACGGCGCGAACCAGCGCCGCCTCAGGTGGGCAAGCGCGCCGCCTGCAGCCCGTGGGGTGTCGGCCACACGAAGAACCCACCCGCCCGCACGCCCACCGTGCTCGGATCCGCGTCAGGCCGGCCCTTCACCGACGCGCCCGTCGCCGAACACGAGGTGAAGACCGGGGCGCCTTGGCGCTTGCCCCCGACGGCGGCACCCTGGGGCACCTGCACGGAGTACGTCGGGGACTGCTCGCACCAGAAGACCTGGTTGGCCGACACGGGCTCGATGGCGCCGGTGCGGACGTCGAGCACCACCCGCGTGCCCGACGCGAGGCGCACCACCAGATGCGTGGCGTCGGCGAAGGCGACATTCGTGCCCAGCGACAGGGACTTGGGGTCGAGGACCTGCCGGGACCAGGTCGTCGTCCCCGAACTCGGGTCGAGCCCTTCGAGGGTGAGGCCGACCCCCGACATGGTCACCGACGACGCGTTCTGGCGGGCGACTCCCGTGAATTGGCAGACGACGTCCGATGCCAGGAACTGCAGGCCGCCGCCACAGTAGAAGGCGCCGGGCACGCTCCATTGCACGGCGCCGTCGCTCCCCGAGATCCCGACGGTCTTGAAACCGCCCAGGGGCAACACGCTCGCGGTGGCCTGGGGCGCCACGCTGCCGATGTCCAGGGACCCCTCGACCAGGAAGTCCCATCCGTTGTCGGGGTCGTACTGGCTCCCACCGAAGAGGGATGCCACCGATTTCGTCCACGCCTGTTGACCGGTGGCCGAGGTCTGCACGAGCGTCGGGACCGACGCATCTGTCTGCCACAGGTCACCTTCGGTGATGCTCCCGGGCTGTGCCACCGCCATGTTGCGCTCGGGCCCGTTGACCGCCCCGACGACGGCGCCGCTGGTGGGATCGAGAATGGCCAGGCCCGTGGTGGTGTCCGAGGTGTAGGTGGCCAGGCAGAAGGACTGCCCTCCCGCACACACGGCCGGGGCGTCGGACAACACGAGGGGCTGGGGTACCGACCAGAGCACCCTTCCCGTGGACACGTCGACACCCTTCACGAACACGCCCGGGTCGTCGGTCCCCCCTTCGGGTGTCAGTGCCAGGACGGTGTTGCCGAGAACGGTCGGTCCGAAGGCGACCCCGGGGGTGATCTCGGAAGCCGAGTAGGGACGTCTCCATGCGATCGACCCGTTGGCGGGGTCGACCGCGGACAACTCGAGTTGGTGGTGCGAGCTCACGTCGACGACGAGCACCATGCGGCCCGCCACCACCGGGCTCCCCACCACGTGGAGCGAGGAGTCGGTCCACGCGCCCGACCCGCCCGACCCGACCGATGTGACGACCACGAGGCACAGCGCCACGATGGCCACCAACACCGCGCCCACCAGCATCACGCGGGGCGATCGGCGACGGGAGGACCGGACTCGGCTCGGGCTCTGACGCGGGCTCTGGCTCTGGCTCGGGCCGATGGTGAAGGTGTCCAAGGCGTCGAGGGCTCCCCCTCCGCCTCGGACCGGGGGCGGCGAGATGGTCCCCGGCGCGCCCGGCGTCCCCGGTGTCCCGGCCATCCCCATGGCGAGGGCCCCCGGCGTTGCCGCGCCCGACCACGGGGAGAACCCGGTGCTTGTCGTCGTCCCGAACGCAGGTAGGGCGGAAGGATCGAACGGCACCGTCGCAGGCCCGGGATTCCCGGCCGAGGGATGGAGCTCAGGCGGGTACCACGCGCCGTCGGAGGCCATCCACCATCCCCCACCACCCGACGTATCGCTCATGGCCTGCGCCTCCCTCGATTCCGAATTGCATCGGCAGGGTCGCGACGCGGGCTGAAGGCATTCCCCGATGCCGGGGGTCTCCCCGGGCTAGGGGGTACCGGATTGTGCGGAGGTTGCGATCAGGCCTCGTCCGGAGACAGGTCATGGGCACGGGCGCGGGCCTGCACCCACTCCGAGGGGGGCCGCCCGGCGACGAAGCCCAGATAGGGCCCGTGCTGGTTGAACCCGAGCAGCTCCTGCAGGCGCACCGGCAGCGTGGCCACGAGCGAGTCCACGATGACACAACCCTGCTCCTGCACGAGCTGGGCCAGCTTCTCGTGCGTGGCGGACTCCGCCTCCAGGCGCGGAATCTCGTCTTGACCGGACAAGGATCCAATTATGTCGAGACTTCTCCGTCGAGCGTTTCGCACGTACGGGTCACGTGCGAGGGGAGAACGTCGTCAGGCCGGCGGGCTCCCCGGAGGTGCCACCGGAGGGCCCACGGGTGGTCCCCACAGAGGAGCCGCGGGCGGGCCCGCCTGAGGCGGGGGCCCGTACGGAGCCGAGGGCGGGGGCGCCGGTGCAGGCGGGGGCGGGGCCGCAGGAGGGGCCGCCGGCATTGGCGGAGTGGGTGCCCCAGGCGGGGCCCATGGCCCTGGTTGTCCACCTCGGAAGCCGCCCGCTCCGCCATTGCCTCCCCACACGTGGAGCCCCGGTGGTACGAGGCTGCGGTGGGTCCAGAGGACCGTCGCGGCCACGGCGGCGAGATAGACGGTGATGACGAGATAGCGGACCGCCGGAGCGCGGCCGCCGAAGGAGCCGAACACGCCCGGGCCCACGATGGAGAAGACCAGATACACGGTAAGGACCGTCGTGACGAGCAACACGAGCACCATGAGAAAGGCGACAGCCGACACGTAGGACTGCCCGACGCGTCGAGACGGGCTCGTCGTCGACGCCGGATCGGACCGGGCCAGGAACAATCCGCGTTGCAGGTGGGTGACGAGCAGGACGACGGCGATGAGCGTGATCAACCCCCCGAGCACGACCGTGCGGGCGACGGTGTTCGCGACGGGACTGGGATGGCTGCCGATCAACCTCGTCAGTCCCGCCACGACGACCGTCGATCCGAGGATCGATGTCAGGATCGTGACAAAGGAGACGGCGAAGAAGTACACCGACTGCGGACGGCGACCGCTCGGATCGGGGTCGGCCCGGTTCGCCACCACCACGATCACGAAGCCGCCCAGCAACGCCAGGACCAGCACGACCACCACGAGGTCCACGAATACTCCGGCGAGCCCCGCCAGCCCGGAATTCGCCACCCCTGAAGGTGTGTAGGGAACTGTCGTGGAACCCGACCCCGCATTCTGGATCAGCTGCGATCCCGGGCCTCCCGTGACGGTGAGGAGGGGAGAACCTCCGGAGAACGCAGGAATCGTGGTCGGAACTGCAGTCAAGATGCCGTTCATGACACAACCACTCCCCTCGTCGGGGCCCGCCGTCAAGACGCTACTTGTCTCGCTACCTCGCGCCGCGGATCCGTGCCGCGCCGCGGATCCGTGCCGCGCCGCGGATCTCTGTTGCGCCGCGGATCCGATTTACGCCGGAGATCCGACCTGCGCCGGCGATCCGACTTGCGCCGGAGATCCGATTTACGCCGGAGATCCGACCTGCGCCGGCGATCCGTTCCGCCCCCCCGTGCTCACAAACCGCCGGGCCTCATAGCGGCTCGGCCGACCACCCGCCCCGACTCGAGCGTGACGACCTCGTCAACGAAGCGGCCGATGTCAGGCTCGTGGCTCACCACCAACACCGAGCGCACTCCGGCCGCACCGAGAAGCTCAGAGAGCACCCGAGCCGCAGACGAGGGGTCGAGATGCGCGGTGGACTCGTCGAGCAGGAGTATCGATCCACCGGCGAGGATCGCCCTGGCCAAGCCGAGGCGCTGGCGTTCGCCCGCGCTCATGGGCCGCCCACCGGCACCCAGCATGGTGCTCAGGCCGTCAGGCAGCGTGCGGTACCACGATTCAAGGCCGACACGCTCGAGGACGGACAGGCACTCCTCGTCGCTTGCCGCCGGCTGACCGAGGCGAAGATTCTCGCCCAGTTGCGCGGCGAACACGTGGGTCTCCCCCGTCATCCACCCGACGTGACGGGCAATGCCGGGACGGGTCATGGAACGGACGTCAATTCCACCGATCGAGGCACGCCCTCGCGAACACTCCACGAAGTGCAGCAGCGTGTGGACGGCGCGGGTCTTCCCCGACCCGTTGGGACCGACCAGCGCCACTCGGCGACCGGGCTCCACCTGCAACGACACACTCCGGAGGATGGAGGTCCCGTCGATGACAAGGTCGACGTCCACGAGTGCGGCGCCGGCGGAGCGGAGGTGTGGGCCGTGGTCGGATGACGCCTCTCGCGTCGGAGGTTCCAGGGCACCAAGTCGGCCGAGGTGGTGAGCGGCCTCGTCGCCTGCGTCGGCGTCGGCGAGCACGACGGGCAACGCGGCACACTGGTCGAACACGGCGAGGGCGACGAAGGCGATGACGGCGAGCATCACGCCCGACACCTTGTGGGAATCGACGGCGCCGATGCCGACGGCGACGACCGCCACGAGCGTCGCGCCCGCGACCCACGTCACCGCCATTCGCCCCAGTCCGATGCCCAGGGCGCGGTCCACGGCGGCCGAGGTCGACCGGCGGCGCACTGCTTCCAACCGCTGGCGGACAAGGTCCTCGCGCCCGTAGGCGACCAGCTCGGGTGCGGCGCGCATGGTCTCGATCACCGAGCCGGCCAATTCGGAACGAGCTCTTGCCTCCTGCCCTGTGCCGGCGCGCCCCACACGGGCGAATGCGAACGCCACCAGCACGACTCCCAGGGCCCCGACCACGATGACGGCGCCGAGAGTCGGCTCGACGAGGCACGCCACCAGGGCGCCCAGAGCGATGCTTGCACTCACGTCCACGGCGGCGGTCACGGTCTTGGACAGCCCCTCGGCTACCAGTTCGGTGTCGGCGACGAAGCCACTGACCACCTCACCCGATCCATGCGACCGCAGCCCGCCCGGGACGAGCGGCTCCAGGATGTCGAAGAGGTGCACTCGCAGCTTCCCCAGCACCTCGAGGGAGAGATCGTGGACGGCGAGGCGCTGCAGGTAGCGGAAGACCCCACGCCCCAGGGCGAAGGCTTGCACCATGCCGATGGCGATGCTCAGGACGAACACGGGGGGATGCAGCGCGGCACGAGTGATCAGCCACCCCGAGGTGCCCAGCAACCCGATCCCACAGGCGGCCGACGCCACACCCGCCGCCACCGCCGGAAGGAGCCGACGTGCCGAGAGATCCACGACGCGTCGGGACATGCCGAGCGTCGAGTCCGAACGTCGGCGCGCCCCGTCGACGTGGCCGATCTTCATCCCGGCATCCACGGCGCCGCGCCGGTCCCGGCGGACACCGGGACAGGAGCGGCAACCGGGTCGAGAACAGGAGGGGGTGCCGGGACGAACTTGCCCTCCCGCAACGTCACGACCCGGTCGGCGATGCGTACCACCGCCGGTCGATGCGTCACGACCAACGCGCTGCGTCCCTGCAGGGCCCGGCCGAGCACCTCCACGGCGACCGCCTCGCTGTCCTCGTCGAGGTGCACGGTGGGCTCGTCCAACAGGTACAGCGAGGCCGGCCGCAGCAGGACACGGGCCAACGCGATCCTTTGAAGCTCTCCGGCGGAGGTCGGCCTTCCTCCATCCCCGAGCCGGGTATCGAGCCCCGACCGAAGCTCCGCCAACAAATCCGACGCCCCCACCGCGGCCACCGCCTCAACCAGCTGATCGTCCCGAGCACGCGGGTTGGCGAGCCTGAGGTTCTCGGCCAGCGTGGCAGCGAGCAAGGTCGGGTGTGCGGGCAGGTAGGTGATACGACGACGCCAGGCGGCGACATCGAGATCGCGTAGGTCGTCGTCGCCGGCCGTCACCGATCCTCGCAACGGGGCGAGAAAGCCCAGCAGGATCGCCAGCACGGTGGACTTGCCGATACCGTTGGGGCCCACCAGCACCACGGTCTCGCCCGGGGCGATGGTGAGCGACGCCTCGTCGAGCAGCAGCTCGGGACGCCCGGGGAATTCGACGTCCACCGAACGCAGGGCCACGGGCAGACACCGCGGGTCACCGGGAGCCAGGCCGCCGCCTTCCTCGCAGTCGCGCCCTGACCGCCGGGCCGAATCGGCATGGCCGGCGCCGATCAATGTCATGGCCCGGTCGGCGGCGACGAGACCCTCGGTGCTCTCGTGGAACTCCGCGCTCACCCGTCGCAGGGGGAGGAAGACCTCGGGGGCCACGATCAGCACCGCGAGCGCCGCGCTGAGGTGCACGGACCCGTGCAGGAGGCGAAGTCCCAGCGGCACCGCCACCAGCGCCACCGACACCGACGCCAACGTGTCGAGCACGAGGGCGGAGAGGAAGGCGATGCGCAGCGTCGACAGGCTGGCCCGCCGCAGTGCCTCCCCGGCCTGCTCGATCCGGGCGCGCTGCGCGGCGCTGCGCCCGAAGGCCCGGATCACGGGCAGGCCCTCGAACACATCGGCGACTTGGCGCCCGAGCGCCTCGACCTGGCGCCACCGGTCCCCCGCCAGCGAGACGCTGGCGCGCCCGACCAGGGCGCCGAACACCGGGAACAGGATGATGGCGGTGACGATGACGATGCCCGACACCCAGTCGAGGACACCCACGACAGCGGCCAGGGCGACGGGGGCGGCGACACCGAGCACGAGGTCGGGCAGACACCGACCGACGTACACGTCCAGCGCATCGAGACCGCGCCCCGCCAGTGCCGCCAATTCCCCAGGGTCTCCAGCGGCTCCCGTCGAACCAGTCGATGCCCCGCGCAGCGACGCGTCGATCAACCTGCCCCGGATGTCGGCCTTGGCCCGTGAAGCACCGAGCCGGGAGAGGAGCTCTGCGACCAGCGCGCACAGCCCTCGCACCACGACGGCGGCCGCGAGCCAGACGAGCTCGCTCACCCGGTCGCCGGGCCGCGCCCCGGGCACGGCGCCGGCGAGGAGATGGGCCAGGGACAGGGCCTGCACGACGACCGTGGCGGTCGACACCAGGCCGACGGCCACCGACGCCACCACGACCCGCTGGACGACGGGCGACCGCCGGATCAGACGGGTGTCGACCAGCCCCGTGCGGGACCTCTCGCCTCCCGGGAGGGAGGTGTCCGCGTCGGACAACGATCAGGCCTCGGGGGCAAGGGCGGCACGCGTCGGCTCACCACCGGGAGCGGCGGCCGGCCTAACCAGGCGCTGACGGAACACCCAGTAGGTCCATCCCTGGTAGGCGAGCACAAACGGGGTGAAGCACGCGGCGACCACCGTCATCACCACCAACGTGTTGTGCTGCGAGGCGGCCCCGGCGATGGTCAGGCCGTTGGCAGCCCGGTTGCTGGCGGGCAGGACGGCGGGGAACATCCGCGAGAACACGGCTCCCATGGCGAGCAGGATGGCGGTCCCGGTGGCGATGAACGCCCATCCGTCGCGGCGCCGGACCACCAGCAAGGTGGCGCCGCCGACAGCGGTCACCGCCGCGACGGCGAGCACGAGGGGCAGGACGGCCGACACCGATCCGGTCACCGCCGGGCGCCCCGTGAGCGCCACCCACGCCACCGTCGCCGCGAGCAGGACCACGGCGGCGAGGCCGCTGACACGCGCCGCACACCGAGCGCGCTGAGCCAGGTCGCCGGAAGTCTTGAGCGCCAGGAAGACCGAGCCGTGCAAGGCGAAGAGGGCAAGGCTCGCCAGACCACCGACGAGAGCGATGGGGTGGAGCAACCCGATGAGGCCTCCGTTGTAACGACCGTCCGCCGCAAGGGGGACGCCGTGGACGAAGTCCGTGAAGGCGACGCCCCACACCACGGCGGGCACGAGGCTACCGACGAAGTTCGCCACGTCCCACGTCCGGCGCCAACCAGGACGATCGTCCTTTCCCCGGAACTCGAAGGAGACACCACGGATGATCAGTGCCACGAGCACGAGGAACAGCGCGAGATAGAACCCGCTGAACAACCTGGCATACCACAGCGGAAAGGCGGCAAACGTGGCGCCGCCCGCGACCAGGAGCCACACCTCGTTGCCGTCCCAGACCGGGCCGACGGCGTTGAGGCACAGGCGTCGGTCGGTCTCGTCGGTGATCACGAACGGGGTGACGACGGCGACCCCGAAGTCGAAGCCCTCGAGGAAGAGGTAGCCGGCCCACAGCAGCCCGATGAGGGCGAACCACGTCGTGTTGAGGTTGGCGAAGGGCACGTCGTTCGTCCTCTCAGTACACGAGCTCGGGGACGACCCCGCCCGCGGAGCTCTCGGCGTGTCCGCCATGCCCGCCGTGATCGTCGAGGTCGTCGAGCTTGTGGCGGGCAGCTCGCGCCATCAACATCACGTCGATGGCGCCCAGGGCGCTGTAGATCACCACGAAGCCGACCAAGGTGGCCACCACGTCGGCGGCGCTGACCGGCGAGACGCTCGTGGCCGTCTTGAGCAACCCGTAGACGATCCACGGCTGGCGGCCGGCCTCGGTGAAGATCCATCCCGTGGCGTTGGCGATGAAAGGCAAAGCCATCCCGATCAGGGCGGCACGCCGGAACCACGGGCTGGCCAGGAGGCGCTTGCGGCGGGCGAGCACCAACGCCCAGGCGGAGAGGAGGATCATCAACATCCCCGCCCCAACCATGGCGCGAAACGACCAGTACGTGAGCCAGATCACCGGGACGTAGCTGCCGGGACCGTACTTGGCCGTTTCGGCCTGCTGGATCTGATCGATGCCGCGGACCTGTCCGTTCCAACTGAGATCGGCGATCATGCTCAGGACGTGCGGCACCCGGATCTGGAAGACCGGTTTCCCCGACAGGTCGCCGATGGTGAGAAGCGAGAAGCTGGCGCCGCTCTTGGTCTGGTAGAGAGCCTCGGCGGAGGCCATCTTCATGGGCTGCTGGCTGTCCATCAACCTCGCCTGCGCGTCTCCGGCCACGCTGGTGAGGATGACAGCCACCAACGTGAAGGCCGCAGCCAGGCCGGCGGCCCGCAAGAAGGCGGAGCGATGTGCCTCGTTGGACGTCTCGCGGTGGGCGCGCCAGACACTGATGCCGAGGACGAGGAGACCTCCGGTGGCGAACGCGCCCAGGACCGTATGGGCGAAGGACTCCCACAACGTGGAGTTGCCCAGTACGGCCCAGAAGTCGGTGAGCACGGCCTGACCGTGCACGACGCGATATCCAACAGGGTGTTGCATCCAGGCGTTGGCAGCCAGGATGAAGAAGGCGGAGAGCACCGTGCCTACGCTCACCAACCAGATGGTGGCGAGGTGCAGCCGCGGTGAGAGGCGCCCGCGGCCGAAGATCCACAGGCCGACGAAGGTCGACTCCAGGAAGAAGGCGAGGAGACCCTCGATCGCCAGTGGCGCCCCGAAGATGTTGCCGACGAACACCGAGTACGACGACCAGTTCATCCCGAATTGGAACTCGAGCACGATGCCGGTCACGACGCCGACGGCCAGGTTGATGAGGAACAGCCGACCGAAGAAGCGACTCAGCCTGTCCCACCCGGGGTCCTGGCGGCGATACGCCAGAGTCTGCATGACCGCGACGAGGAAGCCCAGCCCGATCGTGACGGGAACGAAGAAGAAGTGGAACACGGTGACGATGGCGAACTGCCAGCGCGCCAGGAGGAGGGTCACGGCAGGTTCGCCCTCGGACGGGCAGGCTCAGAGGTCATCGTAGGGGGGGTCTCCGTGTCAGGGAATCGCTCGGCCCTGGCAACATATGACAGGGCCTCTCGGGTCCCGTAGGGCCGAAAGTCCCCATCCCGGGCCGGGCCGGAGGCCCCGTCGAGCCTGGCGCACGGCCCATGGTGATTCCGCACCGGCTCCGTCACGTTTGGGCACGCCGGCGCGGGTGGACAGGACCGTGGAGCGTCCGTCCCCGGGCCCGACGTGGTCCGGTCGCGGTCAGGGCGCGGACGGACAGGCGACGTGGGATGGGATCGGGTTCAGAGCCGGGTCAGTGCGAGCAGCCAGGCCTTGGCACCCTCGGGGCCCAAGGTGATCTCCAGCACGGCGTCCTCGATGGAGTCGACGCGCCAACCGTCGGTGAAGCAGTGGCGGAGCTCGTCCTCACGCACCCGTCTCGGGCCCCACTCGCCCGGTTGCTTGTCACTGAAGCAGACCATGAAGTACCGCCCGCCGGGCTTCACGACCGCACCGAGCCCGGCCACGAAACGCAGCCGGGCGTCGTCGTCGAAGACATGGAAGAGCCCACAGTCGAGCACCGTGTCGAATTGCTCCCCGAGACCGGGCAGGTCGAGGGCATCCCACACCTCGAAGCGGGCGTCGAGCGAGCGTCGGGCCGCCTTCTCCCGCGCCAGTCGGATGGCGGTGGGGGCGGCGTCGATCCCGATCGCCTCGAGCCCGTGCTCGGCAGCCAGCAAGGTGTGCTCTCCAGTCCCGCACCCCACGTCGAGCACCCGACCCCGCACCTCCCCTGCTTCCACCAGCGCCGCGAACGTGGCCTGAGGCCGTCCGATGTCCCAGGGCGGCGTCATCCCTTCGTAGCTGGCCTCGAAATCGGCGATCTGGTGCACGTGGGGAGGGTCGGGGGCAGCGACGGGGTCCATGACAGGGTCGTCGTCGGCCATGTCGTCCTTGTACCACGCCGGTCGCAGCCAGACCAGGTCCTTCACCCACGCAGGCTCCTTCACCCACGCAGGCTCCTTCACCCACGCAGGCTCCTTCACCCACGCAGGCTCCTCCACCGACGCAGGCCGGAATCCCGAGGCCCCCCACTGTCTCGACCACGCTGGGCGACGGTGATGATCTCCGGGCTCGTGTCGGTCAGGGGCGCCCGGTCCCAGTCGCCGAACTGCTCCTCGATCACGAGGCCGGCATCGGACACGAACGCGGACAGCGAGTCCACATCGAGGAATCGCAGCGTGCTGCGGCTCACCTTCGGCCGGTCCCATCCGGGGCTCGTGAACGTCGCCGTGAAGCGCACGCGATCACCTTCGACCGGGGTCTCGACCTGATCCGCCATCCGCACCACGACGCCGGCCGGGTCGGTGACCTCGACGGCGTGATCGGGAGTCCAACGTTCCCACGCCCGAACCAGCGGGTTGCGGGTCTCGAAGACGAAGCGCCCGGCATCGGTGAGGGCGCACCGCACGGCCCGGAGCGTGCCGCGCACCTCGTCGTCCCCGAGGAGCACCTGGAACACATGACCGGTCATGACCACCAGATCGAACTCCCGGTCCCACGCCACCGACGCCAAGTCACCGAGGACCCATTCGACGTCGGATCGCGTCCGGGCCCGGTCGAGCATGGCGTCGGCGGGGTCGAGCCCGCACAGCCGTCCCGTGTGCCCCGCTTCCCGGGCCCCGTGCAGCAGTGCGCCTGTCCCGCACCCCACGTCGAGCACGGCTTCGGCGTCCATGACCAGCGGCAGGTAGAAGTCGAAGTCGCGCCGGCTCCCCCACGGGTGGAGCACGTCGTAGAGCCCGGCGAGACCGGCGTCGATGAAGGCCCGATCGACCACCGCACCGAAGTACCAGGACACAGCGGCGACCGCAACGGGACCCGCCCTTTCGACCGCGGATGGTCCCGGGAAACCGGGGCTGAACAGGGCGAGGACGACGGAGGGACCACCGAGGAACGGCGTCGACCACGACCGGCCCCCAGAGGCCGTGTGGCTTCGGGAAGCCGACGACGCGGTTTCCCGAAGCAAACGACGTGGCGGGTGACTAGCTTCTGTCCTAAGCGCAGCGGCCAGGCGGGGAGGTCCGATGCACTGGGGGCGAGCGGGGGGTCGCAACGGGTCCTTGGCGCGCAGCCACGCAGCGGGCAGTCACTCGGGCCAATCGGCGACGACCGGTCAGCACCGTTTCGTCCCATCGTGGAGGGATTGCACATGAACCACGAGACTCGGCTTGCCAAGGTTCGGCGTGTCGGAATCGCCCTGGGCGCAGGCCTCCTGGCGTGCGGCGTGCTCGCCATCGTGGGTGTCCCGACGGCCTCGGCCAAGGCTTCGGCCCCGCAGGTGCTCTACGTCGGCGCCGTCAACGGTGTCACCACTCCGGCCGCGTCGACGTTCGCGACCATCCAGGCTGCGGTCACCGCGGCCAAGAAGGGGGACTGGATCCTGATCGCCCCCGGTGACTACCACGAGTCGGGTGACACCGGATACGGAGCGCCGACCACCACGCAGCTCTCGGAGGGGTACTACGGGGGGGTCATCATCACCACGCCCGACCTCCACCTGCGGGGCTTGGACCGCAACAGTGTGATCGTGGACGGAACCTCGGCCGGTGCGTCCACGTGCAGCTCAGCTCCTGGCAATCAGAACTCGATGAACGGCGAGGGCCGCAACGGGATCGTCATCTGGAAGGCGAACGGCGTGAGCGTCGAGAACCTGACGGTCTGCAACTTCATCGCCGGCTCGGGTTCCTCGGGCAACGAGATCTGGTGGAACGGTGGCGCGGGCTCGGGCAAGGTGGGACTGAAGGGCTACACGGGGAACTACCTCACGGCCACCTCCACCTACTTCGTGAACGATGCCAGCGATGCCGACATCTGCTCGACCTGCGCCCAGTACGGGATCTTCGCATCCAACTCCAGAAACGGCACGTGGAACCAGCTCTATGCCAACAACTTCGCCGACTCGGGCATGTACGTGGGCGCGTGCCACCGCGTCTGCAACGTCACGATCCAGAACGCCCAGATGGAGGACAACGCCCTCGGCTACTCGGGGACCAACTCAGGCGGGCAGGTAGTCATCGAGAACTCGATCTTCGACAACAACAAGGAAGGCGTCGACACCAACACGGCGCTCACCGGCGACCCGCCGCCGCCCCAGGACGGCCGTTGCTCGGGCAAGTCCCTGAGCTCCATCACCCACACCAACTCGTGCTGGGTCTTCATCGACAACCTGGTCGAGAACAACAACAATCCGAACGTGCCGGTGGTGGGGACAGCCGGCCTGGGGCCGACAGGGACGGGGATGACGATCTCCGGGGGCCGTAACGACACCGTCATGGACAACGAGTTCCTCGGCAACGGCGCCTGGGGCATCCTCTTCGTCCCCTACCCGGACGGGAACACGACGTCTGACGGGAAGACGTGCAAGGCGACCGGTGGTGAGGTGGCGTCGGGGCTGGGGGTTGCCGGTGTGGCGTGCCTGTACGACCCCGAGGGCGACGCACTGTTGAACAACAAGTTCTCGGGCAACGGGACACTCGGCAACCCGACCAACGCCGACTTCGGCAACCTGCTCGTGGGGGGCAAGACCCCGGAGAACTGCTTCTCGGGCAACACCGAGTGGAACTCGGGCTTCACCCTCGAGACGGGCCCGGCCACGAGCGCGGACTCTGCGCTCACGCCCTCCACGTGCGGAGCCAAGACCCCCAAGACCACCCTGCTGGGCGTCAACACCGACGCGACCCTGCTCCTTCAAGCCGAGTGCGACTCGGGCGTGTTGGCCTGCTCGGGCTCGGGCTACCCCCAGGCCACGAGCGTGGTCATGCACCCCATCCCCGCGGGCCTGCCGTCCATGCCCAACCCGTGCACGGGAGTGCCCTCCAATGCATGGTGCCGGGGCGGTGTCCCCGTAGCGGGACCGCGTCGCTGACGGTGCGGCGTCGCTGACGGTGCGGCGTCGCTGACGGTGCGGCGTCGCTGACGGCCTAATCGGGACTCGCACCCAGGTCCGGGCTCGCTCCGAGCTCGCTCCCGCGCCGCGGCGGGTGCGATCATCGTGGCATGCGCGTGCGACGCACCTTCGCCTTTCTCGATCTGTCCGGGTTCACGGCTCTGACCGAGTCCGAGGGCGACGAGCGTGCCGTGGCCGTGCTCGGCGTGTTTCGCGCCGCGCTGCGCGACATCTGCTCGCGTCGGGCCGTGCGCATCGCCAAATGGCTCGGGGACGGAGCCATGCTCGTGAGCGTGGACACCATGCCGCTGGTGGCGGCGACCTTGGAGATGAAGGCGGCCATCGACGTCGCCCCCGAGCCCGTCACCATCAGGTGCGGGGTCACCACGGGGACCGTCATCCTCCTCGAGGGCGACGACTACATCGGCCACGCCGTCAACGTGGCGGCCCGGCTGTGCGACCTCGCCGTGGGCCACGAGGTCCTGGCAGTCTCGTCGGTGGTGGACGAGCTCCCGCCCTGGGCCACCGTGGAGGCGGCCGACGAGATCTCGGTGCACGGCCTCGAACAACCGATCGACGTGGTGCGTCTGTGCCTGCCGACGGCGGGCCCCGACACCGAGCCCGACCCGGTGTGCCGCATCCCCCTCACCCATGCCACCGCCGTGGCGCGGCGACGCGACGGGGAAGGCCGGGAGCTGTTGTTCTGCGCCGAGAGCTGCGCCGAGATGTGGGAGCAGCGCCGGCGTGGCCCATCGGACATCGAAACCGGGAGCATCCGCGAGGTCTGGATGCGCTGAGCGCCCTCGCCAACAGGCCCCTTGGCGTCGGGCGAAGGTTCGACCCTGGGCGCCGGGCGCGCCCGCTCAGCGGTCGGTTCCGGGGTGGCGCGTGAGGTCGGTGGCCTTGGTCATCCTGGGTCCCGCCGGCCTGTTCCCCGGCCTGGGGGTGACGTCGACGTCGACGGCACTGGCCCGCAGGGCCCCCACCGTGCACTGCTCCTTGGGGCGGTGCGCAAAGGGGTCGAAACGGTAGTGGCGGATGGCGTTGAGGTGCGTGAACTTCTCGATGTCCTCGTCGGGAACCCCGTCGAGCGACTTCATGAGCATCTCGGGGGACTGGGGCCAGGTCGAGTCCGAGTGGGGGTAGTCGGCCTCCCAGCACATGGAGTCGATCCCCACCCTGTGGCGGAGCTCGACGCCGGAGGGATCGTCGATGAAGCACGTGACGATCTGCTCGGCGAACACCTGGCTGGGAAGCTTGTTCCCGAAGTCCTGCCCCGTCCACCCGTGATGGCGCGTGTAGATCCAGTCCATGCGGTCCAGGAAGTACGGGATCCATCCGATCCCGCCCTCCGACAGCGCCACCTTCAGCTCCGGGAACTTCCGGAGCACCGGTGACCACAGCAGGTCGGCGGCGGCCTGGACGATGTTGACGGGCTGGAGCCCGATGAGCACGTCGATGGGGGCGTCGGGGGCGGTCACCACCAGGGACGAGGACGACCCGATGTGCAGGCACACCATGGTCCCCTCGTCGCTGCAGGCCGCCCAGAAGGGGTCCCAATGGTCGCTGTGGAAGCTGGGCAACTTCAACTTGGCCGGGTTCTCGGAGAACGACACGGCGTGACACCCCTTGGCCGCCACCCGCCGGACTTCGTCGGCCATGGCGGCGGGGTCCCAGATGGGCGGCAGGGAGAGGGGGATGAACCGGCCCGGGTAGGTACCGCACCACTCCTCGATGTGCCAGTCGTTGTAGGCCCGGAGCACGGCCAGCCCCAGCTCGGGGTCCGACGCCTTGGCGAAGAGCTGGCCGCACAGCTGGGGGAACGACGGGAAGCACATGGAGGCGATGACCCCGTTGGCGTCCATGTCGCGGACGCGGTCGTCGATGTCGTAGCAGCCCGA
>Ga0116215_1001014_pt1 | contig 19658 bp, 20 predicted proteins | sample Sb_taG_7_FD_89698 | JGI IMG/M metagenome (GOLD analysis project Ga0116215, IMG submission 89698) | Peat soil microbial communities from Weissenstadt, Germany - Sb_50d_2_FS metaG | ecosystem: Environmental > Terrestrial > Soil > Wetlands > Peat | place: Germany: Weissenstadt | collected 2010-09-21
CGCGCCGCCGAGCGGCCTCCCTGGCCTGCCCACGCTGCCCGCGCCGCCGAGCGGCCTCCCTGGCCTGCCCACGCTGCCCGCGCCGCCGAGCGGCCTCCCTGGCCTGCCCACGCTGCCCGCGCCGCCGAGTGGCGGAATCCCCGGGCTCCCGAGCCTGCCCGCACCGGGGCTCCCGAGCCTGCCCGCACCGGGGCTCCCGAGCCTGCCCGCACCGGGGCTCCCGAGCCTTCCGAGCCCGCCAAGTGGCGGGGTCCCGGGGCTCCCGAGCCTGCCCACCCCGAGCGCGCCCAGTCTTCCGACCGGCACGATCTCGGTGGGCGGAGGCCTCACGGTCACGCTCTGATCGGCACACAGGGGCCGCCGCTCCGCGGCCCCACCCAGGGTGGATCGGCCGGGCGCATCAGCGCCCGGCCGATCTCGCGCGCGGCGGTCGGTGCCCGCGAGCTCGGTCGGAGTCAGCTCAGGTAGCTGAACACCATCATCTGCGTGGCGTACGCGATCAGGTTGGCGTCCTGGTCCCACAGTGTGGTTTCGGCCGACGCCCACCCGTCGTCGGCCCAACGGGCCCGGTCATAGGCGAGCAGCCACTCGGTCCGGGCCGGGCCGAAGAGATGCACCGTGAGGTCGACGCTCGGCGCGAACCAGTCGTCGCCTGAGTGGCCGAGGCGCTCCTCGACCGCCCCGGGCATGCGGTCCGCGATGGTCAAGACGGCCAGCGGGTCTAGAGCGCCGCCGGCGAGCCGCGGTGGATCGTCGAACCGGTACCAGCTGGCGGTGTCAGAACTACTGGGTTCGTGGACCTCCCAGGGTGGGTGCCCGATCGCCCCCCGGCCTTCGAGCCGCTCCCAGAACGGGCTTGGCTCCCAGGTTTCGAGGCCCGGCGGCGGCGGGTCCCGGTAGGAGCGGCAGTCGAGCGGAGGCGGGACGTCGGGTGCCACGAGGTCGACGAAGCTCGGGCCCCGCCTCGAGGAGCCGAAGACGGCGAGCGTCGTCGCGCCGGACGCCGCGCCCACGTTGCGAACCTCGGAGAGCGCCTGAGTCGCGGATCGGCCCCGGCGCAACATGCGGACCTCGATCTCGAGCTCCCCCGCGACCACCTGGCCGGCGAAGGCCGTCGTGCAGGTGCGCAGCGGCTGGTTCGGGTCGTCGAGCTCGGTCATCGCGGCACGGAGCCCGAAAGAGGCGACGATGCCACCCTGTGGGACCGAGATCACGTCCCACCCGTGATCCAGCACGGCCGAGTACCGGCCGCGGCCGTTCGGTCGAACCTGGACGTCCTCGAGGAAGGTCCCCACCGGGCGAGGATGGGCGCGCCGCGCCGGCGCGGTCAAACTCGCGGTCAGGCCCAGGCGCGGCGGATCGCGGTCAGCCCGGCGGTGGCGCGATCGACGAACTCCTCGTCGTTCGCGGGGTCGCCGCGCTCGAGCCACGCGAGGGTGGCCTCCACCAACCACCCGAAGATCGCCTCACCCATCCACGCGTCGAGGGCGGTGTGGGGGGACTCGAGGTCGAGGAACTGGCGGACCACCTCGACCGAGATCGCGCGGAGCTCCTGTGTGTAGGCGGCGAACTGGGGCTCGCGGGCAGCGTGTCGCCAGAGCAGCGTGAACGCCGCGGGCTCCTCGCGCGCGACGGTCAGGAGCGTCCTCGCCCCGAGCCCGCGACGCGACGGCGCGGCCAGGCCGGCCTGCAGCTCCTCGCCGAGCCGGTCGAACACCTCCTGGAGGACGGCCCGGTAGAGCTCCTCTTTGGTCTCGAAGTGCCGGTACAAGATGAGACGGGTCACCCCGCAGGTGGCGGCGACATCCTCCATGGAGGTGGGGGCGAATCCGGACCGGGCGAACGCCTCGGCGGCGCCCCGGAGGATGGAGGCCCGTCGCTCGGCGCGGGGGAGGAGTTTGGTCTGGACAGGTATACGGGTGAGTATATACACTGATGTAGACAGAAGGCAGGGGAGGGAATCGTGACCGTCACCGCCCAGCTGGAGTTCACCGAGGCCGAGCTGCTCGCCGACGCGGAGGTGAAAGCGCCGCTCATCGCGGGTGGGGTCCGTTGTCACGGCGGGTTCGCGGCCGACGGGACGTACGTGTCGCCGAGGACCAAGTTCCGGGTCCCGGCCATCGAGGCGTGGCGGGCCCATCACGCCGAGATCTTCGGCCAGCCGGTCATCGACGTCCCGATGGAGATGTGGGGCGAGCACTACCCGAACGTCGCCCAGGCCCGGTTCCTCGTCGAGGCCGGTGTGCCCGAACCGCTGTTCGCGACCCTCACGCGCATCGGCACCGTCGAGGGTTACGGCGCCAACATCCGGAACCTCAAGCCCTCCAACCTTCAGCGCTTCTTCGACGAGGACATCCGCGGTACCGCGGTCGACCACCTGGGCGGCGGCCTGTTCGAGGCGCATGGCCGCGACGAGGCGGGCTGGGAGGAGGAGGCGGGCCACAAGGACATGTGGTTCGCGGCGCGCGACGTCGCCTTCGAATCGAGATCGGCCGACGTGGACATCGAGCGGATGCTCGAGCGCATGGGCTTCGGCCCGCGGGGCCGGGATGGCGGCGACGTGCCGCGGCTCCTCCCCGGTGATGTCGACGCCGAGCTCGAGTTCACGGTCGCGCTCATGATCCGCGTGCTCTTCATCGAGGTCTCCGCCTTCCACACCTTCCGGTGGGCGGAGGCGTGGTTGTCCGATCCCGATCTCGTCGCCGGCGAGGGCGCCGCGGGACGCCTCGTCAGCTACATCCGGGCCGACGAGACCCCGCACGTCGCCTATCTCGCCACCGCCCTCACCGAGCTCCGTGACCGGACCTGGATCGGCGAGGGCGGTGTCCGCCACGAGGGGTCGGTGATGATCGGACGGCTCTGGGACCACCTGCTCCAGCAGAGCCTCGGACCCGGCCGTGAGCAGGGGCGCAAGGCGACCCTCGGTGAGGTCGAGCACTGGTGCATGCAGCGGCCCAAGGGTGCCGACCTCCTGGCCGAGTTCCACTCGCTGGCCGCGTAGCCACTCCACCCCGGTACTCGAATCCTCCCGGGGTGCCGGGAGGTCGCCACGCCCCGCGCGTAGCGTGGGCCCCCAATGTCTCGTCACCGGCGAGCGTCGGCCCGCAGATCGGTCGCCGCGCTCGCGACCGTTGTTGTCTCGATCGCGATGGCCGCCGTTCCGTGGTCGATGGCGACGGCCGGCGCGTCCTCCAGCACCACGACGACGTCCACGAGCGCGCCTTCGACCACCACGACCTCGTCCACGAGCGGCCGCGGTGGTGGGTGCGGCAAGACGGTGGCGGTCGGGTCCTCGAGGGCCGCGGTCCGCGTCGGCGGGCACACCCGTACCGTGATCGTGCACGTGCCGGCGAGCTACACCGCAATCGACCAGGTCGCGCTGGTCCTCAACATGCACGGGAGCGGGAGCACCGCAGCCGAGCAAGAGCTCTTCAGCGGCATGGACACCGAGTCCGAGACGGCGGGGTTCATCGTGGCCTACCCGCAGGCGCTCGTGCCGAGCGGATCGGGGTTCGATTGGAACATTCCCGGGGTGGTGTTCGCGCCCGCGGCGCGGCCCCCGGCCCACCCCGCCGACGACATGGCGTTCCTCACCCAGCTGGTTCCGGTCCTCGAGCATCGCTACTGCATCAGCCCGACCCACGTGTATGTGACCGGGTTCTCGGGTGGGGCACGCATGGCCAGCCAGCTGGCCTGCAACGACTCGAACATCTTCGCGGCCGTCGCCCCGGTCAGCGGTCTCCGGTGGCCGGACCCATGCCCGTCGGTGCGCTCGGTGTCGATCCTCTCGTTCCATGGCACCGCCGATCCCATCGACCCGTACCGCGGGCACGGGCAGTCCTACTGGACCTACTCGGTGCCGCAGGCGGCGCGGGACTGGGCCGGCCAGGACGACTGCCGGGCGACGCCGCGGACCTCGAGTCCCGATCCCGGCGTCACCCTGACCCGCTACGTCGGCTGCCCGGCCCGGACGACCGTCGAGCTCTACACCATCGCCGGCGAGGGGCACGAGTGGCCGGGAGGCCCGATGCTGCGCCCGTTGGTGACCCGCATCCTCGGCCCCCAGTCCGACGCGGTCGACGCCGACGCGGTGATGTGGGCGTTCTTCAAGGCCCACCCGCTGACGTGAGCCGGCCAGCGCCGGCCCTCAGCCGAGCGGGACGGTGGCCCGCAGGTGGGAGACCGAGATGCTGAACGTGCCGTTCGACGCACGGAAGAACGGCGCGTTGCTGCCGACCAGCTCGAGCTCCACCGTGTGGCCCGGGCCGACGACGTAGTCGTTCGGGGGCAGCTCGAAGGAGATCTTCTCGGTCGCGCGTGCCGTCGGGCCGGTGCCGGCGGCCTGGTTGGCCGAGGGCCGGTAGGCGCCGAGCTCGACGATCTGACGGGTCGTCCCGCCCGGGGCCACGTCCCAGAGCCTGCCCACCAGCTCGGGATACGGCCCGGTCACGATGATCGTCGCGGTGATGGTCACGCCCCCGAGCAGGTGCAGCCCGGCCGACCCAACGGGGAGCGAGTACGTCGCGGTGCCGGGTTCGTCGGCGGCCGGCAGCGAGTCACAGAGCGGTTTGATGACGCCGTCGAGCGCGGTCGCGACCACTGGGTCACCCCCGCTCGAGGTGACCTGTTGCGCGGCGGCGCCGACGATCTGTGTCGTGCTCGTCTGCATCGCCCCCCAGGAACGGGCGCTCACGGTCGGTCCCGAGGGCGCGCTGGCCGGGCAGGTCTGCGCTCGGACGAGGACCCCGGTCCTCGGAGTGCGGTGATGGAGGACGATGGAGTTCAAAAAGGCGATGCCCGTCGCGTTGTTGAAGGCGACGTCGGCCTTCTTGCCCTGGGCCCAGGGGTGGCCCACATCGTCGAACACGAGGAGCAGCGGGGCCTTCGACCCGGCGCCCTTGGCGGCGTTGGCGTAGTGCAGCGCCTCGTTCACCGGGAACAGCGTGTCGGTAAAGCCGCTCTGGATGACGGTCGGTGCCGGCCCTCCCTTGGCCATCGGGATGCCGATCGCCGATTTGTCCCGCTCGAGGTCGGCGAGCGCTTCGGTTTCGCCGGCGGCGAACGGCTCGCCGGCCACCGTCGCCTTCTCCCAGGTCGTGAGGTCGGACTGGGGATCGACCCCGGCGGGCGACAGGTACCCGGCGCGGTTGGTCTCCGCATAGAGGACCGCGTCCCACACGCCTTTTGGCACGCCGGCCGGCGAGCGGTCGGCCGCGGCCGCGGTCACTCCCGAGGTGGAGAGACGCCCGTTGGGCGCGAGCGCGGTGTCGAGGTCGTCCCAGGGCCACACGGCGTAGACCGCGGCGATCCGCATCGCGACGTGACGCCCGGGGGAGACGAAGGGCACGAGCTTGCCGCTCAGCAGCTCCATGCGGTTCTTCAGCATGGCCAGCTCGAGCGATTGCCCGCCGCCGTAGGAGACACCCGAGACCGCGATCGCCGGCTTCGCGTAGCCCTCGTCGACGAGCATCCCGGCGAGGTACTGGGTGTCGCGGACCTCGTAGCGCCGGTCGGCGAGCTGCACCCATCCCTTGGTGCAGGCGGGCGTCCCGGCCCTCGACGCCGCGTTCCCGCACGAGTTGCCGAACCCCCGGGCGCTGTAGGACAGCACCGCCCAGCCGTCCGACGCGAGCGTCACGTTGTCCATGGCCCCGTCATCACTCGTGGACTCGGTCAGGGTCTTGTTCCCCGCCAGCCCGTGCAGGAGCACGATCAGCGGGTACGGCGCCGTCCCGGTGGCGGGCAGGGTGAGGTCGGCGTCGAGCGGCACGCCGTCGAAGGAGGGGACCCGTCGGTCCTGTCCGCCGGTCAACCCACCCTGACAGAAGACCACCCCGAACTTCGGAGCACAGACCAGTTTGCCGAGGGGCATCCCGAGCCGCGCCGCACCCGCGGTCGACACGGTCAGCGTGGTTCCGAGAAGGACGCCGACCGCGATGCCGAGCAGGAGCCGCGACGGCCGCGTCGAACGGGTTCGAAGTGCCGCGTCGCGGCGTTCTCGGGCGATTCTCGATCTTTCTCGGGTGCCGCGGATGTGTCAATCCGGTGACCGCCGCAGCCCCAGTCCCCGGGTCTCGTGTCGCAGTGGGAACCGAGGTCTTGGCGGGGCCCGCGCCTTCGGAGCGGGAGCGAGACCTCCGGTTCCGGGACGTCCCGCACGGCGAGCGCGACTCGACCTGGGTCGCGACCGGAGAAGATCGTACGAATAGTTGACGGTCACCCATAAGGACGACAAAGTTGTTCGAGTGGCAAGCCCGCCCACCGAGACCGGGGCGCCGTTCCCGGTGCTGCTGAACACCGCGCACCGGACCTACACCGCGGCCATCGCTGCCGCCCTCGAGCGGGCCGGGTTCGGCGACATGCCCCTGGCCGGCTACCGGGTGACCGTGCTGCTCGCACGGCAGGCCTCGGGTGTCCAGGAGCTCGCCGCCCGTTTGGCCGTGTCCAAGCAGGCCACCAGCCGCCTGGTCGACGTCCTGGTCCGGCGCGGGTACTGCGATCGCGGCGCCGACGAGCACGACCGGCGCCGCCTCACCCTCGTGCTGACCGAGCGGGGCGAGCTGGCCGCACGCGAGATCCGCCGCGTGATCGGCCGGCTGGATCACGACCTCGCCCGACGGGTCGCGCCGGGCGACATCGCCGGAGCGCGCGTCACGCTGTCCGCGGTCATCGCGATCGGCCGGGAGGCCGGGCGGTGACCGCGGAGTCGACGGCGACCCTGGCCGCGCCGCTCCCCGCCGCCACCGCTGCCCACCGATGGCGTGAACTGGCGCGGCGGATGGTCGTTCCGGCCGACCAACCGGTCTGGGCGCGCCCGATCGCCCTCCTGCTCGCCGGGGTCGCGGCGTTCCTCTACGCCTGGCGGTCCTCGGGCTACCTCGAGGTGTACTACGCCGCCGCCGTGCGAAGCATGTCGATGAGCTGGCACAACTTCGTGTTCTCGGCGTTCGACCCCGCCGGCACGGTCACGACCGACAAGCTGCCCGGCGCGTTCTGGGTGCAGGCGCTGTCGGTCCGGCTCTTCGGCCTCCACGACTGGGCCATCGTCCTGCCCCAGATCGTCGAGGGCGCGCTCACGGTGCTGGTCCTCTACCGCACCGTGCGCCGGCTTGCCGGACCGGTTGCCGGGCTTTTGGCTGCGCTGGTCCTGGTGGTCTCACCGGCCAATGTCGCCCTCGACCGGGGCAATGTGTCCGACACCCTCATGGTGCTGTTGGTGGTCCTGGCCGCCGACGCGATCGTGGGGGCGGTCCTCACCGGCAGATGGCGGAACCTCCTCCTCGGCGCCCTGTGGATCGGGCTGGCCTTCCAGACCAAGATGCTCGAGGCCTGGCTGATCCTGCCGGCGCTCGGGCTCGTCTACCTCGTCGCCGGCGCCCCGAGGCTCCTCCGCCGGGTGCTCGGCGTCGCCCTGCTCGGCGCCCTCGCGGTCCTGGTGTCGCTCAGCTGGATGTTCTACGTGAACGCGCAGCCGAAGGCGGGCCGGCCCTTCGTCGACGGGAGCCACGACGACTCGGTCTTCCAGCAGGTGTTCGACTACAACGGGTTCGGGCGCCTCAATCAGCCCTCCCCGAACGCCGTGCTCTTCCGCACGATCGGCCTCGGTGGACTGCCATCGACGCCGTCGGGCTGGGACCGGCTGCTGCACGGCCCCTTCGGGACCGATACCGGATGGCTGCTGCCGGCCTCGGCGGTCGTGCTGGTCGGGGGCCTGTTCTCCCGTCGCCGGGCGCCGAGGGGCGACCCGCTGCGGGCCAGCCTGATCCTGTGGGGAACCTGGCTCCTCGCACTGGTGGTGGTCTTCAGCGTGAGCACCACGATCAACTCGTACTACACGGCCGCGCTCAGCCCGGCGCTCGGCGGCCTGCTGGGGACGGGGGTGGCGGTCGGCTGGGCCGGACGGGAGGCCCTGGCCGTGCGCTTCACGGCGGCGCTGGTGGTGGCGGGAACCGCGGCGTACGCCGCCTGGCTGCTCCCCGCACACGGCGTGGGGCTGCCGGCCTGGCTGGGCCCGGCGGAGCTCGCGGCCGGCGCCGCCGCCACGGCGGGACTGCTGGCCACCCTCTGGGCCCGGAGGCCGCGGTTCTTGGCGGTCGGCCTCGCCGTCGGGCTCGGGGCCGCGCTCGTGGTGCCGACCGACGCGTCGGCGTCGGTGGTCGCAAACGGCCTCGGGTCGTTCGACACCCCGTTCGAGTCCCCGGCGTTCGCACAGGCGAGCAGGCTCCTGTTCGGGCCGACCGCCCGAGTGACCGCCGATGCCCTGCTGCCCGAGCTCGAACGCCTGCGCACCCAGTTCCACACGAAGGACCTCATGGCCACGCAGACGGCGGTGCTGGCCGCGCCGACGATCTACGACAGCGGCCAGGAGGTCTACCCGCTCGGCGGCTACAACGGCACCGGGGTGTCGCCTTCGCTGTCGAAGCTCCAGTCCCTCATCGACCACGGCGCCCTCCGGATCGTCCTTGTGAGCTCGACGTCGCGCGACCCGCGGTACGCGTGGGTCGTGCACCACTGCGTCGCCGTGCACGGCCAGGTCCCGTTGGGCGGCATCGGCGTCTACTTCTGCACCGCCACCACCCCACCGAGCACAAGAGGCGCGAGGTCTCGGTGACCATGGAGCACAATCGGCGGCCAGTGGAGCTGCGGCCGATGACCGAGTCCGATGCACCGAGCGCCGTCGATGTCTGGTGCGAGGCCCAAGGGGCGATGGCGACGCGGTTCGGGCTCGACCACCCCGAGCGGACCGAGGCCTGGGACCGACGGATGGCCAACCGCATCTGCCACTTCCTCGGCACGGATCCGGTCGGCTCGTTCGTGGCCGAGCAGCGCGGCTCGGTGATCGGCTTCGCCCAGTCGTTCGTCCGCGACGGCTACTGGGTCCTCTCGCTCCTGGCCACCCTGCCGGGGCAGCAGGGGAAGGGGATCGGCCGCGCCCTGATCGAGCGCACCCTCGACACCGCCGACCGTCACGGCCCGGGCACGATCCAGTCGTCCCGTGATCCCTCGGCGATGGCGCTCTACTCGGCCTGCGGGTTCTCGCTGCACCCGGCCCTGTTCGCCGAGGGTCCGGCCCGCCGTCCCGTCGTCGGGGAGCCGGCGGTCCGACACGGGGGCGGGGGCGACCTCGCGCTCGTCGGGGAGGTCGATCTCGCCCGGCGCGGCTCGGTCCGCACGGTCGACATCGCCCACATGCTTTCGGAGCCCGGGAACCGCCTGCTCGTGCTCGAGGGCCGCGGCTACGCGGTGGCCCAGGCCGAGCGGCTCGTCACCCTCGGGGCGCTCGACGACCAGGCCGCCCGGGCCCTGCTGCGTACTGCGCTGGCCGAGGCCCGACCGGGCGCGCCCTTCGAGGTCGGGTGGTTGACCTCCAGCCAGCAGTGGGCCATCGAGACCCTGGTCGAGGCGGGGCTTGCGTTCCACCCCTACGGGGCGGTCATGGTCCGCGGGATGTCCGCCCCGCCGTCGCCCTACATCCCCTCCGGCGGCTTTGGCTGACTACCCGGACACCGCCCGGCCGGCGAAGTTGAGCAGGCGGGTCTGGGCGTCGCGCCCCTCGGCCGGCTCGATCTTCGGCGAGAAGCCGCCGGGCCGGCGGATCGCCTCGTCGATCGGGGTGAGGAACTCGAGGGTCTTGCCGACTGCATCGGCGTCGAGCTGGTCGTCCTGGCCGGTCGCCCGGGCGAGGTCCCAGGTGTGGATCAGCGTGTCGCTGCACAGCAGCCGGCTGACCAGGGACTCGAAGGGTTGCTCGCCGAACATCCCGCTGATCGTGCGGGCACAGGTCGTCGGGTCGGCGAGCGCCGTCTCGACCGCGCCGCTGGCCTCGGCGAAGGCGGCCCCGAGGTCGCCGTCCTTGTCGACCTCCTCGGCCTGGCCGCCGAGCGTCGCCACGACGTGGCGGTGGGTCCCCACCACGTGCGCGACCAGGTCCCGTACGTCCCACTCGCTGCACGGGGTGGGGTTGGACCACTGGTCGGGGCCGGTGCCGGCCAGCCGGGCGTCGAACCCCTGGGCGACGGTGCGGTAGCGGTCGGAGGCTTCGGACATGAGTGGAGCGTACCCAGGGGGTTGACCGCCCAAGCGGGCCGTCGGCGTCGGGTGCAGCGACGGCCGTGCCGCCCTGAGCACCGCTTTCTCGGAGACCGTCGTCTCGCCCAGGGAGTCCGGCATGCGGGCGGCGGCGGTCGTCGGCGTGGGCGAACGCCGCCACGGGCGTGGTCGGCTCCCGTCGTCCGGCGCCGAGGGCGTCGCGGGTTGTTTCGGCCGGTGGGCGAGCGGGCATCGCTCCTTCGTGCGCGCGAGCCGCGAGTGGGAACCGCACGACCCGGTGGTAGAAGGGGGCACGCAGCCATCGGCGCGGAGTGGAGTCGGGAATGTGCGGGTGTTCCGATCCCAGAACGGGGTCGACGCGGTGAGCGCCGAACCGGTCGACGACGTCACACTGGCGCGCTTCGACCCGATGCTCCGGGCGCTGGTCACCTTCGGACTGGTGGAGCCGGACGCCGCCGACGGCGGCGACCACCCGAGCACGGGCTGGCACCTCATCCCCGCGGTGCAGCACCGCCTCGAGTCCCTCGTCGCACCGACCCCGCCGGCCGACAAGTTGATCTACTTCGGGCACCGCTGCGCGTCCTGCGGCGAACCCGGCCCGACCCGCATGCAGTCCGGAGTGCTCCTGTGCGACTCGTGCCGCCAGGTGGCGGGCGAGCGAGAGCTGCGCCCGGTCCGCGGTTGAGCCCGGCGCGCTAGTCGGCGGCGGCCTCGCCCGCCGTCCGCGCCGCCTCGAGGTCGGCCCGCCGGTCGGCACGCTCCGCCTCGCGCTCGTCGAAGCGCATCCATTGGTAGAGCAAGAGGCCCATCGCGATGAGCATGGTGAGCTCGCCGAAGATCCACAGGATCGAGCCGCCGGCATGCGTGTCGGCCACGGTGTGGAAGTGCGGCGCGATCGAGGTCCGGTCGCCGGTGAGGGCGAGCCCGAGGACCGCCGTGACCGGGATGCCGGTCGCGAGCAGTCCGAGCTTGCCCGGGAACGACAACCGCCAGCGCGACGGGTCCTTGCCGATGATCACCCACCAGAAGATCGCGCCCGAGATGAGGAAGTGGAGGTGAGTGAGGTCGTGGACGAGCGGGTGCTCGAGCGAGAAGTTGTAGAAGGGCGTGAGGAAGTAGCCGATCATGGTCACGTAGACCATGGCCGCCGCCACCAGGGGGTTCGTGAAGAAGCTGACCACCGGGTGGTGGAGGAACCGGAGCAGCCGCTCCTGGTTGGGCCGGCTCGAGGCCTGGAGCGCGAGCGTCATCGGGGCGCTCAGCCCGTAGAGGATCGGCGCGAGGTTCATGAGCATCAGGTGCTGGATCGTGTGCGCGCTGAAGTTCGAGTCGTCGTAGGAGGCGAGACCCGACTGCACCGCGATCACCACGGTCAGGGTGCCCCCGAGGAACGCGGCGGTGCGCCAGCTCGACCACGTCCGGTCGCGCCGGGCCAGGCGGCGGACCCCGAGGAGGTAGGCGAGCGCGAGCGTCACCTCGATGGCCAGCGAGACGAACGAGAGCGGGTCGGTCTGCCACCCGGTGACGAGCTGGTGCACCGAGATGCCGGGGGAGATGTCGGCGAACATCTCAGTGCTTCAACAGGGACGGATCGAGGTTCTCCACCACGTACTCCAGCTGCTCGGTCGTCATGGCGCCGGGGTGGAGGGTCTTGAGCAGACCCGCGGGGGAGAGCACGGCGGTGAAGGGCAGCGCCGGGATCTCGTAGGTGGCGGCGACCGCGCCGGTCGGGTCCGAGACGAGCGGGTAGGTGACACCGATCCGGCGAGCGAAGGCGGCCGCCGCGGCGCGGTTGTCGGAGACGTCGACCCCGACGAAGTTCACCCGCGCGCCGAGGTCGCGGTAGGACTGCTCGAGAGCCGGCATCTCGCGGACGCACGCGGTGCAGGTGCTCGACCAGAAGTTGACGACGGTGTAGCGCCCCCTCAGGTGGCTCAGGCTCAGCCTGGCGTGCGGGTCGGTGACGAGCGGCAGCGCGAACCCGGGCACCCGGGCGCCGATGGCCGAGGGTCCCTGGTCGGGGGCGAGCGGGCTCGGCCCCCCCACGGTGACCCGCTCGGACCCCGGCAGGTCGTCGTCGGCCATCTGGGCCAGGACGTGGGAGAAGATCGCGGTGTCGGCCGACGTCGATCCGAACGACCCGATCGCGAGTTGCCGGCCGCTCGGTCCGATGAAGTAGAGCTCGGTCGAGTGCACGACGGTGCGGGTGGCCGGGTCGAGCTCGACCTCGACCCCGTACTTCCCCCAGACAGAGCGGAGAGCCGCGGGCGACCCGGTCACGAAGACCCAGTTGGCGACATGTCCCAACCCGTGTTGGTCGCTCCACGACCGCACGGCCGAGATCCCCGGGTAGTAGGGGTTGGCGTTCACCGAGAGGAACACCACGTCCCTGGCGGCCGGGCCGAGGTCGCGGTCGGCGGCCGCGACATCCTCGGCGAGCAGGGTGCAGATGTCCGTGCACTCGTCGTCGTTGAAGCTGAGCACCACCGACTTCCCCCGGAACTGCGACAGCGACACCGTGCGGCCGTGCTGGTCGGTGAGGGTGAAGCCGGGTGCCGGGGCCGACCCGCCGGGGGGGAGGACGTCGAGCTCCAACAGATACGAGGCCGTCGCCGTGATGCCGGGCGCCACCTCTGGCGGGCCCGAGCCCGTCCCCACGCCGAGGAACAGGACGACGGCCAGCACCGCGGCCAGTGCGGTGCCGAGCGCCGCGAACACGAGCGGGCGGCGGCGGGCCGGCCCGGCGGCCGGCGAGGGCGGGGCGATCCGGTCGTCCTCGAGGGTGTCAGCCACCGACCTTCACCGACTCCTGCGTCGGGGGCGTGTCCCGATCGACCGCAACCTTCGGGCGCCTTCCGGCCAGCGCCGCGACCACGAGCGCGAGCGTCACGACCAGTGCCATCGCCAGGATCCCCCCGATGAGGCGCGGTGAGCCGCTCAGCCAGTCGCTCAGCGAGGTCTGCACGTGCTCGACGAGCCCGATGGGGGGCGGGGACGCGGTCGGGTCGGCCAGGTAGGACGACCAGTAGAAGGTCAGGTAGGCGCCGACGAGGACGAGGACTGCACCGGCCACCCGCGGCACCCAGCGGATGAAGGCACCGAGCCGGCGGAGCGGATCCACCCCGGCCACGGCCACGGTCACCCCGGCCACCGTGAGCAGCAGGCCCATCCCGAGCGCGTAGGAGACGAAGGTGCCGACGCCCTGGAGGTCCCCGAGCCGACCGAAGGAGCCGGCCACCGCGGCGAGGAACAGCGGCAGCGCGCAGGTCAGCGAGGCCACCGCGTAGGTCACGCCGAAGCCGACCATCGCGAGGGCGCCGCGGCCCGATCCCAGCCGCCTCGACCGGATCGCCCACGGCAGGGGCCGCCCGAGCCAGGCGGCCACGCCGATCGCCACCATGGCCAGCCCGACCGGGATCATCACCCACGGCACCCACCCGAGGGCGACGTCGATCCCAGCGTGGACCAGGATCCCGAGCAGCGCGAACACCGCCACGAACCCCACGGTCGCGCTCGCCCCCGCCCCGAGACCCCGGAGCGTTCGTTGCGTGCGCTCGGTGGTGGGCTCGCCCACGAAGAAGGCGAGGTAGGCCGGGAGGAGCGGGAAACCGCACGGGTTGACGGCCGCCACCAGCCCGAGGGTGAACGCGTAGAGGAGCGGTCCGGACGCCGCGCCGACCGTCGCGGTCACTGCGCCGAGCATCGCTGGCGGCACGGCGGACCCGAGGGTGTGACGATGTCGCCGCGCCGCGGGGCGGGAGAGGGTCGGGCGGGGGGCCCCGGGCGGTGCGCCGAGACGGGCACCCCGCTCAGGCTACGGAAGCGCTTGGGCCGCGGCCAGTCGGGGGGCCGCCTGGGCGGGATCGCCGAGGGCGAACCACAGATGGGTTGCGGCGAGGGCGCGCCACGGCCGCCACACCCGGCCCGCCTCCTCGGCGTCGCGCGCCGAGACGGGACGGTTCCAGTGCGCCTCGAGCGAGCGGCGGAGGCCGAGGTCCGACGCCGGGAACGCGTCGGGATGGCCGACCCGGAGCGCGAGGTAGTGGGCGCTCCAGGGACCGAGCCCGCGCAGGGCGGACACCGATTCCACGAACTCCTCGAGTGAGGTCCCGCGGTCGAGCCGGAGGGTCCCACCGGCGACGGCGCGGGCGAGGTCGTGCAGCGCCGCCACCCGCGTGCCGGTCAGGCCGATGCCGTCGAGGTCGGCGTCGGCCAGCACCGCGGCGCTCGGGAAGGTCTGGGTGAGGCCGAGGGCGCTGAGCCCGGGGACCTCGGTCCCGTGCCGCTCCGCGATCCGCCGCACGATCGTCCCGGCCGCCGGCACGCTGATCATCTGGCCGCACACCGCCCGGACCGCGGTTTCGAACGGGTCCCAGGTGCCGGGGGTGCGGAGCCCGGGTCGCGCGCGCACCAGCGCGCCGATCGTCGGGTCGTCGGTGAGCGCGCCGGCGGACGACTCGAGGTCGACGTCGAGGCCGAAGATCCGCCGGGCCCGCTCCACGAGGTGGATGAGCCCCTCCCAATGCGGGAGGTGCGCGACCAGCACCAGATGGTCGTCCCCGCCCCGGGACAGCTCGAGCACCCCCAGGTCCCCCTCGACGACGATCGTCCTGCGGTAGGTGCCCGCCTCGACGCGTTCCACGCCCGGGATCGCGCGGCTCTCGAGGTACGAGAGCATCGCGTCCCACGCCAGCGGCGGGCTGAACGGGAGCCGGAGGGCCAGCCCGCCGTCGGCGACCAGCCGGTCCGAGGAGCGGCGCCGGGCCCGCAGCTCCCGCGGGGTCGCCCGGAAGACATCCTGGAAGACCCGGTTGAACTGCCGGATGCTGCCGAATCCGGAGGCGAACGCGATCTGGGCGAAGGAGAGGTCGGTGTCGTCGAGCAGGCGTCGCGCGAAGTGGGCCCGCCGTGACCGGGCCAGTTGGTCGGGCGTCACGCCGAGGTGCGTCTCGAAGAGTCGGCGCAGGTGGCGCGGCGAGACCCCGAGTCGGGCGCCGAGTTCCTCCTCGGTGTGCTCGTCGAGCAGGCCGTCGACCACCAGCTGGACCGCCCGGCACACGAGCTCGGGGGCGTCGGGGCTGAGCGGCGGGTCGCTCCGGTAGGGCCGGCACCGCAGGCAGGCGCGGAACCCGGCGGCCTCGGCCGCCGCCGCGAGGGCGTAGGGCCGGACGTTGGCCGGGTGGGGACGCCCCCCGCAGCCGGGCCGGCAGTAGATGCCGGTCGTGACCACCGCCGAGAACCCGCTCATGGCCGCGATGATGGACCATCGCGCCGGCACTGGCCGGACGGATCCGGACAGGCCCGCTCAGCGCCTGGCGCGCTCCAGGAGCTCGACGACGACCGCGTCAGTGGTGGCGGAGAAGTCGTCGTAGGCCTCCCCGATCGCGAAGAACCCCCCGGCCGACTCGAGGCAGACCACCTCGTCCGCGACACCGAGCATCGTCACCTCGATGCCGCGAGGGCCGACCGGCACCGCCAACGTGAGTGGCGTGGCCCCGAGGGCCCGCGCCACCTGGCAGGCCGCCCGCGCCGTCGACCCGGTGGCCACGCCGTCGTCGACCACGATCGCCGGCCGGCCCTCGAGCGGGATCCTCGGGCGGTCCCCGCGGTACGCGACGGCACGGCGCTCGAGCTCGATGAGCTCGGCCCGCTGGACCGCCGCAAAGTCCTCGGCGCTCAGTCCGGCCGCCGCGACGACGTCGTGGTTGACGACGACCACGCCGCCTTCGCCGAGTGCCCCCATGGCCAGCTCGGGCTGGCTCGGGACGCCGATCTTGCGCACGAGGATCACGTCGAGCGGCGCCCCGAGCGCGACGGCGACCTCGTAACCGACGGCCACCCCGCCGCGCGGGAGCCCGAGCACGACCGGCCGCTCGGCGGCCTTGGCGGCCAGTGCGGCGGCCAGGCGGCGCCCCGCGTCGGCTCGGTCGCGGAACGTCACGGCGGGCCGGACCGGCTGGGTACGGTCAAGCTACTGATGCGGTACGCTGGGGACATGCTGCCGCGCCGCTACGAGTCCCAGCGATGCTCGATCGCCCGGACCCTCGAGGTCGTCGGCGACCGCTGGACGATGCTCATCGTCCGCGAGGCGTTCTGGGGGACCCGCCGTTTCGACGACTTCCACCGCCACCTCGGCATCGCACGCACCGTACTGACCGACCGGCTCGGCCGCCTCGTCGACGACGGGATCCTCGAGAAGGAGCCCTACCAGGACCACCCGGCGCGCTACGAGTACCGGCTGACCGAGAAGGGCCTCGACCTGTGGCCGGTGCTGATGGCGCTCCTCGGCTGGGGCGACCGCCACACGGTCGACGGCCCCCCACCCGTCGTCGTCCGCCACCGCCAGTGCGGTGGCGCGGTCGACGACCGGCGGATGTGCACGCGCTGCGGGGCGCCGCTCGGACCCGACGACGTTCGGGCCGAGGTGCGCGACCCGGGCAGCACCGCCGCCGAACCGTCGGTGGCCACGGCGGGCCGGTGACCGGGGTCGGCGCGGTCCCGACCGGCGGGGCCTGGCTGAGCGCGCTCGGTCTCGAGATCGAGGAGCTGAGCGGGTCTCGGGTGGTTGGCCACCTGGAGGTCACCGGCGATCACCACACCCCGTGGGGCGTGGCACACGGTGGGGTGTTCACGACGATCGTCGAGACGACGGCGTCGCTCGGAGCGTCGGCGGCGGTGTCCGAGCGCGGTCAGTTCGCCGTCGGCACCCACAACTCGACCGACTTCCTCCGGCCGATCAGTGAGGGACGGCTCGACGTCGTCGCCGTGCCGGTGCTCCAGGGCCGGGTCCAGCAGCTGTGGGAGGTCGAGCTCACCCGGGGCGACGGGAAGCTCGTCGCGCTGGGCCGCCTCCGCCTGCAGAACGTCCCGATGCCGGGGGCCGACTAGCCCTACGCCGGGTTGGACGCGGGCACCACCCGCGGCGGGCGGAGCGAGGACCTCCGGATCACGAGGTGGGGGTGCACCTCGACGCGGGTCGGCTCGCCCTGGTGCTCGCCGTTGATGCGGGCGACCAGCGCCGAGACGGTGGCATCGGCCAACCGCCGCCGAGGTTGGTGGACCGTCGTCAGCGGCGGGTCGCACAGTTCGGCGAAGACGATGTCGTCGAACCCGGTGACCATCACGTCGTCGGGCACCGAGAGCCCCTCGGCCCGCAGCTGTCCGATCACCCCGAGGGCCACGACGTCGGACGCGCACACGATCGCGTCCGGCATTGACCCCGCGGCCAGGATCCGCTTGACCGCCTCCTTGCCGAAGTTGGCGGTGAAGCGCCCGAGGATGGGCTCCTCGTGGCGGAGCGACCGTTCCTCGGTGCCCTGCCAGAACGCCTGCAGCCGGGTGCGCCCGGCCGAGGTGTTGATGGTGGAGGACACGAACTGCACACTGCTCGCGCCGAGCTTGACGAGGTGGTCCAGTACGAGCCGGACCCCGAGCTCGTTGTCGATGCCGACGTAGTCGGCATTCAGCCCCGCGTCGTAGCCGAGCTGCACCACCGGGATCGAGCGGTTCGCCTCCTCGAGGGCGCGGGTGCTCTCGTGCTCGTCGGTGGGTACCACGATCAGCCCGTCGACCCGGCGCGAGACGAGGGAGTGGACCCGGCGGGCCTCGTCCTGCCAGAGCCCGTGGGCATCGGCGAGCACCAGGTCGAGCCCGACCCGCTGGAGGAAGACGTCCACCGCCTCGACCAGCTCGGCGTAGAACGGGTTGCGCAGCCACGGGACGATCATCCCGATGCTGCGGGTGCTCTGGGCCCGGAGCGCACGGGCGATCTTGTTGGGCTCGTAGGAGAGCTGTTTGGCGGCCGTCTCGACCGCCAGCCGAGCCGCCGGCGAGCACCGGCCGGAGCCGGTGAGGACCCGTGAGGCGGTGGAGATCGACACCCCGGCGGCGGCCGCGACGTCGCGGAGCTGAACCGGCCGCGGGCCGTTCCCCGTAGTCACGGCACGATGTTCGTGGACGGACGGCTTCATTGCAAACGAGTGCGCGAGCGAACCGGGTCACCGAGCGTCGGGCCCGGGCCGGACGCATCGGCGGCGTCGGTGCCCCGGCCGTGGTAATGGTGGTCGATGGAACTCTTCGAGGCATTGCGCACCACCCGGGCCATGCGGCGGCTGGACCCGGACCGTCCGGTCTCCGACGAGGATCTCTGGACGATCATCGAGGCGGCCAGCAAGGCCCCCTCCGGCGGCAACCGCCAGGTCGCCCGGTGGCTGGTCGTGACGGACACTGAGAAAAAGGCGCGGATCGGCGCGCTGTACGGCGAGGCGTGGAACTCGGTTCGCTCGGTCTACGCGGACGCCCAGGGAGAGGGTCCGCCCTCGTCGATCCTCACCTCGGCCGACTACCTCGCCGCCCACATGGGGGAGGCGCCCGCGATCGTGATCCCGTGCTCGCGGGCCGGCGATCCGGCGTCTATCTATCCGGGGTGCCAGAACCTGTTCCTCGCCGCCCGCGCGCTCGGTCTCGGGACCGCGCTCACCACGGTGCACCGGCTGAAGGAGGCGGAGGTGAAGGAGGTCCTCGGCATCCCCGAGGACGTGCAGACCTGGGCCATGATCCCGGTGGGCTATCCGCTCGGCCGTTGGGGCGAGGCGGAGCGCCGGCCCGTCGACGAGACGACCTACTGGAACGCGTTCGGCGAGAAGAGGGCGCGACCGACCTGAGTCATCGGCCGTCGTCGCTGTCCGGCCGGAGACCCTCGCCCCAGGAGTGCACGCGGTCGAGGTGGATGCGGATCAGTCCGGTGTCCGCGTCCGGCGCGTGCTCGAGGGCCTCGGCCCGCCCCCGGATCTCGATCCCCCGGGGCCGCCAAGGCGGAAGGACGTCGTCGACGACGAAGGCCGCGACACCGCGTTTGGCCACGTGCGCGAACTTGGCGGTGGCCGACATGCGGAAGCCCCGGATGTCGATGGTCCCCGTCTCCTCGTTGTAGGTGAACCCGACCGGCGCGACGTGCGGCCTTCCGGCGGCGTCGACAGTGGCCAGCCGCCCGAGCCGTTGTTCTTCCAGGTAGGCGCGTTCGGCCGGGGTCAGTGAGCCGCTCATCGCACTGCTCCACCGGTGTTCACGATCGGGACTCCTCTCTGCCGAGCGCGGTGGCAAGCTCATTGAAGTCGGCGGCGACGACGTCGAAGTCCGGGTCGGGCGGTGCCGGGGGCGCCGCGTCCGGACCCCATTCGGCCGGTCTCGGCACGTACGCGGTGCGCAGCCCGACGGCCGCAGCGGCCCGGAGGTCGCTCCCGTGCGCCGCCACCATCATCACCTCGGCCGGCTCGACCCCGAGGAGCCGCGCCGCCCCGCGGTAGGTGGCCGGATCCGGCTTGTAGGACCCGAACAGTTCGGTCGAGAGAATGCAGTCCCAGGGGAGGCCGGCCCGCTTCGCCATCTCGGTCAACAGTGCGAAGCTCCCGTTCGACAGCGGGGCGATGACGTGGTCGCGGCGGAGCCGCTCGAGCCCTTCGCGAGCGTCGGCCCAGGGTTCGAGGCGACGCCACACGGACAGGAGCTCTTGGGCCGCCCGGTCGTCGAGGTCCACCGACACGCGGCTGAGCAGCTCCCCGAGCACGTCGCCGAGGAGCACCTCGACGTCGGAATACGGGCGCGATCCC
>Ga0116215_1001015_pt1 | contig 19626 bp, 17 predicted proteins | sample Sb_taG_7_FD_89698 | JGI IMG/M metagenome (GOLD analysis project Ga0116215, IMG submission 89698) | Peat soil microbial communities from Weissenstadt, Germany - Sb_50d_2_FS metaG | ecosystem: Environmental > Terrestrial > Soil > Wetlands > Peat | place: Germany: Weissenstadt | collected 2010-09-21
ACCTCGATGACCGGGCCCTTGACGATGCCGTCGGAGTCCTTGATCTTCTCGATGGTGCCCCAGGCGCGTTCGTACTGGGCCCGCTTCTTGGACAGGACCAGGCGGCCCTCTTTGTCCTCCTTCTGGAGCACGAGCGCCTCGATGTGGTCCCCGAGGCTCACGATCTCAGAAGGGTCGATGTCGTTACGGATCGAGAGCTCGCGCGAGGGGATCACGCCCTCGGACTTGAAACCGATGTCGAGAAGGACTTCGTCCTTGTCGATCTTTACGACCTTGCCCTCGACGATGTCACCGTCGTCGAACTCCACGATGGTGGCGTCGATGGCTTCTTCGAGTGACGCTCCCCCGAGATCGTCCTCGACGATGGCACGGGGGACGTACTTCCCCGTCTCGTCGAACGAACCCATGGGAGCATCGGACAACAGGGCGACGGCACCGGGAACCTCACCGGCCGCCGGGTCAGCTACGCCGGAGGAACCGGCAGCTTCGTCGGGCATGAACTTCGGAACTCGCTTTCGAAAAGGGACACCCAGCGTGTCGAGAGCACGGAGGGCGGTCGCCGGTGGCGGCCAGTGGACAAGCTTAGCAAAAGCACGGGTTCCGGCCCCTGGGGACGGATGGGGGCGTCAACCCTTGGCGTCGGCCCACGTGTCTCCCCACGCCGCCGACACCTCCAGGGGGACGGCCAGGTCCACGGCGTCGGCCACGCCCGCCATCACGGAGGGGACCAGATCACCGGTGACGGCCTCCTCGTTGCCGGGGACCTCCACGAGGACCTCGTCGTGTACCTGCAGGACGACCCGGGAGGCGAGCTGCTTCTCCTCGAGGGCGGCGTCGAGGCGCACCAGGGCCACCTTGAAGAGGTCGGCGGCGAGCCCCTGGATCCCGGCGTTCATGGCTTGGCGTTCCGCCGCCATGCGCAAGTTGCGGTTGGGCGAGTGCAGGTCGGGGAGCGGGCGGCGCCGGCCGAAGAGGGTCTCGGTGTAACCGCGGGAGCGGGCTTCGACCACCGTCTGGTCCATGTACGCCCGCACCGCCGGGAAGGCGGCGAAGTAGGCGTCGAGGATCTGCTGGGCCTCGGACGGCTCGATGGACAGGCGCTGGGCGAGCCCGTAGGCCTCCATGCCGTAGGCCAGTCCGTAGGAGACCATCTTGGCCCGGCTGCGCTGCGCGACGGTGACGTCCTCGGGGGCCACCCCGAACACGCTGGCGGCGGTGGTGCGGTGGATGTCCCGTCCTTCCGCGAAGGCGGCCACGAGCCCGGGGTCGTGGGAGAGATGGGCGATCACGCGCAGCTCGATCTGGTCATAGTCGGCCACGAGCAACCGGCACCCCGACGCGGGGATGAACGCCTTGCGCAGGCGCCTTCCCTCTTCGCTGCGCACGGGGATGTTGTGGAGGTTGGGCCGGTCCGACGACAGCCGGCCGGTGCGCGCCACGGTCTGGCCGAAGGTGGCGTGGATTCGCCCGTCCGCGGCGACCTCGGCCAGCAGCGTCTCACCGTAGGTGGAGCGCAGCTTCTCCACCTCGCGGTAGCTGAGCAGCGCGTCGATGATGGGGTGCTGGCCGCGCAACTTCTCCAGTGTGGAGGCGTCGGTGGAGAATCCCGTCTTGGTCTTGCGGCCCGGCGTGAGCCCGAGCCGGTCATAGAGCACGGCCCGTAGCTGCGGCGTCGAGTTGACGTTGAACTTCTCGCCGGCGAGCTCGTGGACGAGCGCCTCGAGCCGGGCACATTCGGCCACGAGCCCGTCGGCGATACGGCGCAGCTCCTTGGTGTCGACGCGCACGCCCGCCACTTCCATGCGGGCGAGGACGCGTACGAGGGGTCGTTCCACCTCGTCGTGCAGGCGCTCGAGCCCGGCCCGCGCCAGCGCGGCGCGCATGGGCCCAAACAACAATCCGAGTGCCACCGCGTTGCGCGCCGCGAGGGTGGACAGCTCCACCTCGGCCCCGCCCTCCAGCGCCAGTTGCCCGGCTGCCTCGGCCGCCACCTCGGCGTCGAGCGCCACCCCCAGCTGCACCTCCACCACGTCCTCGAGGCGGTAGCGGCCCGACGACGGGTCGAGCAGGTAGGCGGCCACAGCGGTGTCGAGTGCCAAGCCGGTGATGTCGATCCCCGACGGGAGCAGGCTGCGCATGAGCTCCTTGCACCCGTGCGCCACGACGGGGGCACCGCCCGGCCCCACCAGGGCTCCGATGGCACCCTGCACGCCGGGGTCGGCCAGCAAGCGCTCGTCGAGCCACAGGGGCGGGGCCACGGCCTCGTCGGCGGCCTTTGCTGCCGCCTCGTCTGGGGTCACGTCCGTGGGGGCGGCCGCCACGGCCATGCCCACCACCGGGCTCCGGCCCGCGTCACCGGACCACACCGCCGCGATCGCCACCGGCGCCTTGGCCCGGGCTGCCGCCTCGAGCGCCTGTCGGGCCTCGTCGGCGGCGGCGGGCACCGAGGCTCGGATCGAGGCGAAGTCGACGGTGGGCTCCGCCGGCGCGCCCACGGCGCGGGGCAACGACTCCTCGGCGTCCCCGCCGAGCAGGGGCGCCACACGCTGCCACGCCGAGCGCAGCTCCAGCTCGCCGAAGACCCGCTTCACCTCGGCCGCGTCCCACTTGCCGAGAGCGAGGTCGTCGAGGGTCACGTCGAGGGCCACGTCGCGCACCAGGGGGATGACCTCGGCGTTGCGCCGCACCTGGTCCTCGTGGTCGGACAGGCTCTGGCGGAGCTTGGGCGTCTGTTCCCCCACATGGCTGAAGATTCCGTCGAGGTCCCCGTAGGTGCTCACGAGCTTGGCGGCCGTCTTCTCCCCCACCCCGGGCACGCCCGGCAGGTTGTCGGAAGTGTCACCCCGCAACGCGGCCAGGACGGGGTACGCCTTCGGGGAGACGCCGTGGCGTTCCATGATCCCCGCCTCGTCGTAGACGACGGTGTCGGAGAGACCCCGGCGCGTGTACATGACCTTGATGAGGGGGTCCTCCACAAGCTGGAACGTGTCGCGGTCGCCGCTCACCACCACCACGTTGCGCCCTGCGTCGCGCCCCTGGGTGGCCAGGGTGGCCAGGATGTCGTCGGCCTCGTACCCGGGCTTCTCCACCATCACGATGCCCAGGGCGCCGAGCACGGCGCGCACCAGGGCGAACTGCGGCACGAGCAGGTCGGGCGTGTCGGGCCGGTTGCCCTTGTACTCCTCGACGATCTCGTCGCGAAACGTCGGTTCGGGGCGATCGAAGGCCACCGCCATGCCCGCGGGCTCGTTGTCGCGCAGGAGCATCACCAGCATCGACGTGAAGCCGTGCACGGCGTTGGTCACCTGCCCCGCCTTGGTGGCCAGGTCGATGGGGAGGGCGAAGAAGGCCCGGAAGACCAGAGAGTTGCCGTCGAGCAGGTACAGGTCGCCTGCGTCGGCCTTGGAGGTTGGCACTGCCGAGAATCCTATGTGTCACCGGCGCGGCGTCACCGGGCCGGGCTCACGCCCCCCTCAGGGGGTGAGGGTCCCGTCGACGATCTCCTGGGCCACGGTCTGCATCCGGGCGCGCCGGTCCATCGCCGTGCGCTGGATGAAGGAGAAGGCCACGTCCTCGGCCATGCCGAAGTTGTCCATGAGGACCGCCTTGGCGTGGTCCACCAGCTGTCGGGTCTTGAGCTTGTCCTCGTGGGTGGGCACGTCCTGCGACAGGCGGGTGTGCTCGTCCTCGATGGCCCGGTACTCCTCGAAGCGGGCCGTGGCCACCGCGATGGCCGGCACGAGCTCGCCGCTCTGGAACGGCTTGACCAGGTAGGCGGCCACGCCGGCGTCGCGCGCCTCTTCGATGAGATTGCGCTGGCTGAACGCCGTGAGGATCAGGACCGCCACGCGGTGGTCGGCCGAGATCCGTCGGGCGGCCTCGATCCCGTCGATGCCGGGCATCTTGATGTCGAGGATGACGATGTCGGGCTTGTGGAGGGCGACCAGCTCGACCGCCTCGTCCCCGCGACCGGTTTCACCCACGACCTCGTACCCCTCGGCCTCGAGGATCTCCTTGAGATCGAGACGGATGATGGCCTCGTCCTCGGCGATGACGACGCGTTTGCCCATGCGGCGTGTCTCTTTCCTTGCTTGTTCCGTACTTGCGGGCGGGGTGCCCGGCTTACCTGGGCTCGACGGCCAGCTTGCCGAGGAGCTCGTCCTGGCGACGCTCCAGCTCGTCGATCATGGCGACCAGCGCGGCACGCCCGCGGTTGGCGGCGTCGGCAGACCGTTGGGCATCCGCATAGTCGTGCCCGGCCAGAGGGGTCTCCGACACCAGCGAACGGATGCGGGCGTCCTCAGCCGCGTCGTTCAGTACCACCAGCTGCTCGTCGAGCACCGCCAATTCCTCGCGCACCCGCACGAGGCGTCCGTGGACGTCCCGGAGGGACCGTTCGACCAGGGCTCGGCGCATGCAGGCGAATTCTACGTGAACGGACACCCGCCGAGCGCAGACGGTTCACGAACACCTGTTCGCTACGCTTCGGAGCAGCCCGCCGATCGTGCCCGAGGCGGGATTCGAACCCGCACGTCCTTTCGAACAAAGGCTTTTGAGGCCTTCAGGTCTGCCAATTCCCTCACTCGGGCGCGACATCGAATGGTAGTGGGAAGGAAGGATCGGCAGTGCACCCAGCAGAGCGTGTTTCCGTTGTTCTGAGCCGCTGCGCCGTCGGGAAGACCTCCTCCGAGATATCCGGTGTCACGGGAGTTCCAAGGTCGACCATCAGCGACTGGGTCATGGGACGAACACGCTCTCGCCCCAGATGCTCCACGTGCATGATCTGCCGTGGAAGCACCGATTTCGGAGATCATCCCCAATCGCGTCAGTCACGTAGATCGAACGGGTTGCACTGAAATCGGCTCGTACTCGAAGCATTGGCGATGTCTCCTGCCCCAGCACGGAGCGGGTCACGAGCACGATCGACCTATGGTCCTGCTCGAGTGGCAAGAGGTGATCGTCGACCGTTTCCGGCTCCATTTCTCCGAGGTCTCGTCCACTCCGACGGTCGCCGCGTCCTCGACAAGGTCGGCGGCCGTTCCTACCCTCGTCGTGAATTCTCGAACACTTCGGCCGACATCCGAACCCTCTTCGGACGGGCACGTGACATCCGGAATGTGGATTGGCGCCCGCGGGGCCCTGGCTGCCGGTCCGTGGCAAGACAGGCCAGCGTTCGTCGAGTCGACCGATTCACCGGGCCCAAACGGTAGGTCGGCCGGCACCCGGTTGAGTCCTCATGACCTGCCGGTAACGTGACCCCGGCCTTCCGATCGTGTCACGCTGGAGTGACCACGATCGACCGGTCAGGAAAGAAGAAGAGGAGTCCGAGTGCTGGCGTTCACCTTCCCGGGTCAGGGATCCCAGCGACCCGGCATGGGTCGTGCCTGGCTGGAACACCCCTCCTGGGAGGTCGTCGAGGAGGCTTCGGGGGTGGCGGGCCGGGACGTCGCACGCCTCTTGCTGGACGTCGACCAGGAGGAGCTCACCCTCAGCGCCAACGCCCAGCTGGCGACGTTCGTGCTCAGCCTCGTGGTCCTCGACGCCATCGAGCGAGTCGGCATCGAGCCCACCTTGTGCGCCGGCCACAGTCTGGGTGAGTACACCGCCCTCGCCGCGAGCGGCGCCCTCGGCTTCGACGAAGGTGTGCGGCTGGTGGTCGAGCGGGGCGTGGCGATGCACAACGCCGCCGAGGAACACCCCGGAACGATGGCGGCGATCATGGGCGCGGACGACGACACCGTGGACGCGGCCTGCCAACGGGCCGAGGGTGAGGTGTGGGTGGCCAACTACAACGCGCCGGGCCAGACAGTCATCGCCGGGGCGGCCGAGGCCGTGACACGGGCGGGCGCCATCGCGAAGGAGCTCGGTGCCCGCAAGGTGCTCCCGATCCCCGTGGCGGGCGCCTTCCACACCGCGCTCATGGCCCCGGCCCGGGTGTGGCTGCGCAAGGCGCTGTCGGACACCCCCTTCACCGAGCCCGAGGTCCCCGTGGTCGCCAACGTCGACGGCCGCGCCCACCGCTCCGCCTCGGAGTGGCCGGGACTGCTGTCGGCACAGCTGTGCAGTCCCGTGCGTTGGCGCCAGAGCCTCGAGACCCTGGCGGGCATGGGCGCCACCCGCTTCGTCGAGATCGGGCCGGGTGGGGTCCTGACCGGTCTCGCCCGTCGCACCGTGCCTGACGCATTGGCCAGCGCGGTCGCCACCCCCGACGATCTCGACACGCTCGTGAACGCCATCGCCGGCAGCGAGACCCTGCATTCGTATGCCGCCGCGCACCAGGGTGAGCACCTCTACACCTCCGAGCGCGTGGTGATCTCCCCCTCGGCCGGAGTATTCGAACCGGTGGCGGGGCTCAGTGCGCCCGGGCCCGGAGGCCTCTCGCCCCAAGGCGGAGCCGTCCCCGGCGGCGAAGCGGCGGTGGCAGTGGGCGACCTCCTGGGTACGGTGGGAGCGGCCGAGGTCCGCACCCCCTTCGCCGGGATCATCGTGGGGTTCCTCGCCCATCCCGGTGAACGCGTCGCCGCCGGCGAGCCCGTGGCATGGTTGCGCGTCCTGGCCGAGGGCGCGTGAACCGTACCCGGACGACGCGCCGGGCGCGCCAGGTCGAGCCGTCGAGGTGAGCGTGGGGGCGGTGATCACGGGGTGGGGCAGCGCCCTGCCCGACAACGTCGTCACCAACGCCGACCTCGAAGCGCGCCTCGACACCACTAACGAGTGGATCGTGACCCGCTCGGGCATCCGCGAACGGCGCATCGGGGGCACGGTGTCGTCGTTGGCCACAGAAGCCGGGCGCCGTGCCCTCGAGCGCGCCGCGGTGGCGCCGGCCCAGGTCGATCTCCTCGTGCTCGCCACGTGCACACCCGACCTGGCCGTCCCGGCCACTTCGGCGGCCGTGCACCATGCACTGGGCCTGTCGGGAGGCGCCTTCGACGTCAACGCGGCGTGCTCCGGGTTCGTCTACGCGCTGGTCGCGGCCCAGGGCGCCGTCAGCGTGGGCGCGGCGCGTCGGGTCCTGCTCATCGGCGCCGACTGCGTGTCGCTGCTCACCGACCCCGACGACCGGGCCACCGCCGTGCTCTTCGCCGACGGTGCCGGTGCAGTCCTGCTCGAGGCCGGCGACGACGACGGCCTTCTCGCCGTCGACCTCGGCGTCGACGGCAGTGCCCACGATCTTCTCACCTGTGCCCATGGTGGCTACATGGTCATGGAGGGAAAGGAGGTGTTCCGCCGCGCCGTGCGGGTCACGGTCGAATCGGCCTCCAAGGCGCTGGCGAGGGCCGAACTCGGATCCGACGACATCGCCCTGTTCGTCCCCCACCAGGCCAACCTGCGCATCATCGAAGCGGCCGCCAACCGACTCGGGATCGCCATGGACCGGGTGGCGGTGGTCGTCGACCGGACGGGCAATACCTCGAGCGCCTCGGTCCCCCTCGCGCTTGCCGACGCGGCCGATGCCGGCCGGCTGCTCCCCGGTGACCTGGTCCTGATGTCGGGATTCGGGGCGGGCATGGCGTGGGCCAGCGCGGTGGTGCGCTGGGCCGCCGACACCACCCCCGGCGCCGGTGCGCCGGCGCCGGGGTCAGCGGTCGGAAGCGCCCCGTGAGCGCACCCGGAGAGGACGCCGGCGCGGGGCGGGTCGTGCTGGTCACGGGCGGCTCACGCGGCATCGGTCTGGCCTGTGCCCGCCATTTCCAGTCGCTCGGCGACCGAGTCGCCGTCACGTACCGCAGCGCGCCGCCCAAGGAATTGGGCGGAGCCGGTCCGCATTCGTCGGACCTGCTCCCCGTGGCGTGTGACGTACGGCGCGCCGAGGAGGTCGAGACGGCTTTCGCCGCCGTCGAGCAAGCCCTCGGCCCCGTCGAGGTCCTCGTCGCCAACGCCGGGGTCACCAAGGACATGCTCCTGTTGCGCATGGGTGAGGAGGCGTGGAACGAGGTCCTCGACACCGACCTGTCGGGCGTCTACCGGGTGGTACGCCGTGGGCTCGGGCCCATGGTGCGGGCGCACCGGGGCCGCATCGTGCTCGTATCCTCGGTGGTCGCGTTCCTGGGGTCTGCGGGCCAGGTCAACTACGGCGCGGCCAAGGCGGGCCTGGTGGGACTGGCCCGCTCCCTGGCGCGTGAGGTGGGCAGCCGGGGCATCACGGTCAACGTGGTCGCGCCCGGGGTGGTCGACACGGATATGATCGCCAGCCTGGGAGAACAGCGCGTGGAGCAGCTCCTGGCGATGGTGCCGTTGAGCCGAAAAGCAAGCCCTCAGGACGTGGCTGGGGCGGTGGGCTTTCTCGCTTCAGCCGACGCCTCGTACATCACCGGTGCGGTCCTTCCGGTCGACGGCGGCCTGGGCATGGGACTGTGAGGTGCCCACGGGCACCCGAACACGGCCCGGGTCGTGACGGGCCGTGTGAGACCCGGGGCCGGGGCCGGCCGAGGTGCGACGACCGAGATGCAACTCGAACAAGGAGGAAGCAGTGAGCGACGACGCCAGGTTCGACAAGTTCAAGGCGTGCGCCATCGACGTGTTGCAGGTGCCGGCGGACAAGGTCGTGCCCGAGGCCCGCTTCGGCGACGACCTCGACGCTGACAGCCTCGATCTCGTCGAGCTGGTGATGGCACTCGAAGAGGCCTTCGACGTGACCGTCGACGAGTCCGAGCTCGAGGGGATCGAGACCGTCGGGCAGGCCTACGACCTCATCTCGGCCAAGCTCTGATGCTCCTGGGCGTCGGGAGCGACGGGCCTGTCCAAGGACGGCGCGTCGTGATCACCGGCATGGGCATCGTGTCGTGCTGCGGGATCGGCCTCGACGCCTTCTGGGAAGGACTGCACCGGCCTGCACGCGACGGCGAGCGCAGGGTGGAGGATTTCGACCCCTCCGCCTGGTTCGGGCCCAAGGAGGTGCGGCGCGTCGACCGCTTCGCCCAGTTCTCGGTGGCCGCCGCGGACATGGCGCTGCTCGACGCGGGTGAGATCGGTGCCGACCCGGACCGGTCAGGTGTGGTCTTCGCCACCGGTGTGGGCGGCCTCGAGACGCTGCAGGAGCAGATCGGGGTGTTCTTCGACAAGGGTCCACGCCGAGTGTCCCCGTTCCTCATCCCCATGATGATGGCCAACGCCGGGGCCGCGCAGGTCTCGATGCGGGCCGGGTGGCACGGGCCGTGCGAGACCATCGCCACCGCGTGCGCGGCGGGCACCCACGCCATCGCCGCCGCCGGCCGTCTCGTGGCAACGGGCCGCTGCGACGTGGCCATCGGCGGCGGCGCCGAGGCCGCCATGGTCGGGATCGGCCTCGCCGCCTTCAGCAACATGACGGCACTGTCGAGCGAGGGGAAGTCCCGACCCTTCGATGCCAGGCGGGACGGGTTCGTCTGCGCCGAAGGTGGCGCCGCGCTCATCCTCGAAGACCTCGAGCACGCTCGTCGCCGGGGGGCCCGCATCTACGCCGAATTGCTGGGCGCGGGGTCCACCGCGGATGCCCATCACATCACTGCCCCTGCCCCTGGGGGCAACGGGGCCGCCGCGTGCATGGAACTCGCCCTCGCGGATGCCAGGGTCAGCACGGCCGAGGTCGGCCACATCAACGCGCACGGGACCTCGACCCCGCTCAACGACCTCGCCGAGGCGCAGGCCATCGAGAAGGTCTTCGGATCGCCCTCCCCTCCGGTCACCTCGATCAAGGGGGTCACCGGGCACGCGCTGGGCGGGGCCGGCGCCATCGAGGCCGTGGCCACCACCCTCACCATCGCCCGCCGTCAGATCCCGCCCACCGCCGGGTACGAGGAGCCCGATCCCGACATCCACCTCGACGTCGTCCACGGACAGGCGCGGGCCTGGGAGCCGGCCCCGGCCCTGTCGAACTCCTTCGGCTTCGGTGGCCACAACGGCTGCCTGGTCATCGGTCCTCCCCCCCAGTAACCGGACGGCCCAGTAACCGGACGGCCCAGTAACCGGACGGCCCAGTAACCGGACGGCCCAGTAACCGGACGGCCTCGCACCGTGGCCCCGCGGGCACGGTACCGTCGACATGATGACCATTCCCGACGGCGGGCCCACCGCGGGGCCGGACCCCGCGGACCTCGCCTTCGGCGCCTTCTCGTCGCATCCCCCCTGGGTCCTGGACCTCGACCGTCTGTCGTGGAAGGCGGGGATCGACGAGCTCAGGGCCACGACGCGCGCCGAGGCCCCCCGGCTCACTCGCAGGCGCCGCCTCCCCCCCGGGTCGCGCGTGGTGCGGGTGGCCGCCCTGCTGGGCACGGCCGTGGCCGGCTGGTACACGAGCGACCGCCGGCGGGGCGTACAGGAGTCGCGCGCCGGACTTTCACGACGTCTGCGACGTGCCTTCGAGCACCTCGGACCCACCTACATCAAGCTCGGCCAGATCCTGTCCTCGGGGGAAGGGCTCTTCCCCGAGGAGCTGGTGGCCGAATTCCGGCTGTGTCGGGACCAGGTCCCGGCCGAACCCTTCGCCATGGTCCGGCGCATCGTGGAGGCCGACCTGGGCATGCCCCTCGAGCAGCAGTTCAGCGAATTCGCCCGGACGCCCGTGGCGGCGGCATCGGTGGCCCAGGTCCACGCGGCGCGCCTGCACAGCGGCGAGGCAGTGGTGGTCAAGGTGCAGCGTCCCGACGTGGCCAGGCTGGTGCGCCGCGACCTGGCCGCCATGAGCTGGATCGCCCCGCTGTTGGTGGGTCGCATCCCCGTCGCCGCTCTCGCCAACCCTCCGGCCCTCGTCGAGCTGTTCGCGGAGACGATCGTGGAGGAGCTCGACTTCCGCCTCGAGGCCCAGAACATGCTCGACGTCGCCCGCGTGCTGGCGGACACGGGCCAGCACGCCATCGTCGTCCCCCGTCCCCATCCGTCCCTGGTGACGCGGCGCGTGTTGGTCATGGAACGCCTCGAAGGGTTTGCGTGGGGCGACGCCGATGCGATGCGCGCCTCGGGCATCGACACCGAGGCCGTCCTCCACGCCGCGTTGATCGCCTTCCTCGAAGGGGCCTTGCTCTACGGGGTGTTCCACGGGGACCTGCACGGGGGCAACCTGCTCGTGCAGTTCGACGGGCGCGTCGCCCTTCTCGACTTCGGGATCACGGGCCGCTTCGACGAGCCCCGGCGCCTGGCCTTCCTCCGCCTCGTCATGGCGGCGTCCGCCAACGACATTCCCGCCCAGATCGCGGCCATGCGCGACCTCGGCGCGCTCCCGCTCGACGTCGACATCGACGCCGTGATCCGAGACCTCGGCCTCGACCGGCCTCCCATCGACCCCACGACCCTCACCGCCGAGGAGCTCACCGACGAGATCCGCAACCTCACCAAAGGGCTCCTCGGCTACGGGGCGCGGATGCCCAAGGAGCTCATGCTGTACGTGAAGGACATGCTCTTCCTCGACGGCGCGCTCGCCGTGATGGCGCCCAACGTGGACGTCATCGGCGAGATCGTCAAGGTGGTGATGTACTTCCACGAACGACACGGTGATCGCATCGCCAGGGAGATGGGTGTCGAGCCGGGGACCATTCCCGCCGTCGACGTCGCCGGCATCCGCGCCTCGCTCGGCGTGACCGATCCCGTCGACGCCATGACCTACCGCGAGCTCCAGGAACGGCGCGAGCTCATCCGCCGCCGCCTCGAACAGCACCAGCGAGGCCACCGTCCCGGCCGGGTCCGACGATGGGCCCGTCGCCGGAGTGGGAGTCGCTGAGAGCCGGCCGCGCTGGGGCCGCTCCCCCTACACGGGTGGGGCGGCGGTCTGCGACGAGGTGGACGCCGAGCCGTTGCCGGAGTTGCCCGTCGAGCCCATCGGGGGGCGCATGGGCTGCCATGTCCCACCGTTGGACTTCAGCACAGTCTCGTCGGTGACCTGCTTGGCCGTGGCAGTTCCCCCTGAGACCACGGCGATCACGCGCACCGTGTCACCGGTCTTGACGCTCCCGATGCCGGTCTCCCCGCCGTTGACGCTTGTCCCCGTGTCGACGGTGAAGGTCCCCGACGAACCGTCGGCGCTCTTCACCGTCAGGGTCCAGGTGCTGCCCGATGTGTCGGTGACGTCGGACGCGGTGCCGTTGCGCTCCGCGATGGTCTCATAGCCGTTGGGGCCCTTCAGTGTGAACTGTCCGTCGATCACGGAGCCGCCGCCGAGGACCCCGGGCCCACCACCCAGGGGACCGAAGTCCCCGAACCCGCCCGGGCCACGCAGGCGACCACCGGGCCCCACGAACCCGTGGGAACGGGGCGGCAGCGACGTCGTCGTCGAGCCGGACGCCGTCACCGCCGCGGCGGCGCTCTGCGGTGGGGAACTCGAGGAGGTGGCGGCCTGGGCCAAGGCGGTGGCGCCGACCGCAACCCCGGCGGCCGCCCCCACGCCCACGGCCACCTTCAGCATCCGACCCCCGCGGGCCCCGCGGCCCGAGTCGGGGGCCCGAGGAACTTCGGGCGGGGGTGGCGTCACCGGCATGTCACTCATCTCTCGACCTCTCCGTGTCGTGTCGGCAGGGGGACTCGCAGCCTCTCTGAGTCACGGTACGCCGCGATCCTGTGGTCAAACTGTGGATTCCGCCTGGTCCTGAACGATCGGCGGGCCGCGGTCGTAGTCCGGAGGTCGGCGTCACACCGAGCGAGGAGAGGACGGCTCCCGTGATGCACGTGTCCGCGAACACACCGAGCAACACCCCGAGTCGGGACACCCCGGGCGTCTGTGTGGCGCGCCGGCTGCTGTCGAGGACGGCTGGGAGAGCCGCTGTGGCGGCTGTGGCTGTCGTGGCGGCTGTGGCCGGCGTTGGATGGATGTCGGTGGCCTCGGCGGCGGGATCGACGGTGAGCGTGGCCACCAACGCCACCCTCGGCACGATCCTCACCGATGCGCAGGGCTTCGCCCTCTACACCTTCTCGATGGACCACAACGGGATGAGCAGCTGCACCGGCTCGTGCGCCGCTGTGTGGCCGGCGCTGACCGTGCCGGCCGGCACGACCCCCACGGCCGGCACCGGGGTGACGGGCACGGTGGCCGCCGTGCTCCAGGCCAACGGCACATACCAGGTGACCTACAACGGCTCGCCGCTGTACACCTTCGTGAGCGACACCGCACCGGGCCAGGTGACGGGCAACGGCGTGGGTGGGTTCTCGATCGTCAAGGTGGCGGCCACAGCTCCGGCCCCCGCCATGACACCGACCACGGCAGCTCCGGCCCCCGCCGCGACCCCGGCCACGGCAGCTCCGACCCCGACCTCGGCAGGCGGGAAGCCGGCGACGACTGCCCCTGCCACGACGCCTGCCTACTCGTCATCGTCTCCTCCTGCTGCTGCATCGGCGCCTGGCTCGTCGACCCCGGTCCAGGCCGGTGCCCCCACCGCCCTCGCCTTGACCGGCCCCGGTCCGGCCCTGCTCTGGCTGGCGGTGGGAGGGGCGGGGTTGGTGGCACTGAGTCTGCTCCTCCTCCTCGCCGCGAGCGACAGGATGCGGACTCGCACCGCGCTGTGGAGCGCGGCGCGCACCCGCCGTTCCTAGGTCCCTGAAGGGCGTGTCGATGGCGCGCCGTGGACGCGTAGTCGACCGGCGCGCCGTGGGCGCGTAGTCGACCGGCGCGCCGTCAGGGTGCGTTGTCGATGGCGGCGCGCAGCGAGGCTACGAAGTCGCCGGCGCCGGCGGGGCCATTCCCGTCGAGCAGCCTTCGCACGATCGCCGATCCCACCACAACGCCATCCGCGTCGGCACAGGCCTGCGCGGCCTGCTCGGGAGTCGACACACCGATGCCGATGCACACCGGACGATCGGTGAGGGGGCGCAACATCTTGGCCACGTCACCGGCACTCGAGGCCAGCGTCGCCCGCTCCCCTGTTACCCCCATCACACCCACGCCGTAGACGAAGCCCCGGGCGCGATCGCAGATGGCCTTGGCCCGCGCCGGAGGCGTGGTGGGGGCGACGAGAAGGACGGTGGCCACGCCGGCGTCGTCGGCTTCGGCACACCATTCGCCGGCCTCCTCGAGTGGAAGGTCGGGAATGATGGCGCCCGCCACCCCGGAGTCGGCCAGAGACCGTGCGAAGCGGCGCAGTCCGGCGCGGAACACGATGTTGTAATAGGTCATCGCGCACAACGGCACGGCGAGGTCGGCGCGCGCCAGTGCCTCGAGCACCGATGCCGGGGTGGTGCCCCGCTGCAGTGCCCGGAGGGAAGCCTCCTGAATGACGGGCCCGTCGATCATGGGATCGGAGAAGGGGATGCCGATCTCGACGGCATCCGCGCCGGACTCGGCCACGGCATGGACCGCTTCTATCCAATCGGGCCCCATCCCCCCCGTGACGTAGGGAACCAGCAACTTGTGTCCCGAGTCGCGCCGGGCCCGAAGGTGTGACTCGAGTGTTCCCGTGGCGTGGCGGGCCGCGGCCGGCCCACCTGACGCCGTCGGGGTCATCGGAGCAACTCGCGGACCTGGGCGACGTCCTTGTCGCCGCGCCCCGACAGTGTCACGAGAACGGTGGAACCGGCCGGCACTACCCCACCCGCCTCGCGCACCAGCCACGCCAACGCGTGCGCAGGCTCCAGCGCGGGGATGATGCCCTCGGTCTCGGTGAGCAGCCGGAACGCGGCCAGCACCTCGTCGTCCCCGGCCTGCTCGTAGCGCGTCCTTCCGGTGGCCGAAAGATGGGCGTGCTCGGGTCCGATCCCCGGATAGTCCAGGCCCGCCGAGATCGAATGGGCCTCGGTGATCTGCCCCACTTCGTCCTGCATGAAGTAGGACCGCATGCCGTGCACGACGCCGGGCACGCCCCGGCCCATCGCGGCGCCCCCGGCCGCCTCGACTCCGACCAGCTGTGCGGCGGTGTCGACGAATCCTGCGAAGGTCCCCGCCGCGTTCGACCCCCCTCCGATGCACGCCACCACCCAGTCGGGGTCCGCACCGCGGAGCAGCTCCCGGCACTGCTCCCGGGCCTCGTCCCCCACGACGCGCTGGAGCTCCCGCACCATCCACGGATACGGATGCGGCCCCATCACCGATCCCAGGCAGTAGTGGGTGTGCGCCACGTTCGCCACCCAGTCCCGCATCGCCTCGTTGACGGCATCTTTGAGCGTGCGGCTTCCGGCGCGCACGGGTCGGACCTCGGCCCCGAGCAGCTCCATGCGGAACACGTTGAGCTCCTGACGATCGGTGTCGAGCTCGCCCATGTACACGACACATTCCATGCCGAACAAGGCCGCGGCGGTGGCGGCGGCGACGCCGTGCTGCCCCGCGCCGGTCTCGGCGATGAAGCGTCGCTTGCCCATCCGCCTGGCCAGCAAGGCTTGGCCGATCACGTTGTTGAGCTTGTGCGAGCCCGTGTGGGTCAGGTCTTCACGTTTGAGAAGGACGCGCACGCCCAGTCGCTCCGACAGGCGGTGGCACTCGGTCACCGGCGTGGGCCGACCGCCGTAGTCGCGCAAGATCGCGGCCAGCTCGCCGTGGAAGCCGGGGTCCGCCCAGGCGGCGCGAAAGGCATCCTCGAGTTCCATGCACGCCGGAACGAGGGACTCGGGGACGAAGCGGCCTCCGAATTCCCCGAAACGACCACTGGCCGAGGGCTCGCCCATCAAGCTCGCCGGTGCGCCCTGCCCGCCGTCGCCGAGGTCCCCGGGTGCAGCGCCTTCGGGCGGGCTCACCCGTCCTCCTGCCAGTCGAAGGGGCCGCCGAATTCCTCGACGTCTTCGGCCGCACCGACCCGGTTGTGCTCGTCGACGGTCTCTCCCGAAGCAGCGCGCGCCGCCATCACGAAGTCCCGGACCTTGCGAGGGTCCTTGCGACCCGGTTCGGACTCCACCCCCGACGACACGTCCACCCCGAACGGATGCAGATGGCCGATGGCGTCGGCCACATTGCCGGCGTGGAGCCCGCCCGACACGATGAGCCGGGCCGGGTCCACCACACCCTCGGCCACGCGCCAGTCGAAGACCTCCCCCGACCCCGGCGACTGGGCGTCGACGAGGACCTTGGTCACTCCGTACTCGTCGATGCGGGCGATGTTGCGATGCCCGGCGGGGAAGGCCTTGATCGTGACCGCCACGCGTTCGGCCACCCAGCGCGTGTCCTCCGCCGTCTCGTCACCATGGAGCTGCGCTCCCCGCAGGCCGATCCCGTTGACGATCTCCACCACGCGGGACCGCGATTCGTTGCGGAACACCCCCACGGTCAAGATCTCAGGGGGAACGCGCTCGATGATGCGCCGGACCGCCTGGGGTGCCACCTGGCGCGGCGAGGGGGCGAACACGAAACCGAGGGCGTCCGCCCCCAGGCCTACCGCGAGCAGGGCGTCGGCCTCCGAGGTGATCCCGCAGATCTTCACGAACACGGGGTCACCGCCGCCTCGCCGTGCCGTCATGACTGCCGGCACGGACGCCCACCCGGTGCCCCGACAGCGCTCGGACCGCGGATTGCCGATCGGGTGCCCGCACGAGCGACTCCCCCACCAGCACTGCCTGGTAGCCGACGTCGGCCAAGCGCGCCACGTCGTCCCCGTCCCGGATCCCGGATTCGGCGACCGCCACGACCTCGGGTGGGATCAGCTCCACCAGCCGCGCCGCGCGCGCCTCGTCGACCGAGAAGGTCGTCAGGTCTCGCTGGTTGACGCCGACGAGCTCGGCCCCGGCGTCGAGGGCCCGCTCCAGCTCGGCTTCGTCGTGCACCTCGACCAGGGCGTCGAGCCCGAGCTCCTGGGCCAGGCTCAGAAAGCTGATGAGCTCCTCGTCCGACAATGCGGCCACGATGAGCAGCACGGCGTCGGCTCCCATGAGCCGGGCATCGCAGACGTCGGCCGCACACACCGTGAAGTCCTTGCGCAGGACAGGGAGGGTGCAGGCCGCCCGGGCGGCTCGGAGATCCTGTGGGGACCCAGCGAAGAACTCGGCGTCGGTGAGCACCGACGCGCAGGCGGCTCCTCCCGCTTCGTAGTCGGCGGCCACCTGGGCAGGGTCGAGGTCGGCGTCGAGGGCCCCCTTGGAGGGCGAGCGCCGCTTGACCTCGGCGATGACGGCGAGCTCGGCCCCGGTGACGACGGCGAGCCGTGCCGCGAAGGGACGGGGGGCAGGAACGGACTGGGCTTCGGCCACCAGCGCGTCGAGGGACCGGTCGTCGGCGGCGGCCCGGGCGCGGTGCGAAGCCAGGATCCCCGTGAGGTAGGTGTCGGGCGGCACCGTTGCCAGCCTAATGGGCCGCGCCCGGGCCACCGTGGCCCTCGGGGAGTGAGGCCCGCCCGCAGCGGCGCCGGGGACCGGGCCCACGGCGCCTGCCCTTCACACTCTCCTCATCTCCTCATCATCGGGCGTTGACGGTGGCGTCGTCTCATGGACGAGATGCCCACCCGCCCCGAGGGTCCCCGTGCGCCACACCCTGCCGGTGGCAGGCTTGTGGCGGTGACAGCGGACGGGGAGACGATCGTCGTCATCGAGGATGACCGCAACATCTCCGACCTGGTGGCGCTGTACCTCCGCCGGGAGGGATTCCGGGTGCTGCAGGCCGAGGACGCCGAAGGAGGCCTGGCCTATGTCGACCGGGACCGGCCCAAGCTCGTCGTGGTCGACATCGGCCTCCCGGGAGAGCTCGACGGCCTCGACGTGTGCCGCCGCCTGCGCGCCGCCGGCGACGTGCCGGTGGTGATGCTCACCGCCCGCGACGACGAGGTGGACCGTGTGATCGGGCTCGAGCTCGGCGCCGACGACTACGTCACCAAGCCGTTCTCGCCCCGCGAGCTCGTGGCCCGGGTTCGCGCCATCCTGCGCCGCGCCGGAGCGCCCAACCGCACCGAGCCCTCGGTGCTCGAGGTGGGAGACATCGTGATCGACACCGGCCGCCGCGAGGTGCGAAGCGGAGAGTCCGTGGTGTCGCTCACCAGCCGCGAGTTCGACCTGCTGGCCTACTTGGCCGTCAACGGCGGGCTGGCGCTGTCGCGGCGGCAGTTGCTCGACGGCGTCTGGGGAGAAGGCTGGTACGGCGACGAACGCACCGTCGACGTCCACGTCAGGCAGCTGCGCAAGAAGCTCGGCGACGCCCTGCCCCTCACCACCGTGTGGGGGGTCGGATACCGCCTCGGCTGAAGCCCGTCCATGCGCCGTCGCATCACCGTGGCCATTCTCGGTGTGGTCATCGGGACACTCGTCCTCACCGTGGCGGGCAGTCTCCTCCTGGTGCGCCGGGCGGCGATCTCCACGGCGGAGAATGAGATCACGTCCGAGGCCGAGGCCATCGGCGCCCTCATGTCGTCGCACCCGGTGTTCACTCGCAAAGCCGACGTGGCGGTCCTGCGCCGCGTGGGAGCCTTCGACCAGCTGTCGCTGGTGGGGCTGGCGCCGACGGGATCGCTCCAAGGGCTTCCCGCCCCCCTCGATCCGTCGATCATGAACGTGGCCGCGCTCCAATCCGGCGACACGGTGGTGGGCAACGTGGGCCGCGTCGTGTTCGTGGCGCAACCCCTGGGCGTGTCCGTGCGCCAACGCCTGGCGCTCGCCGACGGCTTGCCCACCTCCGACGTCCCCCTCCTGGTGGTGACCCGGGGCGTGGCCAATCCGGTCAATGGCGTCGACTACTTCGTCCTCGTGGCCGGCGTGGTGCTGATCGCCGGTATCGCCGTCGCGGCCGTGCTCGCCCGCCGCATCAGCGCGCCGATCGTCCGCGCCGTGCAGGCCACGCGCCAGATCGCCGACGGCAACCTCGAAGCCACCGTCCCGGTGAACCGGGGCGAGTACCCCGAACTGGCGGAGCTGGCGGAGGCCATCAACACCATGGGTGAGAACCTCAGTCGCGCCCAGGGCCTCGAGCGCGAATTCCTGCTGTCGGTCTCGCACGAGCTGCGCACACCCCTGACGTCGATCCGGGGCTACGCGGATGCCATCGCCGACGGCGCCACCGACGACGTCCCCGCCGCGCTGAGCATCATCGGCGCCGAGGCACGTCGTCTCGAGCGCCTCGTCCAGGACCTCCTCGACCTGGCTCGGCTCCAGGCGCGGCAGTTCTCGCTCCACCCCCAGCGGATCGACTGCGCGGCGGTGGCACGGACGGTGGCCGAGGGGTTCCAGCCCGAAGCCGACAGCGTCGGGGTGACCCTGGGCACCGCGGAGCTGCGCAGCAGCCTGTGGGCCGACGCCGATCCCGACCGGGCCGGTCAGGTCATCGCCAACCTCATCGAGAACGCCCTCAAGTTCGCCACCACCACCGTCGCGGTGGGCGCGGAGCGCGTGGGCGAATGGATCGCGCTATGGGTCGCCGACGACGGTCCCGGTGTCAGTCCCGCCGACCTGCCCCACATCTTCGAGCGGCACTACACCTCGGACCGGGTCCCCACCCGCAAGCTCGGTGCCGGGCTGGGCCTGGCCATCGTCGCCGAGCTGGCCGCGGCCATGGGTGCGACCGTCGACGCCCAGTCACCGATCGACAACGGACGCGGTGCCCGCATGGTGCTGTGGCTCCGAAACCGTCCTTCCCCCGACGGGCACGACGAGCCCGCCCCGGGACCACCGGCACCGCCGACGCCGGCGCTTCCCCTACACCCCCCCGTGTAGGGGAAACGCCCCTGGCGTCAGCCCCGGGAGCGGTCCTGCGGCTCCCAGCCGTCGAACCACAACCCCGGAGACCCTCCCGCCCTGGGATAGGCGGGCTTCACGCTCGGAGGCTCG
>Ga0116215_1001025_pt1 | contig 19478 bp, 16 predicted proteins | sample Sb_taG_7_FD_89698 | JGI IMG/M metagenome (GOLD analysis project Ga0116215, IMG submission 89698) | Peat soil microbial communities from Weissenstadt, Germany - Sb_50d_2_FS metaG | ecosystem: Environmental > Terrestrial > Soil > Wetlands > Peat | place: Germany: Weissenstadt | collected 2010-09-21
ACTTCTGAATCTGGAGCTGGTCCTCGTTCAGCTCGAGCGAGTAGTCGGACATGGTGCGCCCTCCTTGGGCGGCCCGGCCACGGCCGGAGCCTGTCTACGTTCGGTCGACCCGACCCCCAGGCACGAGCTGCGTCGCGTGCCAGACGGCGTCCCCGATGATCTGCTTGGTTACTAAAGAGTAACCTAGGAGCGTCGACCGGTCCAGCGTTGCGGGTGTGATCCCCCCTGATCAGGGATTCTTCGTGCGATCAGCGCCGGATGGCGGTGCCCGAGGCGGTGTCCTCCACCGTCCAGCCCCGGGCCACGAGCTCGTCCCGCAGGGCGTCGGCCCGGGCGTAGTCCCCGGCGCGACGCGCCTCGTCACGTGCGGCCACCAGCCGCGCCGACTCCTCGTCGACCTCCACGTCGGCGGCACGCAGCGACAGGCCGAGCGCGGCGGCGAGCACCGCAGCCGTGTGGGCCAGGCGACCACCCTCGTCCTCGTCGCCGACATCGGCGGCGGAGTGCGCCGCCGTCACGAGCTCGAAGATGCCGGCCAGCGCCCCCGGGGTGTCGAGGTCGTCGTCCATGCGCGCCCGGAAGGCGGCCGACGCGCCGGGGTCGACGCTGGTGGCGGGCGGCGTCCCCTCGACCACGAACGCCCCATCGGTCTCTGCGAGGAGCTCGGCCACGTCGAACCGCCGGGCCAAACCGTCCAGGCGGCCCAGGGCCTTCTCGGCGTCGGCCAGCGTCTCGGGTGTCACCTCAATGGGCGAGCGGTAGTGGGCGCGGAGCACGAGCACGCGGTAGGCGCGGGCGTCGCAACGAGCGAGGAGGTCGGGCAGCGTGGTGAAGTTGCCGAGCGACTTCGACATCTTCGTGCTCCCGACCTCCACCCAGCCATGGTGCATCCAGTGCCGTGCGAAGACCTTGCCGTCGGCCACCGCCTGCGCCCGCTCGTTCTCGTGGTGCGGGAACTTCAGGTCCTGCCCGCCGCCGTGCAGGTCGAACCCCTCGCCCAGCAGATCGAGCGACATGACCACGCATTCGGTGTGCCACCCGGGTCGGCCCGGCCCCCACGGTGACTCCCAGCTCGGCTCGCCCTCCTTCGTCTTCTTCCACAGGGCGAAGTCGAGGGGCGAGCGCTTGTCCTCGTTGGCCTCGACCCGTGCCCCGGTCTGCAAGGACTCCAGCGACTGTTGCGCCAGCAGGCCGTACCCCTCGACTGTCGAGACCTCCAGGTAGACGCCGTCGGGCGTCTCGTACGCCTTCTCCATGGCCACCAGCTGGCCCACCAGCGCCACCATGTCCTCGATGTACTGCGTGGCGTGCGGGATGTCCTGCGGGCGGAGGTCACCCAGCGCGTCCATCGACTCCCACCAGCGGGCCTCGAATTCGGCGGCCACGTCGGCCTCGGTACGCCCGAGCTCGGCGGCGCGCTCGATGATGTTGTCGTCGACGTCGGTGACGTTGGCCACGTGGTGCACCTTCAGCCCGGTGAAGCTCAGGTAGCGCCGGAGGATGTCGAAGGTCAGGTTGGCCCGCCCGTGCCCGATGTGGGGCATGTCGTAGACGGTCGGGCCACACACGTACATCGACACCTCGCCCTCGTTGCGGAGCTCGAGCGGGTGGACCGTGCCCGTTGCGGTGTCGTAAAGGTGCAGCACCCGGGTACGGTAACCCGATCATGTCGACCCCCTCGACCGGCGCGCCCCGGATCCCCGACAAGCCGTCTCTCGACGGCCTCGAGGAGCGTTGGGCCGCGACATGGGACGAGGGGAACGCCTACCGGTTCGACGCAAGTGCCACGCGGGACCAGGTCTTCTCCATCGACACCCCCCCGCCGACGGTGTCGGGGTCGCTGCACATGGGATCGGTCTTCGGCTACGTGCAGACCGATGCCGTGGCCCGCTACCGGCGCATGCGGGGCTGGAAGGTGTTCTACCCCATGGGGTGGGACGACAACGGCCTGCCGACCGAGCGCCGGGTGCAGACCTACTTCGGCGTGACCTGCGACCCGTCGCTGCCCTACGACCCCGACTTCGTGCCCCCGGAGGAGCCGGGAGCCGAGGACATCCCGGTCAGCCGGCCCAACTTCATCGCGCTGTGCCACCAGCTGACGGCCGACGACGAGCGCGCCTTCGAGGCACTCTGGCGCCGCATCGGCCTCTCGGTCGACTGGGAGCTGGGCTACGCGACCATCGACGACGGGAGCCGGCGGGCGAGCCAGCGCATGTTCCTGCGCAACCTGGCCCGGGGTGAGGCCTACTCGTCCGAAGCGCCGACGCTGTGGGACGTCGACTACCAGACCGCCGTGGCGCAGGCCGAGATGGAGGACCGGGAGCGGCCCGGCGCCTATCACCGGCTGCGCTTCGATGACATGGAGATCGAGACCACGCGCCCCGAGCTGGTCGCCGCCTGCGTGGCGCTGGTCGCCCACCCCGACGACGAGCGCTACGCGGAGCGCTTCGGGACGACCGTGCACACGCCGCTCTTCGGGGTGGAGGTGCCGATCCTGGCCCATCACCTTGCCGAGCCGGACAAGGGGTCGGGCATCGCGATGATGTGCACCTTCGGCGACGTCACCGACGTCGTGTGGTGGCGCGAGCTCGACCTGCCCACCCGCAACATCCTCACCCGCACGGGCCGCATCACCGAGACGCCCCCGCCGGGCGTTCCGGACGGCGAGGCGTGGCGGGCCATCGCGGGACGCACGGTGAAGCAGGCCCAGCGGGCCATGGTCGAGATGCTCGCCGCGTCGGGTGACATGATCGGCGAGCCCCGGGCCATCACCCATCCGGTGAAGTTCTACGAGCGCGGCGAGCGCCCGCTCGAGATCGTGACCAGCCGGCAGTGGTTCATCCGCAACGGCGGGCGAGACGAGGAACTGCGCCAGTCTCTGCTCGCACGGGGCAAGGAGCTCGACTGGCACCCGCCGTACATGCAGGTCCGGTACGACGACTGGGTGAACGGCCTCAACAGCGACTGGCTCGCGAGCCGCCAGCGCTTCTTCGGCGTGCCCATCCCGATCTGGTACCCGATCGGCCCCGACGGCGAGCCCGTCTACGAGTCACCCCTCGTGCCCGACGAGGCCAGCCTGCCCGTCGATCCCACGACCGACACGCCACCGGGCTACCCGGAAGACCAGCGCGGCGTCCCGGGCGGCTTCGCCGGCGACCCCGACGTCATGGACACGTGGGCCACCTCGTCGCTCACCCCGCAGATCGCCTGCGGGTGGGAGGACGACCCGACCCTCTTCGCGGCCACGTTCCCCATGGACCTGCGGCCCCAGGGTTACGAGATCATCCGCACGTGGCTCTTCTCCACCATCTTGCGCACCCATCTGGAGCACCACGTCGTGCCGTGGCGGCACACCATCCTCAACGGCTGGGTCCTCGACCCCGAGCGCAAGAAGATGTCCAAGTCCAAGGGCAACGTGGTCACACCCATGCCGCTGGTGGACGAGTTCGGTTCCGACGCCGTGCGCTACTGGGCCTGCAACGGCCGGCCCGGCACCGACACCGCTGTCGACAGCGGCGTCATGAAGATCGGCCGCCGCCTGGCCATCAAGATCCTCAACGCATCGAAGTTCGCGCTGGGCCGCCTCGGCGAGGGCGTGCCGCCGGGTGTCGAGGCGGTGCGCGCACCACTCGACCTCGCTCTGCTGAGCCAGCTGGCCGACGTGGTGACCACGGCGACGGCGTCCTTCGAGCAATTCGACTACGCCCGCGCCCAAGAAGTCACCGAGACCTTCTTCTGGTCCTTCTGCGACGACTACCTCGAGCTGGTCAAGACGCGGGCCTACGGCGAGGGCGACGCCGCTGGCGCCGACTCGGCCCGGGCCACCCTGGCGCTCGCCCTCTCGGTCCTGATCAGGCTCTTCGCCCCCTCGCTCCCCTTCGTGACCGAGGAGGTGTGGAGCTGGTGGCAGGAGGGCTCCGTCCACCACGCCCCCTGGCCCGACATCGCCGAGATCGGCGCCCATGCGCAGGCCGACCGGGACGTGCTGGCGGTGGCGGCCGAGGTGCTCGGCGCGGTGCGCCGCGAGAAGACGGCCCACAAGCGGTCCATGCGGGCCCGCGTGGCGCGCCTGACGGTGACCGGTCCGCCGGCCACGCTGGCCGCGGTGGAGGCGGCCCGCCAGGACATCGCCGACGCCGGCGGGGTGGACGAGCTGGTGGTGGTGGCGACGGGTGACGCGCTCACGGTGGACGTGCGGCTGGCCGACGAGGCCTGACCCGGAGGGTCAGAGATAGGCCGCCTCGGCCACGTCGGCCATCTCCTCGGGCGTGCCCTGATGGGCGATCCGCCCGTGCAGCATGATCGCCGCCCGGTCGGCCACGCCGAGGGCCGACTCCGCGAACTGCTCGACGAGGAAGACGGTCACGCCGCCGGCGGCGATGGCCGCCACGAGCTCGTAGAGGTGTGCCACGACGATCGGCGCGAGGCCCATGGAGATCTCGTCGAGGAGGAGGACCCTGGTCTCACCGGCCAGGGCCCGCGAGACGGCGAGCATCTGCTGCTCTCCGCCCGAGAGCGTGCCTGCGAGCTGCTTGCGGCGCCCCTTGAGGCGGGGGAAGTGCTCATAGGCACGCGACTCGACCTCCGCAGTGCTGATGCCGCCGCGGTAGGTCCACATGCGCAGGTTGTCGCGCACGGTCAGGTTGGGGAACACGCCGCGCCCCTCGGGGATGGCGATCACGCCGGCGCGCGCCAGGGCCTCGGGTGTCCGGCGCGATGGCGGCAGGCCGTCGATGGCGACCGTGCCGGCGGTCGCGTGGAGGCGGCCACCGACCACCTTGAGCAGCGTGCTCTTCCCCGCCCCGTTGGGCCCGAGGAGCGCGAAGACGGCGCCGCCGGGGACGGTGAGGTCCACGCCGTGGAGCACCTCGATGCGCCCGTAGGCGGCGTGGACGTTCTCGATCGTCAGGCCTCCTCCGGTGCCGGCGGTCATCGGTCCCCGGCCTCCCCTTCGGCGCCGATGTCGGCCTGCTCCCGGGCGTCGTTGGCGTGGCCGAGGTAGGCCCCCTGCACGGCGGGGTTGCGGCGGACCTCGTCGGGCGTGCCCGTGGCGATGACCTCGCCGAAGTCGAGCACGTGCACGGTCCCGCACACACGCAGTACGAGGTTGGTGTCGTGCTCGACCACGACCACGGCGCGGCCCTCTGCGGCCAGGGAGGTGAGCAGCCGGCCCAGCCCGTCCGTCTCTCGCTCGTCGAGCCCGGAGCACGGCTCGTCGAGGAGGAGGACCTTGGGGTCGGTCGACAGGGCGCGGGCCAACTCGACGAGGCGGGCCGACCCGGTCGGCAGGGACGACACGGGCGAGGCCGCCTCGGCCCCGACGCCGACGCGCTCGAGCAGGCCGAGGGCCGTCGCCGGCGCCGCCCGGCCGGAGGCTTCGAGGCCGACGCGCACATTGTCGGTCGCGCTGAGCGTCGAGAACAGCTCGAGGCGCTGGAATGTGCGGGCCAGGCCAAGGCGGGCCCGGGTGTGGGTGCGCTTGTGGGTGACGTCCGTGCCGTCGAGGTGCACGGAGCCCAGGTCGGGGCGCTGCAACCCCGTGATGACGTTGAACAACGTCGTCTTGCCCGCGCCGTTGGGGCCGATGAGGCCCGTCACCACCCCCGCCTCGGCGCGCAGTGACACGTCGGAGAGCGCGGTGACGCCGCCGAAGTGGACGCTCACGTGGTCGACCTCGAGGGCTGGCGGTGCGCTTGCCGCGTGCTCGTGCTCAGGCGGCACGGGCCACCTCGTGGTCCAGGACGAGGTCGCCCACCGTTGCCTCCTCGTCGCCGAAGGGCAGGCGCACCCGGCTCGTCAACCACCCCATGCCGAGAATCCCGTCCGGGTGGCGGGCCAGGAGCACGATCCCGATGCCGGCCGCCAGTCCCGTGAGGTCGGCCAACGACGCGGGCAGGTGCGTCTGGAGCACCGGGAGCGTCGCCGCCGTCATCCCCCCCAGCAGCGCGCCCGTCACGGTCCGGATCCCCCAGATCTCGACGAAGAGGAGCAGCGTCAGGCTGGCGAAGATCTGGACGTCGTTGGCGCCGATGCCGCCCTGCTGGCCCCCGTAGAACACCCCGCCGAGGCCGGCCATGGCCGCCGAGAGGGTGAACACGACCATCTTGGTGCGCACCGAGCTCAGGCCGACCGTGGCGAAGGCCGCCGGCGAGTCGCTCATGGCCACCAGACGCCGGCCGAACGCACTGCGCCGCACCAGGCCGACGAGCAGGACACACACCGCGGCCACGACCGCGACCTCAATGAGCTCGGCCTGGTCACCCACGGCATGCATGAACGGCAGCCGCAACCGCCCGACGCCGATGGACGTCCCGTCGGAGATGACACTCGAATTGTCGAAGAACGCGGAGTACATGACTTCACCGAAGGCGAAGGTCGCCAGCGCGAGGTACAGGCCGCGCAGGCGGAGCGCGGGCAGCGCCACCAGGGCGCCGACGGCGCCCGACACCACGACGGCCAGGAGCAGGCCCCACCACGAGTCGCCGCCGAGCGTCTTCCCCATGGTGAACGCGCCGATGCCCATGAACGTGAGCTGGCACAGCGACACCTGGCCGGCGTAGCCGACGAGGAGCACCAGCGACAGCCCGACGATGCCGAAGGCCAGGCCCTGCGAGAGTGTGGCGAGCGCTGTCTGTCCCACCATGACGCCCAGGACGATCATGCCGGCCACGAGCAGCACGGCACCGGCGACGGACTGGCGGGCGGTGACGACCCTGGGGGCAGGCCGGACGGCCAGCCGTCCCGCCGGGGCGAGCCGTGCCGCCGGGATCACGAGGAGCACGACGAAGAGGAAGAGCACCGGAACGACCTCGGTCAGCACCGAGGCCAGGCCCGGGTTGATGTGCCCGGGCAGGTAGCCCACGCAGTACTGGGTGATGAGCCCCAGCATGAGGGCGCCGACGAACGTCATGGGCAGGTTGCGCAGCCGCCCGACCACCGCGGCGGCGAAGCCGTTCAGCCCCAGCAGGGTGAGCTGGGTGGACGTGAGCCCCGTCTGCCCCACAAGCGGCGCGATCAGCACTCCCGCCACCGCGGCCAGCATGAAGCCGAGGGACCAGCCCATCTGCGACATGCGGTGGGGCTTGGCACCGGCCATGGCCACCAGCTCGGGATCGTCGACCACGGCACGCATGGCCACGCCGAGGCGGCGGCGGCGCAGGAAGATGCCGAGGAGGACGGCGACGGCGGCCGCCACCGCGACGATCATGATCTGCTGGTCCTCGAGCGTCACCCCGTTGGCCCCGAAGAGGTGCACCGACGCCACCGTGCCGTCGGCCGCCGTGAAGTAGGCCGGCACCGAGCGGACCACATCGGGGCTGCTCCAGAAGATGGTGGCGATGCCGAGCAGGATCACCAGCAGGCCGAGCGTCACCATGAGCGACCGTTCCACCGTCGCGCCGTGGATGCGCCGCATCAGCACGAACTCGACGACGATGGCGAGCAGCGGCGCCTCGACGAAGACGATGAACGCGATGGCGAGGAGGAACGGCCAGTGCCAGTCCTGCCACAGCTGCCAGTAGGAGAAGGCCGCCACCATCCCCACCGCTCCCTGGGCGAAGTTGAAGACGCCGGTGGTGTTGTAGGTCACCACCAGGCCGGTGGCCAGGATGCCGTAGACGGCACCGGTCACGATCCCCAGGACCGTGAAGGAGAGGAAGACGCTCACAGCCTCACGCCATGCCTACCCCCGACCCTCACCCTCGCCGCCCCGAGGCTAGTGGGCCCCCGCTGATGTGTTGTAGAGGGTGGCGTTGCAGTCGAACCCGCTGCCCGTCGGCAGCTCGCGGACGAAGTTGCCGTTCTCGATGCCTGCCATCAGGACGCACGGCGACAACGTCTTCGCCGCCGGGTCCGAGGTGGCCATGAGGCCGTTCGCCCCAAAGCTGGTGATCTTCTTGAGCTGCGCCATGACGGCGCCCCGGGTGGGGTGCGGTCCCGCGGCCTTGAGGGCCTGCACGAACAGCTCGGCCGATCCCCACCCGTAGAGCGTGTAGAGGTCGGGGACCCAGTGCAGGTCGACCTTCTTCACGTAGGTGAGGAACTGCTTCACCGCCGGCACGGTCTTGGCGTCCTGGCCCAGGTAGAGGGCAAAGACCTGGCCGATCTGGATCCCGTTGACCGCTGCCGGGCCCCCGGCGTGCGAGATGAACTGGTCGGCGTAGACCGGCCCGCCGGAGAAGATGAGGCCCGGGTGCCAGTTCTGGGTGGCGGCGTTCTGCACGAAGATGGCCGCATCCTGCCAGTCGACGCCGGTCAGGGAAACCGCGTTCACGCCGGCGTTCCTCATGTCGATGACGTCGGTCGTGAAGTCGGACTGCAGGGGGTTGACGTAGTCGACGTAGGCGATCTTGTAGCCCAAGCTCTTCATGCCCGCGAATTGCTGGGCCATCTGGGTCTTGGCCGATGCCACGTCCGAGACGATGGCCCCGACCGTCATGTCCTTGGGGTAGTGCTTCTTGTAGTACTCGTCCGGCCCGAGGGTCTCCTCGCCCGACAGCGGCTGGACGCTGAAGTCGTTGGGCAGCGCGTTGGTGCCGGGGTCGAGGGTGACCGAGACGTCAGGGACGGCGGTGTCGCTGGCCAGCGCCGCACAGCCGTAGCCGTCGAAGAGCGAGAAGCTGCCCACGAGGGCGAGGTCGCCGTTGATCGCCTCCCGGGTTTCGGTCGTGTTCAGCTGGCCGCTGAACGCGTCGTCCTTGGAGTCGACGAGCAGCTTGCGGCCGTCGACGCCACCCTCGGCGTTGATCATGCCGAAGTAGGCCTTCACCCCGATCGGCGCGCCCTCGAACAGCCCGGAGATCGGGCCCGAGATGATGGACACGTTGCCCACGGTGATCGACGACGGCGTGATGCCCGTCGTCGAGGCGTCCTGGGCGGGGGTGGGCGCCAGGGCCTGCGTGCAGATGCCCGACGCGGTCGACGCGGCGCCCGCGGGGCCCGGTGCGACCAGCGCGCCTGTCCCGGCGGCGAACGCGCCGGCGAGCAGCGACCCGCCCAGCAGGCTCCGCAGGGCCGGGGCGGCGTGCCCGTGGCGACGGCCTGGCTCGCGCGGGATCGATCCGGACGTGTGCATGCGCCCCACTGCCACCCCTTCTCGTGCTCCCTCGTCCTCCCCCGGGGCAGGGCCCGGAGGGGCGGTCAGGTCATGAACCGGTTTCTGACTCTAGGTCGGAAAGCAATCGCGGGGGCAGCGCGCCGGATCCCCCACCTGAGGTTGCGGCGGCACGGGCGCCCTCGAGGAAGTCGCCCACCGCCGACGTCGTGGCCTGGCAGCGGAGCGACGCCAGGACGTCGAACGCGTGCTGCGCCAGGGGCAACTCGGCATAGGCCACCGGCTGGCGCGACACGGCACGCAGGCGGTCCACGAAGATGCGCGCCGCCTCCACCGGCACGAGGGTGTCGTTGACGCCCTGGAGGACGAAGAACGGGGGTGCGCCGGCGTGGACCCGATAGGTCGGTGACGCGGCGCGGAAGACCTCGGGGTGTTCGGACTCCTTGGTCTTCATGACCTTCTTCTCCAGCATCTGGAGCAGGCCCGGCCCGAAGCGGGCCGACCCCTCGGGCGAGCCGGTCATGTCCATCACGCCGTAGAAGGGGACGCAGGCCTGGACCGACGTGTCCAGCTCCTCGAATCCGGGCTGAAAGGCGGGGTCGCCGGCGCTCAGGGCCAGCAGCGCGCACAGGTGCCCGCCGGCCGACCCCCCGCTGACGGCGACGAAGGACGGGTCGCCCCCGTGCTCGGCGATGTGCTCCTTGACCCAGGCCACGGCCCGCTTGGCATCGACGATGTGGTCCGGCCAGGTTGCCTTCGGGCTCAGCCGGTAGTTGACGGCGACGCAGACCCAGCCGCGGGCGACCAGCTCGAACATCATCGGCTTGCCCTGCTCGCGCTTGTCACCGATCATCCAGGCCCCGCCGTGGATGTACACCATGACGGGCGCCCGGTCATCGGGCGCGGCCCGGCGGGAGCGGTAGACGTCGAGGCGGTGGCGCCCGATGCCGTCGCCCCAGTAGTCGATGTCGCGGGCGACCTCCACCGCACGCGAGCGGAACGGGATGGCGCGGGTCACCCGCCACCAGCGACCCCACGTCGGCGCGGTCGGCTCGGTGGGGACGGGGAAGGCCGGCGCGCGCACCTCGTCGAGGGCGGCCGCCGTGACGCGGGCCGCTCGGCGGCCGGCGATGCCGAGCCCGAGCAGCCCGACCCAGTCGACGACGGCCACGGCCAGCCCCAGCCAACCGGCCCAGCCGTCGAGTGCGCCGAACGATATGAAGACGGCGGTTGCGATCATCTGCCAGACAATGTTCTGGAACGCCAGCTCGCCGGCGATCCAGGCCAGGGAGAAGCTCATCACGGTGAGGGGTTCCCGCCGGATCGGTCGGTACGCCAGCAGCACCGCGGCTGCCCCCACGAGGGTGACGATCAGGAAGGCGTACGGCACCCCACCATCTTCGCCCGCGCGGCCGGCGTGCGCAGGTCCACCCTGGTCGGAGCGGTTCTCCGCTTGCCCCGGGGGGCCTTTGGTGCGAGGTTAGGGACGCACGGCGACGACCAAGGAGAGTCGATGACCCCCGAACGGCTGAGCGGGCTCGATGCGAGTTTCCTCTACATGGAGACGCCGACCCTCCACATGCACGTGGCCATCACGGCCGTCTTCGACCCCTCGACCGTGCCGGGGGGGTACTCGTTCCGGCGGGTCCGTCAGCTCATCAACGACCGCATCCCGTTGGCGCCGGTCTTCCAGCGCCGGCTGGTCGAGGTGCCTATGCGCCTGGGCCACCCGGTCTGGGTCGACGACCCGGAGTTCGACATCGACAACCACGTCCGCCGCGCCGCGCTCCCGTCCCCCGGCGGCATGCGCGAGCTGGGCGACTTCGCGGCCGACGTCATCAGCCGCCAGCTCCACCGCGACCGCCCGCTCTGGGAGATGTGGATCGTGGAGGGCGTGGAGGACGGGAAGATCGCGCTGGTGGCCAAGATGCATCACAGCACGGTCGACGGCGTCTCCGGCGCCGAGCTCCTCGGCGTCCTCTTCGACCTCGAAGCCGAGCCTCCTGCGACGCCGACGCTCACACCGCGGCAGCTCGACTCGCGCATCCCCTCGGGCCTCGAGCTGGTCTCGCAGGCGATGGTGGCCGGCCTGGTGGCCCCGTTCGACGTGGGGCGCATGCTGCTGCGCACGACTCGGAGCATCTTCGGCGTCCGCCGGATCCGCCAGGGCCTGACCGCCAAGGCGGCGTTGCCGTTGACGGCACCGCGGACCTCCATCAACGTCGCCGTCCACGCCCGGCGGCGAGTCGCCTTCGCGGCCGCCAGCCTGGCCGACGCCAAGAAGCTGAAGAACGAGATGGGCACGACCGTCAACGACGTGGTCCTGGCCATGTGCGCGGGCGCGCTGCGCACCTACCTGCTCGCGGGTGACGAGCTCCCCGACGTCCCCCTCGTCACGGTGGTGCCGGTCTCGGTGACGCCGGACGTGGCCGAGCTCAAGGGCTCGAACAAGGTGTCGGCGATGTTCGTCCAGCTTCCCTGCCAGATCGACGACCCGCTGGAGCGGCTGCGCGTCATCCACGAGGGCACCAAGGGAGCCAAGGAGGAGCACCGGGCCCTGGGGGCGACGACGCTGCAGAACTGGGCCGAGCACGCGACGCCCAACGTGTTCGCCGCGGCGGCTCGCCTCTACACCGGGATGAAGCTGGCCGACCGCCACCGACCCGTGGCCAACCTCGTGGTGTCCAACGTCCCCGGCCCCGACTTTCCCTTGTACCTGGGAGGCAGCCAGCTCCTCGGGATGTTCCCCCTCGGCCCCGTCATGGACGGGATGGGCCTCAACATCACCATCATGAGCTACCTCGGGGTCCTGTACTGGGGGCTCGCCTCGGACTCCCGGGCCGTCCCGCGGCTGTGGGACGTCGCCGCCGCCATCCCGCACGCGCTGAGCGAGCTCATGGCGGCGGCGGGGCTCGAGCCCGAGCCCTTCGACGTGCCGATCCACCTCGGCCCCGGCATGCCGCCCACGGCGAACTGGATCCGCTCCGCCGCGTCGGCCCAGGCCGAGACGACCGGTAGCGTGAGCGCATGACGGTACGGGAGCTCGGCCACCTGGTGCTCTACGTGCGCGACGTCCGCCGGTCGGCGGACTTCTATCGCGACGTGCTCGGCTGGCGGCAGATCCTGCCCGGGCCGGGCGAGGTGCCCGTTGGGGCGGCCGCGTTCTCGTCGGGCCGCACGCACCACGAGCTCCTGCTGATTGAGGTCGGTGCCGACGCCACGCCGATCCCCCTGGGCCGGCGGGTCGGGCTGTACCACTTCGGCCTGAAGGTCGGCGACACCGACGACGACCTGCGCCAGGCGCTGGCCCAGGTGGAAGCGGCCGGTGGCACGGTCGTCGGCGCGTCCGACCACACCGTGACCCACAGCCTCTACATCCTCGACCCGGACGGCAACGAGATCGAGCTCTACATCGACGTGCCCGGGGTGGACTGGCGATCGGACCCGGCGCTCGTTGCCGCCCCCATCCGCCCGCTCACACTCTGAGCCGGCCGTTCGGCGCGGGCCGCGGCGCGGTGAGGACGCCATGAGGATGGCGCGCGCCGACGCCGAGGGCGCGCAGGCAGCCGTCGACGTGCTGCGTGCCGGGGGTGTCGCGGTGGTGCCGACCGACACCGTCTACGGCCTGGCGGCACGGCCGGGGGACGCCGACGCGGTGCAGGCGGTCTTCCGGGCCAAAGGTCGTCCCGAGGGGATGCACCTCCCTGTCCTGGCCGCCTCCGTGGCGCAGGTGCGCGCGCTCGGCGTCGCCTTCACCCCCGCCGCCGCCGTGCTGGCCCGGTCGTGGTGGCCGGGGCCGCTCACCCTGGCCTTCGGCTTCGACGCCGGGCTGGAGAGGCCGGCCTGGCTGGCCGGGCGCGAGGAGGTCGCGGTCCGGGTCCCCGATCACGACTTCCTGCGGTCGCTCCTGGAGCGGACCGGCGTCCTCGTCGTGACCAGCGCCAACCCCCACGGAGCGCCCACGCCGCGCACCGCACACGACGTGGCGGCCGGCCTCGGGCCCGCGGTCGACCTGGTGGTCGACGGTGGGCCGCTCACGGACGTGCCGTCGACCCTGGTCAACGTGCGCGGGGCCGAGCCGCTGGTCGAACGCGAAGGGGCGATCTCGCGGGCCGAGGTGGCGTGCGCCCTGGCGGAGGCGCCGTGACGCGGGCGCTGCTGGCCATTGAGACGTCGTGCGACGAGACGGCCGCCGCCGTCGTCGACGACTCCCTGGCGGTGCGCTCGTCGGTGGTCGCGAGCCAGATCGACCTGCACGCAGCGTTCGGCGGGGTGGTCCCCGAGCTGGCGAGCCGCGCCCACCTCGAGACGATCACCCCCGTCGTCGAGCGCGCGCTGGACGAGGCCGGCGTGGCGGGGAAGGACCTCGACGCCGTGGCGGTGACGTCGGGCCCGGGCCTGGTGGGTGCGCTGCTGGTCGGCATCGCCACGGCCAAGGCGCTCGCCCTCGGCTGGGGCGTGCCCGTGGTGGGCGTCAACCACCTGGAGGGTCACCTGGCCAGCGTGTACCTGGCCGACCGCGACGTGCCCTTCCCCCAGGTCGCCCTCCTCGTGTCGGGGGGGCACTGCATGCTCACCCGCGCCACCGGGCCCGGCCGCTACGAGCTGCTCGGGGAGACGGTGGACGACTCCGTCGGCGAGGCCTACGACAAGGTGGCCCGCTTCCTCGGCCTCGGTTACCCGGGCGGTCCCGTGCTGGACCGGCTGGCGGCGGACGGCGAGGACGTGCTCGGCTTTCCCCGACCCATGCTGGCCGAGGGCTACGCGTTCTCCTTCTCGGGGCTCAAGACGGCCGTGGTCAACCACGTGCGTGCCGACCCCGGCTTCTCCGAGAGCGAGGTGGCGGCGTCCTTCGTGGCCGCGTGCATGGACGTCCTGTGCGCCAAGCTGCGCCGGGCGCTGGCGGAATTCGGCGACCCCGCCGTCGCCATCGTCGGCGGCGTGGCCGCCAGTCCCATCTTGCGGGCCCGGGCGCAGGCCCTGGCCGACGAGTTCGGCGCCAGGCTGCTCATCCCGCCGCAGCCGATGGCCACCGACAACGCCGCCATGATCGGGGTGGCGGGCTGGCTCGCGTTGGCCACCTCCGGGCCGAGCGCGCCGGACTTCGGTCCCGAGCCCGACCTGCGGTTGCGCTTCGCCTAGCTGCCCGATTGCCTAATTGTCCGCCACGGCACGCCGGTGCCTACGCCGGCGTGCCCGGGATCCGAAGGCGTGCGAGGACAGATCGAGCAGCACGCCCAGGGCCACGATGACCCACCCGAACGGGTCGACGCCCTTCCCGGGCGCGTAGACGAGCGCGTAGAAGAGCGTCGTGTACGGCAGGAAGATGAACCCGATGACGCCCTCCCAGCCCGAGCGGAAGGCGATGGCGAGCCGGTCCGTGAACACCCAGAGCAAGAAGATCACCAGACGCGGCGAAATGGCCGCCAGCAACGCGAGGAGGCAGCCCATCGCTCAGAGCGGCAGTCCGCCGGTGGCGGCGTTGGTCGAGCCGGTGTCCTTGTAGGCGGCGATGGTTCGTTCGGCGATCCGCATCTGGTGGATCTCGTCGGCACCGTCGGCGAACCGGGCCCAGCGGGCGTGCTGGAGCATGTTGGCCAGCGGGGTGTCGGTCGAGTAGCCGAGCGCGCCGTGCACCTGCATGGAACGGTCGATGATGCGGTTGAGGCTGTTCGCCACGAAGTGCTTGGCCATCGACACCTCGGTGCGGAAGTCCTCCCCACGGTCGATCTTGTACGCGGCGTGGAGGACCATGAGCTTGCACTGGTACAGCTCCATGGCCGAGTCGGCGATGAGCCATTGCACGCCCTGCTTCTCGGCCAGCAGCGAGCCGTGCGAGTAGCGGTGCAGGGAGCGGTCGACCATCATGTCGAGCGCCGTCTCGGCCTGTGCGATCCAGCGCATGCAGTGGGCCAGGCGGGCGGGTCCCAGCCGGTACTGGCCGAGGCGGTGGCCGTTGCCCCGCCCGCCGAGGATCTGCGAATCGTGCACGCGCAGATCCTCGATGAGGATCTCGGAGTGGCCGGTGGAGCCGTGCATCGTCTCGACCTCGCGCACGTCGTTCCAGCCTTCTGCGGGCAGATCGACCAGGAACGCCGTGTTGGCGCCACGCGAACCGGGTGGCACGTCGGGCTCGGTCCGGGCGACCAGGATGGCGAACTGGGCCCGGCGCGCGTTGGAGATGAACCACTTGTGGCCGTTGATGACCCACTCGTCCCCGTCCTTCTCGGCCCGAGTCTGAATGAGGGTCGGATCGGAGCCGGCCACCTCGGGCTCGGTCATGGCGAAACACGACATGGCGGTGCCCTCGCACAACCGGCGGAGGTAGTCGTCCTTCTGCGCGTCGGTGCCCCAGTGCAGGAGCGTGTGCATGTTGCCCTCGTCGGGAGCCATGCAGTTGAGGATCCACGGTCCGAGGCGGGTCCGGCCGGCCTCGGCCTGCACCATGGCGAGCTCCACGTGCCCGAGCCCCATGCCGCCCCACTCGACGGGCATGTGGGGCAGCCAAAGGCCGGCCCGCTTGGCCTCCTCGCGCAGCTCCAGGATCGCGACGAGGTACTCGTGGCGTGTCGTGACCTTGCCCTCGTCGTCGAACCCCTTGACGCGCGGCACCACGGTGTCCTGAATGAAGGATCGCACCCGGGCACGGATCTCCTCGTGCTCGGGGGCGAGGGTGAAGTCGATGGCCATTGTGCGCCTCCCCGGGCCTCAGTGCCTGAGTCGCTCAGTCACTGAGTCACTCAGTAGAGGCCTATCACGTTGCCGTCGTCGTCGATGTCGATCCGCTCGGCCGCGGGGCTGTGCGAGAGCCCGGGCATGGTGCGCATGTCGCCGCTGACGAGATAGACGAACCCGGCCCCGACATTGGCCCGCGCCTCGCGCACGGGCAGGCGCCAGCCCCGGGGAGCGCCCAGGCGCGTGGGGTCCGACGAGATGGAGAGGTGGGTCTTGGCGATGCAGACGGGCAGCGAGCCGAAACCCGCCCGCTCGTAGGTGTCGAGCTGGCGTGCAGCCAGCGGCTGGTAGTCCACGCCGTCCGCCCCGTAGACCTCGGTGGCGATGGCTTCGACCTTCTCCCGCAGCGTCGCGTCCGCCGGGTACAGCATGTGGAACCGGCTCGGCTCCGCGGCGGCCTCGACCACCGCCTCCGCGAGCTCGACCGCACCCTTGCCGCCCTTCTCGAAATGGGTGCAGACCGCGGCACGCACGCCCGCGGATTCGGCGATCTCGCGGATGGCGGCGTGTTCGGACGCGAAGTCGCCTTCGATCGCGTTGATGGCGACGACGGGTGTGACGCCGTGGCGGCGGACGATGGCCAGATGGGCCAGGAGGTTGGCCGCGCCGAGCTGCACCTCTGCCGGGTTCTCCTCGAGCATCTCGAGCGGCAGGGGGCGGCCCGCCACGACACGGTGCCGGCCCGAGTGCAGCTTCATCGCCCGCACCGTCGTGACCACGACCGCCGCGTCCGGCACCAGACCCGAGATGCGGCACTTGATGTTGAAGAAGCGCTCCGCCCCCATGTCGGCCCCGAAGCCCGCCTCGGTGACGAGGTACTCGCCGGCGTGGATCCCGATCAGGTCGGCCACGACGGAGGAGTTGCCGTGCGCGATGTTGCCGAATGGCCCGGCATGGACCAGGACGGGCGTGTTCTCGAGGGTCTGCAGCAGGTTGGGCTTGATGGCGTCGCGCATGATCACCGTCATGGCACCGGCGGCGCGGAGCTCCTCGGCGGTCACCGGCTCGCCGGCTGCGGTGTACCCCACCACGATCCGACCCATGCGGTCGCGCAGGTCGCGCAGGTCCCGCGCCAGGGCGAGCACCGCCATGACCTCCGAGGCCGCGGTGATGTCGAACCCCGTCTCGCGCGGGATGCCGTCCTCCTTGGCGCCCAGGCCGCTCACGATGTTGCGCAGCGAGCGGTCGTTGACGTCGACGACGCGCTTCCAGGTGATGGCGTGCGGGTCGATGCCGAGGGCGTTCTTGTTGTAGAGGTGGTTGTCCACCATGGCGGCCAGGAGGTTGTTGGCGGCCGTCACCGCGTGCAGGTCCCCGGTCAGGTGAAGGTTGAGGTTCTCGAACGGGACCACCTGGCTGTACCCGCCGCCGGCCGCGCCACCCTTGATGCCGAAGGTCGGGCCCATGGAGGCCTGGCGGATGGCGACGGTCGCCTGCCGCCCGATGCAGGCCAGCGCCTGGCCCAGGCCGACCGTGGTGGTCGTCTTGCCCTCGCCGAGCGGTGTGGGGGTGACCGCGGTCACGACGACGTAGCGGGCGCGCGGTCGCTCGGCCAGTGCCCCGATGGCGTCGAGGCTCACCTTGGCGACGTGGGCACCATAGGGCTCGAGCAGCTCCACCCCGATGCCCATCTGCGCGGCAACGTCGCCGACCGGGTGCAGCGTGGCGCGCCGGGCGATCTCGATGGCCGGGGGGAGAATCACCGGGTTGGATCATGCCAGAATCGGTGTCGCACGTCCCTGTGGTGGACGGTGCGGTGCGTGAAAGGAGCATTGCCATGTCCAAGTCAGACGGCGTCTTCATCTACATCGGGACCTATGCGAGCGAGGTCGACGCCCGCGCCGACTACGACGTCGTGAAGGACCTGCACGCGCAAGGTGCCGTGGGCACCTACGACGCGGCGGTGATCACGAAGGACGACAGCGGGAAGGTCCACGTCAACAAGGACGAGACGACCACGCGCCACGGCGCCTGGGGCGGTGCCGGCGTCGGCGCCCTCGTCGGCATCTTGTTCCCTCCCTCCATCATCGGGTCGGCCGTGGTCGGTGCGGCCATCGGCGGCGTCAGCGGCCACCTGTGGAAGGGCATGTCACGGGCCGACGTCAAGGAGTTCGGCGAGGCCATCGACGCGGGCGAGGCGGCCCTCGTGATCGTGGGCGAGACGACGATTGAGGCCTACGTCGAGAAGGCGGCGCTGAAGGCACAGAAGAAGGTGGCCAAGGAGCTGCAGATCGACAAGAAGGACGTCGACCGGGCGGTGCAGGAGGCCGCGAAGTCCCTCTCGTGACCGGCCGCGGCGCCGGCTGAGCGCGCCTGCGTCCCGGACCCCGGTCCGACTTCGTCCGGGTGTGGCCCGGTAGCGTGCCTGCGATCAGCCCTGTGCCCGCGTCTCACCGAAGCTCATGACCGTTCTCCGCGTCATGTCCCTGCTCCTGGGCACGCTGATCGTCCTGGCGATCCTGGGCTCGGCGCTGAAGACCGTCGTCCTGCCCCAGGAGGGCTTCCCACGTCTGGCTCAGGCGGTGTTCGCGTTGGTCCACCGGCTCCTGGTGCACGGGTGGCGGACGATGGCCCGTGCCAGCGCACTGCGGGGGATCTACGCGCCGGTGGCGCTCGTCAGCCTCCCGCTGGTCTGGATGCTCATGATGGTGGTGGCGTTCAGCTTCGTGTTCTGGGGGACGGGCGGCGGCTTGACGTGGCAGAAGGCCTTCGAGATCAGCGGCTCCTCGCTCACGACCCTGGGCTTCAGCAAGCCCGACGGGACCGGCCGCATCTGGCTCACCTTCATTGAGGCGGTCATCGGGCTGGGGCTTGTCGCCCTCCTGATCAGCTACCTGCCCACCATCTACGCCGCCTACAACGGCCGCGAGAAGGGCATCAACCGGCTGCGGCCGGTCGCCGGCGCGCCGCCGAGCGCGACGGACCTGCTGCAGACCCTGCAGCGCATGGAGTCCCTCGACAACCCCCAGTTCTGGGCCGACGCGGCCGACTGGATGCTCGACCTGGAACAGACGCACACCGCCTTCCCGATCCTCTCTTATTTCCCCGAGACCCATACCGACCACTCGTGGGTCGCCACCGTCGGGTCACTGCTCGATGCCGCTGCGCTCGTGGCCTCGGCGTCAACGACCGAGACAGGCGAGACCTTCGAGGACATCGAGAAGGGGCCCCTGACGGTCCTCGTCTACGGCCTGCCCCTCGTCGTGCGCATCGCGCGTGCGGTCAACATCCCGCTCCCCCCGCCGACGAGGCTCCCCGAGGTCCTGGCCCATCAGGGCGAACCGGCGCCCGCCATCAGCATCGGCCGGGACGAGTACCTGGCCGCCATGGCCGCCGTCGCCCCGATCCTCGTGGTCGAGCCGGGGCGCGAGGAGGAGGGGTGGCGCCGCTTCGCCTGGATCCGTTCCGCCTACGATCCGGCGCTGCGTGCTCTGGCGGGGCTTACCGATGCCTATCCGTCGCGGTGGACGACCGATCGTCCGGCCGAGGTGGGACGCCCACGGTTCCTGCGCCGCCGCCCGCTGCACGTCGACTGGTCCGTGGGCGTGTCCGGGGGGGCCGGGGCTCCCGTCGCCGGCGGTACGGCTACAGGTGGCTGAAGCCGCCTGATTCCTCCCGTGTCATCGACACGCTGACCGGGTGGCGGGAGAAGTGGCCGATGGACTTCTCCATGTCCTCGAGCAGGAGCCCG
>Ga0116215_1001026_pt1 | contig 19462 bp, 16 predicted proteins | sample Sb_taG_7_FD_89698 | JGI IMG/M metagenome (GOLD analysis project Ga0116215, IMG submission 89698) | Peat soil microbial communities from Weissenstadt, Germany - Sb_50d_2_FS metaG | ecosystem: Environmental > Terrestrial > Soil > Wetlands > Peat | place: Germany: Weissenstadt | collected 2010-09-21
CCAGACGGGGCTATAGCTCAGCCGGTTAGAGCGCAGCACTGATAATGCTGAGGTCGCTGGTTCGATTCCAGCTAGCCCCACCACTCAAGCCCCACCACTCAAGTCCCTGTTCAGAGGGGGTTGCCCCGGTGTGATCACCGTCGTCCGACCGGCCCTCAGGCGACGAGGAGGGCGACGAGCGGCACCCCGCCAGAAGGGCGGCGGTGGGAACTGCGACCACGACCGCGGTCACTCCTCGACGCAGATTCGGATGCGGTTTCATCCCGATCCTTTGGGTGGGCCTACCCGGAGGGCGAGACACCTTCGACCTCACACGACGGACGGTGTTGTCGCAGGTGCTCCCAACCCGCGACCGAAACCGATACGAGACGACCGCGTCCAACTTCACAATGGCTTGCCACGAAGCCGAGGTCATTGGCATCCTCCCATACGGTCAGACGCGGACACGATGTCCGCCAGGCATCGATGACTTCGGCGTATGGGCGAGCGTCGGGGCCTATCCACTCAAGGAGGTCGAGAACCAGAGCCCCGACAGTATCTGACATACCACATCACGCTATCCCGACCGCGACAACCTGGATTTCATGTCGCGACATCGAGCAGAAGCTCGAAGGCTGTGGCCTGCTCGTACTGGCCGTAGGTCGGAATGTGACGGTATCCACGGCGTTCATACAACGCCCGTGCCTCGGGCTGCGCCGGGCCGGTTTCGAGTCGAAGGCGGGAGTAGCCACGGTCTCTCGCCACGTCTTCCAACGCGTCGAGGACGGCTGAGGCCAGCCCCTTGCGGCGATGCTCCGGTGCTGTCCACATCCGTTTGACCTCACAGGTGTCGGCTGACAATCGCCGCAATGCCCCGCCCGCCACGGTTGCTCCCCGCTCGAGAAGCACCAGAAAGACACCGTCGGGTGGCTCAAACTCTTGAGCTTCGACCGACGTCATTTCGTTCTGACGCCCATAGCGTGACTCGTACTCCTCGGTCAGACCTTTGAGCAGAGGTTCGGCCTCTGGGTCACTGGGTCGAACTTGGCGCAGCCGCATGTCTCAATCTAGATGGTCATCACTCTGGCTCGAGCCCAATGAAGTCGAAAGCGGGAGATCTGAAGGCGGGCTTGGTGTCGGCTCAGCACGAGGAGGTGCGAGCGAGATCCGCTCCACTCGCTGCACGTCTTCTGAGCGAACGACGAGGCAGGTTCCGGCGGGATCGAGAAACACGATCCACGGATCACGGCGGATGCACTCGACGGCTTGGACTTCCTCGGACCGTGGATGGTCTGAACCATCCTGCCGGTAAACGACCCGAAAGATACTCATGATCGCTCTCTTCTTGTCGACGCCGCTTGTGTCGACACCCCCCTGCCACCCATTCCGTACGACGTCGGTAATCATCGGCACCCTCGGGTCGTTCCTTGAAGGTAGGTGACCAGGGCGTCGTACGCCTCCTCCCCGGACCAGCGTGCCCGGACCCTCCTGCTTCAGCGTGGACTTCCCAGGGAGGACATCACGCCGGGCGTGTTCTATTCACCCCTTGGTCGGTACGGGTTGGGATCGCCCAACTTTGCTGATCGTTTCCGTCTCTTCATGATCGCCATTGCCGAATCTGTCGAAGGGATCACTTCGACCAGCTCGAAGCCATCGTCTGCAGCCTTCTGCAGTTTGATCTGTGCTTCTTCGATGTCACTCAGAGGGTAGAAGCGCAGCACAAGGAACTCGTCGCTCATTGTGGCAGCGTAGCCAGAGCAGGGGACTCCGTATAGCACGCCGGGGACAACTCAAAGAGACTGCTGGAACACAGGTACGCTTCGGCGTCCAGAGTTAGGGAGACAATGCGGGCCTCAGGTTTGTGAGGATGGTCGCTGCTGCCCGGTTCAGACCCGAATCAACGGACGCCGATTTCCCGGCTCTCCAAAGAATGCCAGCTTCAAGTGGTCCAGGATCGCCTCCCCATTGACAGCCGTGGTGGGAAACGCGTGCGGATTGCCGTCCTTGTCGCGCACGATCAAATGGAACGGTTCTGGAGCGCTCTTGACGTAGTCGGACGTTGCGATCATGCTCACCAGACGCCCGAATCCATCCTTCGGAGTCTCAGTCAGCAGCACGATGACCCCGGGCTCGCTCCCGAGCTCCACATCGAGTTCGTCTACAGCGTCTGGCAGTACCGGATCAACCTCCACGAGGTCGGTTTCCTCTGCCAGTCGTTGGGCCACGTCGTCAGGCACCATGATGATTGGTCCCAATCTGCTGCCTCCTTGGCTCCTTTAGTGGACGAGCATCCCCTGAACCTGCACGACGGAAGGGCGCGTCAGGCCTGAGGACGTTGTACTCCGATCTCGACGTCATACGACCACAGCTCGCTGTGGGTACCGACAGGAGGGCGATTCGCACTCTCACGTGTCGCTCCCCGATGGCCGTGGGCGAAGGCGGGTGAGGCCACCCACGCCTCAAACGCTTCCTGATCGCGCCACCGGGTCACCACGAGCCAGGTGAGTCGGTCGTCGGTCGGGCGCAACAGCTCGAAACCCTCGAAGCCGTCGGCGTTGTCCACGGCACCGGCCCGTTCCGCGAACCGGCGGGCCAGCTCCTCCCCGCCGTTCTCGGGGACGGTGATGGCGTTGATGCGGATGACGGTCATGGTCCCATCATCGCCCGAATCGGACGCCACATGGCCCGTTCAGCCCTGCTTGTGAGAATGATCGTTCCAGCGAGACCTTGCCCGTGACCCAGACCCTCCCAGCCAACCCCGACGACCTCCATTTCCCGTCGAGGACCCCACCCGGCAACCCCGTCGCCGTCCACCTCGCTCGTCTGGCCCCGGGTGGCGGGGTCAGTCGGAGGCGCGACCCTGCTCCTCGGCGAGCGCGGTGGCCAGCACGGCGCTCAGGACCCGCGCGCTGACGCGCCCGGCTTTCTCAGCGCTGTACGCGGCCAGGCAGTTCGTGGCGAATCCGGACAACTGCAGGGCGAAGGCGTCAACCACCCACGACGGTGGCCGGCCCACCCCACCGGCAGAGTGCCACGCGTAACGAGCCATCTGGGTTGCATATCCGACCCGCCGGCGGTTGCGCTCCGCCGGCGAGATCCCCGGACGCTCGACGTTCATATGCCAGAAGGCCCTTCCCATGAGGCGGGCGTTCAGGTCGTGGAACGTCACGGCGGTCTCTCTCAACCAGGTCTCCAGATCCGCTCCAGGGCCGGGCGGGCCGGGCATCAGGCGTTCGTAGTTGTCGATGATCTCCGCCACGGCGGCAGCGAGCACTTGGTCGTGGGTTGCGAAATGACGGAACACGGTGCGCCGGCCCACACCAGCAGCGGCGGCGATGTCGTCGACGGTGGCGTCGAAGCCGCCCGCAGCCAGGGCCGTCGCGGCACCTTGGACGATGCGCGCCCGGACCACGGCGCGGGTCTCCTCCCCCAGCGTGGGACGGTCGGGGGGCCGGTCACCGCTTGCGTTCTCCGCCGTCACCTTGGCAACCCCCGATCCCCGGCCCACGAGCCTCCTTGACATCCTAACCCGCCCCTGTGACACTGTAGAGTGTCATAGGGACACTTGCAAGTGGCCCAGGGCCCCGGACCCCCAGCATCCGGTCCTTCGTAGGCAGGAAACGTCGATCGCGTGACTTGTACCCAACCACTGCTCATTCATGCCGACGGGACCGCATCCTGCGCCGTGCCGGGGTGCCTTGCCCGGGACACCTTGACCGAAGCCGTGCGCCGGCACCGCTATGTGGTCAATTGCCAAGCCGTCCTCGGCACCCGGTGCGAGGTGTGCCACAGGTCGGAGGCAGGCGGCCTCGAGGCCAGGCCGTCGGCCGAGGATGTACCGAACCGCACCGACTCGATGTGTCCGGGCACCGTCATCGTCCACGTCGACCTCACCGTGGAGTGCTCAGTGCCCGGTTGCCGTGTGAGCCCGTCGTCGCGAGGTGCCTGGCTCGCCAAGCACGCCGACATTCGATCGTGCAGCGACCTCCGTGAGGCGTGTCCGCAGTGCACGGTGGGCACCGACCACAGGTGAGCTGTGGGCGGACTATGGGGTAGAGGCCGCCGACGGCTTGACTCTGTAGCGGAGATAGATCACCCCGTTGTCGTAGCTCTCACAGGTGACGAGAGACCACGTGCCAGAGGGCGCGTCCGCAGCGAACAGGCGCGGACCTGACCCGAGCGTGACGGGATAGACGAAGAGATGAAGCTCGTCGATGAGTCCGTCGGCGAGGAGTGCGCGCACCAGCGTGCCGCTTCCGCTTACGTAGATTCCTCCATCGACGCTCTGCTTGATCCGGCGGATGCGGTCGGCATCGTAGGGACCGAGCACGGTCGAGTTCCGCCAGCTGGGCGTGGCCAAGGTCGACGAGACGACGTATTTGGTGGTGTCGTTCATAAAGGGCGCACCCGGGTCCTGCTCGGCGGTCCGCGCCGACCAGGCGGGCTCGAACATCTCGTAGGTGTTGCGACCGAGCAAGATGCCCTGGCAGTCAGCCATAACCCCGGCGATCGCCGGGCCCATCCTGGGGTCGAACCCGAATTCGAAGGTCCACGTCGGGTTGTCGATGACTCCATCGAGGCTCATGAACTCGTGAACCCGTATCTCTCCCACTGTCGACCTCCTTGGTCCCGTCACGTAAGCAGACGATGGCGGCCGCTCATAGTCATCGGCATAGGGCCGACGAGGCCCTGTCCTATTTGAGAGAGACGTGACCCGATGTCACAGGTATCGACACCAGGCCACTTGCCCTGCAGGCGGCGAGCAGTTGCACGGCGGTCCGGTTGAAGAACACTGTCGTGCTCGAGCCGGCGCCATGGTCCGAGCCGGCGAAGGATCCGGTCACCTTGGTGGTCCCACCGGGGTTGGGGAACGTGAATCCCATGGCACCCGAATGGCTCGATGCGACCGCGTACTCCGAGAACGTAATGACACTCGGCCGGATCGTCGCCGGGGTCCAGGTGACTTTGACTGTCAGGGAATTCGTCGTGAGCACACGATTACAAGCGTTCGACGGGCTTGAAATCGTGGTGGTGGCCTTGCCGTCGGTCACGCTGGAGACGTTAGAGCCCGAGGTCGTGCACCCGACCGCCGTCAACTTGACTGCGGTGGAGTCAGCGCTGCTCCCCGTTGTCGTGAGTGGGGGTGAGAATGCCAGCCCCCCGGTGATGTCGGTGCAAGTGACACCTCCGGTGGCGACGGTGCCTGGGGACGGACCCGAACTCGAGCTGCAGCCTGTGGCCAACGCAGCCACCAAAGCGAGCGAAAGGAGCGGCGCCGACTTCCATTCCCGCATCACCGACATGGCCCGTCCCCCTTGGCTACCTTTCGTTGGCCGCAGCGTTCGGCCAAGACGGTAGCGGGGATTCGACCATCGCTCCCTGCAAGTCTCGTCGAATGGCGCGAAGGCTTCTGGCGTCCGCCACCCCGAACACCAGTGCCTGATCCGGGTTCTCCCGGCCCCAGGACCCAGCGTCCACTTTGGGCATATTCTTGAAAACACTGCCGGGACGGGCTCGTACCGGCAGAGGAGGGGCGGGGGATGTTGGCTATTACGCTGCACGATTTGCGCTTCCGCGCCCGTCAGTTCTTGATCGCCATTGTTGGGGCGGGTCTGGTCTTCGCTATGACATTGCTCCTCTCCGGTCTGGCGGCCGGATTCGGTGTCGAGGTGGATCAGACGGTCACGGGGATGGGCTCGCAAGCGTGGGTCGTGGCCCAGGGTTCCTCGGGGAGGGTGGCCGCCCTGTCACCGCTCCCTGCCTTCGCCGAGTTCCCGGTGACGAGCGCACCGGGAGTGCAGCGGGCCGATCCTGTGATCGTCGTTCCTCAAGCGGCGACCGTCGGACATCAACTCAAGAGCATCGTGCTCGTCGGATACCGCTCCGGCGGCCTCGGCGTCCCTCCGGTCTTGACCGGTCGACCGGTTCAGGCCGACGGTGAGGCGGTTGTCGACGCCAGATTGGGGCTTGGTGTGGGTCAACAATTCTCGGTCTCGGGTCACGCCCTGACGGTGGTGGGGACGGTGAACGGGAGGACCCTGCTCGGCGGGATCGCCGACGCATATGTGACGCTCGGTGAAGCACAGGCCATCGTCTTCGAGGGTCGGCCGCTGGTCAGTGCCATCCTCACCACCGGCGTACCCCGGGCTCTTCCGGCGGGGCTCACCGTGATGTCGAACGCCCAGGTCGAGAATCGGAGCCTCGCCCAGATGTCCTCGGCGTCGTCATCGATCGACAACTCCCGCTCGTTCATGTGGATCATCGCAGCGGTCATCGTGGCCGCGCTCGTCTATGTGACTGCGCTCGAACGCACCAGGGACTTCGCAGTGATGAAGGCCCTCGGTGCTTCCTCCGGCGCTCTGTTCCTCGGACTGGCCACCCAGGCGGTACTGGTGGCGCTGGCCGCCGCTGCCATCGGCGCCTTGCTGTCCACCTTCATGTCGGGCATCTTCGCCCAACCCGTGGACATCCCCTCGAGCGCCTTCATCGTCCTCTCCGTGTCGGCACTGGTGGTCGGCCTGCTCGCCAGTCTGGTCGCGCTCCGTCGGGCGATCTCGGTCGATCCCGCCATGGCCTTCGCCGGCTGAGCGTTCGAGAGAGGGGGAATGATGGCCGAGCTCGAGGTCCGCGACCTGACGGTCGAGTTCACGTCTGGCGACTACGTGGTGCGGCCGCTCAGCGGTTTGTCGTTCGATGCCGACGACGGCGAACTGGTGGTCGTCCTTGGTCCCAGCGGGTGCGGAAAGACGACCCTGTTGTCATGCCTGTCCGGACTGTTGACGCCGACATCCGGGTCGATCTCGTTTCGCGGCGTCGACGTCGGGTCGCTGAGCGGGCCGGCGCTGGGCGACTACCGCCGCTACACCGTCGGCGTCGTCTTCCAAGCCTTCAACCTGATCCGCAGCCTGTCGGCTCGAGGCAACGTCATGTCGCCCCTGCGCCTGGCCAAGGTACCGCGCCGGACGGCCATGGCACGCGCTGACGAGCTGCTCGAGATCGTGGGCCTTTCCGAGCGCGCCGGCCACAAACCGGCGGAGATGTCCGGCGGCCAGCAGCAACGCGTGGCGATCGCCCGGGCCCTGGCCCACGACCCGCCGCTCATCGTTGCCGACGAACCCACCGCCCACCTCGACTACATCCAGGTCGAAGGTGTGCTGCGCCTCCTGCGTTCCTTGTCGTCCCCTGGTCGTTTGGTGCTCGTGTCGACCCACGACGATCGCATCACCAACATCGCCGACCGGGTGATCGAGCTGGCCCCCCAATTCGCCGTTGCCGACCGTGATCCCGAGGAGGTGGCCTTGGCGGCGGGCCAGATCCTGTTCAAGCAGGGCGACCGAGGTGACCTCGTCTACCTGGTCGAGGAGGGCGAGATCGAGATCTTCCAGGTCAAGGCGGACGGCAGCGAAGAGCATCTCGCCGTCATCGGGGCTGGCAACTACTTCGGCGAGCTCGGGCCGATGTTGAATCTCCCGCGCAGCGCGTGGGCTCGCGCCAAGGGCCCGAGCCGCTTGACGGGGTACACGGTCCGGGCCTTCCGCCGGAGATTCCCCGCCCCGGGCGCGGGAGTGCAGAGCCCAGTGGCTCCGCTCGGCGTATGAATGATGCGAGTTCTCAGCGGGCCGTCACCTGCAGCTCGTCGCCCCCCGCGTAGTGCAGGTCGCGAAAACGCCGAACACCGGATCGATCGACCACAGTCAGCGTGCCGGTGCCGACCAGCTCCGGTGCCGGGATCGGCAAGGCCACCTGTCCGCCGGAGTCGGCGTGGGCGGTCACCACACCGTGACCGGTGTCGAGCTCGGCGCGTGCCCCCGGTTGGACGCCGCGTACGACCAGCGGAGCCGCATCGGCGACCCAGAAGTTCTTGAAGTTCGACACGTAGCCGATGTCACGACCCTGCACCTCGAGATACGCCTGAAACGGAGCGGGATCGTTCATGTGCAGGTGATCGCTCGAGTACACGACACGGTCCCCGAACCACACCGTCAAACTGCGGTGGCCATCGGTCCGGATCGTGACCGGCTCGGTCGCCGGCGTGTGGGCGCGGAGGGGCTCCTGCCACAGCCGCTCGGTGACTGCGTCGGCAAGGTAGCCGTGGGCCGAGCCCACCTGCCACGTGCTCTTGCCGCGAGACGACAGAGCCGAGACGACCACGTAGTTGATGGTCCCGTTCCGTTGGGTGGAGGCCGACTGCACCGCCAGGACCGCCTCTCCGACGCCGCTGTCCACGGGAGCCGACGGGCGCGACATCAGGGCGTGCCACACCACGTCGGGACCGGCGGCGGGCAGGGTCACGGCGAACCATCCCGCCCACCCGGCGTGCGAACGGACACCGACGTCGAGCCCGTGCTCGGTGGCCGTGACCCATCCGACACCGGGGGCGGCAGAGCCGTTGAACACATAGTGGTCCAGGAGCTGGCGGTCGGGCACCGACGTCTCGAACGGGTCGGCCATCGCCAGCCCGGAGTGCACGAGAGCCAGCCCTGCGGGCAGGGGCCTTGCCGGGGTCGCGCTGGGCCATGTCGTCAGTGCGATGGTGGCGACCAACAGGACGGCGGTGCCGAAGGTGGCTTCGAGCCGCCACAGGTTGGCGCGCGCCCGCGCCCCGCGACGGGCGCGTCGACGGCGGTCGTGGCCCTGACCGGTGTGGGGGTAGGGCGGGCGCGAAACGGGCGAGAGCTGCATGACCATGACGACGTTCCTCGTCCTCAGAGGGTCCGGTAGTAGGTGAGGTCGGCTTGGGCGAAGGTCCGGTAGGCGAGCACCACCGCCACGCAGGCGTAGACGCCGGCACCGGCCACGAGGCCCGCCACCGCCGAGACAGTCGGCCCCGCCCACGCCCCGCCCATCGACACCACGACCAGGGACACGCATCCCGCCCAGGCGGCGGCGAGGGGCCGCATGGGGGCGGACAACGCGAACAGCAGTTGGCTGCAGAAGAGGCCGGTGCCGAGGAACAGGTACCCCAGCGTGCACGCCGCCAGCAGACCCGGATGTGTGGCGAGGTCGCCGAGAATGGGGAACGTCGCGCCCAGGCGGGGGGCGCCCACGACCACGGCGATGCCCGAGACGAGGGCGAGTCCGACGAGCACGGCCACCTGCTCCCTCCAGTAGCGCCGGACCGTCTCACGGAATCGGTCGGCCTGGGCGACGGTGAATCGTGACAGCCACGCGGGGAACTGGCGTGCCAGCAGGTGCTCAGTGGCGGCGACGGTCTGGGCCAGCATGGGCACGAGCACGATGATGGCCACCCCGCTGGTCATGGCGAAGGGCGCGTTGAAGGTGTAACGGCCCTGGAGCAGGCCTCCGCTGACCAGCTGCGGGATGACGACGATGGCGAAGAAGCCCAATCCGTACAGGCCGTAGGGGGTGACGGCTCGGAGCAGGGCCGAGCTCGACGGACGCCACAGCGGCGCCGGTGCGGAACTCTGGACACGAAGCAGCCACCATGCGCTGGCCATCCAGCACACCCCCGCCATGAGGGCCACCAACCGGATCTGCCACACGATCAACGCGGTCGGGTCGATGTAGGAACCCGAGCTGCTCACGAGCCACAGCAGGACGGCCGCCCCACCCCCGACGATGAGCCCGATGGACAGAAAGGCGCGTCGCACGTAGAACGCGGCCAGTCCGAGTTGCAACGCGGCGATGGCGATGGCGGCGGCGAGCCCCAGCCGCGCCGTGGCCGGCGTGCCCGAGCCGAGCACGTCGTTGCGCACCAGGTAGAGAGCCAGACCCGACAACGCCGTCACCACCAGACCGAGCTCCAGGGTCCAGCGGGTGATCCGGATGACCATCCCCTGGTCCCCGAGGCCGATATAGAACGACGCCCGCCGTCCGAAGGCCTGGATGAAAGGTCCGGTCACGAGCAGGGAGATGGCGGTGGCCAACGTGACGGCGTTGGCGACCGGCGGGATGGCGATGTTCGACGACCAGAACGACACGCCCGCGATCAACAACGTGGCCAGGCTGACGAGCCACGGCGACGAGTAGGCAAGGCCCCGGGCGAGGTCGAGGGGCCCCGGAGGACGGACGCGCAAGGCGACCGGCGCCATCGCCTCACGTGAAAGCGCCGACGAATACAGCGGGACGAGGGCGAAGACCCGCTCGGCTAGGGCGTTGAGGCCGTCGGCCCCCAGGGCGCGCGCCCGGTTGGCGGTGTAGCCGCACGTCTCGAGCACGACCGCCACCTCCACCGCGTTGAGGGGGGCCGGGCAGCGGCCCACCACGGTGCGGGCCGCGATGTGGAGCCCGAGTTCACCTGAATCGGTCCTCTGGACCGTGCGGGTGGTCACGAGACGGCATGCGCCATGGCCCTGTCGGAGGCCGGCGAGGGGTCTGGCGCCGAATTCGGTGCGTCCGCACCATTGCCCGATATTCCCGAGGTCGCCGACTCGAAGAGCCGGTTGTAGACATCGTCATAGTCGTCGAACATCCGTTGTGCGGTGAACAACGTGAGGGCCCTTCGCCGCGCCCAGTCACCCAGCAGGCCACGTTCAGCCGGCGACGCGCCCAGGACGGCGATGAGCGCGTCGGCCATGGCACCGGGATCACCGGGCTCGACGACCATGGAGGCGCCCCGGCATTGGGCCGGACCGACCGCTTCGGTGACTCCCCCCACGGCGGTGGCCACGATGGGGCGCGCGGCGAGCATCGCCTCGACCGCGGTGTACGGGAAGGCTTCGGAGATCGACGACAGCCCGATCACGTGTGAAGCGCCGTAGGCGGCCGCGATGTCGTTGGTGGGGCCCTCGAATGTGGCGACGTCCGACAGGCCGAGGTCACTGACGGCGATCTCACACTGCTCGAGGTACTCAGGGGACGTCGCCGGCCCCCACAGGCGGAGCCGAGCGTCGGGGATTGTCGACCGCACACGGACGAAGGCCTGGATGAGGGTCAACACGTCCTTCAACGGGTCGATGCGGCCGACGAAGCCGATCGTCGGGGGCCCGTCGGGCTCCGGCCACACGTCGATGCGCGCCGGGTCGACGCCGTTGTGGATCACCCGGATCCGATCCTCGTCGACGCCGAGGGCCTGCTCCCATTGCGCGTTGTAGCCACACACCGGAGTGAGGACGTCCGCCTCGCGGTACGCGAGCTCGACGACGGCGCGGTAGAAGTTGGCGAAGAGCACCTTGGTCCCGAAAGGCTCGGCCGACATTGCCAACAGGCGCTCGCGCAGGTAGATGCCATGTTCGGTCAGCACGAGCGGAGTCCCGTAGCGGTACTTGGCCACGATGGCCGGCAAGGCACACAGGGCCGCCGCCGAGCTGTGGGCGACGTCGCACTCCGGCGTGGGCGCCGTCAGTGGGAGGAGGTAGCGGTAGAGGGTGCGCGCGAAATCCATGACGGGAGCGAGCCCCGTACGGGCGTGGATGGGGTTCTTCTGCAGTTGATCGAGCAACAGCGCCCAGGCGGATGCGTCGCCCAGAGCGCGCCGGAGGTCGTATCTCTCGGCGAAGCGGGCGACGTCGGAGAGGCTGTCACCGAGTGCCCGGGGATCGGCTTCGGGCGCGGCGAGGCAGTTGACCAGGTGCTCCCAAGCCGGCAGGAACCGGTCACGAACGACCGGGGACGACGTCCGCAAAGCTCGTCGCCACCCGTCGCGGCGTGGCAGGTACTCCTCGGCCAACTCCAGGCCCCAGAGCGGGATGGGCTGCAAGGTGACGTTCGCCGGGGGACGGTACTGGATGCGGTGGTGGGGGTTGTCCACCAGTGCGCCCACCTCGAAGTCGTGGTGGGGCAGGCCGTGGACGAGCATGTCCACCCAGGTCGACACCCCCCCCAGCACGAAGGGATAGGTCCCTTCGGTGGAGAGATAGATCTTCATGTCGACTCCGTGTACCCGAGCGTCTCGCCGATGGCGATGGCCTTCGACAGGCACTTGTGCGCCAGGGGGAGGTTGCCGGCCTCGAGGAAGCACCGGGCACTCTCCCGATAGGCCATGAACACCCCCTGGGGAAGCGTCTCGGACTTCTCGGCGATCTCCATGTAGGCCTTGCCGGCCAGTCGCTGCAGGCGATTGGCGTGGTCGCCGCGGCCCGCTGCCAGCGCCGCCGCGGCCGCGGCCCGGTAGGCGATGGCGGCTCTCTGGGGGGCGCCTTCTTCGGCAGCTTCGGTCGCCTCGGCCTCGAAGGCGGCCAACGCCTGGGCATGGTCGGAGTCGCGCGACGCGACCAGCCCCCTGACCCACCCGTCGGCGCCGGCTCCGGTTCCCGACGCCGACCGGGAGCCGGCCCCGTTGGGGGAGACCTCCTCGTCCAGCGAGAACTGCGCCTGGCCCACATCGGTCCCGTAGCGAAGGTGCCAGCGATCACACAGTGCCTCGATGGGTGCCCCTTCCGGGGCGCCCATCTCCTTGAACAACTCCCGGAGCAGGCTGTGACTGGCGCCGACGGCACCGACGAATGTCGGCGCCAGGTCCGACGCGTAGCGCTCCGGACTGACGCGGCCATTGTGGAAATAGGTGGACCCGATGGCCAGGACGACCCGCTCGGCCTCGATCGCCTCGCCCCCGCCCTCCTCGTTGACGGCTCGCTCGGCCTCGGCCTCGGGTTCAGCTTCGACCGCGGACTCGCCCCCTACGACCTCGACCTCGACCGTGGCCCCGACTGTGGCCGGATCGGTCACATCCACTCCGGCCCCGGCCCCCGGCCTCATCCGGACCCCGTCCCCGGCCGGCCCGGCCTGGTCGGATCGGGTGCCGGGGCGCGCCTCGACCGGCCCGGCGCCGCCTCGCGGAGCCCTGAGGTACCGGGCCGGATTGCGCACCTTCTTGGGGGTCGACTCCTGGTCGGGGGCGGCCATGGTCACGCCCATTAATCGGCGCGGACGCCCAGGGCCTTGACAAACAGTCCTGACCCGCTCCGAGCCTGGTCACGGTACGTGACCGTGGCGTGGGCCGAGTTGGCTCAAGCCGGGTTCGATCGGCGCCGAAAACACACCCTGTGGTGCTGAAAGACGCGCCCGTTTCGAGCGTCGAACGAGTTGCTTACCAACGTGAAGGGCGGATGTGCCGTGGCAGCACCACCCAATACCCGGGGAGCAGGCCCGCCGTGACGTCCCTAGCTGTGACCCACCAAGCGCCTGGCGCGCCCGCTTCCGCTGTCTGGGTCCCTGCCGCGGGGCGGACGGACGACACCGGATCGGGCCGGGACTGATGGCCGTCGCTCTTGCGGGGAGCGTTCGGTGGACGGTCCTCAACCCGGTGATCGACGCAACCGTCGTCGGCGTCCTGGCCGCGGCCGCGGTCGCGTACGGATTCTGGTCGAACCGGACATCCCAGCGCGGGCCCTGGCGCTCGGCTTGGATGTGCCTGGGGGCGGGTCTGGTCTGCGTCGTCTCGGGCGACCTGTTCCAGGCGCTGCACGCCGGCGGGCCGCCGACTCGCATCGGCGCGGCGATGGTGGCGAGCACGGCGGGCGATCTCCTGGCCATCGCCGGGTTGGTCTCGCTGATCCATCAACGGCTGCCCGAACGGTCCATGGACTCTGTGGCCGAAGCGATGCTTCCCACCCTGGCGTTGGGCTTCGTGATGCTTGCCCTGGTCATCGTGCCCGCGCAGGGATGGCGTCCGGGGCGGCAGGTACCCGCCATCGCGGCACCGTTGCTCGACATGGTCCTTCTCTGGCTGGTCTGCAGCCTCGTCTCGCTCACCGAACGACACCCGGCCAACTACCGCTATCTCATCGCGGGGTTCGCCTGCCTCTTCGTCGCCAACGCCAGCTATGGCGCGTTGTCGCTTGCCGAAACATCCGCGTCGTCGCAGCTCGTGGGCATCGTGGCCCTCCTGGGCGCGTGTTGCTGGGCGGTCGCTTTCGTGCATCCCTCCCGTAAGGTCACGTTCGAGCCCGTACCGCTGCGTTCGGTGCGGCCCCGGGGGGTTCGGGTCGCCATGCTCGTGGCCGTGTCGCTCGTGGTTCCCGGCGTCCTGAGCGCCGAGTCCGCTCTGGGCATCTCGGACCACCAACCGGTCCTCCTGATCGGCGCCATGCTCCTGCCGTCGTTGCTGGTCCTCTATCTCCTGCATCAGGTGTTCACGCACGCCGCCGCCGAATACCGGGCGCAGCACGACTCCCTCACCGGAGTCTGCAACCGCCTTCTCTTCGAGGACCGGCTCCGCCTCGCCTTGACCCAGGCGGAACGGACCAACAGCGCGGTGTCGGTCATGTTCCTGGACCTCGACCGGTTCAAGGACATCAACGACAGCCTCGGTCACGCCGTGGGCAACGACCTCCTCAAGTCCGTCGTCAAGCGGCTCCAAGCGTGCCTGCGCGAGCACGACACGCTGGCCCGGTTCGGTGGAGACGAGTTCACCTTCCTGATCCCCGACAGTGGGGGGAAGGACGGGCTCGTCGTCGACGTGGCGGAACGCCTCCTGGACCGCTTCGAGGATCCCTTCAATGTCGGCGGCCGTCAGTTGACCGTGAAGGCCAGCATCGGAGTGGCGGTCTCCCCCTGGGACGGCGCCGATGCCGACACCCTGCTGAAGCACGCCGACACCGCCATGTACCAGGCCAAGGCGGCCGGCCGGAACACGTACCAGATCTTCGACTCGGCCATGAGCGCCCGGGCCCGGCTCCGCTTCGCGCTCGAGGACAGTCTGCGCGCCGCCGTGGACAGCGGACGCCTCGCCGTGCACTACCAGCCGAAGCTCGCCATGGCGACCGGAGACATCGTCGGTGTCGAGGCGCTGGCCCGTTGGCGCCACCCACAGCTCGGTTTCATCCCGCCCTGGGCCTTCATCCCCTTGGCGGAGGAGACCAGTCTCGTGGCCACGCTCGGGGAGTGGGTGCTCGAAGTTGCCTGCCGGCAGGCTCAGAGCTGGCAGGAACAGGGCCTCCCGGCCATGCCGGTGGCGGTGAACCTCTCCCCTCGCCAATTCGCGCACCAGCCGGTGGTGGAGATGGTGTCCCGAGTGCTGAGACGAACCGGTCTGGACCCCACGTTGTTGGAGCTCGAGGTCACAGAGAGCGTGCTCATGGAGCGCGTCGACGAGGTGGTGGCCAGTTTGAACGAACTACGCGCCATCGGCGTGCGCTGTTCGATCGATGACTTCGGGACGGGATTCAGCGCTCTGACCTATCTGGCCGAGATGCCCATCGACGCCATCAAGATCGACCGGACGTTCATCCAACGCATCGACGGCGAGGCAACTGGTGCCCCCATCGTGGGCGCGGTCATCGCCCTGGCGCACAGTCTCGACCTCGTGGTCGTGGCCGAAGGTGTCGAGACCGACGAGCAGCTCGGGTTCTTGGACGCGCACGGTTGTGACCAGGTTCAGGGCTTCCGTTTCAGCCCTCCGCTCCCCGAAGCCGAGATCCTCGACTTGATGCGTACCCCCGCCAAGGTGTTCACCGAGTGGGACAGCCAGCCGGCGGTCGTGCCCATGCCCGTCTCAGGCATCTCCGCCCCCCGGTTGGAGGCGCTGTTGGAGTCGATCATGCTGGAGCGTCACTGGCCGTCGGAGTTGGACAGTGAGGCGATCGAGGCGGTCCTGGCCGCTCTGCAGTCCGACGAGGTGGCGAGGATCAAGAGCGTTCGCCCCGGCCGGGCGCGCTCGGCCAAGGTCGCCGTCAGCACGCTGGCAGGCCTCGCCTCGGTCTCGAGCGCGGCCGCCGCGGCCGGGACGCTGGCCGGACCGGCCGAGAGCCTCGGCGCCCGGATCGCCGACGACAGCGGTGCCGTGGCCTTCTCCGCCAGTGCCCCCCACGACGCCGTCGAGATCGACTCCGCTCTCGGCACCCCCGGCCACGATCTGGACGGCTCGGGCTCCGAGGACAGTGCCGGCGGTCCGGCGGGCGGCGTGTCGTAGCGGCCGGAATCGTCGCCATCTATCTTCGGGCCGAGTGCACAGCTCCCGCCACGACGACACCGTCACCCTCGAGCCCTTCGAAGGGCCCTGGGCCGAGGACGACCCCGACGCCAATTTCAAAGCCGACGTGGCTCTCTACGCGCACGTCGACCCCATGGTCACCATCAGGACGTTGAGCCGCAACCTCGGTGTAGCTGAGGGTGCCCTGGTCCGCTACGTCCTGGCCAAATTCGCCACCGGAGGAAGTGGTGGGCTCTTGGAGCTCGGTCCCACCATGGTGCACCGTCTGTGGGAGCCGATCGAACGCGCCGAGCAGGCGGGCTCGAACGACGCCCGTCTCGACGCCTACGCCCAGCTGCGCCAGATGATCGAGTGGCTTCGCCTGCCCCTCGAGGACCCGACGATCTATCCCGAACAGCGCTGAGACCGATCCCCGACGCTGCCGAGACCCACACCGAGTCGTCGACCCCGTGCCCGTGCAGAACCCCCGCTGCCCTCCACCGGCGGGTGCTCCCGTCTCGGCCGTGGTGGTGTCGTCGTTCCCGGGCGACTCCGAGCCCGTCACCCTCGCTACGACCGCCCGGTAGCGTGGAGAGAGCTACGAAACCCGCGTGTCGCACGGAGGTTCGCCATGACCGAGACCCACGCCATGACCGAGACCCACGACGCTGAGGCTCCTCGCTGGCGGGGGATCAACCATCTCGCGCTCATCACCGACGACATGGACGCGACGGTGCGCTTCTACCATGGGGTCCTGGGCGCCCGGTTGGTGGCGACGATCGGCACCCCGCAATTCCGCCACTACTTCTTCGAGTTCGGGGCGCAGAACACGGTGGCGTTCTTCGAGTACACGGGCGTGGCCCTCGAGCGCTTCGCCAAGCCCGCCGGGGTGCCCGATCCCCGCGCCGTGCAGTTCGACCACCTGTCGTTCAACCTTCCCGACGAGCACGCGCTCCTCGACCTGCGCGACCGCCTCAAGTCCGCTGCGTGCGAGGTGACCGACGTCGTCGACCACGACTTCATCCGCTCGATCTACTTCACCGACCCCAACGGCATCGCTCTCGAGGCGTCGTGGTGGGCACTCGATGCCACCGGGCGGCCCGCCGACTACGGAGACGACCGGTTGTTCTCGGACCCGGACCCCGTTCCGGCCGTGCGGGAGATCCGCGACCGGGGAGAGGTCGCTTCGGTTCCCCACACACGCTTGGCCTGAATCGGGGCTCCGCTCGACCAGCCGGGGGCCGGGACACCACGGAGCGCGACGGTCAGGGGCTCGCGGAGCTGAAGTTGAGCAGGAACGGCACCGAGGTCGGCTTGAACAACCACCCCGGCACCGTCTTCCCGTTGACCTTGACCTGCACCGTGACGAGAGAGGCGCTCATGCTCACCGTCAGCTGGCCGTCGGTCGGGTTGAACTCCTTGACCTGACCGCCCTGGAGCGTGGCGGCGAAGATGGGCGAGAAGCTCTGCGGGGAGTGCACCACGGTCCAACACGGCGCCCACGCCGCCACCACCACCGTGTAGTTGGTAGCCCGGACCGACACGTTGGCACTGCCGGTGCCCGTGTTGGTCGTCGAGACCAACGCCGGGCGCGTCGGCTTCTTGGTTTGCGAGGTCGCGCTCGAGCCGTTGGCTGTGCCCGACGTCGCCGTGGTCAGGGTGTGGTTGTGGCGCACGAGGTGGATGTCGGTCAGCCACTGAGGCTGGTAGTGCTGCACCGCCAGGCCGGCGAGGGCGACGACCAGCAGTGACGCCGTGAGCCACACTGCGGCGCGCAGCACGAGGGGTGCGGGACGGACGCCGGTGTAGATGGCCGGCGCGGCGGGGAAGGAGCCGGTGGCGCTGAACGCGGCGCGGCTCTCGTGGCCGTTGGCCGCGGGGGGCTCGACGCGCTTGATGCCCGGCACCTCGTCTGTCTGGGTGAAAGCACGCAGGTGCGTGCCGTCACCGGGATAGCGGCTCAGATGTCCCGTCGGGACCGTGGTGGTGATGTACCCGGTCCGGCCTCCGCCGCCGTTGACCGGTGCCGCATCGGGGTCGAAACCCGCGTCGGCCGAGCCCCAGTGTTCCTCCACCACTCGCTCGTAGCGCTCGACGTCGAGGCCGACCAGGTCCGCGTAGCGCCGGACGGCGGTGATCGCCGAGCGCAGGTCCGGGAACCGCGACAGGTTCCCCGCCTCGAGGGCCTCGAGCTGCTTCCAGGGGACCCCCGTCCGGTCGTTGATCTCGGTCAGGCTGACAGAGGACGACTGGCGCGCGTCGCGTAGGGCCTCGCCCATGGCGGCGGGCGTCGGGCCCGCCTCCTGGCGTCGTCGCCCGCGGCGCCGCATCCTCCTGTCACCGGCTGCGGTTACCACGTTCGTCCTCCCTACGACCCCCAAAATCGTACTGCGCAGTCTCGAATCGGGGTCTTCGGATGTCATCGGCCTGTGGGGCGGGATCCTGGATGGCGCCGTCCCTGCCTGTGCCGGGCCACCGGCCCCACAGCAGTCCGGACGGCGTCGGGCCCCGCGGCCCGCCCGTGCAGGTCGGGCGGACCACCTGCCGGGGTCTCTCCAACCGGGGCGCCCCCGCCGGGGGCCACTTCCTAGCACCTCCCCGGCTCCCCGGTGCGTACCCAGCGTGTCGACCCGACACCATCCGTGGGCGGCGGAGGTGGCTCCGACACCGATCTGGCCCACCCCCTTCGACCGGACTCGGGACGGGTCTTCGACCACCAAGTGCGCCACTTTCGGCGCTCACCGTGGTATCAAGGAGAAGGCCGGTGCCTGGCCCCGCACCCATGACGAGGGTGTCAGGGCTGACATTTGTGTCAGGAAACGCTAACGTTGCCCGTCAGGGCGGTGCGCGTGTTGACATCGAACGTCCTGGGTGACTCGCACGACACCTTGGTCCGAGGTGCCACCGCAGGAAGGTGCGAGAGGAGTTCGAATGCAGGCTGAAGACGAGCTGCCAGTCGGCTCCGCCAACATGGTGGGCGACCTGGCGTCCTCCGACGATCCGCGCGCCATCTCCCGCATGTTGCGTGAGCAGCCGGTGATGCGGATCGACGACATGTTCACCCTGCTGACGCGGCGCGAGCACGTCGAAGAAGCCCTGCGGAAGTCGGCGTTGTTCTGCTGGAGCGAGGTCCCCATGGACCTCGGCAACATCCGGCCTCTCATCCCCTTGATGGTCGACCCGCCCCAGCACGTGAAGTACCGCCGGATCCTCGACCCCCTCTTCGCCCCCAAGAAGATGGCCCTGCTCGAGGACGAGGTCGTCGCCCTCGTCACGGAGCTCGTCGACGCCTTCGCGTCACGGGGCTCGTGCGACCTGCACGAGGAGTTCGCCGTCCCCCTGCCGTGCCGTGTCTTCCTGCGCCTGATGGGCCTGCCGCTCTCGGACCTCGACCTCTTCCTGGCGGTGAAGGACGACATCATCCGGCCCAAGGGGATCACGCTCGAGGAACAAGCACCGGCCCGCAAGAAAGCGGGCGAGACCGTATACGCCTACTTCGACAAGGAAGTCAAGAAGCGGCGCGGCGAGGAGCCCAAGGAGGACCTGCTGGGGCAGATCATGGCCGGCGAGGTCGACGGGGTTCGCCTCACCGACGAGGAAGTCCTCGACATCTGCTTCCTGTTCATCATCGCCGGCCTCGACACCGTGACCGACTCCCTCGACTGCTTCTTC
>Ga0116215_1001030_pt1 | contig 19449 bp, 17 predicted proteins | sample Sb_taG_7_FD_89698 | JGI IMG/M metagenome (GOLD analysis project Ga0116215, IMG submission 89698) | Peat soil microbial communities from Weissenstadt, Germany - Sb_50d_2_FS metaG | ecosystem: Environmental > Terrestrial > Soil > Wetlands > Peat | place: Germany: Weissenstadt | collected 2010-09-21
CCCCACGGGCCACGACAAGACGAGCATCGTGTGCTTCCAGCGCGAGGACCGCCCCGGCAGTCTGCACGGGATCTTGAGCGAGTTCGCGGCGCGCAGCATCAACCTGACCAAGCTCGAGTCCCGGCCTTCCAAGCGGGGCCTGGGCAATTACTGTTTTCTGATCGACCTCGAGGGCCACCTGGCTGACGAAGTGGTCGCCGACTGCCTCCGCGTCCTGCACGCCGAGCTCGCGGGCGTGAAATTCCTGGGCTCGTACCCCGCAGCGGGAGACCACGGCCCGGCCGTGCGCGCCCGTGCCGACACCGCCTGGCGCGAGGCCGAGGCGTGGGTCGACTCGTTGCGGTCACAGATGCGCCCGTCCTGAGCGGCGATACCCTGGCCCCTTCGGAGGGATGGCAGAGCGGACGAATGCGAGGCTCTTGAAAAGCCTTGGCCCAAAAGGCTCGTGGGTTCGAATCCCACTCCCTCCGCTGTCGGCGATCGGCTACTGAGGGCCTCCCGCGGTCATCTGGGCCAACATCTGCTCGAGCGCCGCCTGATCCGGTCCGACGAAGGGTTGCGCCGTCGGGGCCGCCTCGAGCGAGCCCAGCAGCCGCTCCAACATGGCGCCGGAGGCCGCAGGCAGATGGCTACTCAGGACCATCCTGGGATTCATGGCGCGGATGCCGTTCAACTCCCTTGCGAAGGTGGCAGGGTCAACCTTGTGCAGCCACGGCGAGTCGACCGTCGCCCAGAAGACCTGTCCTTGACGCAGTTCTTCCTCGGAGATGTCGTCGGCCCGCTCCGGTACTGCTTGGAGGAGTGCCCCGAAGCAGTCGGAGCTGAAGAAGGCGCCGGACGTGTCGTCGAAGAAGCCGGTCGTCGACGGGTTGTCGAACACCGGTGGTTTGACGGCAGTCAGGGTTCGGTCGCCCACGGTGATCTTCTGCCCGGGGTTGACCAGGTGGATCCGGTCCATCGGTAGCGGGGCGGACGTGGTCATGATGCCCACGCCGAGGAACGTGGTGATCACGCGAAGCTGGGGATTCTCGGCGAGCAGCTGATGCAGTGTGCCGATGTGGTCGAAGTCCGTATGGGTGAGCCAGATCCACTTGAGTTCGGCCGGGTCGATCACCGTACGCAGCACGGTCATGAACTCGTCGCTCTCCACAACGGCCCCGGTGTCCACCAGAACCGGCTCCGAGCCGTGGAGGACGAAGGCGTTGAGCGGGATGAGTCCGAAGCCGGGGATCGGGAAGCTCGACGTCAGCACGTCGATGTCGGGCGAGGCCTTATAGGTGCTGATCATGGCTGTCTCCTCATTAGGTGGTGGTCCGGATCGTCATTGGTGGTGGCAGGTCAAGGCTCGAGGCGCGACCTCCAGGGTCACGACCGGCCCTCGGGCACCGTGGCCACCTCGGCGGCGGTCTTGAGCTGCGCGAGCGTGTGGCACATGTTGTCGTGCAGCTCGGCGCGCCTGTTGAGGGGCCCGTCGATGATTCGGGCCCAGAGCGGCAGCCACTTCACCTCGTAGGACTCGGTGACCCTGGTACCCCCTTCGACCGCCTCGAACCGGTAGCGCCACAGGGTGGAGGGGCGGCGTCCCTCCTCGGTGACGAAGGTGAACTCCCGGCCGGGATCAGCGGTGAGCACACGGCCGCGACGCGACCAGCGGATGAGCTGCTTGGGACCGGTGCGGTTGTGGCCGACGAATTTGGCATCTTCTGTCGGCCCGGTGGCTCCGCCCTCCCACTCGACACGCCGGCACTCGGGGCTCCACTCACCCATACGCGGAAGATCCGCCACCATCTCGTAGATGTGCTCGGGGGTGGCGTGGATGACGCTCTGCTCGCTGCCCTCTGTGAGCCACCACCGTCCCTCCTTGACGTGCACGTGTCCTCCCCTCTTCCTGTTCCCACGTATCTTTAGCTGACGCTAATGGACGTAGCTGTAGCTGTCAACCAGAAATAGTGCTATGGTGATGCCCGATGGAACGCTCCCGAGCGGCGGTACCGACAGGGTCGCCCGCCGAGACACCCCAGACACCCGTCCGATCCGACCGCCGGGCCCGACGCCGCCAGGAGACCATCGAAGAGATCCTCGATATCGCCACCGACATCATGACCGAGGAGGGGGTCAACGGCCTCAGCCTGGCCGAGGTGGCGCGCCGGCTGGGAGTCCAGCCCCCCTCGCTGTACAAGTACTTCCCTTCGCTCATGGCGGTCTACGACGCCCTCTTTTCCCGAGGTCAGCTCGAACACCTGGACGTCATGCGTCGGGCCATGGCCGATGCCGAGCCCGGGCTGAGCGCCTTGACCGCTGGCCTCGAGGCCAGCGGACGCTGGTTGCTGGCCCATCGCGCCGTTGCCCAGCTGCTGTTCTGGCGCCCCGTCCCCAGCTTCGAGCCCTCGGCGCAGTCCTTGGCCCCCAGCGTGGAGATGGTCGCCCTCCAGCGCGCCGCCCTGGCCGACGCCGTCGAAGCCGGACAGCTCGGTCCCGAGGCCGACGCGGAGGAGGCCGTCTACCTCGTCTCCGTGCTCATCGCCGGGGTCCTCAGCCAGGCCATGGCCAACGAGCCTGACCTCGAATGGGGTCAGGGCCGCTTCACCCCCGTGTTCCCCCGACTCATGAAACTGCTCGTCGCCGCATTCCCCTTGCCGGCATAGGCAGCTCCCGACAGATGCACCCCCAGCGCGGCGTGCGGCCACATGCTCCCGGGTCACATAATGACGCAGGCGGGTCACGCGGACCGTGGAATCGCCCGGGGGGGACGATGCGACGCACATCCTTGTGGCCGGCGACGGTGGCTGTGGCGTTCGCCGTGCTGGTCACGGGTTGCTCGACGTCCACGCCGGTGGCCACGCCGGGCTTCGCCCATGTCGGCCCCTATGCGGTCGGCGCAGCCACGTTCGACCTCGGCAGTGCGGGCCCGGCGTTGGGAGAGCAACTGGCCACGGTCTTCTATCCGGCCGACGCTTCGAAGCTGGCCGGCCACCCCTTGTTCAGCTACGACCTCGAGGCACCGCTCCCCGCCGCGTTGCAGGCCATCGTGCCGAGCAAGTACAACGCCGTCATCACCGTCGACGCCCATGTCGATGCCCCGGGCTCCCCCCATGGCCCGTTCCCCATCGTGCTCTTCAGCCATGGATTCGGCGCCTCCCGGCTCTATTACTCCCACCTGCTCACCGGGATCGCGTCATGGGGGTTCGTCGTGGTCTCGGCCGACTACCTCGAGCGTGGGCTCCTGGCCGAGGCCACCGGCCACGCCAGCGACACTCCCGCCAAAGACCTCCAAACCATGTTTGCCTCACTCACCGCCACCGAGCTGGCCTCGACGAGCCCATCGTCACCGCTCCACGGCGTCGCCGACCCGCACGAAGTGGCCGCGGTCGGACACTCGGCCGGGGGGGAAACGGCGTTCGACGCCCTGAAGGATCCCCGCGTCGACGTCGCCGTGGGGTGGGAGCCCGTCGGCCCGTCGGGCCCTCCGTCGCACAAGCCGGCCATGATCATCGGTGACGAGGGCGACATCGCCCTCACGCCGGCCGCGCTTACCGGCGAGTTCAAGAAGTTCCCGGGACCGACGAACTTCGTCGAGATCTCCGGTGAGGGTCACGACACCTACACCGACATCTGCACGTCCATCCGCGACGGAGGCGGTGGCCTCGTGGGATTCGCGGAGTCGGTCCATCTGGTCAGCCCCGACCTGGCCAAGCTGGCCAACAACGGCTGCACGATCAAGGACCTTCCCCCCGAGCGGTTCTGGCCGATCGCGCAGTACTACACCGTGGCCGAGCTGCGCCACGGACTCGGGATCGACCGAAATCCGATCGGCCTCTCTGCGCCTGCGGCCCGACAGTTCCCGGGTTTCACCGTCACCTACCGGCAGCACTCATGACCCGAGAATGGCGCGGCGCGTCGACAAGGCGGGGCCGGGTGGCTCACCGGAAAGGACGATGCGAGGATAGCCATCGATGACGACGTCCGAGGTCCGAGACCCGTGAGCAGCGCGTTCGGCCCGACAGCCGCGTCATCGAGCACGGGGCGAGACCTTCGCTTCGCCATCGTCGGCGCGGGGATGGCGGGGATCCTCACGGCCATCAAGCTGAAAGAGGCGGGGCTGTCGGACTTCACCGTCTACGAGAAGGCCGATCGCCTCGGAGGCACCTGGTGGGAGAACACCTACCCCGGGCTCTCCTGCGACGTCCCCTCCCACCTCTACTGCTACTCGTTCGCCCTCAACCCCGAGTGGAGCCACACCTTCTCCCCGGGAAGCGAGATCCAGGCCTACTTCGAACGTGTCGCCAGCGACTACGGCGTCGTTCCGTTCATCCGCTTCGGCGACGAGGTCGTGAGCTGTGCGTTCGACAACGGGCGGTGGCGCATCTCGACGGCAAGCGGTCACCGCGACGAGGTCGACGTCGTGATCGCGGCCACGGGAGTCCTGCACCACCCGAAGTATCCCGACATCAAGGGCCTCGACTCCTTCGGCGGCGCCGTGTTCCACAGTGCCCGGTGGGACCACGGGGTCACACTCGACGGGGCACGGGTCGGGATCATCGGTACCGGGTCGACCGCCGTGCAGATCGTGTCGGCCATCGTCGAGCGGACAGAGAGACTCGTGTTGTTCCAACGGACCGCTCAATGGGTGATGCCCGCCATGAACCCGGCGTACACGCCCGAGGAACAGGCCGCGTTTCGACGGGACCGACATCTGATGGAAGAGCTGCGCGCCGGAGTGTCACAGCTCTTCGACGGGTTCTCCGGTGCGGTCGTGGACGCCGAATCGCCACAGATGAAGATGATCGAAGACGCCTGTCTGAAAAACCTCGAGGACAACGTCACCGACCCGGGGCTCCGCGAGCGCCTGCGCCCGGACTACCGGGCCGCATGCAAGCGGCTCATCGTCTCAGCCGACTTCTACCGGGCGATCCAGGAACCCAACGCCGAATTGGTCACCGACGCCATCGACAGTGTCGAGCCCGGCGGGGTCCGCACCGCTGACGGCGAGTTGCACGAGCTCGACGTCCTGGTCCTGGCCACCGGCTTCAAGGTGGACGCCTTTGTGCGACCCATTTCTGTCGTGGGACGCGACGACCGGAATCTCGAGCAGGCGTGGGCCCGACGCCCCGAGGCCTACCTTTCGATCTCGGTGCCCGGATTCCCCAACTTCTTCATGCTGAACGGGCCCAACGGCCCCGTGGGGAATTTCTCCCTGGTGGAGGTGGCCGAGCTGCAGGTCGGCTACATCATGCAGTTGGTCGACCGTCTCCGGACCGGCGAGTGCCACGAGATCAGCGCCACCCAGGCTGCGATGGACCGATTCGAGGCGGCGCGCGTGGAAGCGGCCAAGAAGACGGTGTGGGCGACGGGGTGTCGCAGCTGGTACCTGGACGATCGCGGCATTCCCGCCGCCTGGCCATGGCACTTCGGACGCTTCCGCAGCGCCATGGTGGCACCGGAGTGGGAGGCGTACGAGCTGCGAGGCTGAACCCACAGTCGGGCTCCGCTCATGTCTCTGACTCGAGACGCCACTGCTCCAACTGGTGACGCAGCCACCCGCTCTCCCAGAAATTGCCGTGGCCCCCACGGTCGAGGAGCGCCTGGTGGGCGTCGATCATCACCCCGAGGGCACCACCGTGGGCCGGCTCCCGGCGCAGGACCGCTTCGACGAGGTGGATAGCCACGACGGGCTCGGCCGCGCCGAGCTTGGCCCGGGCCCGCCCCACGACTGCGTCCGCCCCCGCCAGGTCCACGAGCTCGGCGAACGCCGCGGCGGGCTCCAGCGGGTACAGCTCGGTCGTCGAGCGCAGCCTGAACCATCCCATGTAGGTCTCCCAGATCGTGCGCACCCCCCAGGCCACCGTGCCGTATCCCTCCCCCACGCGCAGCTCGGCAGGGAGGTGGATCTCGCGCATCAAGGTGAACACGTCCTTGCCCTCGTTCATACCGGCGAGGGTCTCGCGGTGCACGTAGTCGACAGCGTCATGGAGCCAGGCCAGGGCGGCGTCGATGAGCCGGCGCCCGACGATGGGCTCGTGGCGCCCGGTGACCAGCATCGAGGGCTCGAGGGCGCGGACGGTGCGGACCGATTCGAGGTAGGGCTCCACCATGCGGTAGCGGTCACCCCGCAGCGTGTTGAGGTTCGGGAAGTGGGGAAACAGCGGGCCCACCAGGTTGCTGAGGAGGCAGACGCCGTGCCGGGGAAGCCACACGACACAGCTGTCGACGGTCTCGCCCCCGGGCGTGGCGATGAGCTCGAGGTCCAGGCCGCCGACGTGCAGCTCGAGGTGACGATCGAACGTGACGTCGGGGACGGGCTTGTCCTGGCGCATGGGGACACCCGGGTTCTCGGCCGCGATCTCCCGGGCCCGTCTCCCGCTCACGTCGAACCAGATGCCGGCCGTCCGCAACCGCAGGGTGGCGATGCGCTCGTCATCGTGCTGGCACGCCTGATTGTTGGCCTGGGCGACGTAGCTGGTGTCGGGCTCCCGGAACAACCCGACACCCCCGACGTGATCGACATGAGCCTGGGTCGTGACGATGTAGGGCGTGGGGCCGGGACACACGGCATCGAAGACACGCTTGTGGTGGGGGGCCTCGTAGCCCAACCCGGTGTTCACGATCACCCGGCCCGCCCCGGTGACGAGCATGTACGCCGCCGTCGTCCCACCCGAGCGGTAGAGGAAGTCGGTCAGGCGCTGGGCGGGGTCGTCGTAGACGGGTGTGAGCAGCTCCTTGCCCGGCCGCTCGTCGACGAGCCGATCGACGCCGTCGGGGCTCATGTGACCTCCACCTGCACCGCAACGGCGTCGTGGTAGAAGCCGAAGACTTCCCGCACCTCGTCGGGCTCGACCCCGAAGTCGGCGCGCAGGTCGTAGACGACCTGGCCCTCCCTGTCGCGGCGATGGTCGGTGAGGTACTTCCCGATCTGCGTACGGGCCTCGTCGGTCATGGCCAGACCGGCCACCTCGTAGATGTGCTCGACGGTTGCGGCGTCGTCCGCCATGAACCGGTGGAAGAGCACGTCCTGGTGCCGGTCCGGAGGGATCCGGTGGCGGTCGCGCAACGATGCCTCGAGCAGGCGACGGACTCGGTCGGTCCAGTACGAGAGGTAGTGGTCGGGATCAGGAGTCCGGTAGCTCATGCGGGCTGCGTAGGCCATCATCGTCGCCGCGGACTGCACCACCGACACCGGATCGCGATGTGTTACGACGACGGTGGCGTCGGGGAAGGTGGCGAGCAGTGGGCCCAGCTGTTCGAGGTGCTGCGGCGACTTGAGCACCCACCGTTCACCGGGACGCCGCCACTGCAGGATCTGGAGCACCGTCTTCAGATACGCGTAATGCGGAGTCTGGTCGTGGGACAGGTAGTAGTCGCGCCAACGCGGGACGCGGGCGACCCATTCGAGCTGATAGCTCGAGAAGTCCGGCAGCTGCAGCTCCAGCTCCTCGTGGACGTGGTCGGGTCGCATGGGGTGCATGACCGCCAGGTGGGGCAGCACGGCCTCCATCACCCGCCAGTCCTCCTCGGCCCGTAGGTAGCGCGGGTCGGCGCCGTCGGGCGCACCCGGATCGCCCGGGTCCGGGACCGGCTCGTAGCTCTCCCACAGGGGGAGCGAACGCAGACGCGTGTCGGCGGCGATGAGATTGACCAGGTGGGTGGTCCCCGATCGTGGCAGGCCGACGACGATGATCGGTGCCGCGATCTCGACCTCGAGGATCTCGGGGTGGGCGGCGAGCAGGTTGCGGATCCGAAGTCGGTTGCTCGCATAGCGGACACAGTCCCGAAACAACGTCAGGCGCCCGAGCCCGCTGCGCTCAGGATCGGCGTCGATCTCCTCCAACCACATGCGGAGGCGGGCGCGGAAGTCGTCGGGCCCGAAGTCGTCGAGCCCGGTGCGTTCGACGGCCGCGCCGAGCACCGACTCTTCGGTCAGGGCGACGGGGTTGCGGTCGCCGTACTCGAGGGCCAGGCGCTGGACCTCGGTGAGCCGGGGCTCTCGCAGGTCGGTGATGCGGATGCGCTGACCCGGCGTCATCCTTGCACCGAGAAGCCGCCGTCGACGGGAATCGTCTGACCCGTCACGTACCGTGCGGCGGGGCTGGCCAGGAACAGCACGACAGGCGCGATGTCGGCGGGAGTGCCCAGGCGGCGCATCGGAGTGCGGTCGAGGATCGGTCGGGTGAGCGCCTCGATCCCCAGCATGGGCGCGGTCATGTTGGTGTCGATGACTCCCGGCGCCACTGCGTTCACCCGGATGCCCTGTCGCGCCCAGGCCACCGCAAGGGTCTTGGTCATCTGCACCACGCCGGCTTTGGCGGCGCCGTACCCGGGGACGAACTCGATGCCGAAGAAGCTCGACATCGAGCCGAGATTGACCACACTGGCCCCACCGTCGACGGCGCTCGACGCCAGCAGCGGCCTGCACGCCGTGGCCATCCGGAAGGCGGCGAAGAGGTTGACAGCCACGACCTCCTCGAACACCTCAGGGTCGTACTCGCTGCGGCCACCGGGCAGGTTCTGCCCGGCGTTGTTGACCAGCACGTCGAGGCCGGCCAGCCCGTCGGCCACGGACAGGACCGCGTCGGGGTCGGGAAATCGGCACTGGTGATAGGCAAAGCCGCGCAGGTCGTGGTCGTAGTCCTCCGACGAACGCCGGGTGCCGGTGATCGTGACCTCGGCGCCGGCATCCCGGAACGCGGTGGCGATACCGAGACCGATCCCGTTGGATCCTCCCGTCACCAGGACGCGGGTCCCGGAGTAGTCGAACGTCGCCGTTACCACACCGCCTCCCACCGTCCCGACACAGCCGAGCGGTACATGGCGAGCGCGGCGCGCAGCTCGCCCAGGGAGTACTCCGCCCCCACCGTCGGGGAGACGCCGTCGAGCACCGCCGCCTCGAAGGCGGCCATCTGGTGCTCGTAGCTCTGCAGGTAGCCGCCCTGTCCCACGACCGCGCCCCGGGGGTCGGACCCGTCATAGAGCTTGACCCTCCCGAGGACGTCGATGACGAGCTCGCCCCGGGTGCCGGTGACCTGGAACAACGGCAGAGGGGCGACGGGCCCGGGCGACAGGACGGCGTCGAAGCTGGCGACCACCCCGGAGTCGAAACGGCACAGGGCCCGGCACATCGACTCCCCCTCCATCGCCCCGTACGGACGGCCGGTGGCGGCCACCACCTCGACCAGCTCACCCAACCATATCCGCAAGGGGCGCAGCCAGTGCGAGCCGGCGTCGATCGCCACGCCTCCACCGGCTTCGGCCACCGAGAACCGCCAGTTGCCGGGACCGGCGAACTGCTCCATCGGCGGTGCGCAGTGCCAGGCCCGGGCCGTGAACACCTCGCCCACCGCACCGTCGTCGATGAGCGCCTTGGTCCGCACGACCTCGGGCCAGTACTGGGCGTTCTCGGCCACGAGGAACACCGAGCCCGACCGCTGTGCCGCGGCCACGATGCGGTCGCACGCGTCGAGGCTCGGCGCCATGGGCTTCTCCAGCAGCACGTGCTTGCCCGCCCCCAGCATCGCCAGCGCCAACTCCTCGTGGCGTCGGTGGGGGACCATGATCAAGGCGGCGTCGAAGGTCCCCACGGACAACGCTTCGTCGACGGAGCCGAACGGCTCCGCGCCGGTCTCCTTCGAGATCGCCACGGCCCGTTCGCGGTCGACGTCGACCGCGACGGTGACCTCGGTCCGCCGAGCCGCAGCGCGCACGGCCGCCAGGTGCCATCGGGCGATGGCCCCGCACCCGACGAACGCCAGCCGCAGGTGACGCTCGGTACCGGGACCCGCCGCGCCCATGGAGGGGTACCCTACGTCGTCTTGGAAACCGCACGGGACCCTGCAGCCCTCCGAACCATCCTCCCCGGCCCCATCCGGCAGAACGGGTATGTCGTGCGCGACCTCGAGCGCGCCATGGACGCATGGCTCGCCGTCGGCGTCGGCCCCTGGCTCGTCCTGCCCCACCTGAGGCAATCGGGTTCGGTGTACCGGGGCCAACCGACAGAACCGGTCGTTTCCATGGCCTTCGCCAACTCCGGTGAGCTGCAGGTCGAGCTCATCGAGCAGGAGGACGACGCGCCCAGCATCTACCGGGAGTTCCTCGACGCCGGCCGGGAGGGATTCCACCACCTGGCCTGGTGGGTCGAGGACTTCCCGAGCGTCGCTCGTGCCGCCCGAGACGCGGGGTGGCCGGTGGTACACGAGGGGGACACCGGCGGGATGGCCCGGTTCGCCTATTACGACCCGGGAGGTGTCACGAGCACCGTCGTGGAGGCCATGGAGCTGACCGACGCCACCCGCTGGCTCGTCACCACGGTGCGGGAGGCGGCCGCGGGCTGGGACGGCACCGATCCCGTGCGCAGTCTCGTCTGAGGACGGCTCTCAGAGGAGCACGTCCCGTGCCATCTGGAGCAGGATCCCGGTGGCGTCGAGGTTGCGAGCCACGGGGCCGATGAACCGGGCCGGCAGAAACTGGGGTCCTCCTGGCCAGGAGTGGTGGTCGGCTTCGAGGATAGGAGGTCCTCTGCAGCGCGAACCCATCGGTGCCGCGCCCGTCACACGATCAAGGAGGGGCCGTCGGGGCGCGGGGGGCCTGCAGCGCGGCGAGCAGTGCGCTCACCGCACGGCGATCGGCATCGGCGGGGCGAGAACAGGCGAACCACGGCTCTTGCGGGGCCAGGTGCGACACGGGGAACACCTCTACCACGCGCCCTACCACCAGGGCGTCCCTGCACACGAAGGTGGGGAGCAGACTGACCCCCAGCCCGAGTTCGACGGCCTTGAGCACGGCACGGAGATCGGGGGCGACCAGTTGCAACCGGGCCGCGAAAGGACGTCCCAGGACCGTGTGCCAAAAGCGACGGGTCAGAGGCAGCTCGAGGCTGTAGGAAACCCACGACCGCCCCGTCAGCCAGGTGGCCACGTCCTCCAGGGAGCCGAATGAGCCCGTCGGGACGGCCTGCGGTGCACCCACCAGGACGAAGCGCTTGGAGCCCAGCGTGGTCGCAGCGATGCTTCGCCGTGGGGGGGTCGAGCTGCTGACGACGACGTCGAGCTCGCCCCGCTCCAAGAGGGCGAAGAGCTCGGGGTCGCTTCCGAAGCTCACCGACACCGGGAGGTCCAGCCCGACGAGGCACGGGACGACCTCGGCGGCGAAGTACTCGGGGCTCGAGCCGAAGCGAAGGGGCGACTCCGGGGCCGGTGCCACCCCCGCGTCCAGGCTGCGCAACACCGATTCGAGCCCGTCGAGAGGCTCGGCGACGATGGCATAGAGCTCCCGGCCTCGTTGGGTCGGCTCCATGCCGGTCGGCTTCCGCACGAACAGCGTTTCGCCCAGGACCCGTTCCAGCGAGGCCAGGTGTTGGCTGGTGGCGGGCTGGGTCAGGCCGCGGTGAGAGGCGCCCTCGGTCACCGAGCCGCTCCGGTAGACGGCCAGGAAGGTGCGCAGCCAGTCCGGTCGAGACATAAGTGAAGCTTATCTATCAAGTAATAGATACTTCTTTGCTTATCGCTGCAGAGCGCTGGAGGATGGGTGGATGCAGGGTTCCGCCGATACCTACCTCCACGGCCACCATGACAGCGTGCTGCGCTCTCATCGCTGGCGCACCGCCGAGAACTCAGCGGGCTACCTCCTCCCGCGGTTGTCACCCGGGGCGCGCCTGCTCGACGTGGGTTGCGGCCCCGGCACGATCACCGTCGGGCTGGCGAGTTACGTGGGCGAGGGCCTCGTCACCGGGATCGACGCCGCCGAGGAGGTGCTGGCCCAAGCTCGGGCCGAAGCGGCACGCTGCGCAGCGCGCAACGTCGACTTCGAGGTCGGCGACGTCTACCGGTTGCGGGCTTCGGACGATGCCTTCGACGTGGTGCACGCGCACCAGGTGCTGCAGCACCTGTCCGACCCGGTGGCAGCCCTGGTCGAGATGAGGCGGGTGTGTCGCCCGGGCGGCATCGTCGCCGCCCGCGACGGCGACTACGGAGGGATGATCTGGTTCCCCGAGGACCCCGAGCTCGGACGGTGGCGGGACCTCTACCGACACGTGGCCAAGTCGGTCGGCGGCGAGCCTGACGCGGCGCGGCGGCTCGCGCCATGGGCTCGACGAGCAGGCTTCACCGAGATCACAGTGTCGGCGAGCTCGTGGTGCTTCGCCACTCCAGAGGAGCGCTCGTGGTGGGGGAACCTCTGGGCGGAGCGGCTCACCCACTCCAGCTTCGGGCACCAAGCCGTCCGATCGGGCCTCGCCGAGCGGGGAGATCTCGAGCGATTGGCAACGGCTTGGCGCCGATGGGCTTCGAACGACGATGGGTGGTTCCTCGTACCCCACGGCGAGATCCTCTGTCAGGCGTGACCCGGAGCACCGCGCACCGCCAAGGCCACCAGACACAGGTCGGGCCCGGCACGCGAGATACTGGTCGCCGATGGGCGATCTGGCGCTGGACACGGCGGTCGAATCCGTCGGAGACGGGCGCTATCGCGCCCGGCTCAGCCGGGAGTGGGAGATCTGGGGTCCCATGGGCGGGTACGTCGCTGCCATCGCCCTCCGTGCTGCTGGGACCGCAAGCCCCTTCGACCGACCGGCGAGCTTCTTCTGCCACTACCTGAGCGTCGCGGACTTCGATCGCGTCGAGCTCGAGGTGTCGACCGTGCGCGCCGGCCGCAGCGCCCTTTCCCAGCGCGTCCACGTGACCCAACGCGACAGGCCGATCCTGGAGGCGTCGGTCTGGTCCGTCGCCGGGAACGACGGCCTGCAGCACGACGAGGCGGTCGCGCCCGACGTACCTGGGCCTGAAGCCCTGTCTCGGTTCGAGGACCTGATGGCGGACCAGCCGTCGACCTACGCGTTCTGGGACAACGTGGAGATGCGCCCCGTGCACTTCCGTTCCGAGTGGCCGCCTCGTGAGCCGCTTCCGCCCGTGTGGCAGGCCTGGTGCCGTTTCCGCCCCACGGCGACGTTCCCTTCAGACCCCTGGGTCGACGCCTGTCGTTCGGTCGTTCTCCTCGACGTCCAGAGCTGGCCCGCCGCGTCCCAGCGTCACGCGTGGCGGGAGCCCCACGGGTACATCGCCCCCAGCCTCGACTTGTACGTGGCCTTTCACAGTCCGGCGCCCAGCGAAGCCTGGCTGCTCGCAGACGGCCATGCCCCCGTGTCGGGCGACGGCATGTTGGGTTGGACGGGCAGGGTGTGGACTCCCTCGGGAGTGCTGGTGGCAGCGGCTGCCGGGCAGGCGCTGTACCGCCGTCTACCGAGCTGATGGCTCGGGATCAGGGACAGGTCTTGGTCTGGATGCCGGGCAACCCGGTGGGCGCGTAGGGGTCGGGGTCGGGTCCGCCCGCGAAGCGGTCGGAGATCCAGTGGACCATGTCGTTCGCCGAAGGGGCGATGACCCCGGCGTGGCTCTGGCCCGGGTAGATCCACCGCTCCAGGTCCTGGCCCAGCGTGCAGAGGTGGTCGGCCAGGAGGGCGGTGGAGACCACCGGGATCTGCTCGTCGCTCCCTCCCTGGATGATGAGCAGGGGGACGGGCCCGGCGGTCGTGAAGGTACCGGGGTCGTTGGCGTTCATCAGCGTCTTCCAGGTGGGGATGTCGATCGGGTCCCCTTTGGTCAGTTGGCTGAGGGTGTACTTGCTCGTCACCTGGCCGACGTAGTCCGAGCACCCCTTGTCGAGGTCGGGGAGGAGCGTGACCGCCAACGGGGTCAGGACCTGGTCGAGGGGGGCCGCCTTGTCGCCGTAGGCGGCGTTGAACCCGCCCGCCGCCATGAACAGGTAGTAGCGGTACGGGCTGGTCTTGAGGAATTGGTAGATGGCGTAGAACTGCGACGGCGGCGCTCCCGCCACCACGCCCTTCAGATGCAGACCAGGCGCGTAGCTCGATGCGATGTGGAGAGCGAACATGGCGGTCTGACCGCCCTCGGAATGGCCCCACACCACGTAGTTGTCACTGGCACGGGCCGCGGGGAGGTGCCGCGCCGCCCGCACGATGTCGATGGTGTTGCGCGCCGCGCTCACCCCTACGAGATAGGGCAGCAGCCCCGGCGTGCCCTCTCCCTGGTAGTCGCTGGCGGTGACCTCCCAGCCCCGGTCGAGCAGGTCGTCGGCCAGAGGCACGGCAGAGCTCGGGTTGAGCGAGGGGGCACACCGGTCGGCCATGCCGTCGGTGCCGTGCCCCCAGGTCACGACGGGGTAGCCGCCGGCGGGCACCGGTCGGTCGGGAACGACGACGAGCCCGGTGACCGCGACCGGCTTCCCGGTCACCGACTCCGACAGGTACATCACCCGGTAGGCGGTGCCGTGGAGCCCCGAGACGGCAATGCGCTCGGACTTGAGAAGCGTTCCCGGACCCGTCTTGGGCAGAGGCTGAGGCACCGAGAAGAACGACGGCAGACCCCGCGGGGCCGCGATGGGAGCCAGCGAGGCGGGGCCCGAAGACCCGCAGGCGGCGACGAGCACGGCCACTGCGACCACGATCGCCGATACCTGTGCCGAGACCCGCGTCCCCCCACGGCGACGGACCGGGGGACCGAGTCGCCGTGGGGTGTCCACGCACGTCCTCCTGTCCGGAGCGGCCTTTCTACCAGAGCGGGCCGTGTTGTCCCTCCGCTACGTGGTCGCTCGCTGCGCGGCGGTCGCCGTGCAGATCCAACCAAGGTCGTAGACGCGCACGCCCACGGACGTGAAGCCGGCCCCGGTCAGCCGGCGATCCAAGGTGGCGGGGTCGATCGGGTTGTAGATGTCGTCGGTGTGGAAGAGCCGCACGCTCTCGTTCTCGACTCCGTCGGCCGCCACGAGCGTCCCCCCGGATCTGAGGACTCGGCCCAGCTCGGCGAACACCAGGTCCTGAGCTTCGTCGGTCGGGATGTGATGCAGCATGTGGAACGAGGCCGCGCCGGTGAACCGACCGTCGGGGAAGTCCATGCCGGTGGCGTCCCCGCAGATCACCTCGACGTTCGTGCCGGCCATGCGCTCGGCCAATGCGTCGGCCAGGTCGGGATCGAACTCCAATGCCGTCAGTCGAGCTGTCAAGGTACGCAGGACGTCGGTGGTCAACCCGGGCCCGGGTCCGATCTCGATGACGTCGTCACCGAGGGCCACACCGTGCAACGCCTCGGGGAGGATCGTCTCCTCGATGGCTTGGCGCCACTGCGGGCTGGCACAGAACTCGAGATGTGCCTCGTTCATGGCCGGGCTCCCCTTCGGCGACGCTCAGGTGGGGACCGGCACCGCCGCTCCGGGCTCCTGGGACGGCATGCTCTGGTTGGCCGGCACCGGATAGGGCACGGGGTTGTTGACATCCAACTCGATCAACTGGGAGGCCTGGCATTCACCTTTGACTCGCGGGTCGCTCCTTCCCAGGGTGGCGGGCAGCGCCGGGACCGACGCGTCGGGCGACCCGACGTGCAACGTCGAGCTCAGATCCCCCGTCACGCTCCGTCTCCAGGCACTGATGTTGGGGGCCTTCACTCCGAACCTGGTCTCGAGGAATCGCAATTGCGACGTGTGGTCGAAGGTGTCCGAGCACACGTACCCGCCCCGGCTGAACGGCGAGACCACGAGAAGCGGCACCCGGAACCCCAGGCCGAGGGGCCCGGCGATCCCGTCGGCCGGAGTCGGCAAGGGGTCGACGGTCAGGTACTCCCCCGGCGTGCCGGCCGGGGCCACCGGGGGCGGGACATGGTCGAAGAACCCGTCGTTCTCGTCGTACATGATGAACAACACGGTCTTCGACCACGTCTTGGGGTTGGAGACGAGGGCGCTCAGCACCTGATGGGTGAACCACATCCCGGCCGCGGGCGGCGAGGGCGGATGCTCGTCGTAACCCACCGGGGGGCAGATCCACGAAACCTGGGGAAGGGTGTCGTTGGCCACGTCACGGGCGAAGTCGCCGGGGAAGATGGGACCGAACGCCTTCTTGTACAGCGGTGACGACGGGTTCTCCACGTGTCGCTTGAAGTAGAGAAGGATGTTGTCGGAGATGGCGATCGACAACCGGTTGGTGGGTTGGTAGCCGATTCCCGGCGGGTTGTACACCTTCCACGAGATGCCGTTCGCCTCGAGCTCTTCGGGCATCGACCTCCACGACGCGCTGCCGACGGCGCTGGCGGCGGAGTTCGTGATGATCACCGGTCCGCCCTCGTGCCCTTCGGGATCCAGAGTCCCCGACAAGGCGTGCAGCCGGTTCGGATGCGTCGGTCCCATGACCGAGCAGTGATACCCGTCGGCGATCGTGAACGCGTCGGCCAGCGCGTACCAGAACGGCAGATCCGACCGCGTGTAGTAGCCCATGGTGAGCACCCCGTTCTGGGGTCCCTCGAACTGGGCCATGGTGTGGGTGGCGACGAAGCGATCCATCTGCCCCTTGTTCCAGCTCATGTGCTGGGCCGACCACTCATGGGAGAGGTCGAGGGTGCATTCGGCGTCGGAATTGGCGGTGTCGAGGTGGAACGGCAACAACTGGGGGGCCGCACCGCCGGGCCACGATTGCGCGAAGACCCCCGGGGAAGTGGTGGGGTGATCGTCGAAACCGCGTACGCCCTTGTACGACCCGAAGTAATGGTCGAAGGACCGGTTCTCGTTCATCAGGAAGATGACGTGTTCGACCGCACCGAGATCGGACCCCGCCGGCGCCACATGAGCGGCTTTGCGCGCCGTCTCCCCTCCGCAGGCCGCCAGAGCCATGCTGAACGCGCCGGCCATGCCCGCGATGAGCACTTCCCGCCGTGTCCGCAGGTTCGGTTGCGACACAACCGGTGATCGGTTCTCCACGTTCGGCACTCTCTGCCCTCTTCGCGCCCGGGGGGGTCATCTCGGCGACGACATCCTGGCACAGTCCCAGCGCTCCGGCCCGGGCAGTGGGCCCCGACGGGCAGCCTCCGGAGCCGGCAAGACCAACACCGTCGCCGTGACGGGAAGAGGGAACGCTCCTCTTGCGGCCGGGGGACATCTCGACACCGCAGCGGTGCGGTCCCTCGACGCCTTGGTAGCTCAGGGTTTCCGACGGTGTGGGCTCCGACGAGAGCCGGAGTCGGCTCGTCGGGTCAGATGGCGCGTTCTGAGGAAGCGGTCCGTGCCGGGCGGCGATGACGAAGTTGGTTCAGCAACGACTGCTCGTCGGGCCCGAGGCGCTCGGCGGCCCTGTTCTGGGGTCGGCGCGGCTCTTGGAGGCGATCGGTGAGGAGCGAAAGATTGTGCTGCGCGGCCTCGAGCTGATTCTGCAGGAGATCGCGCTCCGCGGCGATGGCCTCGGCTTCGGCGTTGGCACGGGCTACGTCTCGTTGCAAAGCGGCGTTGCGCGCCTCGAGCTGCTCCAAGCGCCTGCGCGCCCATGACGCCGACTCTGAAGTGTCGGTGGGCGTCGCCGCCACGCGCGTCACCTGCGCCAGCAACGCCGCGGCAAGCTCGTCGTAGTCCATGGGCCCGTCACCGTTCACACTGACGCCGGCCGCGGTGACGCGCAGGTCGGCCTTGCCGTTGTGCGAGATCCGATAGGTGCGCTTGCCCTTGATCTGGCGCTCCAACAAGCCAGCCTTGGCCATGGCGGCAACGACTTGTGTAAAACCTGCGTCGGTACCTTCATAGCCGATGGCCTTTTTCAGAACCGACGTCGCCTTTCCGCTGGCATCTTCTACCGCACCGTGTGCCGACAGGTGCTCGACAATCCGATTACGAACACTTTGATCTCGTGCCACAGAGGGACCTCCCAAAAGAACGGGCGCGACAAAACGAAAGTCGATCTGTACGGAGATCGGCCACATGCCCCACGAACACTTTATCACTTGTCCCAATGCCCGTTGATAGCGAGCGTGTTACAGCGCGCACACCGGTGTGCGATGGAGCAGTGATCACGTTCTCACAAGATTCTCAGCTACGCCACAGTGACTCGTAGTCGCCATCACGCTCAGTCTTAACACTTTCACAGGAACACAACGTTCTCGGGCGCGACAGTCTTCACGGCGCACAGTGCTCACGAGACACACGGTCGCCACAGCAAGACGGTCGTCCCCAATGGGCTATGCCCATCCAAACAACACATGCAAACAATTTTTCTTCGATTTCTGGATATTCCTTGCGGCGCGGGTGGTGATCGGGGGCGACGAGCACCCTCGCACCGGGGACGAACGTAGGCTGAGATTCGGGCCGGACAATGCCCGTCACCAGGGCGAACACCCGGAAGTGGACGCCCCACAACTCGCTCCTGTGCGCCGACTGAACGGTTAGCCTTGTGGGGACAGGCGTTCTGGGCCTCGCCTCGCTCGCTGGGCGTGACCCATTTGCCGCTTCCGGTGGACTCCACCTACCGTGACCACGGCAAATGAACCCGGGACGGGGCAGAGTCACCGAGATGGAGTGACAGAGGGAGCACGTGGCACAAGCGGTGTCCTCGACGCAGGTGGAGCATCCCCTCTCAGCCTTGACGGCCGACGAGATCGCCGCCGCGGTGGCGCTTGTCCAGGCCGATCCGATCTTCACCGACACGACCCGGTTCGCCTACGTAGGGTTGGTCGAGCCCACCAGGGAGCAGCTGCGCGCCTGGGCCCCGGGACACCCCGTCGAACGCCGGGTGCGGCTGACACTGGTCACGGGACCCGAAGCCAACGTGGTCGAGGCCGTGGCGACGCTCGCCACCGGAGAGCTTTCGATGGTGGATGTCCCCGGTGTCAGGCCCGGCCTGTTGTTCGAAGAGGCATTCGCCGCCATCGTGGCCGTGCAGGAGAATGCCCAGTGGCAGTCGGCCATGCGCAGGCGCGGGATCGAGGACTTCGGGAGCGTGCAGATCGACCCGTGGCCGTCGGGTTCCTTCGGAGTGTCCCACGAAGAAGGGCGCCGCATCTGTCGCTGCATTTCCTACGTGCGCCACACACCTGACGACAACGGGTACGCCCACCCTGTGGAGGGAGTGGTCGTCTTCGTCGACATGGCGCGCGGAGAGGTGCTCGAGGTCATCGACACCGGGGTCGTCCCCGTGCCCACGGAGTGCAGCAACTACTACGCCGACTCCGCCCCGCAGCGCGAGGATCTGAAGCCCGTCGAGATCTCCCAGCCCGAAGGCCCCAGCTTCTCGGTGGACGGCAACCACGTGCGCTGGCAGAAGTGGGCACTGCGCGTCTCGATGGACTCGATCGAGGGCCTCGTCCTCCACGAGATCGGCTACGAGGACCAGGGACGTGTCCGTCCCATTCTCCACCGTGCCTCGGTCAGCGAGATGGTGGTCCCCTACGGGGATCCCGGCCCCATGCAGGGCTGGAAGAACGCCTTCGACGCCGGTGAATGGGGGCTAGGGAGGATGTCGAGCTCCCTGACCCTGGGTTGTGACTGCCTCGGCGTCATCCACTACTTCGACGCCGTCTTCACCTCCGAGCGGGGGCATCCCTATGTCGTCCCCAACGCCGTCTGCATGCACGAGGAGGACTACGGGATCCTCTGGAAGCACAACGACCCGCGGGGGGGAAGAAACGAGGTACGGCGATCGCG
>Ga0116215_1001032_pt1 | contig 19441 bp, 16 predicted proteins | sample Sb_taG_7_FD_89698 | JGI IMG/M metagenome (GOLD analysis project Ga0116215, IMG submission 89698) | Peat soil microbial communities from Weissenstadt, Germany - Sb_50d_2_FS metaG | ecosystem: Environmental > Terrestrial > Soil > Wetlands > Peat | place: Germany: Weissenstadt | collected 2010-09-21
GTGTCAGGGATGTGCCCGGTCTAAAATGTCAGGGATGCCCCCGGCCATTCACTAAACAGTAAACTCCGTTCTAATATGGGAATACGAATCTAAGCGTTTTCACCGTTATAGCCGCAATCTTCGTAGCGCTTATGTTGTTTCTGATCCTCAGAATATACGATCAACGAAGGCCAGGTGCGTTGAAATGAGCAGGCAGTTTGGGGCTTCTCGTGTTCCCACCAGAAACTAACGCCAACGGAGACACCGGACTTTTGCCATCGCGCGTCCCCTTTTGCCGACCAGTTAGTTGTCACCACCGGGATGCGGCCCTCGGCTTATGAGCTTGTCTTGGAGTGTACGAGATACGTCGAGCGTTTCTCACGCTCACGCCTTTGGCGAGGAGGAGGTAAAGTGGTTCGGAGCGCGTACGCCTAGAATAATATGGGTCTATGTCCGGGAGAGTACGCGTCATCAATCTCGAAGAGGGGTTCCCAACTCGCGATCAGGCTTACCAAAAGCTCGAGGCCGCGCTGGTGCGCGCGCGGAAAGACGGCACCGCAGTGCTGAAGGTGATTCATGGTTACGGCTCGACCGGTGCGGGCGGAGTGTTGCGGTTTGCGGTTCGGGGCTTCTTGCGTCAGCGAAAAGAGAAAGGCGAGATTGCAGCGTTCGTCAATGGAGAGAGTTGGTCCAGCTTCGACGAGCGCAGCAAGTTGCTGGTTGCGAAGGTTCCGCAGTTGGTGCTGGACAATGATCTGGGGCGCGGCAACAAGGGAATTACGTTAGTACTGCTCTGATTCTTTCTTGCATCGATCACCTTGCCCGGTATTTTTCAGATCATGTACGAGTGGGTATCATCAGCGCGTGAATGATGGAACCGAGTTCGGGGTCACTGCTTTCGTTTTGGCGGGTGGCAAGAGCTCTCGCATGGGAAGCGACAAGGCTTTTCTACGGTTCGGAGATGAGACTCTTCTCTCGCAAGCATTGCAGGTAGCGGGAACTGTCGCAGGAGAAGTGCGGATTGTCGGGGACGCCAGGAAGTTTGCAGCCTTTGGACGAGTGGTTGAGGACGTTTATCGCGATCGGGGGCCGCTGGGCGGAATTCATGGGGCGCTCTCGACTTCCGCGACTGAGTGGAATCTGATGCTGGCGGTCGATCTCCCTTTCGTGGGGCCGAAGCTTCTGGAATACGTGCTTTTGCGGGCGCGGGAATCGGGTGCAATGGTCACGGTCCCGGGCGCGGGCGGAGGCTTGCAGCCGCTGTGTGCAGTCTATCGACGCGGATTTGCGGAGGTGGCGGAACACTCATTGCGCGACGGGAAAAATAAGATTGATCCGTTGTTCGAGAAGGTTAGAACTTGCGTGATTGACGAGGATGAGCTGGTGCGATCAGGTTTCTCGGCTGAGATGTTTCGTAATCTGAACACACCGGAGGAACTGGAGAAGGCGAGGAGTTTGCGTTCTGGGCGGGGGCATTAGCTCGCGAGTCGCCCGTCTTCACAGGTTTCATTTAGCGCCTTCGTCTATCATCAGAAAGACATTCTGACGGAGAACTGAAGAACTGCACATGGGCAGCAACGGACAAGCGGGGCCGTATATCGAATTCAAGCAGGTCTCCAAGGCTTTTGACGACAATCATGTGCTCGATCACGTCAGCTTCGATGTGATGCCGGGAGAGACGGTGTGCATTCTGGGACGAAGCGGCGTGGGCAAATCGGTGACGCTGCAAAACATTATGGGTTTTCTCAAGCCCGATGCTGGCCGGGTGATCGTGGCCAGGGAAGACATTACCGATTATCCCGAGCCCGAACTGCAGCGCATCCGCAAGAAAGTCACCATGGTGTTCCAGAACGGAGCGCTGTTTGACTCGCTGACCGTGGGTGAGAACGTGGCGTTCCCGCTGCGCGAGCGCCACGATCTCCAGGAGGAGCAGATTTTCCAGATCGTCGATGGACTGCTGGAAATGGTGGGGGTAAAGGAAATGCGCGACCAGCTTCCCTCCGATTTGTCCACGGGCATGAAGCGATCGGTGGCGATCGCACGAGCCTTGGCAGCCCAACCGGAGTGTGTTCTTTATGATGAACCCACCACCATGGTCGACCCGCTGATGGCGCAATTGCTCGGCGATTTGATCAAGCGGCTCAAGACCCAGTTGCATCTGACCAGCGTGGTCGTAACCCACGACATGCGCCTGGCCAAGAAGCTGGCGAACCGAGTCGTATTTCTGCACGAGGCCAAGGTGCTTTTTTTCGGCACGTATCCCGAGATGGAAAAATGCGAAGAGCCGATTGTGCAGGAGTTCTTGGAACTGGATGAGTTGAAGTTGGAAGTGTAGAAGGCTGCGAGGAGTTAGTTCTACAAACTCCTGAGATCCGAAAGTAGGTCCTGAACCTGCTCGTCAACCTTGAAAGCCTGCCGCCGGGGCTGTTTCGTAGAGGTCACGCAAGGCATCGATCCTCACACCTTCCAATTCACTCGTCACGTGCAAGAGTTCTCGGTCGGATGAGTCTTTGACAATCAGACTGGGCCATCCCCTTCATTACCGTAAGAGTCTTTCGACGGGTACGGCCTGAGAATGAGGCTACGCTTGCCTTTGATTGCCGCAAGAAGGGTGTCGGACACGGGGGGTTCCCAAGGGATACGGCCTTCCTTGGTTCTGGCCAGGATCTCCTCAAACAGAGCTAGCGCTTGAACGTCCTCCTCGAGAAGTATGGAGCGGCCGGCGAAAAGCTCTCTGACGCGCAACTGGAATTGTTCGAGCTTGAGTACGTCGTCAGCGAAATGATCGAGCGGGCGCTTTTGCAGTCAGGTCGGTCTCGCGAAACGGCGAGGTAAATGCTCCCGAATATTGCTGGAATGGAGGCGCTAGCAACACTGGTACCTGCTCATGCTGGAGCGTGCGCTCTCTATCGAGGAGATAGAACAGTCGATTTCGGAAGATTGGTCCCCCAATGCGCCACCGTACTGGGAGCGCTGAAATGGCTCTTGGGATCCTGGAGGTGACGGCAACTTGGCTGCCAGAGAGCTATCCCGGAAGAAACCGAAGCTTTCGCCATGCAAGCTATTCGTTCCCGAGCGAGTGGTCACGTTCACCGCACCCGATGTAGTCAGCTCCGTTGAAAGGTCCGGATTCGATTGGCTGAGTTGAAACTCCTGAATGGTACTGGCGGGAATATTCGTAGTCGACGATCCAAACTTCTCGTCAGAGATATCAATGCCATCCACCTCGATGCGAGCGGTACGACCGAAACGACCGCCAAACGAGATGGAGGAGAATCCATCCTTGAAACCAAAACCAAACTCGGCGGCATCTTGGATCTGTACTCCCGGCTCGAGTTGTGCCAAATCAAGGAAGTTGCGGCCGTTCACCGGCAAGCTTTCGATCTGCTGCTCACTCAGAACACACTGCACCGTGGACTGTTCCGTGTTCACCCCCGCCGCCGTCCCTTGCACGTCGATCGTCTTCTTGTCGGATCCGACCTGCAACGTCACATTCACCGTCGTCGTGTTACCCACGAGCACGGTTGCTGAGACCACCGCAGGGCCGAATCCGTTGGCCGTGAACCGAGCTGTGTAAATTGCCGGGAATCAGGGTTCTTGAATTGAACCTTCCGGAGAAATTAGTTGTGATATTGATTGCTTGGCCTGTCGCTACATTGGTGATACTTACGGTGGCACCGCTGAGCGCCCCGCCCGACGGGTCGCTGACCGTACCCACGATGCTTCCGGTACCGATTGTCGTCTGAGCGAGTAACGGGGAGGCGAGTCCCGAAACAAACACGGCTGCCGAAAGTGCCAGCACCGCCGCACACCCCAGCTTTCCAATCGCGGAGAGAATTCGTCGAATGCGGAAGAGCGTGGCTGATGGAGGAACATCCTTCACGCAGCGCCACCCCCACTGTGCTGAGAAGGATACACCCGCCCCGGGAGGAAGGAAACCATGACGGCGAGCGTTTCTGCACAGCGAAACTGACGGTTCCATTAAGTCAACATGCGGAAGTATTGCCCTTCACTCTCTATAGCGAAAACGGTGGAGGAAGCACGAATCGCTGCTCGGTTTGGAAGCGATGGCTGAGTCAGGGCAGGGGAATTCGGTACAGGTTCCGGCGGATTGTGAAGCGCGTGTAGGCGTACTGCGACGGAGTTCCTCCGGATTCCACAATTCCGGGGGGAAGAATTGGCGCATTCATTCTGACGAATTCCTGAGAGCCCGATATGCCCGCGGGAGGGAGTTTCGGAAGGCCGGTGCTCTGGAGAGGCAACGCATAGGCATGTTCTTCGCCGCTGATAAAAAAACGGAGATAGAGCGCTTTTCCCATTCGATCCCACGTCGCCGAACAAAGGGCTAGACAAACGGGCACAATCGGGCCGCCATCGACCGGAAACGCGGCCGTAAAGTACGGGTGGTCGCGATCCGTGCCGCGAGTTACTGCCAGTACCCAGCGTCCATCGTGGGAAACACCATCGGGGTCGAAGATCGCGACATCGCTGATCCTGCGCCGTTCGGTCCCGTCCGGTTTCATTCGGTAGAGGAAATTTTGCTCTCCTTCCACTGCCCGGAAAATCAGATCGCCATTGGGAAGAAAGAACGGACAGTCCTCGCTTGCCTGGGATTCGATTACCTTGGCTGGCGCACTGCGATCAGTCGGCGCAATCCATAGTCTGGAGTGGCCTGCGTTGTCCAGCATCGAAAAGGCAATTTGTCTCCCGTCCTGAGACAACGCAAAGTGCTGTTCGCCCACCACGCCACACACTCGCAGCAAATATCCCGAAAGAACAGGCTTGCTGGCACCACCAGCCAGATCGGTGACCCAAAGTTCAGGGCTGGCAGCCTGTCGGGAGGAGCGCAGATAGTATAGCTTTCGGGAATCGGGAGAGAATTGCGGTGCGCCGGCGGACCCTTCGGAGGAGATTTGATGCTCACCCTGTGGATCATGAACCCAGACCGTGCTGTCTTTTATCCCTACCGAAGTAACGAGCGATTTTCCATCCGCCGCGATCGCAATTCCTTCTTCTTCTGTCGGTCCGAAGGTGATTTGTTCAGGCGTGCCATCTGGGAATCGTTGGCGCCAAATATGGAATCTCCCGCCTTGATCGGAACTGAGGTACAGCCACTTCCCGTCCGGGGACCACCCTCCGGACGTGCACGTCGCGGCCGGTGGACCTACAACACGGGCGTTGCCGCTACCGTCAAAGGGAGCCACACGGCAGGGGCCGATTTCACCCTGGTTGTCCATCTCCACCACCAGAACCCATTTCCCGTCGGGAGAAAGGTACGAACGGTGGACCATGCTGCGTTCACCGGGAGGAATGTACACGTCTCGGGACTGGCCACGGGCTTCATCGGAAGTCACGAGGGCCATGTGCAGTCCCTGCTTGATTTCGGAGAACAGCACATGCTTGCCATCCTGGATCCAAGTCAACGAAGACGAGTTCGGCAACAGCTGCCGAGGCTGGCCGCCAAAAACTGGTACCTCCCAGGTTTCCCAGGGATCGAACGTTCCGTAAGCAATCCGTGAACTGTCCGGGGAAAATGTAGGACTGAGCTTTAATCTCTTGTCGTGCGTTAGTTGTGCCGGCTCACCGTCGGGAAGCAACTTGACATAGAGGTCGCCACGACCGAAGACGACTTCCTCCTCCCCTCGGATGAAGGCCAGCATCCGACCGTCCGGCGAAAGGGCTGGTTGAATTGCGGAGTCGGTAAAGAACGTTAGCTGCTGCCAAGCCGAGCTGGTTGGCAAGCTTCGATGCGCAAAGCGATAGAGAGCAAGTCCAACCACTGCAGCCCCAATTCCCAGGGCGATGAACACCGCGCGACGTATCCACGCCGGCGGTTCGTCCAGCCGAGCTGTTTGCGCACTTCCGGATTCGGAATCGCGCCTGAGCCGCTTCAGATCGGACCGTAGTTCTGCGGGGGATTGATAGCGCAGCTCGCGATCCTTCTCTAATGCCTTGTTTACGATTCGCTCTAATTCGGCGGGAGCTTCGGGATTGATGCGAACAACAGGGGTCGGCTCGCGATCGAGAATCGCTTTGAAGACTAACGCCGCAGTTTCGCCACGAAAGGGCAGAGTTCCTGTGCACATCTCATAGAGAACTGCTCCCACCGAGAACAAATCGGATCGAACATCGAGTTCCTTCCCCATCACCTGTTCCGGCGACATGTAGGCAACGGTTCCGAGTGTGGATCCGGGGCTCGTCAGATGTTCTAGTTCAGCAATTGGCTGGGCAGTCGTCAGCGCGGTCTCAGTTCTGGGCACTACCTTAGCGAGGCCAAAATCGAGAATCTTCGCTTGCCCTCGGTTAGTAACGAAAATGTTTGCCGGCTTGATGTCGCGGTGGATGATGCCTTTAGCGTGGGCAGAGTCCAGGGCATCCGCGACCTGAATGCCTAAATCGAGCACCGTCTCGACGGCCAACGGCTTGGCATTAATCACATGCCGGAGGGTCTGACCTTCCAGGAGTTCCATGGCGATGAAGGTCCGCCCATTCGCCTCGTCGATTTCGTAGATGGTGCAGATGTTAGCGTGATTCAGCAACGACGCAGCACGGGCCTCTCGGCGAAATCGTTCAAGCGCGACGGGATCATCGGCCGAGTGCGCGGGCAGGAACTTGAGGGCGACCTGGCGCCCGAGTTTGATGTCCTGCGCTCGGTACACCACGCCCATCCCGCCGCCGCCGATTTCTTCAAGTACGCGGTAATGCCCAATCACTGCGCCTGGGGCGAAGTGCGCAGTCCTTCCGGAAAGTGAGGTAGGCTGTTCAACAGTTAAAGCTGGATCATCGGTCGCGAATGCTGGTGTCTCTATGAACGATCCGGCATTTTCGTAATGGGCCAGCAACGACTCAATCTCGCGTCGAAGAGACTCGTCGCCCGCGCACAGGTCGGTCACGACGGCGGCCCGCCTAGTCGGCTCTGCTTGCAGTGCCGCATGAAAGACACGCTCGATGTTCTGCCATCGCTCAGCATCCATCGAGCGACTCCTGGCTCAGTTCGCGTAGTAGCCAAGCCCTGGCCAGTTTCCAGTCACGCACCACGGTATCTGGCGAAACTTTGAGAACCTCAGCGGTTTCCTCCACATTCAGTCCCCCGAAGAAACGCAACTCGACGACCTGGCTTTTGCGTGAGTCGACTTTGGCTAAGGCCTTGAGCGCATCATCGATCGCTAGCACCTCTGGTTGAGGCCGCGTCGAAACTATCGGCGCCACGTCCAGCGAGATCGGTTGTGCTCCACCGCCGCGCTTGTGGGACTGACGAGCCCGCGCCTGATCGGTGAGAATGCGCCGCATTTGACGGGCACACAAGGCAAAGAAATGCGCTCGATTCTGCCAATCAATTTCCTTCAGGTCGGTCAGCCGCAGATAAAGCTCGTTAATCAGCGCGGTGGTTTGCAGGGTATGACCGTCCCGCTCGGCCCGCATGCAGCCTTTGGCGGCTCGATGAAGCTCCCGATAAACCTGAGGGGTCAACTTCTCCAAGGCGCTCTCGTCCCCCTGTCGCCATGCTTGAAGTAGTTCCGTGATCTCGTGTCCTCCGAGTTTGGTCATTGAGAACCATCAAGTTACGGGGAATGACTCAGGCTTGCGCTTGTCAACATTAGCACAGCCAAAAGGGGCTTGCCATGCTTTGGCGGCTAACCGGTTAGGGCTTTTTTACGGGACGAGTTACGTCTGCCGCTCGCCGTTTTCGCTAATAGAGAGTGAAGGGCCTGATCAGCTTCTCCGTCGAGGAGGAACGCTCCAGGGGAGGGAGCTCATACAACCTGGTTGACTTCGGCACGCTGGCACTTCCTTTGTCATGAGGCGGGGGGTGCGTTAGGGAAAGTAGCAAATTCAAAAATCAAGGAGAGGTTTATGAACAAGAAGCTAGTCGTAAATGCGGCCGCGTTGGTTCTGCTGACGCTCGCGACTTTAGGGTCGGGATACGGACAGAGCAACTCGGCGGCTTGCAATAACAAACTCATCGCCGGCAGCTATGGATTCACCGTTCAGGGCACCAAATTGGCAGGCCAGGGACCCACTGGGCCACAGGTAGGCGTGTCCATGACGCGATTTGACGGCAAGGGTGGGCTCAGTCAGATTGACACCGTAACCATTGACGGCGAGGTTGTGGCCGATTGGACGCACCCACGCGCCACTGGCACCTATTCAGTGAACCCAGATTGCACCGGCACCTTCACCATCAACTTCAAAGATAACCGGCCACCCGTGGTCACAAACTTCGTGGTGACAGCGAATGGCGACGAAATCGACACAGTGGTGATCAGTGCGGGTGGAGAGCAGGGGATACTCGCCACCGGCAGCATCGGAAAACGGCGTTTTTCCAAACACTAACTTTCGGTTGCCCACCCTTTTCGCAACCTTATGGGAAAGGGTGGGCGCACATTAAGGATTTCTTGTTGGTCCAACTTTCCGGGAAATTTCGCTTTATCCCGATGACGAGGGCTTAACCACGGCCACACAAAGCTTCGAAAGGAGTAAATGCATATGTTGCGACCTATGACGCGAATTTCTTTCCTGATCGGGCTAACACTAGCGCTGAATTGCGCGGTTTCGGCTCAAAACTACAGCTTCCGCACCATTGATTTTCCGGGCGCTGCCGGAACCTACCTCGCTGGAATCAACGATTCGGGAAAAAGGGTGGGCAACTACAACTTTACCGATCCCAACGCCTATGACCCGAGTTTCGGCTTTGAGATGTCCAACGGAATATTCAAGGCCATGAAATTTCCGGGCATTGGTGTAGCTGGGTTCGGCGCCGGAGAGGGTGTATTAGGAGAGGACACCGGTTCCAGCGGAGCGGGAGTGTTCGGTCTCGCCCCCAGTACAACTGGGCCAACCAACGGCGTCGCTGGATTCAGCGAATCAGCCGCCGGCACGGGCGTGTACGGCTTTGCTTCGAGTTCGACCGGAAACACGATCGGCGTGAATGGGGTGGCGTCTTCGCCGACCGGAACGGCTTGCTTGGTCAAGGCCTTGGTTTGAGTGGCTCGGGAAGCTCCCTTAGGGGGGGGTCCTCGCCGTCGGCATTTGGGGTGACACGACGGCAACCATCCCCGCTGGAATGGGGGTCCTCGGCACCGCTGACGATAATTGGGGCGTGTACGCACTAAATGACGGCGCCGATTACCCAGCCCTCCAAGCCGAGAACGATACAACTGCTGCTGGAAGCCAGGTCTTCTACGCCTTTATGCCCTTACTTCTGAATGGTGACGCGAATATCGGCGACGCTGGTTGCAGTAAAGACTATAGGGGCCTGCAAATCGGTCAAACTCTCGCCATGAGCAACTGCCAAAACTACACGCTGTTGGGCGACGACTTCGCTGGCAATACCTTTCTCAACGCGGGAGATGCCAACAATGACCCTGCATTCATTTCGCTACGCGTCTACAACAGCGAAGGCCTAAGGGCCAACAATGACACTTCCGTCACCATCGGAACCCTCGACGTGACCAATAGTCTGACCAAGCCCTTCGGCAGCTTCAAGATTGATCATCCGCTCGACCCGGCCAACAAATATCTCTATCACTCCTTCGTGGAAAGCCCCGACATGAAGAACATCTATGACGGAGTCGCTGCCCTGGACGAGAACGGCGAAGCCGTGGTGACTTTACCCGACTGGTTTGAAGCGCTCAATCGCGACTTTCGCTATCAACTCACCAGCATCGGCGCATTCGCGTCCGTTTACATCGCCGAAGAAATTCAGAACAATCGCTTCAAAATTGCGGGAGGCAAGCCGGGAATCAAAGTTTCCTGGCAGATAACGGGAATACGGCAGGATGCGTTCGCCAATGCTCACCGCATTCAAGTCGAGGTTGAGAAGGCTCCGGCGGACCACGGGCACTATCTGCATCCCGAGTTGTTCGGCGCGCCTGAGACCGCGCGTATCGGCTACCTTCCACCGGTGCCGTGGGAGGCGAAGCCTCAGCACAATGGCAAAGAGATGCAACGGCACCACGGCGTTATTCCTCGGCTGGGCGCGAACGCCGCCACGCCTCGGCCAGCGGTGCCGAGCATCGCGCCGCCAATTATGCTGCCACCAGTGAGGACAACACCGCCTGCCGCAGGGCCGTCAGTCAGACCGCATGCGGTGGGGACAACGGTCGCGCCAGCCCAAAAGTAACCAGTTCCGAGATACGGAGATTGTCGTGGCTGTCGCGAACTTTAATGACAGCAGGGCGATGGGGCAGGGCAGTAGCGAGAAAGTGAGCGGTTCGCCATGAAACAACAGTTGTAACTTGAGATATGAACAAGAAAACCTTTACGCCGTGAGCCCGAGTGGCAGTCAGGAACGGACGTTCATTCCGCTCAGGTCCGGAGCATCGTCAACCGTGTTTTGGTCTGACACTTACGCTCAACTCGCCCATCGGCGCTTTGCCAAGCAGATCGTGGACCAAATGGAGGTGCTCCCTAATCTTAAGCAAGCTATTCTTCGATGACTCAGAGAGTTTCGCATCCCACCTGGCAATTATATGGCTGGTAGCGCCAATCAACTCACTAATGCGCATCGTTGACGTTGCCCCAGTTTTGCAAGAGAAATCTCTGCATAACTTTGCCGAGTGGACAGTGGGCCCTTTTTTGATACGGAGATTGTAGTTCTTCAAAAGCCCTCGCGCACAAGCCTTTCTACTGTGATCGAACTGTTGGTTGAATCGCCTCGTATCATCTTCTCCACGTACTTGGCGATCATGTCCACTTCCAGGTTCACTGGATCGCCGGGCTTGAGCGATTTCAGATTGGTCATCCCGGTGGTGTGAGGGATTATGGCGACCGTCACTTGCGTTCCTTCCACCTTCGCGACGGTGAGGCTGATACCTTCGATCGAAAGGGAACCTTTGAAGATGACGTAGCGCGCTAGTTCTGGCGGGATCTCGATGCGCAGCCAATAGTTGTCGGCACCCGGGATGTCGTCGAGGGCGATGAACTTGCCGGCACCATCCACGTGGCCCTGGACGATGTGTCCACCGAAGCGTCCGTCGGCACGCATGGGAAGTTCGAGATTTACGAGCGCGCCGGGTTGGATGCGGGAGAAGGAAGTGCGGTTCCAGGTCTCCTCGGCCAGATCGGCGCCGAACGATTGGGGTGTGATTTCGACAGCGGTGAGGCACACGCCGCTGACCGCGATGCTGTCGCCTTTTTTAAGTTCCTTGACCAGATGCGAAGCGGAGACGGTCAGACGGCGGTTGTCGTTTTCGTTAGTGATACTGGTGACACGTCCAACTTCTTCAATGATGCCGGTGAACATGGAATCTCCTTGATCAGGCTTCGGGCTTCAGGCTTCAGGCTCGACTAAGAATCTTGAATTTCGAGTTCGCTTTGGGTGTAAAGCCGGAGGCCTGACGCCTGAAGCCTAAAGCCTGCAGCCCTCCGCCTCAATCTCCATATGGGTCCTTCAAGTATCCCTCAACCGCGAAGTCTTCGCCAAAACGGTGCATGCGTGTGGATTTTACGTAAGCTGCTTCGCCAATGGTTGTGAATCCTGCGCCTCTGGCGAACGGCACGGAAGCTGTGCCAGCAAGGATTCTGGGGGCGTAGTAAAGGAAGACTTTGTCGACGATGCCCGCGGAAAGCGCAGCCCAGTTGACCAGGGCGCCACCTTCAATCATCAGGCTGGTGATCTCTATTTGGCCGAGGAAGCGGACCACGGCGACCATGTCAGGGTGGCCATCCGACGTGGCCGTGGACAACTGCTGCACGCGAATGCCCAGCTTCAGCAATTGCTTTTTCCTTTTCTCTTCGGGGAAAGAACAGAGCACCAGAACATCGTCCTGGGCGGTTTTGGCTATGCGGGATTCAAGGGGCAGACGCAGACGCGAATCGAGGACCACGCGCAGGAGTGGGCGTCGGCGAGGACAGCCACTACGGTCAGTGAGCAGCGGATCATCGGCAATCACGGTGCCCACCCCGACCAGAATTGCGTCCTGCTGATGACGAAGTTCCTGCACGTGCGCGCGGGCTGAGTCGCCCGTTATCCAGTCGGCACGAGTTGAGTTTTCTAGTACGTGTGCAGCGGGATGGGACTGGCTCGGAGGTGGCGCGATTTTGCCGTCGAGCGTCATCGCCGCCTTTAACGTAACCAGCGGAATATGGTGGCGGATATATTTTGCAAAGGACTCGTTCAGCACTTTAGCTTGATGTTCCAATATGCCGGAAGTGACGTTGATGCCAGCGCTGCGCAGCCGGGCGAATCCTTGGCCGCTGACGAGCGGATTCGGATCCTGCATGCAGCCCACTACGCGCGAGATTCCAGCGGGGATCAGTGCATCCGTGCAAGGCGCGGTGCGGCCTTGATGGGAGCAGGGTTCCAGGTTGATATAGAGAGTTGCGCCGCGAGCTTTTTCTCCGGCTTGTTCGATGGCAAGGATTTCCGCATGTTTCACGCCCTCATAGGTGTGGCTGCCCATGCCGACGATTGCGCCCTTCTCGTCCACAATAACGGCACCCACGCATGGATTGGGTGACGTCAAACCGATACCTTGCCGGGCCAAGTCGAGGGCTTGGCGGAGGAAGAGTTCGTCAGTGTCGCGGGATGTGGTCACGGCAGAAGCATTATTTCACCACGGAGACACGAAGGCACGGAGCAGCAAGCAGACTGTTTTACATTCGTCGGGGTGGAAACGACCTGTAGGAGTCGTCCTCGGGTTCGGCGACGGCCGCGCCGCTGCGACCCTTAGGGCCACGCCGGACTGGAACTAACCTGTCCGCGTAGGGATCCATTGGCGGTCGGGGCTTGCGGCGGATACGACGCCACCAGTCCAATAGCATTTGCGACGCAGTCCGTCGACTTTTCGAATCACTCATGAATAGCGCCCCGATGGTATTCCCTTCAAAGGAGAGTCAGGCAAACAATGAATCCACAAAATCCTTGGAATTGAAGGGCAGCAGATCCCCGGCCTTCTCGCCGACCCCTACGTAGCGCACGGGCAGACCGAGTTCCCGCGAAATAGCAACCACTACTCCCCCCTTTGCCGTACCGTCGAGCTTAGTGAGCACGATTCCGGTTACCCCGGCTGCATCCGTGAACTGACGCGCTTGTTGCAGGCCGTTCTGGCCGGTGGTGGCGTCCATCACCAGCAAGGTTTCGTGGGGCGCGCCGGGAATAATCCGTTGCGCTGTCCGCCGCATTTTGTCCAGCTCAGCCATGAGGTTGGTTTTGGTGTGGAGACGGCCGGCAGTGTCGACGATCACATAATCGCTGTGGCGCGCGGTGGCGGCTTGGAGAGCATCGTAGAGCACCGCCGCTGGATCGCCGCCGGGTTTGGTCCGGATGACTTCAGTTCCGGTGCGTTGTCCCCAGATTTCCAGTTGCTCGATGGCGGCGGCACGGAAGGTGTCGGCGGCGCATAGCAGCACGGTCTTGCCCTGCGAGCGAAAAACTTGCGACAGCTTACCGATGGTTGTGGTCTTCCCCGTGCCGTTGACACCGACCACGAGGATGACTTCGGGTGCGCCCTCGACTTTCTGAACGGGACGCATGTTGGCGGCATTCAGGATGGTGAGCAGTTCCTCTTTCAATAGGCGCTTGAGTTCGTCGACATTCTTGATCTGCTTGCGGTCGGCTTTTTCTCGAAGCTTGCCGAGGACTTCATGAGTCGTGGTGTTGCCCAAGTCGGCGCCGATGAGAGTTGCTTCCAGGTCGTCCAGCGTGGCGCGGTCAATTTCCTTACCGATGGAAACGACGTCCTCGATGCGCTGGCTGAGGTTTTCGCGAGTGCGCGCTACCGCCTCTTTCATGCGGTCAAAGAGGCCCGGTTTCTGCTTTTCGTCCAGGCTGCCAAAAAGGGTCTGAATCATAGAGGCTGAGGTCGCATGCTAAATATCAATTATAGCGGCAGGTCGCGCTTTCGACGGCAACAGACGGGGTTTGCCGAGTCGCTAGAAACGAGTGGCTTTTAGGACAACCATTATCTACGCGGGAGCTTCCGAGGCCGCCGCTATTGGCGTCGCAGGCTTCGTAGGAGTTGGGACAGCGGACTTAACCGGAATGGACGGAGCAGGCGCGGGTTGGCGCGTGATTCGAATGTCGCCGCGGTAGTAAATCGCGGTAATGGCTGAAGCTGCAGCTGGATCGAGGCGCTTACCGGAAAGATTGTAGATAATCTTCAACGCGTCCGTGGGGTTGTGCGCTTGCTGGTAAGGACGGTTGGTGGTGAGCGCATCGAAGGTGTCGGCGACTGCGATGATGCGAGGCAGAAGGGGAATTTCGTCTCCCTTCAGGCCATGCGGGTAACCGCGGCCGTCGAGTGATTCGTGGTGCAGCTCGATTCCGGGAATCATGTCCTTCAGTTGCGCCACCGGACGCAGGATGTTGGCGCCCTTGGTGGTATGCGTTTTCATGATCTCGAATTCTTCTGGGGTGAGTGCGCCCGGCTTCTTCAGGATGCGGTCCTCGATTCCAATTTTGCCGACATCGTGCAGCTGGGCGGAAATGCGGACGGTTTCTATGAAGTCGTCGGACACGCCCATTTCTTTGGCAATCAGCATGGAATAGCGAGTGACCCGGTCGGAGTGGCCGCGAGTGTAAGGATCTTTTTCGTCGACTGCGCCGGCGAGCATCTGGATCGAGCCCATGAATAAATCGCGATTTTCAGTGGCGGCGCGTTTGAGGTCGAGCACGAAATGCTCGAGCTCTTCGGACATGACGTTGAAGGTTTCCGCCAACTCGCCGATTTCGGTGCGGCTCTTGACGTGGACACGCTGAGAGAAGTCCCCACCGGCAATGGCTCGGCTGAAATGAGTGAGGACTTGCAGCGGATTGGTAATCCGGCGGGCGGCGAAAATACTGATGCCGATACTCAGAGCGATGGCCATGATGGCCAGGTTGCGGGCGTTGCGTTGCATCTCATACACGCCGCGGTAGGCCTCGGCACGCGGCTTTTGCACAACCACCGCCCAGTCCAGGTTGGTCACAGGACTGTAAGTGCCGAGCATCCTGATGTTCGTCTTGCCGTCGCGAAGATTGAATTCCCGGGTGGCGGCTACCATTTGCACCTTGGTGCCTGCCTCGACGAAGTTGCGCACGATTTCCAGGTTCGACATGTCCTGGCCGGTAGCGTAATCGGAGGTGGCGCCGGCGACCAGCCGCCCCTGGCTATCGACCACGTACGGGGTGAGGCCGCCCCGGTTGACTTCCTGCAGGCGGCGTATCAGAAACTGCAAGTCCACGACCGAACCAATCATGCCCAGAAAGCTACCGCCGTACATTACAGGAGTGCTCACCAGCATCACCGTGCGGGAAGACTTACCCGTGCCCACGACCAGTGCTTGGCCGTTATACACTCGACCTTCGCGGGCGGCGGCATAAGCCCGCTCCAGTTCGCGCTGCAGAAAGGCGTCGGGAGCGATGCGTCCAGCGGAAATCCCCTTGGCATCGGAATTCAACAGCGTGGCGTAGGCCAAGTCATCGGAGGAAGAAACAAAATTCTCCAGCAGGGCACGCAACTCGGGTGCTTCCACATGGTCGGAAGTGATGTCCCCGCCGCTGGTGACCTGGAGTGCGGAGGCCAGATTCGCCTGCATCATGCGCAGCGATTCCTGGTGCTGCGAAATGTCATCCGCGAGCGAGCGCGTGACGGTATTCTGCAGCAGCCTTTCGTTGGTGATCAGGCGGTCGCGGTTGATCGATTCCACCTGCGCCGAGTAAAAGTACATGGGAACGACGCTGATCAGTACGAGCACACTTAGAATGACGTACAGAATGGGCAGGCGAGATGGCGATGGCAATTTCAGCGACAAGTGGCCCTTCGCACCGCGTTTCGACACGGCCAAAAGTTCAGGGAATACTCTTAAAAGTGTAGCGTGATATCGCCGTCGGCAACGGTTACGAAAGTACCCCGAAAACCCGTGCCCTGCGGGCGGTTTGGCAAGATTTGAGCGGTCAAGGGATGGCCTCTCGGGACAAAAATTCGTGGCGTCAAGTGATTGAGAAGATGACGACATGAGATCAGCAAGCAGGCTGTGATCAAGAAGATGATCCGCCTGGATCGAGCCCAGTTTCGCTCTTGGCACTGCGGGTCATCAGGTCGTGGATGGCTTCCCGGGGCGACTTGCCGTGGTGCAGGATGGCATCCATCTGCGCGGTGATCGGCATTTCAACTCCGCGAAACCGCGCGAGCTCCACGGCCGCGTGGGTGGTGAAGACGCCTTCGGCCACCATGCCATGCATGGCGGCGATAATTTCCGAGAGCTTGCGTCCGCGGCCCAGCTCGACGCCCACGCTGCGGTTGCGCGAAAGGCCACCCGTACAGGTGAGGACGAGATCGCCCAGACCCGCGAGTCCGGCCATCGTATCCTGGCGGCCGCCACAGGCCACGACCAGACGGGTGATCTCCGCCAGGCCGCGAGTAACCAGGGCTGCGATTGAGTTGTGTCCGAGTCCCAGGCCATCGCAAACGCCGGCGGCTATCGCGATGATGTTCTTCAGCGCGCCGCCGAGCTCCACGCCAGCCACATCACTGTTGGTGTAAACGCGGAAACATGGGTCACCGAACTCTCGCTGGATGGTTTCCGCCAGTTCGTTGTCGCTTGACGCGATCGTGATCGCGGTAGGATCGCCGCGGGCGACTTCCTTGGCGAAGGTTGGTCCACTGAGTGCGCCGATGCGGGGCGGGAAGCCCCCGTCTGATCCGACAACCAGCGAGATCACTTCCGTCATGCGCAGCAGAGTACCCTCCTCCAGGCCCTTGGTGGCGCTCACGAACAGCATGCCGGGCTTGAGAAATGGGCGCATTTTCTGGAAGAGGCCGCGGCAGTGTTGTGAAGGCATGACGCTCACAACAACTTCGGCATTCTGAAGAGCTTCCTCAAAGCTGCCTGTGACTGAAACGCAGGCGGGAATCGCGTGTTCCGGAAGAAACAGTTCGTTGATCCGGCGCGCGGAAATGGAATCCCGTACTTCTTTTTCGTATGCCCACAGCCGTACCCGGTGCGTGCCTTTCCGCCCCAATACGATGGAAAGGCTTGTGCCCCAGGCCCCGGCGCCGATAACGGCAATCTTGCTCATCGCCTGCTCCACTGGAAGCGCGATTCGGTATGCGCGAGCAGACGGCGGATGTTCTCGTGATGCTTGGCAATGATGAGAAGGGAAGCAGCAGTGATGAAGGCGAGCATTTGAGGAGCATCACGGTATGGCTCGACAATCCAGGCCAGGAGGGGGAACAGAGCCACGGTGAGTATCGAGGCGAGAGACACGTAACGCAAGGCCAGAAAGATCACAACGAAGATCCCTACCATCACCAGAATGGTTTTGGGCGTGAGCAGGACAAAGGAGCCCAATCCCGTAGCCACTCCTTTGCCGCCTCGGAAACGCAGCCACACCGGGAAGATATGACCCAGAATCGCAAAGAATGCGGCCGCACCCAAGAGGTTGTTGTGGCCGGGGAAGAGGATGCGCGTGATGGCCACAGCGGTGAGTCCCTTCAGTGCATCGAGAATCAGGGTGAGCGCGCCTAATGCTGGGGAAGTGCGGGAAACGTTGGTGGCACCAATGTTGCCGCTGCCGGTTCGGCGAATGTCCTGTCCGCGAAACGCGCGAACCAGAATGTACCCGAAGGGGATGGAGCCCAGGAGGTAGCTATACGCGGCAGTGAGAAGGAACGCGGTCATTTGTATTCTTTGTACAAGCGTCCTGCCTCTTTAACGACGGCGAGGGCAAGATGCCCTCGCGACAGCCGGCAGGATGCCGGCGCTACACGGGGCTACTGTAGCGCGAAGCTCGCGATCTTTGTGTAGCGTGATCCTCCTTGCGAAAGCTGGCTCTGGTACAGAAAGAACTCGTGGGCCGCCATGGTACCAAAGTCAGGGGTGGGCAGACCCACCAATTTCTCCTGCAAGCGCTGGAAGTTCTTGTTTGGCGTATCGCCTTTGCTCCAACGGGGCGGGCCGGAGCGTCCGCCGCCGCGCGCCAGCGTGAGGTGAGGAGCGAAGGGATGATCTTCTTTCGGAATCCCCAGAGCGGAAGTGGCCTCATCGACGGCTTTGGCGAGAGATGCGAGTTGCGGGCCGGATTCGATTCCGATCCAGAAGACGCGGGCTGCTTTTGCGGTGGGGAAGAATCCGTAGCCGCGGATTGCGATCTCGACGGGTTCGGCTGGGATGCCGGAAAGGGCGCGCTTGATTTCTTCCACCTTCTCGATGGGCTTCTCGCCAATGAATTTCAAGGTGACGTGGAGCGATTCAGGACGGACCCAGCGGGCATCCGGCGCGAATCCACTCACGCCTTCCAGGAAGCGCTGAATGCGCTGGCGGATGGCGTCGTCAATGTCGAGGGCGATGAAGACTCGCATTTGGCACTTAGCATTTGGCACTTAGCCCTTCTGGTCAGTCGAAGAATCTTGGCTGTGGCTAAGTGCTAAATGCTAACTGCTAAGTGCTGGTCTACATCAGCTTTCTTCTCACCATATCCAGAGCCTGCTGGCTGGCGAAGCGGCGGATATGTTTGCGATCTCCGGGAAATTTTCGCTCCACGACTTCGGTTCCTCCGTCGCCGGCCAGAGCATGGAAAACCAGGCCCACGGGTTTCGCCTCTGTCCCGCCGGTCGGCCCTGCAATTCCAGTTACACTCAAGCCCAAAGTTGCGCCACTGCGTCGACGAATTCCTTCCGCCAGAGCGACGGCTACTTCGGGGCTCACCGCGCCATGCTTCTCGATCAATTCGGCGGGAACGTCGGCGAGTGTGATCTTCAATTGATTCGAGTAGACGACCGCTCCACCGACAAAGTACCGCGAGCTTCCACTCACGGAAGTAATGCGCTCAGCCAACAGGCCGCCGGTACAGGATTCCGCGACTGCGAGGGTGGCGTTGCGCATTTGCAAAAAATAGCCGACAATCTGCTCCATCGACTCGCCGTTGTCGGAGAAAACGCAGTCTCCGAGTTCATCTTCGATCTTCCCAACCAGTTGATCGACTCGCGACTGCGCCGCTTCGAGAGAGGCGGCACGCGTCCTCAGATGCAGCTGAATTTCGCCGGCTCCAGCCAGAATCGTCGTTTGCACATCCGTATAGAGCTTGTAGATGGGTGCAACCCGGGCATCGCACAGTGACTCGCCCAGCCCCGTAATTTTCAATTCGCGGGTCGCGATGAACAGCGGCGGAAGTTTGGCACGCAGGCGGGCCAGACATTGCTCCTCGAAAAGGGCCTTCAATTCGTGCGGAGGGCCCGGAAGCAACATGATGATTCTCTCGCGTCCTTCATATTTGCCGCTCAGCCACTGTCCGGGCGCGCTGCCATTGGCGTTGGGTAGAACGGTTGCACCTGTAATGACGTCGGCCTGCTTGATGTTGTTCGCCGCCATCTTCCAGCCGCGCGCCGCGAAGCGTTGTTCGAGACTGGTGATAATCGCCGGGTCGCGGCAAAGTTTAAGTCCAAGCGCATCGGCCACTGCTTCCCGGGTGAGATCGTCCTCGGTAGGGCCGAGGCCGCCCATGAAGATGACGATCTCGGCGCGCGATACGGCGAGACTA
>Ga0116215_1001043_pt1 | contig 19350 bp, 18 predicted proteins | sample Sb_taG_7_FD_89698 | JGI IMG/M metagenome (GOLD analysis project Ga0116215, IMG submission 89698) | Peat soil microbial communities from Weissenstadt, Germany - Sb_50d_2_FS metaG | ecosystem: Environmental > Terrestrial > Soil > Wetlands > Peat | place: Germany: Weissenstadt | collected 2010-09-21
GGGGCGGGAGGGCGGGACGCCCGGTGAGCTCGCTGTAGCGGTCGAGAAGGTGGGGAAGCGGGCCCGCCACGTGGTAGCGGCGCAGCACGCCACCGCTGAAGCGCACCGTCGCCGTCGCCGCGCCGGAGCCGTCCTGCCCAGCGTCGTCGGCGAAACCGAACGCGGCCCGCGTCGAGTTCTCGTAGAACGTGAGCAGGTCCCCCTCGGGATGCGTCGACACCACGACAGGGATGCCCATGTAGAGCGGGTCCCTCCCCGGTCCCCACGAGCCACCGGGGTCGGTGTTCCACAGCGTGTAGGTGCCACCGCGCAGGTCGATGCCCGACGCCTGTTCGCCGAGTCCGCACATCCGCTCGCCGGCGCGCACGGAGAACGACTGCTCCCACGCCGGGCCCACGCGCACCGGTGCCGATTCGCCGCGCAACAGCGCGCCGCCGGGACGCGCCGTGCGCAGTGACCCGTCGGGGGACACCGTGACCTCGAGCGACGAGCTGCGCAGCACCCACGGGCCCTCGGCGCGCAAGGCGTCGATGGGGTGCGCCTGGACCTCGGGAACAGGACCGCACAGCGCACCGGTGAGGGCGTAGGGCACCGGGGTGGGCCCGGGCCCCCACGACACGCGGACCACGTCCGCGGCGAGGAAGGCCACCTCGAGCTGGGCCCGTTCGAAGTGGAACTGCGCCGTCCCCGGCTGTGGGTTCCACACCTCCACGCGCTCCAGGGCGCCGGGAGACACCGGGGGGGGCTCGCCCCGGGAACCGGAGTCGGCGCGGGTGCGCTGCAGCTGGCGACGCGCCGAGTTGGCGATGATCAGGCCGACGGTGTGGAGGCCGAGGTGGTGCACGGCATGGGCGGTGACCCGGGCCCGGGCCGTGGTACGGCGCAACGTCGTTCGGGGCGGGGTCACAGATGGCGAGGCTACGTGGGCGCGCCGTCGGGGTCGCGCTGCGTGTGGCCCGCGCTCGTGGCCTGCCGCCTGGGCGGCGGCGGCCCGGCCGCGCCCGTGGCGACCGGGGAATTCCGGCCACGGGCCCCGGTGACGCCGGTGCGACGGTGCGACGGTGCGACGGTGCGTGCCCAGCGAACCACGTACCGCGGGTGCAGGCCCTCACTGAGGTAGGGTCGTCGCGTCGCCATGCATGCTTCTTCGCTTCCGCCGCGTCGTCGCGAACGGGACCGGGCCACTCCGGCTCCGGTGCCGGGCCTCGCGCTCGGGGATCGGCGTCCGGTGCGCATGATCCCCCACAAGCACGTGGTCGACGGGAGGCGCGTTCGCTACGCCACCTCCGACAACACCCGCGCCCATGGTCCGGAGGGGCCCGGGAGCGAGCCCATCTGGGCGGTCAACCTCCACGGATACTTCGCCGGCGGGGGGATGTACTGGAGAGAGAGCAGCAATCTGGCCGAAGCCCTGGGCTGGCGCGTGCTCAACCCCAGTCTGCCGGGATTCGCCGGCAGCGACCCTTTGCCGTGGGAGCGCGTGACCATCGCCGAGATCGCCGATGTCGTCGCCCACCTGCTCGACCACGTCGGGGCGCAGCGGGCGGTGCTGCTCGGGCACTCCATGGGCGGGGCCGTCGCCGTGCAGTTCGCCGATGCCCATCCCGAGCGGGTCCTCGGCGTCGTGTACCGCGACGGGGCGGCCACACCGGGCTGGAAGCACCGGCGAGGCCTGATCGTGTCGCTGCTCGCACCCGTGCTCCCCGACATGGCGGGAGTGGCCGACCTCCTCGTGGCCGCCGTGCTGGACACGCCCGACCTGCTCGTGGGGCGACGGCTCGCCTCGACGGTCCGGGGCTTGTGGCCCGACGCCCGGCGCAACCTGCGCTCCATGGGACGCACCTTGCCGGTGGGGTCGATGCTCATGGCCATCGACCTTCGCCCCGAGGTCGAGCGCATCGTCGCCCGCGACGTCCCGATCCTTCCGGTGTGGGGGTGCTTCGACCGGATCGTCAGCCCCGACACGGCCCGGGAATTCGCCGACCTCACCGGCATCGACGTCGTGTGGGTACCCGGAGGCCATTCCTGGATGCTCCCCCGCCCCCAGGGCCAAGCCGACATCCTGCGCCACCTCCGGCGCGGCCGCGAATTCGTCGCCGATGTGCTCGAACGACGCGCCCGGCTCCTCGAGGCCGAGACCACCGCACAGGCGGCCACGCCCATGGCCGGCACAGCCGCCGCCACACCGGTCGCAGCCGGATCGACCTCTCCCGCCGTGGCGGGCACGCCGGGTTCCCCGATCCGCCTCGTGCGCTAGAGACGCCTACACGATCCGGTACGTCTGCAGGGCGTGGGCGGCGACCGTCCCCGCCTCGTCGGTGGCCGTGATCTCGGTGAAGATCAGCTCCCTGCCCCGCCGCACCACGCGTGCGCGGCACAGGAGGTCGCTGCTCTTGGCCGCCCCGACGTACTGCACGGACATGGCCACGGTCGAGGCCCGAGTCCCTTTCCCGAAGTCGTGATTCGACCACGCCGCCGCCGCTCCGGCGCTGTCCATGGCGGCCGCGATCACGCCGCCGTGGTAGACGATCCCGTCGTTGGTGAGGTCGTCGCGAAACGCCAACCTCGCCGTGACGCGGTCGGGCTCGTACTCCTCGAACACGAGGCCCAGTGTCGACAGGTACGGCGTGGAAAGCATGGCGCTCGGCACGGCCTGGCGGAACCGTTGTTGGTCGGCATCGTCGAGCGGTGCCGGGCCCTCCTGATCGGTGGTGGCCATCGGCTCGCCTCCCATACACTGGACCGGGCCCCGCAGCTGACTGACAGATCAGTTTAGCGGAGCCCTCCGTGCGACCGAGGAGGCAGAGGCGATGCGCTGGACGAACGAGGACACGCCTGAGCAGCAGGAGTTCCGCGTCGGGTTCCGCTCGTGGCTGCACGACAACCTGCCCTCGGGTTGGATGGAGGCCGCCGACACCGGCGACGACGAGACGCTCGAGAAGTTGAAGGCGGACAGCGGTTTCAACCCCTTCACCTGGCAGGGGACCATCGGGCGCAGCCCGTTCGCGGCGCCGCTGTGGCCCAAGGAGTACGGAGGGCTCTCCGGTGAGGTGTGGATGCAGACCGTCATCCGCTCGGAGCTGGTCCACTACCGGCTCCCCACCGTGTCGGTCAATCTCCTGGGGGTGGGCCTGGCCGGTCCCACTCTCATCGCCCACGGGACCGACGAGCAGAAAGAGCGCTACCTGCGCAAGATCCTCTCCGCCGAGGAGATCTGGTGCCAGCTCTTCAGCGAGCCTGGTTCGGGCTCGGACCTGGCGTCGCTCTCGACGCGGGCGGTACGCGACGGGGACGAGTGGGTCGTCAACGGCCAGAAGGTGTGGACCACGATCGCGCAGTTCGCCAAGTTCGGGATGCTGCTGGCCCGCACCGACCCCGACGTCCCCAAGCACGAGGGTCTCAGCTATTTCATCCTGGACATGAAGGCACCGGGCGTGGACATCCGTCCGCTCAAGCAGATGACCGGTTCGTCGGAGTTCAACGAGGTGTTCCTGTCCGACGTGCGCATTCCCGACGCCAACCGTGTCGGCGACGTGGGGGACGGCTGGCGCTGCGCGCGCACCACGCTCATGAACGAGCGCGTCGCACTGGCGGGGATCTCGCTCGACCCGGTGTCGTTCACGGGAGGTGTCCGGCGAGACCCGTGGCAGTCGTACCTCGACGGGATCCCCGACCGCACCGACCCCCGCGTCCGCCAGGCTCTGGCGCAGTTCTACATCGAGTCGGAGGTGAAGGAGATCACCGCCTTCCGCGCCAACTCGGCGCGCCTGCGCGGCCAGCAGCCCGGCCCCGAGGGTGCGGTCAACAAGGTCTTCAACGCCGAGTACAACCAGCGGCGCTCGAACTTCGCGGTGAATGCCAACGGGATCGCCGCCACGGCGTGGCTGCCCGACGACACCAAGGCCGAGGCGCGGGCGGTGACCTTCCTCCGGGCCAGGGCCAACACCATCGAGGGCGGCACCTCCGAGGTCCTGCGCAACCAGATGGCCGAGCGGATCCTGGGCCTGCCCCGTGACGTGGAAGTGGACAAGGACGTCGCCTGGGCGGACGTGAAGCGCAGTTGACGACCGTCGACGATGCCGCCGGGGGCGGCGCTGCGGAGGAATCGGCCGGCCCGGCGCGCCCGGGGCGTGACGACGGTCCCGCCTCCGACGCCCGCATCGTCGCCGCCACCGCGCTGCGGCGGCTGGGCCATGCCATGGTGGCCCGCGACGTCGGCGCCGGCGCCTTCGCACGCATCACCGCCCGCGTCGAAGAGCTGCTGGACGAGGTCGAGACGGCTCCCGCCCGCGTCCGGGCGCCGCTCGACATGGTGCGCGCCATCTTCGGCGCGCCCCCGCCCGACGGGACCCACCGTCCGAGGTTCCCCGACTCGATCGTCACGGGCAAGGCCAACCCCATGGGCCTAGCCGCCGACATCGGCCGAGAGGGGGACGAAGCCGTGTTGCGCACGACCCTCGGGCCCGCCTTCGAGGGTGCCCCCGGTCGTGCGCACGGGGGGACGGTGGCCGCATTGCTCGACGAGGTCATGGGCTTCGTGCTCTCCATCCACGCCACCCCGGCCTACACGGGAAGGCTGACCGTGACCTACCGCGCCCCGACCCCGCTCGGCGTCGAGCTCGAGATGCGCGCCCGGCTCCGCTCGCGCCATGGCCGCAAGCTCCGTATCGACGCCGTCGCCCGCCACGGCACCGCCGTGATCGCCCAGGGTGAGGGGCTCTTCATCGCCGTGGATCCCGAGCGCTTCGGCTCCCCGTGACGAGGACGGGGGCAGCCCGCGCGCCGCGCCGGCCCGCGCTGGTCAGGGAGGCTCGACGAGGACCGACCGGTCCCCCGCCCTGAGGCCCTCGATGATCCGCCGGTAGGCGCCGGCCGCGTCCGCGCCCATGGCGTCGGTGTCGAGGATCTGGAGCCCGCGCTCGCGGTCGATCCCGTGGATCCCGAAGCGCGGCTCGTAACTGCCCCATTCGTAGTTGTCCATGAGAGACCAGTGGTAATAGGCGCCGACGGGCACGCCCTCGTCGACGGCGTCGACGAGGGCGGCGAGCGTGGCCCGCAGGCTGCGACCCCGGTCCCAGCCGTCGAGGCGGGGAAAGCTCCGGCCCCGGCGCACGCGGTTGCACAGTCCGTTCTCCACCACCCAGAGGTCGAGGCCGGGCACGACGTTGGCCCGGGAGTACTCGACCAGTCCAGCGGGGTCCACGCGGTCGTCCCACAGGTCGCTGGCCGGGAGCCAGGCCGTCCCTCCCGCCGTGGCGCGCCCGGGGATCCGGGCGTGATGGGCGAAGACCGGGTCGTAGTAGTCGATGCCCACGACTTCCAACGTGCACTCGTGGGGACTGTTCCACAAGGTTTCGAGCGCCCTCGAGAATCCCTGGCCGCGTCGCCAGCGCGACGCGGCCACCTGTCGCAGGGCGCGCTCGAGGTGCGCCGGCGGCGCCAGGCGCCCGTACCACTCGGACCGTCGCGCCTCGATCCAAGGACCGACTTCGTCCCTGGACACCCCGGCGCGCCGCGCCACCAGGACGTCGATGAGCATCCGGTCCAGCTCGTAGAGGCTCAACGACACGTTGTTGGTGGTGACCGTGGCGTCGGGCTGGAGGCGGTGGATGATCTCGTAGCCCCGGACGTGGGCGGCGAGAAGGTGGTCGAAGGCCTCGGTCATGTCGGCGAAGGCGAGCATGCGACCGGGCGGGAAGATCCCCAGCAGGTACGACCCCAGACCGAGTGCGTTGATCTCGTTCAACGTCACCCAAGTGCGGCACCACGGGGCCAGTCGCGCCACCGCCGTCTCGACCCAGGTCCCGTAGCGCTCAGGAGCCGCACCCGACAACCAGAAGTCCTCGCCCAGCCAGCCGGGATGGGTGAAGTGGTGGAGGGTGACGAGCGGCTCCAGGCCGCGCTCGTGGCACGCCCGCAGGATCGCGGCGTAGTGCTCCAGGGCCCCGTCGTCGACCTGTCCCGGGGCGGGCTCCACCCGGGCCCACTCGACGCCGAGCCGAAAGGCGTCGCACCTCAAGGCGGCGGCGCGGTCGAGGTGCTCCTCGTACCGGTTCCAGAAGTCCACCGCCAGGCCCGAGGGCTCGACGCGCCCGGCGCGCTCCCATCGGACCCAGTTGTTGGCGGGCTGCTGCGGTCCGTTGAATCCGCCCTCGATCTGGAACCCCGCCGTGGCCACCCCGAACCGGAACCCCGCCGGAAGCAGCTCGTCGCCGCGCCCCGAGTGTGATGGCGCTCGGGGTGGCGCGTCGGCGGGATCGGGCACGACGGCCAGCATGGCACGGCGCGACACGGCGAACGTAGGGTGCGCCATGCGCGTGCGCCTGCCGGGCGGCCCTCGAGGAGAGCCCGGGCCTCGTCCCCGGCCCGACGCCTCGGGCGCACTGGCGCAGCGCTGGCGGGGTCAGCGACCCCGGCTCGAGGTCTGGTACGTCACCTTGACCGACCCGCGCACCGGGACCGGATGCTGGGTCCACCACGAGCTCGTCTCCCCCGTCTCGGGCGACCCTTTCGCTCACGGCTGGGCCGCGGTGTTCCGTAGCGACGCGGACCCCGTGCTCGACCGCTTCGGTCCCTGGCCACGGCGCGCCGCACAGGGCGCGGGCGCGCCGTTCATCGGGGAGGGAGCCGACTTCGATCCCCCCCGTCTGCGCGGGGAGGCGGGGCGGCTGGTGTGGGACCTGCGGTGGCACGACGACGGGGCGGCACCGACCCCACCCCTGTTCACGTTTCCGGCCTGGGCCTGGGAACGCGAGACCCTCCCGGCCGCGCAGGTCGTGGCGGTGCCCAGCGCCGCTTTCGAGGGATCGCTGCGCGTCGGGCGCGACGAGATGGCGCTCTCGCCAGAGACGCGCGGCGCGGTCAGCCATATCTACGGGCACGGCAACGCCCAGCGGTGGGGGTGGTTGCATGCCGAGCTCGGGGGTGGCGACGTGCTCGAGATCGTGAGCGCGGTGAGCCGCCGCCCGGGCCTCGACCATCTGCCCCCGCTCGCCTTCGTGCAGCTTCGCCTCGGTGGCCGCGACTGGCCCCGCGACCCGCTCGGGGCGGCAGCGCTGTTCCGCACGCGCCTCGGCCTGCCCACCTGGCAGGTGCGGGGCACGGTGGGCCGGTGGCGCCTGCAAGTCGACATCACCATTCCCGACGCCGACTCGGTCCGCGTCCCCTATGTCGATCCCGACGGTGCCACCGCAACCTGCGTCAACAGCGAGCGGGCCCACGCCGAGATCGTCCTCGAGCACCGCCGGAGCACGTGGGAGGTGGCGTCGCGCTGGGACCTGCGCGCCGGTGCGCACGCCGAGGTCGGTTCCCGGCCCTGACCTGCCCGCGACCCGAACCCGGCGCAGCCACCGAACCGCCCCACGCCCCTGTTGACTGATTGATCAGTTTGCTAGCCTGCGCGCATGGCGGGCGCTCCATCGGTACCCACCAAGGATGGGGCTCCGGCGCGTGCGGTGCGGCGCGCCATGAGCGACAAGGAGAAAGAGGGGCGTCGGACCGACATCCTGGCGGCCGCCAAGAAGGTCTTCGCCCGCAAGGGCTACCACGCCACGACGATCGCCGACATCGCCAAGGCGGCCAAGCTCTCCTACGGCTCCATCTACTGGTACTTCGATTCCAAGGACGCCCTCTTCCACGCGCTCATGGAGGCCGAGGGCCAGGCGCTGCGTGACCACGTCACCGAGGCGCTGCTCACCACCCCGGCGCGGGGCTCGCCCGACGCGCCCTTTCGCGCTGCGGTCCGGACCACCTTCGAGTTCTTCGAGTCCGACCGGGCCCTCGTGAAGCTGTTGTTCCGGGACTCCTACGCCTTGGGGGACCGGTTCGAGAAGCATCTCTTCGGGATCTACGAGGCGTTCATCAGCGACATCGAGAAGATCGTCGAGGATGCCCAACGGCGGGGTCTCATCGTCGAGGCCCCGGCGCGCATGGTGGCGTATTCGGTGGCCGCCCTGGTGGGCCAGATCGCGCATCGCCGACTCGTCACCGACGACGGGCTGCCCGCCGCGGTGGCGGCGGACTTCGTGGTGTCGCTCTTGCTCAACGGCCTCCTGCCGCGCTGAGCGACTCCCGCCGTGTCCCTCGACGAGTCCCGGGTCCCGGTGGTGCTGAGCACGGGCCAGACCGTCGAGCGCCACGCCACGGTGTCGGCCCTCGAGCTCGCGGCGCGCGCGGCGCGGCAGTGCCTGGACGAGGCCCCCGGTGTGGAGGCCAGGATCGATCTGGTCTCTGTCGTCGACATCATGTCGGCGGCCCCGCCCGCGCCCGCCGCCGCCCTCGCCCGGCGCCTTAGGCTGGAGCCGGCCCGCACCGAGGTCACCACCGTCGGGGGCAACTCACCGCAGTGGCTCGTCAACCGGGCCGCGGCCGCCGTCGCGGCCGGAGAGCTCCAGGGCGCGTTGGTGGTGGGCGCCGAGGCACAACGCTCCGCCAGGCTCCACGGTGGCGACCGCGCCCCGTCGCCACACCCCGACGGGGACGCCGGCCCGGGCGGGGATCACGGCCCCGACCCGGTGGTGGGTGACGACCGCTCCGGAGTGGGCGGCGCCGAGCTCAGCGTCGGGCTCGTCGCCCCCGTCCACGTGTATGCCTTGTTCGAGAGCGTCATCGCACGACGCGCCGGACACACCCCCGCGCAGCACCGGGCCGCCTTGGGCGCGCTCATGGCACCGTTCACCGAGGTGGCGGCCAAGCACCCCGTGGCCTGGTTCCCCGAGTTGCGCAGCGGGACCGAGCTGGCCACCGTGAGCGCCGACAACCGCATCGTGGCCGAGCCCTACCCCAAGCGCATGTGCGCCTTCTTCCACGTGGACCAGGGCGCGGCCGTGCTCGTGACCTCCCTGGCGGTGGCGCGCGCCGCGGGCGTGGCCGAGCGCGCCGTGTTCTGCTGGTCGGGTGCCGAGGCCACCGACGTCTGGTTCCCCGTGGCCCGACCCGACCTCGGTTCCTCTCCGGGCCTCGCCGCCGCCGTGTCCGCCGCCACCTCCGCCGCGCAGCTCGGCGTGGACGACATCGGCGCCTTCGACCTCTACTCGTGCTTCCCGTGTGCCGTGGAGATGGCCGTCGAGGCGCTCGGGATCTCGGGCCACGACCGCCGGGGTCTGACGGTCACCGGTGGACTTCCCTATTTCGGTGGTCCGGGCAGCACCTACTCCCTCCATGCCATCGCCACCATCGTCGACCGCCTGCGCGAGCGGGGCGGGACCGGACTGGTCAGCGCGCTCGGCTGGTACGCCACCAAGCACGCCGTGGGCATCTACGGCACCGCTCCCCCCGTCCGAGGCTGGCGCCGGGGTGACACCGAGGAAGCCCAACAGGCCATCGACGCGTCGGCGCTGCCGGTGGCATCCGGGGCACGGGGTCGCGCCGTGGTCGTGGCGTCGACCGTGGCGGTGGCGCCCGACGGTGCGGTCTCGGCGGCACCGGTGATCGCCCGCCTCGCCGACGGGAGCCAGATCGCGGCGGCCGCCGCGCCCGGCGAGCTCGCCGCTCTGGCGGGGCGCAATCTCGTGGGGGAGGTCGTCGACGTGTCGGGCGATCCCCCCCGCTACCGGATCGCCTGAGCAACAAATCGTCCAGCGAGCCGGCCCTCCGGTGGCGACTGCCGGGTGGCGGCGCCGAGCCGGTCCGGTCAGACTCGGACCGACCAGGGGAAGGAGCACCCATGCCCGCAGTCGAACGCGAGCGCCGAGGACGCGTCGAGATCCTCACCATCAATCGGCCCGAGGCACGCAACGCCATCAACGGCGACGTCAGCGTGGGAATGGCCGCCGCGCTCGACGAGCTCGAGACCGACGACGGGTGCGCCGTCGTCGTCGTCACCGGTGCCGGCGACAAGGCCTTCTCCGCCGGCATGGACCTGAAGGCCTTCGCCTCGGGCGAGGGGGCGTCCATCATGGGGGGCTCGGGAGGTTTCGCCGGCATCACCCAACGGGAGTTCCCGAAGCCGATCATCGCCGCCGTCAACGGCGCCGCGCTCGCAGGCGGCTGCGAGATCATGCTCTCGTGCGACCTGGTGGTAGCCGCCGACCACGCCACCTTCGGCATCCCCGAGGCCAAGCGCGGGCTGGTGGCGGGCGCGGGAGGACTCATCCGCCTCCCCAAGCGACTCCCCATCGCCATCGCCCTCGAGCTGGCCCTGACCGGTGACTCCATCGACGCAACGCGGGCCCTGCAGTTGGGACTCGTCAACCGTGTCGTGCCCGCCGCGTCGCTCATGGACGAGGCACTGGCGCTCGCCGGGGTCATCGCCGACAACGCGCCGCTGGCGGTGCGGTGGTCCAAGTACGTCATGGTGCGCGCCGCGGGGGTGTCGGAGGAAGCAGGCTGGAAGCTCAACGCCGAAGCGGTGGGGGCGGTGTTCTCGTCGGCCGACGCCATGGAGGGCCCCGTCGCCTTCGCCGAGAAGCGCAAGCCCAATTGGCAGGGCAAGTAGGGGGCCCGGCGTGCGCCTCGTGAGCGGCGGCGGCCTCGCCCCCGCGCTCGACGGGATCCGGCTCTCGCTGCACGTGTTGGCGGCCACGGTGTGGGTGGGCGGCCAGCTCACCCTGGCCGGACTGGTGCCCGCCGCCCGGAGCCTGGGCGAGGGGGCGGCGAGGACCCTGGCCCGCGCCTTCGCCCGCATCCAGTGGCCCGCCTACGCGGTGCTCGTGATCACGGGCCTGTGGAACGTCTCGGCCGTGCACGCCGGCCAGCCCCACGCCTGGCAGATCGTGCTCGGGGTCAAGATCGCGGTGGTGGCGCTGGCCGGACTGGGGGCCTGGCTCCACACCCGTTCCACCACGCCGCGTGGTCTCGCCGTCTGGGGGGGCGTCACCGCCCTGTCGTCGATCGCGGCCCTTGTCATGGGGGTGTTCCTGGCCGGGTGAAGGGTCGGGCGGGCGAGTCGACGCGGTGTCGCCCCCGTCGATTCGGGTCTAACCTATGAGGCAGGTTCCCGCTCACCGGTGGGATCCGGAGAAGGGAAGGCATCCGTGCACCCAATCCTCGCCGAGATCTTCGGGATCGACGGGGTCATCGTCCTCGTCGTGGTGATCGCCGTCCTGTTCGGCAGCACGCAGATCCCCAAGCTCGCCCGGTCGCTCGGCTCGGCCCAATCGGAGTTCAAGAAGGGCCTCGCCGAAGGGGCCAAGGGTGACGCCGCAGGCGAAACGACCAACGCGGGGGACAAGGCCGCCTCCAAGGACGGCGAAGGGCCCGCCGCCGCCTCGGGATAGCGCTCCGATCTCCGCCGGCCCACCCGGCTCCGCGCCGGGTGGCGGGCGGGCGCCTCGGCGACGGCCCATCCCGTTCGTCGCGCACCAGCTCCTCGAGTACCTCTTGGCGGGGGCTCTGGCCGAGTCCTCGATACACATCGGCCACAGTGGCCTTCTTCTCTTGGCCGCAGGCGCGTTCGCACTGTTGGCCGTCACCGCCCGCGGTCCGCTCGGGCTGGCCCGCCTGTGCGGAGCACGCCTGCACCGCTCGCTCGACGTCGCGCTGGCCGTGGCGCTGGCCGCGGCCCCCGTCCTCCCCGCGCTACGCCCCGACGCAGTCGGCATCGTGGTGGTGGAGGTCGTCGCCGTGGGCTGGGGGCGGCTGTCCACCCTCACCCACGACGCCAAGACCCGCGCCACCGCCGGAACGGGCGCGGGCGCGGCCGGAGTCCGGATTCCCTCGGCGGCCGCGCCGGGCTCGAGCGCCCGGCGCGGGGCGGTGGTGGCGCGGGGACTGGGCATCCTGGCCGGGCGCTCCGCCCGCCGCCTCCCGGAGGCCGAGGACAAGCTGCGCGGCGGCGCCCGACAGGTCGGACGGCACGCGGCGCGCCTGCACCGGTGGTGGCGCACGCCGCCGGACTGACCCGGACCCCGAACCGGCCCCGTCCCGGTCCGCCGGCGAAGGCGTGGCGCCGTAGGCTCTCGTCGCCCGGTGCCCGGGCCCGGAAGCGGAGGACCCCATGGCCGACGACGTACTCGAACTGGCCGACAAGCTCTGGCGCGGCGACATCGACATCGTCGAGATCCATCCTGTGGGCGGCTACATGGGCGGCGTGGCCGAGGTCGCCACCGGGGTCGCCTTCGTCCCGTCCTTCGCCAACGTCTCCGCCCTCACCACCGACGACGGGCTCGTGCTGGTCGACACGGGCTCGAGCTTCGTGGCCGGCGCCGTCCACGAAGCGTTGCGGGGCTGGTCGACGCAGCGGCTCAACACCGCCATCTACTCCCACGGCCACATCGACCACGTCTTCGGGGTGGGGGTGTGGGAGGAGGAATCCGCGGCCCGGGGTTGGCCCGCCCCCGTGGTCGTCGCCCATGACGCCGTGCCGGCGCGCTTCGACCGCTACATCTTCACCGCCGGGTACAACGAGGTCATCAACCAACGGCAATTCGGCGTCCCCGGGCTCCGATGGCCCACCGAGTACCGCTATCCCGACCGCACCTATGCGCAGCACCTCGCGCTCGACGTGGGCGGCCTCGCCCTGGAGCTGCACCACGCCCGGGGCGAGACCGACGACCACACCTGGACGTGGCTGGCCGCGGCGCGCGTCCTGTGCTGCGGCGACCTGTTCATCTGGGCGTCACCCAACGCCGGCAACCCCCAGAAGGTGCAGCGCTACCCCCGTGAATGGGCGGCCGCCCTGCGAGAGATGATCGCGCTCGAGCCCGAGGTCCTCCTCCCCGGCCACGGCTTCCCGGTCATCGGCGCGGCCCGGGTGCGCCAGGCGTTGACCGATACCGCGGAGCTGCTCGACTCCCTCGTGGACCAGACCATCGAGCTCATGAACTCCGGGGCCCGGCTCGACGAGGTTCTCCACACCGTCGTCCCGCCCCCGCATCTGGTGGACCGTCCCTACCTGCGGCCGGTGTACGACGAGCCCGAGTTCGTGGTGCGCAACGTGTGGCGCCTCTACGGCGGGTGGTGGGACGGCAACCCGGCCTCGCTCAAGCCGGCGCCCGACGCCGCCCTGGCGGGCGAGCTCGCCGCCCTGGCCGGAGGAGCCGGCGTCCTGGCCGACCGGGCCCTGGGACTTCTCCGGTCGCCGCCCGAGGGCAGCGACCCGGCCGTGTCGATGCGGCTGGCGGGCCACCTGGCGGAGCTGGCGGCGATGGCCGCGCCCTCGGACGCGGGCATCCACCGGGCGCGCGCCGAGGTGTACGCCGCCCTGTCGGAAAAGGCCACCTCCACCATGGCGAAAGGGGTCTTCACCTGGACCGCCCGGGAGTCCGAGAGGCAGGGTCGACAGCCCGGCTGAGGGGCCGCGCTCCAACTACTACTCGCGGATCACGGTTGGCTAGTGTCGTCGCCGTGAGCCGCCGTGACGCCGAAACGAGCCGCTCGTTCGCGTCCCGGAAGCGTCGCCGTGCCCTCGGGGCGCTGGTCGCGGCGGCACTGCCGATCGTCCTCGGCGGGTGCCAGCTCCCCACCTTCTACGGCTATCGCGGGTCCACCAAGCAGGGACACGACGAGTTCCTGCTCTACGCGGGAACCGTCATCGCCGCCATCGTCGTGGGCGTCATCGTGGCGGCGCTGATCGCGTGGTCGATCGTCCGCTACCGCAAGCGCTCCGAGGACATGCCCCGCCAGTTCCAGTACCACATCCCTCTCGAGATCACCTACATCGTCGTCCCCGTCATCATGGTGCTCATCCTCTTCGGCTTCACCGTCTTCACCGAGAACCAGGTCGACGCGGTGAGCCCCACCCCCGCCCTGAAGGTGCACGTCACCGCTTTCCAGTGGGGCTGGAGCTACCAGTACCCCGGCAACCTCACCGTCACCGGCGTGACCACCGAGGACCCCGACCCCGTCGGCATCAACGGGGCCCAATGCGCCCCGGCGGTGGACTGCCTGGGCCCGGGGCTGGTGGTGCCGGCCGGTGAGACGACCCGCATCACCCTGGTCTCCAACGACGTCATCCACGGCTTCTACGTGCCCCAGTTCAACTTCAGCCGCTACGCCCAACCCGGGGTCACCAACGTCTTCGACCTCACCGTGCAGCACGTGGGCATCTACCGGGCCCAGTGCACCCAGCTGTGCGGGCTGTACCACTCGCTCATGTTCTTCCACGTGGTGGCCCTTCCCCCCAGCCAATTCCGGGCCTGGCTGAGCTCCCAGCAGCGCGCCGCGACCACGGTGTCTGCTTCCATCTCCCACCCGACCACGAAGGCGGCCGCATGACAGTTCTCGCCGAGCGCCATGTCGCCGAGCACGAGCATGAGCACCACGAGCCCACGGGCCTCCTGAAGTGGCTCACCAGCACCGATCACAAGCTGATCGGCATGAACTACATGGTGACCTCGCTGGTGATGTTCTTCCTGGCCGGGATCATGGCGCTGTTGCTCCGGACGCAACTGGCGAGCCCCAACAGCTCGCTGCTCACGTTCCAGCAGTACAACGCGCTGTTCACCATGCACGGCAGCCTGATGCTGTACCTCTTCGCCGGGCCCTTCGCCTTCGGAGGACTGGCCAACTACATCCTGCCCCTCCAGGTCGGCGCGCCCGACATGGCCTTCCCCCGTCTGAACGCACTGTCGTACTGGCTGTACCTGAGCGGCTCGATCACGATGCTCCTCGGGTTCCTCGTCGCCGGAGGGGCGGCCGCCTACGGGTGGGTGGCCTACGCGCCCCTGTCGTCGGTGCAGTTCTCACCGGGATCGGCGCCCGACCTATGGATCCTCGGGATCGCCCTCACCGGCTTCTCGGCCATCTTCACCGGCGTCAACCTCGTGACCACCACGTTCTACCTGCGGGCTCCGGGGATGACGATGTTCCGCCTGCCGATCTTCACGTGGAACATGCTGGTCACCGCCATCCTGATCCTCATCGCCTTCCCGATCCTCACTGCGGCCATGGTCCTGCTCTTCGCCGACCGCCACTTCGGGACCCACATCTACACCACCGCCGGAGGCGGGGTGCCGGTGCTGTACCAGAACCTCTTCTGGTTCTTCGGCCACCCCGAGGTGTACATCCTGGCCCTGCCCTATTTCGGCATCGTGAGTGACGTGATCCCGGTCTTCTCCAAGAAGCCGCTCTTCGGCTACAAGGGCATGGTCTTCGCCACCATGGCCATCGCGGCGCTGTCGACCGGGGTGTGGGCCCACCACATGTTCACCACCGGCGTCGTGCTCCTCCCCTTCTTCTCGCTGCTGTCGCTGCTCATCGCCGTGCCGACCGGCATCAAGTTCTTCAATTGGATCGGCACCATGTGGCGAGGGCAGCTGGTGTTCACCACGCCCATGCTGTTCTGCATCGGGTTCCTCTTCGCCTTCCTCATGGGCGGCCTGACCGGCGTCATGCTGGCGTCCCCTCCCATCGACTTCGCCACCCACGACACCTATTTCGTCGTGGCCCACTTCCACCAGGTGCTGTTCGGGACGGCCGTGTACGCCGGGTTCGCCGGCCTCTACTACTGGTATCCGAAGTTCTTCGGCCGGATGTACCGGGAGTCGATGGGCAAGTGGCATTTCTGGTTGCTCACCATCGGCTTCTGGTTGACGTTCATTCCCCAGTACGTGCTGGGCCTGTGGGGGATGCCCCGACGGGTGGCGTCGTATCCCTCGGACGTGGGGTGGACGTCGCTGAACGTGGCTTCGACGATCGGCGCCTACATCATCGGCATCTCCTTCGTGTTCCTGCTCGTCAACTTGTGGGTGTCCTGGCGCAAGCCCATTCCCGCCGGTGACAACCCTTGGGACGCACACACCTTGGAGTGGTTCGCCGCGTCGCCACCCGTGCACCACAACTTCGAGAAGTTGCCACCGATCCGTAGCGAACGACCGGTGTGGGACTTCCACCACCCTGATGCCCTCACGATCACGCACGGCAACGGCACCGGCCGCAGCAACGGCCACGGTCACCTGGCCGACGCCGCAGTCGGGTCTGACACCGCTGACAGCGGCGACAAGGCATAGAGGGGCCGATCGTGCGCATCGAGGCTCTCTTCTTGCTCGGGGTGGCCGCCTTCTTCGGAGTGGTCGGCCTCATCTACTGGTTCTGGGCCTACGAGCAAGGCGGCTTCGTGATGCTCATCGGCACCACGCTCCTCGGCTTCCTGCCCGGGAGCTACTACCTGTGGTGGTCGCGGCGCATGAAGCCGCGCCCCGAGGACCGGACCGACGCCTCGATGGCAGACGGTGCCGGTGTGATCGGGTCGTTCCCGGCCTCGAGCATCTGGCCCTTCGTGCTCGGCATGGGCCTGTTCCTGATGGTGCTCTCCATGGTGTTCGGGCTCTGGCTCATCGCACCGGGCGCATCCCTGGTGATCTCGGCGGTGATCGGCGTGACCGTGGAGAGCCGGCGGGGCGGGACCATCTGACAGTCCGCCACGGCGCGGCGGACCCCAGAGACAGTCGAACCAGAGACAGTCGAACCAGAGACACTCGGACCGGGTGTGCTCGGCACCAGGTCGCAATACCCGGTGCCGAGCCGGACCCGGCGGATCACGGGTGCGTAACCCGGATCCTTTCCCCCCTCGCCCAACCCGACCCAGCGTCCTCCCCGAGGATCAACCGCCTTCCACGACCTTCCCAACATTCGGTCAACTGGGCCCTGCGCCGATCGGGTCCGGCGCCACGGCACGGCGGGCTCTGCGCAGCGAGTAGCCCGCCGCCACGACCACGATGAGCAGCGCGGCGGCGGCCACGACCACATCGCCGGCGCTGGCCCGCACGTGGGCGGGCACGGTCACGAAGCACGCCACCGCCGAGAGGACGAGGACGACCCGCCGTGACCACACGTCGGCCGCCACCCCCAGGAGCACGAGCCCCCAGGTCTCGTACCAGGGCCACACGATCGGCCCCAGGAACACCACGGCCAACAGGGCCCAGCCCAGTGCCCGCGGCATCCCGTAACGATCGGTCCGACTGACCAGGACGCACACGATCACGGCCGCGACGAGCAGGGCTGCGACCCGTGCCGCCACCACCAGCGCGTGGGTATGGGTGCCGGCCCCGAAGAACGCGACGGCATGGGACAGCGCCAGGCCCACCGCCGTGGCCGGGTCGAGCCACGAGTTCACCCTTCCGGGGTCCGAGAGGTTCCAGAGCCAGGCCCACCCCAGTCCCGACGCCTCCGAGACCACGGCCATCGTCGCCAGCGCCACCAGCACCGCCCTCGCCACGTACCGGACGCGCCGTCGCAGCGGGGCTGATCCGCCGGCCCATTCCCATCCGATGAAGACGATGCCGAGGAAGCAGGGGACCTTGACGAGCGCGCCGAGGGAGCACAGCACGATCCCGACGACAGGGTGGCCGCGCCGGGCGAGGGCCAGACCCGCCACCAGGAGACCGAGCATGAGGGCGTCGTTGTGCAGCCCCCCGACGAAGCACAACAGGACCAGTGGATTGAGCACAGCCAGCGCGAAGGCGTTGGAAGGGTCGCGCCCCGAGGACCGGGCCAGGGCGGGGACCGACACCGCCACCAGCGCCACGCCCACCAGCGCCACCAGCCGGTACCCCTCCACGGTGGCGAAGACGCCACCCACATGGGCGTCGGCCCGGGCCACGTCGAGGAAGAACGGGCCGTAGGGCGCGTGGGCGTGGCGCCACAGGGGGTCGGCCAGCTCGAAGAACGTCGAGCCCCGCACGGCCTGCAGGCCGTGCGTGTAGGGATCGATGCCCCGGGAGACCAGTTGGCCCTCGGCTCCGTAGGTGTAGACGTCCCGACTGAACAGAGGCGGGGCGACGAGGAGGGGCGACACCCACGCCGCCAACACGCCGTAGAGGCACGGCATCGGCCACTGGCCGCCGCCGGTAGTGAGCGTCACCATCCAGTACCACGCGCTGAGCACGACGATCATCCCTGCGTACACGAGAGCCATCCCGAGCAGGACGTGGCGGACCGGCCCCGATCCGGCGGGCGGAACGCCGAAGATCCACGAACCGGGGAGCTTGGAGGTGAACGGGGAACCGGGCTGCGCCGCGCCCAGCACCACCATGGCCATCCCCGCGCATCCAGCGCCGGCGACGACGACAACCGGGCGCGTTCCCGCCATGGTGCGGCGCGTCGGGCCGGGCCTGGCTAGCGCTCGGTCGGGGGCACGGCCCGGCAAGGCGTGGCCGGTCGGGGCTAGCCGCGCACGGTGCTCGGTGGCTGTGACACCGTCGTGGCTGCGGTCTCCCGGACGGCACGCAAGCGCTGACGGGCCGCGACATCGGCGTCGGGGCGCAACGGCGGCAGCCGGAACCCCGTGTACATGACCCGACGCTCGCGCGCCACGGGCGGCTGGGCCATGTGCAACGTGCAACTGAGATGCACGGTGACGTCGCCGGTGCGGGTGGGCAGGTCGACCACGGGCAGGGCGTTGTCACGCCGGAGGAAGGCCGGCCACATGAGGGCCCGGTGGCTGCCGGCCACCACCCGGAGCTGGCCCGAGGTCTCGTCCGCGCCGGTGACCGAGATGCCCACGGTCAGCCCGCAGCACTCGTAGCTATGGCGGCCCAGCGAGCAATCCTTGTGCCAGGGGATGTCGGAGATGCCCTCCACGACGCCGATCGGCTTCACCAGCGCCTCCAGGGCGTTGGACTCCATCTGCCCCCACTGGTGGCCGTCGCCGGTCAACGCGCCCAGACGGGCCAGGCGCCCGTCGGCGACGAGAGAGGCGGCTGTGCCCGACATGGCGTCGAAGCCCTGCATCCGCACCAACCGGTCGGTACCGTCGGCGGTCCGCGCCCACCACGACCGCCCGTCTCCCTGCGTGTAGGACGGCGCGGCACTGTCCATGTCCTGCGATACCGCGGCCATCTCCTCCTCGGTGAACACCGAGCCGACGTGCAGGTACCCCGCCTGACCCAGGAACCTGTCCATCTCCTCGTCGGCGTCGTCCCACTCGAAACGGCGCGTGAGGTCCAAGGGCCGGCCGTCGGAGTCCTCGAAGGCCATGTCCCGTGCCACGAGGGGGGCGACCCCGTCGAGCGCGCCCCGCACCACGAGCCACCAGTCGAGGAGCCGCTCGAGCCGACCCTGGAGGTCGAGGACCCCGCTCGAGAACCAGCCCATCGGGGTGACCTGGTCCTCGACGAGGTCCGACAGCTGGGCGGCGTCGATGCGCAGGCACAGGGCATCGCCCTCCCCGGGCGCGCCGGGGCCGACGTCGATGCCGTCGCGGCGCGCCGACAGGGTCCAGCGGGCCCCGTCGACCTCGACGACCAGGTCGGGGAGCCGTAGCGCCGCGGCCGTGGCGGCCAGCACCGGCGCCGCCCGGTCCAGGGCGGCAGGAAGGTCGGCCCCGAAGAAGCGGGCGGGGTCGACCGGGGCCGCCTCGCCGTCCACCCGCGTGCGCACGTCGACGCTCATGGCCTGCATCCTCTCACGACCGTGACCGGTCGCCCAGGCCCTCCCGTCGCTCACGCCGCCACACGAAGCGCAGCCCCGACC